>MTKW01004140.1_pt1 | contig 10621 bp, 7 predicted proteins | sample 1042761 | NCBI WGS metagenome assembly MTKW01 (sample SAMN06205366, study PRJNA360243) | anaerobic digester metagenome | biome: Wastewater treatment plant; feature: Anaerobic digester sludge; material: sludge; isolation source: anaerobic digester fed with sludge from wastewater treatment plant ...
ACCTCGGTAAAAATTTTGGTTGAGGGGCAGCCTGTTGAAACCCTTGCAGGGCACATTGACATAAGCGGCCCACTGACTCCCGAGTTTCAGCCTGGTTTTCAATCCTTTCCCGATGTGCAGCAGCACTGGGCCGGAGGGTACACGTCGATTCTGCAGGTTCTCGACATAATAGACGGGTACGAAGACAACACTTTTAGGCCTGAGAGGAAAGTAACCAGGGCAGAACTGGTCAAACTTCTGGTAGAAGCCCTGGAACTTCCATTTGAAAGCAAAATCGAGTCAATGCCTTTTCAAGACGTACCCGAATCCCACTGGTCCCGCAATTATGTCGCAAGGGCCCTGAGTGCAGGCCTAATCAGCCCTGATGACTACAAAAACGGATTCCGGCCTGATGAAGTGATCACCCGTGAAGAAATGGCGTTCATTCTTGTTAAGGCTCACGATGCTTACCTGGCAAACAACCCTGGAACCCACGCAAAAGCGGTGAGCGTAGAACCCTTCTCAGACGAAACTGACGTTTCACTGAAATATCTTGAGGCAGTTGGCACTGCCGCCAAACGGGCTCTTCTTGATGGATACCCTGATGGCAGCTTTGGGCCCAGGCGTGGATTAACCCGGGCTGAAACCACAACAGTAATAGCCAGGTTGCTGGGGATTGAAGGACAACAGGTAATCCTAATGAAGTCTTCAGGAAGGAGTGCAGAGGATAGTGATGGCGTACTCGTACTTGGGGCCGCTGCAGCCTTCGAAGGCACTGTATCAATAAGGGGCAAGAACAGTGCAGGTGAAACCGTGTTTACAGACTACACTACTGCAACCCAGGGACAAGGCTGGGGAGTGTTCGGATTCTCAGTGGCCAAAGGCAGGCTGACAGGACAGGGGCCATGTAAAATTGAAGTATACCTTGAAAGCGCCAAAGACGGCAGCGAATATTCAGTGCAGGTGATTACCACAGGCATTTCGGACAACAAATAGGTAGCATGATGTTGTGAGAATAAAGATAATTTGCGTTGGAAAAATACGAGAACCCTACTTCAGGCAAGGGGCGCAGGAATATGTCAAAAGGCTGCGCCCCTATGCAGCAGTTGAACTTACCGAGGTAAAAGCAGAACCTGACCAAAATTCCCCTTTGGGAACAAGACATGCCCAAACCCGGGAAGCTGCACGAATCTTCGGTTCGCTCCTCCCTTCTGATTACGCTATAGCCCTGGATTCCAGAGGCGAAACCATATCATCTGAGGGCTTTTCAAAATGGCTTGGCTCACTGGCCCATGAACACTCAAGCCTGGCGTTTGTTGTAGGCGGAAGTTCAGGGCTATCACCAGATGTGCTGGCAAAGGCAGCTAGGGTTCTTTCTCTGGGCCCAATGACGTTTCCCCACCAAATGGTACCTGTTATCATACTTGAGCAGCTTTACAGGGCATTCATGATCCAATCAGGCAGAACATATCATAAATAACCGAAAATCCGAATATCCCGTATATTCGATTGAAGCAAGCAGGAATTGGCAGATTTCACGGAGTATTCTATTCATGGAACCCTGGAAAACCTTGGTCGGCAGAACTTTTGAGAGGAAGACCTTAATGAATGAACCATTCAAAGGATCTGGGCTTGGCACCTTGATAAGCCTACCTCTAGGCAGTCATATATGCCACTTCTACCGGGGCAAACAAGAGCTGTTCGAGCCTATCGTTCCCTATTTCCGTACTGGGCTTCTCAACAACGAAAGGTGTATTATGGTATGTTCAGAACCCCTGGAGAAAGACGAAGCCCTTGATTTCCTCAGAACCGAGTTGCCTGAACTAGGCCACCTGCTCAACGCAGAACAAATCAAGGTTTTCTTGTACGATGAGTGGTACTGCAACGAAAACCAGGAGTTTGATACATACGCAACGCTTAGGCGGTGGCAAACAGAACTCTCCAGTGCAATTGCAGCCGGGTATAGTGGCTTGAGGATAGCAGGAAACCTGTCCCGGCTTACATTCCTTCAACAAGTGCTCGAATATGAAGACCTGTCCTGCGGAATCAGTACCTTCTCGCCTATTGTCGCAATGTGTGCTTACCCATTGGAAAATCTACACATCAACGACGTAATTGAAATTGCCAACGTTCACCAATTTGCCCTGCTCCGGAACGATTCGGGATGGAAATTAACCAAGTCTGCGAGATACCGTGATGTAATGTGGCAATCCCTGCTAGACGGCCTGAGCCAAGGCATGGTGGCCACAGACGATTCAGGTACCATACTCACTGCCAGTAATGTATGTTTAGGGTTTCTTGGCTGTACTACCCTATCAGATTTGGGGCCCGATATTCAGGAGTTTGCCAGGCGTTTCAAAATACGGTCAATAACAGGAAAGATCCCGCCTGCGGCAATATTGTCCATTGATACTGATACTCACACTGAAGATTATTGGAAAGCCACGTCGCGTATTCACGGTGATGTAGAGTTGCTTGTAAGCATTAGGAGATCCAAATCCAACCCTGTTATCCCAGGGCTGTTCTTAATGGTATTCCACGATCTTACAGGCCTTCGAAAACTTGAGTCTGTAAAGAATGAGTTTCTTCAGATCATGAGCCATGAGCTCAGAAATCCGGTTCAAACCATAAAAGCGCTGCTCAATCTCATAGGCTCATCCATAAGCAGCGACAATACATCTCTGGTAAAATACATGCAGTTGGCAGACACATGCATAAACCAGATTACTACGCTTATTGAAGACCTGCTCGCTATACGCGCATTTGAGGGAGAACGTAACACAGTAAACGCAATCCCCACTGAATTCAGGGCTCTCTTACAGGAAACCCTGGTACCATACATGGAAAACCATGAACACAATATTATCTGCCTTTTCGATGACAAAACAGTAGTACCTATGGTAGTTGATCCAATGCGAATCAGGCAGATTCTAACAAATATTTTGAACAATGCAATGAAATATACCCCCAAAGGGAAGCGAATTTGGCTCGACATTACGTTATCAGGCGACTCGGCTATTCTTACTATCGAAGATGAAGGAATTGGGATACCCGAAGACGAAATCGAAAGGGTTTTTGATCAATTCTACAGAGCTTCCAATGCCCACGGGTACAGCAGCGGCATAGGCCTGGGCCTATATGTTAGCCGGTGCCTTGCCAGAATGCACGGCGGAGATCTGTGGGCCGAGAGGCGGGATAAAGGCGGGACAGCCGTTATGCTCTCCTTGCCTGTGTTGAAAAACGGAGCTTTGGATAATGACCAATCAGTGGCCAGGAACACTGCCATTGCAGATGATTAGCGTCTGTTCAGGCCCGGCTATTGATCGTTCCATGTGCCAGATGCTAAAATATCGGCAGAATGATTTGAACCGAGAGAGGATCTTCGGGGTAAGGTGAAACGGCTAAGTCCGTTAGTCCTAACCGGCGGTTAAAGCCCGCGACTCGCACAAATGCGACTGATCCGGTGAAATTCCGGGGCCGACGGTAAAGTCCGGATGGGAGAAGATCAATTTCAGTTAGCGTTATCCCCGAGGGTCCCCCTCTAAGAACAACTCGAGGGGGAGTTTCAATGAACCGAAAGACTGCCGTAGTTGTATCTACAGCGATTCTAGCCGCCATGTCACTTATACTGGAGCTGTATGTGCACTTTCCAGTGCTTCCTGCGGCACCGTACCTCCTGTATTCTCCGGGAGACCTGCCGATTATCATAGCAGCTCTTGTATTCGGCCCAATCCCCGGAGTGCTCACGGCACTTGTAAATTCAGCGCTTTTTGTGCTCCTAACAGGAGAAGGAGGCCCGTGGGGCGCACTTATGCACTTCATTGCGTCAGGCGGAATGGCTGCAGTAATCGGAATGATGGAAAACCGTTTTGGCAAGACCCATTTTTCACTGCTGTCAGGCGTGGCTACAAGAATAGCACTGATGATACCTGCCAATTTCCTTGTAACGCCTATCTATACAGGGCTGCCAGTAAGCGTTATTGCTAAAATGATTGTGCCTGTTGTTATTCCCTTTAACATCATCCACGCCGGAATCAACTGCGCCCTGGCCTATCCCCTGCTAAGCGCGTTGCCCCGGGCAATTACCGACAAGTTCCGTACAAGAACCGCTTAAAATACCAGATCTCTATCTGCGCAACGTAAATGCGGAACACCTGCCTTCTTGCGAGGCAGGTGTTCTTTTAATCGAACTACTGTTAGAATCGAGGAAGGATCAACCGGCCTTCAAGGCGAATCCTCAGAACAACCTGTGTAACGTTAAGCAAAGGAGATGGTGGCGTGCGAGTTTTCCCGGGGCTCGAGGTCTTACTGAAAAAAGAGCTTCTAAAGAATAGAAAGATAGGGCTTATTACAAACCATACAGGCAACAACTTCGATCTTGAATCCAACTTTGACCTGATGCTAAGAGCAGGGTACAAGATGACTGCCCTCTTCTCGCCTGAACACGGTATTTACGGGGACCACCCTGATGGACAGTATGTTGAAGGTTCGACACATACAGGAACAGGAATTCCTATCCACAGCCTGTACGGAGCGACCCAAAAACCTAAAAAAGACATGTTGAAAAACGTTGACATCCTTGTTTTTGATATTCAGGACATTGGAGCCAGGTACTATACATACATGTCAACAATGATACTTTCGATGGAAGCAGCTTCTGAAAATGGAATTGAGTTTGCCATTCTTGACAGGCCCAACCCCATAGGGGGAATTAAAGTTGAGGGGAACGTAACCAGGCCTGGCTGGATTTCATCAGTGTCCTATGCTCCGGTCTCAATCCGCCACGGAATGACTGCAGGAGAAATCGGCCTGTTTATGGCTGCGCAAAAGGGCCTACCACAGCCAAAGGTGATAGCCATGGAAGGTTGGTCCCGGGACATGTACTTCAACGAAACCGGATTCCCCTGGGTACCAACATCTCCAAGTGCGCCCACCCTTGAAATGGCTATTTTATACCCGGGGACATGCCTTCTTGAAGGAACAAACCTCTCTGAAGGCAGGGGAACATCTACCCCATTCCAAACTTTAGGTGCACCCTGGGTAGATGGTTTCAAACTGTCAGAGGAACTTAACCAAATGGGCATCCCAGGCATAAGAACTAGGCCGGTGTATTTTCGGCCATCTTTTAGCAAGTGGACCGGGGACATATGCCAAGGCGTTCAAATACACATTTTTGAACCGCGAGACATAAACCCGGTTGAACTGGGAGTGCGCTTGCTTTTTGCAGTTCGGGACCTATACCCTGATGATTTCCGAATAATACCACCTGGGCCAAGCGGCAAGCACTTCCTAGATCTTTTGTGCGGCGGCACCCAGTTGGCCGAAGCCCTTGAGAACCATGATTCGCCTGATGGTTTGCTGAATTCCTGGAGAGAAGAGGCAGAACACTTCTCAGCAAAGCGAAGGGATTTCCTAATATACACGTAAAGGAAAGGATCTAAGATATGCGGTTTTTCCTGGGAATCGACGGAGGCGGTACATCTACTGAAGCATGCATTATTGATGAAGATGGCAACGTTGTCTCGACAGGCCTTGGAGGGCCAAGTAACATTTACTTTACACCAGGCCGCCAGGTTGTAGCATCAATACAAGATGCGGTTAGCTCAGCAGTATGCTCTGGCCAAGAAAAACACCACGATCTGGCCATTTCCAACGCGTGCATTGCCCTTGCAGGAGCCGGCCGCCAGGAGGATATAAGCAAGGCTGCATCTATGATTAACCCTGTTATGGGTGAGATTCCTTTCTCCCTTGTTGAAGATTCAAAAGCCGCCCTTTATGGAGCCCTTGCTGGCAATGATGGCATAGTGGTGATTTCAGGAACAGGTTCCAACTGCCTGGGACTGAAAAACGGGCGGTACAAAAGGTCCGGAGGTTGGGGATCACTTCTTGGCGACGAAGGAAGCGGCTACAGTATTGCGAAACAGGGGCTGATTGCTGCCCTTAAAGACTATGACGGCCGCGGCCCTAAGTCCTCTCTGACAGAGAGGTTTACTTCTCATTTTCAGGTTGGCACCCCTGAAGGAATCCTGCCTGCTACACACAAACTGAGCAGGCCTGAGATAGCTAATCTTTCGGTTATAGTGTTTGAAGAATCGACAAAGGGCGATGAAATTGCAGGAACAATCATCAAGAATGAAGCCATGGAACTTGTGAAAATGACACGGGCTGTACACCGCGGACTAGGCTTCTCTGGCCAGGTCTCTGTGGCAATGGTAGGTGGTTGTTTCCGCCAGGATGAACTGAGGAGCGCATTTGTTGAGGGCCTCAAACAGATTCTTCCCCTGGCTGTCGCCGGGTTTCCTTTGCACGCTCCGAAGGTAGGGGCGGCTCTTCTTGCCAGGGAGGTTGCAAAGTGCCGGTAACGGGTTTTGGTCTGGCAAACAGCCACAAGGTAGTGTTTTGAAAAAAGAGAAGGTTGAGGGGTTAGCCAATGAAACACAATAGCGTTTATGTTCCAAGAACTGAAAAGCCGAATCCTTTGACTGCCGGCATAGATACTTGGCCCATATCAAGAATCCTTGAGGTCATGAATCAAGAGGATCATAAGGTAGCTCCGGCAATAGCCAGGGAAATTCCGGCGATTCAGAAAGCCGTTGAGCTGGTAGTAGACAGCCTCTCAAAAGGAGGGCGCCTCTTCTATGCCGGTGCAGGAACCAGCGGGCGCCTTGGAGTTCTGGATTCATCTGAGCTGCAGCCTACCTTTGGGATTGAGAGGGAAAGGATCATTCCGCTTATCTCGGGAGGCAAAGAAGCAGTATTCTATGCTGTAGAAGGCGCAGAGGACAGTGAAGACAGCGGCAGGGAGGTTTTTCTATCTCACAGCCCTGCAAAAAACGATGTAGCAATTGGCATTGCTGCAAGTGGGAGAACCCCATTTGTTGCCGGAGTCCTCAGGGCCGCTTCTATGGAAGGCCTCTCAACCATAGCCATTGTAGGTGATCCCCTGGGGCCTGTTAGTGACTATGCCAGCGTGGTGATTTCCCCAGACGTTGGGCCGGAGATTATCACCGGGTCAACCCGGCTCAAGAACGGTACTGCCCAAAAACTAGTGCTTAACATGATTTCTACTGCATCGATGATCGCCCTGGGCAGGACATATTCGAATTTGATGGCAGGAACGTATCTTGGAAATCAAAAGCTGTCTTCAAGGGCAAGGCGAATTCTTCAGGCAGCAACAGGCCGTGGGCCTGAACAGATAGAAACGGCCCTGGAAGAGTCAGGGGGCGATATTCCATCAGCTCTCGTAATGCTCATCTCTGGCCTGGGAGCCAGTGATGCCAAAGCCGCCCTTGAGTCTGCCTCAGGGTCAATCAGGCAGGCAGTAAACCTTGCTCTCCAAAAGGCTGATTCAACAATACCACACAATTACCGGGAAGATGATTCCCGCCAGAAAGGGTTGTGTACTCCTATGGATGTATCAACAAACAACAACAATGATCTGTGTTTTGGCAGCCCTGCAGACGCAGGCTTTGATCCCGAAAGGCTTGAAAGGGCTTTTCAAGTGGTTCAAGACGCTGTAGGCGATGGCGAAGGACTTATTCCCGGCGCTGTTGCGGCAGTGGTGCGAAACGGAGTGGTTATTGGCCCAAGGGCCTGGGGGTGGGCTTCCAGAGTCCCCGAGCGCATAGCTGCGACTCCTAACACAATATTCGATATGGCTTCCTTGACGAAAGTTACAGCAACGACCCCGTCTATCATGATCCTGGTTGAACGAGGGAAAATGCGCCTTGACGATCCTGTTGCTCTGTTCGTACCTGAGTTTGGAACCGGTGGCAAGCAAGATATCACTATCAGGCACTTGATGACACATACCTCAGGATTGCCGGCCCACATCAAATACTGGGAACTAGGCATAACAGGAGAAAGGATCATTGACTGCATATGCAACCTTGAGTTGGGCGCCGGCTCAAAACCGGGAATCCGCGTCGAATACAGCGACCTTGGGTTCATCATGCTGGGTGAGATAGTCAGGCGCATAACAGGTTTGAACATTAAGGAATTTGCGGAGCAAGAGGTATTTAAGCCACTGGGAATGACCTCAACCTGCTTCTTGCCGCCTGAATCGTTGAAGTATAGAATCGCAGCTACTGAATTCCGTGAAGACCTTGGGCAAGTAGTATGGGGCAAAGTCCACGATGAAAACTGCTATGCCCTCGGCGGAATTGCCGGCCATGCCGGGTTATTCAGCACTGCCTTTGATGTAACCAGATATGCCCTTATGTGGCTTGGACTGGGCCGCTTGGGTGAAACTCGCATCCTTGGCAAGAAGACTGTTGAGGCAACTATCAAGGAACAGGTGGACCTGGAAGAACGGAGAGCACTTGGCTGGCAGTTAAGAGCAAGAACCTTTTCATCAGGTGGAGACTTTATGTCAGACCGAGCCTTTGGGCACACAGGTTTTACAGGGACAAGCCTGTGGTGTGATCCTGAGGAAGACCTTGCCGTTGTCCTGCTAACAAACAGAGTGCATGCAGGACGGGAAGGCAACGCCCATATCAGGTTGCGTCCTAGATTTGCCAATGCAGTATGTGCAGCAATAGACAATTAGAGTAGCAAGAAAGTGCCCCCTACCGGGTAATCTTGAGGAGGCGTTTGATTTTGAGAAAGCTGACTCTTGAAGAAAAAATAGGGCAGGTCTTCATGTTCGGATTTCCGGGAAATAACCATGAAGATGCACACAAGTTGATAAGAGAACTCAAGCCAGGCGGCATAATCTATTTTGCCAGGAATTGCAGCACCGTCGAAGAAGTATCGTCTCTTTCCAGCCGGCTGCAAGATTGGGCAGCAAGCTCTGGTGCAGGCATTCCACTCTTTATCGCCGCCGATCAAGAAGGCGGAATCGTGGCAAGGCTGACCCAGGGCATTCCGGTAATGCCAGGCCCACTGTCATTGTCAGCTGCAGTATCAGCCACTGATACTGATGTCCATCTCATAGAGCAGGTATCACGTGCCATAGGCGTACAGCTGCGCAGCGCAGGAATAAATGTTAACCTTGCCCCAGTGCTTGATGTAAATGACAATCCAGACAATCCTGTCATAGGCATAAGATCTTTTGGAGAAGATCCATGCCTGGTCTCTGAATTCGGCGTTCTCGCTACTAAAGGATTTCTTTCAGCAGGAGTCTTGGCCGTAGGCAAGCACTTTCCAGGCCACGGCAATACATCTGTAGACTCCCACCTTGACTTACCGGCCCTGCCTCATTCTATGGAACGGCTTAACTCATGTGAACTAATGCCGTTTAGGGCAGCCATCAACGCAGGCATACCTGCAATCATGTCAGCCCATATTTTGTTTCAGGCAATAGACACCCAGAAGCCTGCGACCCTCTCCCACCCTGTACTGACAGGGCTGCTCCGAGACACTCTTGGCTTCCAGGGCCTAATAATGACCGACTGTCTTGAGATGAATGCCATATCAAAGTATCCGGGTACTGCAATCGGGGCAGTGGAAGCATTCAAAGCCGGATGCGACCTGCTTTTGATCTCGCATACCAGAGAACTGCAAGAACAAGCCTGGCTTGCACTGCTTGAGGCAGTTAAGTCAGGAGAGGTTTCTGAAGATAGGCTCGACCGGTCTGTAGAACTGATCCTCAGGTTCAAGGAAATCTTTAGAATTCCAAACGCTCTGCCTCCTAAAGAGGCTTATGATCCTGAGTACCGGCAACTTTCGGAAAACGTTTACTTGCGCTCGATTACGTTGGTAAAGAACCAGGCAGGGTTAGTTCCGTTGCTGCCTGGCACCGGTGGCAAACTTAGCCTCTGTTTGGCCGGTTTGAAGCCAAAACGGCTGCTCCAAGTAGAAGATCCCCTCAAACCGGGCTCCCAGAGCCCTTGCCCGGCAACCGCGCAAGGGCCAGAGACTGAACTGGGAAAGAGCCTGCGGGCCAGATGCAGCAACCTGGATCTCACTGAAGTTTACATTGATGAACCGTCGGCCATTGAAAAATGCCTATCCCTAGCCCAAAGGATGCAGGCGATGGTAATCCTAACCCAAAACGCAAGCAAGGATCCTGTTCAAGCGCAGTTCGTAAGAGCAATTACAGAACAGGTTCCCAATACTGTTCTTGTGGCTACCCGGGATCCATACGATATTCGCATTGCGCCTAATGTCCATACATACCTGTGCACATACAGTAACCGTCCACAGGCTATAGACGCCCTTGCTCAGGTACTGCTTGGCACCGCTAGGGCCACAGGCAAGCTGCCGGTAAGAATACCGGGCCAGGAATGAGCCTAAGATATCAAGGAGGAGCTTAAATGGTTGATCTTATCTCGAGAGCCCGCCTAAAAAACTCAAGGCTTGTGGTAGGACTTATGTCAGGAACCTCTGCTGACGGAGTAGATGCATGTCTGTGCGATATTGAAGGATTTGGAGCCGGAGCCAGGATCCGGGCCAGGCATCTTACGTCCCTGGACTACCCTTTGCCGGTTAAGAACCTCCTCATAAGCAAGATAGGGAACCTTAATGTTGAGGAAGTGGCCAGGCTCAACTTTTTGATAGCCCAGGTTTTTGCCGATACCGCCCTTAAGTGCATTAAAGAAGCAGGCTGCAGCCCCTCTCAGATTGATGCCATCGCTTCGCATGGCCAAACCCTGATCCACTTGCCTGACTGCAATCATGAGCTACTGCCTGTACCCGCTAC
>MTKW01006520.1_pt1 | contig 10614 bp, 8 predicted proteins | sample 1042761 | NCBI WGS metagenome assembly MTKW01 (sample SAMN06205366, study PRJNA360243) | anaerobic digester metagenome | biome: Wastewater treatment plant; feature: Anaerobic digester sludge; material: sludge; isolation source: anaerobic digester fed with sludge from wastewater treatment plant ...
GCTCAGGGGAGCTTCAATCGAGCCACGGCTTTTCAGCCGTGGATACGGCACCCATGATAAAGCCTGTATTTACAGGGCTTTAGAGATCGCTTTGCGAGAGGTGCTCTTTTTAAGGCCAATTCTATTATTTATTTATTTTATTTATATGCCGAAAACGCTTGCCAAATAAGGGGTTTTCGGCAAATAAGGCTGTTGGTTGTTTTCGTGTCATCACCTGACCTCTCGCATCCTTTATATTATACCAGAGCTTTACCTATATTATATTATCAAAGATCGTTAATGTCAGCTATATTATTATTGCTGTCGAATCATCAAAAGTTACCGAGCACCCCAAAAATTCAAAGGCATCTTCCCCCCGCCCCTTTACCGGTCCGGTATTGATAATCATTACTCTGTCCTCTTTATGATGAATAATATCGGATACAGCAGAAATCAACATCACTTTCTCTTGCCTGGACAGTTCACAGGAAAATACGGAGTACTGCAGCGGATCACCAAATCCACGCATCTTTTTAAACATCTTGGTTAGCCTCTTTGCATCCGCGATGTCATAGCAGACGATATAACGGTTACGCATAGACGTTTTTCCTCCCTGATTGATCTGATTACTATCTCGCAAGAAATGCAGGATAAGTTTTAATTTCACCATTTAAATAACGCCACAGCAGCCGTGCCTGCAATTCCAGCACCCTTTTATAACTTACGGAATAACCGAAAACCGGATGCGTGACCAACGTATCCATGCGACGTTCATAGGCGGCGATAAACCTCTTGCGGCCTTCGCCATTTAATGCCACGCTCCCCGCTCTGAAAATAAAGTCTTCTCCGATTATTTCCCTGTTATTAATAGCGGTTAAAACCACAGAATCACCGATAATCGGTCTGAATTCTTCCATCAGATCGAGTGCCAGGGCCGGTCGGCCATACCGGGGCCGGTGATAAAATCCAAGATACGGATCAAACCCAACGGCAAGAAGGGTAACCATCAGGTCTTTGCTTAACAGTGAGTAAACGTATGAAAGTAAAGCATTTACGGGATCTGTTGGCGGGCGGCGGTTGCGTGCTTTGAATATAAAGTCCGCATCTTCTTTGTAATCTTCGGATTTTATCAATTCCCCAAAGTTTGAAAAATAAACTTTGGCGGCTGCACCTTCAAGCCCCAGCAGTACGTCAAAACTCTTTACGTATTTAACCTTGGATGCCAACCGGGACAGTTCGTCAATTATTTTCTTATCAGGGCAGGGATGGTTACGACGATAAAAAGTCCGGCAGTTTTTAATTTTGGTGTTTACAAATGTTTTAGCCAATTTGAGACTTAGTTCCTGATCACCGGCAACCTCGAACTGGCGTATCCTCAGCTCAATGTTTTTGTGGCTCATCCCTGTATTATAACCATAAAACCACCCGCCATAAGAAAAATAACATACAGGTATGTTGCGTATATTCAATTCGCGCAATGCCTGGGTGGAAACTTGAACATTGCCAAAAATACAAAGTTGAGATACATCTAACAGCCTCACTTCCTTTAAGACTTCTCCCTTGCTTTTGATGACCAGAAGATCGCCTTTTTTTCCAATAAAAACCCCTTGTTCCTGAATATAAACAGGTAGAGCATCCTGTCGGGCGGGAATTAAGCGGCGGTTATCCTCCTTTTTTCTATCTTCTTCATACAGGAGATTGGTCTCGTCGGGCAGGCAGATGCCTACAAGTGAACATCGCGGGCATTTCGGGCTATCCTTCAACGGTTCAGGTATGATACCCCCCAAAGCTGTATCAATCAATTCATCCCTTAATGTAAGCGTCCGCTTTATCAACTTTTCATCAATCGATATTTCTATCCTTTTTTTGGACTCTGCATAATAAATAATGCCATGGTCGCATTTATAGCCATGGTCTTTCAGAATCAGGGCCTGGGCACAGAGCTGAACACGATCCGGCTCCCATGCGCCTTCAGGAAGTTCAGGCATACTTCCACGTTTGTAGTCAACCGGAACCACCTTGTTCGATTCTATTTCCAGAAGGTCAATCCTGGCAATCAAGCGATATTTTTCACTGGAAATCAATACCGAGCGTGCTTGCACAACCTCTACGGGAAGATCTTCATTATCGGCACTATCCGGAAGATCTCCCTTTTCCTGATCAACACGCCGATGACGAAAACGTCCTTCTAAAGTATCGGCACTCTCGGCAAATTCACCCTGGACCCATTCCAGATAAAAAAGTCGATTACAGTAAGTAAATTCATTGAGCATACGAGCCGGAATAAAATCCGGCAATCCGCCTTCCATCATTGTTGAGGACAATTTCTGATTGTTCATATTTGTTCATCTCATCATTCATCAATTGGTTCGTCTTTTATATTTTTCACTCCGCTATTTAAAAAGGCTACACCTCCGGGAAAAAGTTTCCCATGCCAAAATGGCATCCATAACCAAGATTTATAGGCCCGGCCACCGGGGCCGCGAAATGCAGACGGAAACCATATAACAGGCCCGGGCCTTTGACTTTTCTGCCCTGGCGCCAGTATCGAAATTTGTGCCAGCCGGCTTCACTGCCCTTTAAGGGACAGCCGGGTATAAATTCAATTTTTTCAATAGGCGGAAGGTCGGATTGCCCCTCTCTGCGCGAATCCCATTCACGTCTGATCTGATCTTCCGGCCCGTCAATCTGGGTGCCGTCAGCCCTTGTTTTTTGTTTGCCGGTGCGATAATATTTGGGGAAACGCCCCAGGATAAACGGTGTGGCGGAACGCCAGCAAGCGGATGAGGCAAATAATAAACTCCTGTTCTGAAAATCAGCGGCAGTACCCACCCCGGTAACGACCAGATTAATTATATTCTTCTCCCCCCGCAAATTGAGGACCCTTATGGATTCAAGTGCTTCCAGTTCCACGTCGGAAAATCCCCCGGGGGCATAAACCGTGAGGCTCTCTATAAACCCGTCCCCATCCTCATCGGCGGGCAAGTAAAAAGCATGCCGGTGTCCCCGCAAGGGGCGGCCATCCTCTCTCTTGCCGGAAAGGATCGGACTTACTCCCCCATCATTGGCCCTTCCGAACTTGGCCAGGGCAGATAACCGCGCCACCTCCGCAATTTTTATCGTCTCATATATCCGGGGCCGGGGCTTGGCCGAAAGGGCATAGCGGACCACCGTCACGGATGTCCCTTCTTTTTGCGGGAAAGAGTGGCGCGGCTGATACGAAAACGAGTTGCCCGGCCGGGCATAGTAAACCCATCGCGAACCCGGCGGGTCAACGTAGCCTTTACTCCTAAGGTCGGCGGTATCAACCTGAAGTTTGTTCAGCAAGTCGGGGTTATCCTCCCGTGAAGCCAGAATCCTGACCGTCTCATAACCGTCCGGGATACCCTCCTCGCCAACAGGGAAACAGTTGTCAGGCGGCAAATGGGAAGCCAGATCAGCTTCAACCCACGATTCGGCCCGCCCCAGGTAGGGCAAACCCCCGAGCAGTTTCTCAAGGAGTTCTGACTCTCCTTCAGCAAGGTCAGCCTCCGGCCAGCAGGCCACCAGAGGCGTCTTCTTGTCCAGCAGCACAAATGTATCAAAAATCATTCTTGGCTCCTCACCTTTTCCTTCCCTCAGAGGCATATAATGTCTGGTACCCCCGATGGTCGCCGGCGGTAGGAAGAAGCGGGGCAGTGCTGTCAGCTTTTTCAACAGTGCTTCTACCTCCTCTTCCCCGACCGAAGGCAACGTTTTACGCCATGAAGCAACAAGGGCGCGAAGTATTCTCCAGGGAGACGGAGGCCATTCCGGGGAGCCTTCATTGACGTTACGTCCCCAAGGGGTGCTGTGGTAACGACCGGAAAGCATCCTGAAATTTATAGCAATCATCCTATTTTGGTCTCACCTTTCTCATCGCTTTTTTCTTGCTTCTTGGTTTTTTTCTCCCAGACGATATCGATTATGGGTGGTTCCGCAAACAGGCCTTCTTCCTGGCAGTTGGAAAGTGCATTTTTTAAAGATTCCTCCAGTTCTTCCTCGGCGGGAATGCTGAAGCCGTCCGGCTGAGAAACAGCCAGTGATGTGCAGCGGAGATCACAGGCGGTGCGTAACCGCAGTCCCATATTTAAAAAGCGCCTGATCTTCCAGAGAGAGAAAATGGTCAGGAATTCATCGGCATTAGCCCCGAGTCCGTATCCTCTCATCGTCGCCAGATCAAGGTTGAAGTAGGCGGTTATTTTTTCTGCAGTGAACTCGGTGCGGTGAAAGGGCACGTTGCCAAAACCTACAGCAACATCTTGCGTGGAAGCCGATGGGTTAACCCGGTCGATCTTTGTCCCGCCGCTTTCAACCGGACGCACATTTACCGCTTCTATAAAGGAGGAGATGAGCCTCTGAAGACGAAGCCGCCCCCCGGCCAACTCTTTCTTGGAGAAAAATATACCATGTAAAAGGGCATTGGGGTCATGCTTGAAGACTATTTTCGAAAGTTTACGCAGGTTTACAGGTACCCCCTCCATGCTTCCGGTATCTTCAATCAACTTCTCCAGAAAAGAAGTATCCGTCCCTTCAAGTATATAGGGGGAGTTCAGACGATGTGAATCAAGAATGGAGTTGGTAACGTTCCTCCCATCCCGGTCAACAACCTTTATGTAAGGTAACCCGGCCAGGGGATCAACCAGATCGTCGACCGCATTATCCCAGCAAACAGCCTCCAGGCGATTGGCCATGGATTGGGCCGATTCAACAAGCAGCATCTCCTGGCCATCAGGTCGATAATAGGTTGCCGCCCCCAAGTTGGGGAAACCCGTGGGCTGAAAGCGGCTGCCCTGGACAGGAACCAGATCCGCCTCCATCAGAAAACTTCTTACATCCTTCAAAGCCGACAAATCAATAGACATTTACAGAACAACTCCTTCCGGTTTTTGGTTTTCCAATTCAGGCCTGATCAGTATTTTCCCGGCGAGCTCAGACCAATTTCCCACCGGAATTATTAAAGATGCCCCCAGACGTTTTTTTAACACCGGCAAAACAGCAAATTGAGATGCATCGCGGGGCTTGACATGGGGGGTAAAGCCGCTTGCCGTGAGCCGACCCAGTGCCATCCTGATCGCAGAGGCAAGGTCACCGGTGCGCAGCCTCCCCAGCACGGCATAATCGGTCTTTATGTGCACCGGTTCTGCTCCCGGAGGCCAACTTAAGGAAGCAGGAAGAAAAAGCAGCTTCAGTAGTGCAAAAACCGGGTAGATCTCGGTCCGACCGGTATCGGTGTGCTGTGGAAGGTCTTCTTTCCCGGCATACTGCCATCTTATCAGGGACATACCGATTAACAGATCAAGAATGCGCTTCTCCGCGAGTTTGCCGTCCAGAAAATGTCTTATATCGGCAAGCCCCGCCTTTAGCCTGCCCGCAAGGGGCAGTTGATTTGTATTTATAGTTCTCCGTAGAGATCGTTTCTCGAGGATAGCCAAGAGGGTCCGGGGAAGGTCAGAAACCTCAACGTGATAATTCGTATTTTCCCAGGCCAGACCGCCTTTACTCTGCACTATCGGTTCCAAGTTTTCGCGGATGCTTCTCCCTTCGCCGTCATAATCATGGATTGAAGCCACAGCAGCGGCGATACGAAACTCAGAGGTGCCGTCATCTAAAGGAATGATCCAACGCGGGGATAAAGAAAGCGGCGGCATGTTTTTTTGCATATCTCTATTCAAGGCTACACCCTGCGAAGCCTGCCCCAAGGCGATGATAATTTCCTGAAGGCGGCGAGGGCCTCCGTGACGACAATAAGCAAAGGCCGCATCTTCGATGTTTTTCAGGGCATTCCGGTAACGGGCGGGAGTCTCTTTTCTGTAGCATTCATTTCTGAGTCGATCCACCCACCAATCGGTCTCATCCAGCAGCCGAACCATGGGCCTGGCCGCAACGGGGAAGAGCCCCATAGACGAAGCAAAGTACATTTTGCCGCTACGGGAGCCGGATAAGAAGCCGATCCTCTGAAAGGAATCGATACCCCGATCTATCCCCAGCGAGGCAATGGCCCGGGCAAAATCGATTCCGCTACGTGCCGTCTTCTGCCCTACCCGGGCACGCCCCTCGGAAAAGAGGTAGCTTATCTCCGCAAAGGTGGCCGGGTTTTTCCAGAGAGGAAGCCATATTTCCCCCCGGCTTCCTTTGTCCGCATCATCGGATGTGATCGTGGCCCATCCCGCGGCGGACGTCCCTCTTACGGTAAATGGAAACGAAGAACCGCGCACCTGATGCTCCAGTTGGCGCGATACGGAACCGGCAAATAAAAACAGCCCTTCCATGGCCAGAACGTAGTCCCAGGGATTGACCAGGTTCACCCCACCACAACCGGTAGTACTGCTATTGGGGCCGCCAACACTCCCCGGGAAGAATTGGCCGGAAGAACCTTTTTCGAATTTGACTGCTTCTGTCATAAAGAGAGCGCTCTGCAGGCGGGCCAGGTTCAAAACACGGTTTTGTTTGTATTTTTTGCTCGTAACATCTTCTTTACGCACGGGAATAATTTGCTGAAGATATTCCATGTGCGTGGAAGTAAAATCAAGTCGACCATCGTTTCCACCGGTCCCCATAAGCGGTGCAAAATAGGGTTTATCATCGGTCAGAGCCAGCGTTACATCCATCAGTTCTACAAAACTATCGGGTAGTTCCGCCCGGCACCGTTCGATTAACGTCCTTTTAACCTCTTTTAGTTTTTTCTGCTGTTTTCGGCCGTATTTCAGGTCCAGATCCACCAATATCCTCTTGCACATGGCTATGATTTCAATATATTCCCGGTAGCGCTCTTCCTCGGCATTAAGTATGTTTTCAAGAAACTTTAGAGCGACATCACCGTAAAAACCACCCCCACTGTTCCAAGGGGCCACAATGGGCGTGGGGTTATACTCATCGATAAAAAAATCGGTAAGATCCTCTGCAGAGATGGCGGTAGAGAGGTAAAAGATTTCGTTCTCCCACCAGCCGCGTGCATCTTTATCTTTCTGCCGAGCAACAGTCCTCATGATCCCTAAAGACTTAAGGTAATGAATCAGCGGTTCGGGGGTGCAACCCAAAAGTGCGTGTGTATATCGACAAGGCGCATCATGCATGTTTTTTACACCTCCCTTTTTATATTTGCACTGGCCCTGATATCAGCTGCACGCAGGCAGGCTTCCAGAAAGGCGAGCCTTAGCAGGCCAAACTCATCGCGCAGTTTGAGCATTCTTTCCAACCAAGAAGCGCCGGTTTCATCTGATAGCCCCAGTTCGGTGATGGTTAAATCCATCGCCGTTTCGGGTAAGGTAACGCCTCCGCCCAGATCAGCCTGATATACTATGCTCCCGTCCCAGACCCCTCTAGATATACGCGTATCGGGCGGCAGGCCTTCCGGAACCTTCTCGTTGGGAAGTGAACGCACCGAGATTCGTACTTTCCCGTGATGGGCGGTAACAAGATAGGCTATCAGCATTTCCTCCGCCGGGGATAAGGCGGTTGAACACATCCTGTTTTGCAAAAAAGCAAGTGCACCGGCAAGCTCATGTCTGAAGTAACGCTGCCGATGACGCCTGTTTTCGGGTGACTTTGCCCAGATGGTGCCATCCTGCGGCAGGTTGTAACCATGGCTGCAGCTACGCATGGTTTCCTGAAATACTTGGTGCGCTTTGCCCGCATCATGCCAGCGGGCGGAAGATAACAGTAAGGTGCTAAGGGGCGGTTCAATCTTCAATGCTCCGGCAATCTGTTCGAGTTCGGCAACCACATCATCGGTATGCTCGGCCAGCGTCTGCCAGCTGCTCCGGCTGAACGAATGTTGGTCTTTGGCGGTATCATCGGCTTTAATATTTGCCGTGGTTATGATCACAGGCTCCACCGGCCCTTCCTTCCCTCCATGCCAGCCCCTTTCCGGAGAGTAGCCGCCCGCTATGGATGGCAGAAGAACGGTCATGCCGGGTCGAAGATCATTACTTTTAACCTTCAGCCAGTTTCCGTTAAGATAATCCCAACGCCAGGCACCCTGCTTTATCTTTGAAATAAAATTCTTGACTGCACCGATATTAACGGCACAAAGTTCATCGCGATAAAAAGTTTCCAGATCAACGGGGGGTGCTTTCCCTTCATCCCAGCAACGCCAATAGAGATGAACATCGATATCTTCCGTATCGCGAATAAAACGGGAGACGTCGATGTCGCTGCCTGAAAGATCGGGAGTGGTATCAAATAATTCGATAAAATCTTTCCGGCGTAGAACATAGCGGGAAGAATACTCTGTTTTTATCTGAGGCAGCCCGGAGGGTGCGGCCGACCGCCCTTCAAGTTCCTCCAGAAGCTTTCGGGAAACAGAGAGCTCTTCCGGGCTATAAGGCGCCGCATCTTTATCATCGATATCGATCCAGAAAACCCGAGCCTCATCATATTCCCCAAAGCGGTTGCATCTTCCCAGACGTTGTACTATTCCCGGCCATGGGCAGAGTTCGGTAAAAAGAGTCCGGGATGATATATCCACGCCGGCTTCCACGGCCTGGGTAGCCACGATGATTCTTCGTTCGTATTTTTCCGGAATCCTTTCATTGATCTGCTTCCTCTCGGCAGGACGAAAACGCGAGTGTACAAGCAGTAAATCAAAATCAGGTTCCTTTATTTTCTTCTTCTCGGCCTGTAGCGCCAGGAATATTTTTTGGGCATCGGCCACCCTGTTAACGATCACCAATACCTGATGGCCTTCTTTCATGGATGCGATAATCTTCAAAGAGAGCTCTCGATAATATCGGGCATTTTTCTTTGTTTCATCAATCTCCAGTTTTCTAACTGTCTTCCTGGCCGTAAGACGTTTATTCAAGTTTTCAACTTCCCGATCTTCATCCTCCAGCTCATATGTTGATAACTCTTCAACAACATCAGAAAAATCAACGGTTTTAAACCAGCTCCGATCAATGGTGGCAGACATCCACAGATATTTATTGGGAATAATGGTTGACATCGTACGGTTAAAAGCGGCAAGCTGTGCACTTGTAGATAACCCCGCACCCATCAACTGCACTTCATCAAAGATCCACTGGCAACCGTTCTGCAAAAGCCCAAAGGCCATCGGCCATTTAAAACGGCTCATGGCATAACCGCGGTTAAGGGCACGCGAGATGAGCATGTCCTGGGTCCCGATAATAATCTGTGTTTTTTCGGGATAAAAAAGCCACTCTTCATCGACTTCTCCCCCCATCAAAATATGGACACCGATATTTTCCGTGATTAACCGCGCTTCTTTCAAGCCCTTCAAAATATTTTTACAGTTTTGATATGTCTGTTCAACCAATGTGCGCATGGGCAGGCAGTAAACAAGACGGCGTGGCGTATTGTTGCGTACTTCGGGATCGGGATGACCAAAGCACTGCCATAACCAGGCAAGAACAACCGCGGAGGTTTTTCCCGCACCCGTAGGAGCGCTTAGAAAATGGGGCAATTCCTTCAATGAAGCGATCTTTTCCTGGTAGGGGAATGGCGGGAAGCCGGTCGCCTCCCGGAAAAATGTTTTATAATCATGCACCGGCAAATCATGCCTCCTCCCATTTATCCTTTTTTAATACATTTAATTGTATATTTAAACACATTTTAGCAACAATCGCGTTTATTGGCAATGCCTGTCCTGCGGGTTAATGACTATATGGTGTCAGGGAGGTTTTTGAGGTTACAAGATGCTCCGTCCGATATAATGCATGGGATAGGACCTTTCATGTTACAGGGACATATGATCAGGGGGCAAGTGTTTTGACATAAATAAAAGAAAAAAAGGGTGCCCGGGGAACGGTCTCTAAGCAAAAATAATGTCGGAAGACCGGCCCCCGTGGCATACATATGATGTAAGAGGGGGTGGTAAAATGTCAAGGGACAGGCCCCCTCAGCGTTAAGAGGGGAAACGTTATGTCAAGGGACCTGTCCCCGTGACATGCAAAAGAACATGTTTAGGCGGCTCGCCTCCTGTTTATCAGCACAACCAAGATCCCGATCAGGCAGAGGCCGAGAACGACCAGCCAGATTGCGGCAGGGAAGCCGGATTCGGCGCCAACGCCTTGAACCTTGGTCAAAAAATAATGGGACATGTGTGTTAAGGTAAAACTTACATAGCCGTCCTTTACTTCCAGACCCAGGGCGATTTCTTCCGCCTTCTTTGTTTTATCATTGAAATAGTACAGGTTGAGTTCATCCCCATCCTTGTATCTGTCTCCCACATACAGCTTTATGTTCACCGGCGCCGGCAGCTCTCCTTCAAATGACGGACAGGGTATCGAAAATTCAGCGCAGACCAGGTACGAGGACCCCTTCACCATCGATGTGACCGGCCGTGATCTCTCCACCAACCCGGTTAAATATTATACCCGCACGGTCCGCGAGGGGTATGACGACATGGGGCCGCTGAACATGCAATACTATCAGGTTCCACCCACAATCCAAAATGTTTCCGCCGGCAGTCGCCTCGGTGAAGATGTTGTCTTTGAAGCTCAGGCAAAGACACTTTGGGATATCCGGACGGTACTTCCCGGGAACTTGCCGGGAAGCGGCCGATGCGGTTATCGCGCTGATCGATGCCATCGGTGAAATAATTAACCTCCCATTAATTAAATCAAAGAAATCACGAATCCCTAACTGATCTGTTAACCC
>MTKW01007495.1_pt1 | contig 10610 bp, 12 predicted proteins | sample 1042761 | NCBI WGS metagenome assembly MTKW01 (sample SAMN06205366, study PRJNA360243) | anaerobic digester metagenome | biome: Wastewater treatment plant; feature: Anaerobic digester sludge; material: sludge; isolation source: anaerobic digester fed with sludge from wastewater treatment plant ...
TCTTTGCCTCAAGAATCTCTAGTAGATCAGCAGCACCCTGTGGCGGACTGCTTCGACCATCAAGGATCAGATGAAGCCAAGCCCGTCCAATTCCTTTTTCCGCTGCTGCTCTGAGCACTGCAATCCCCTCGTCCATATTCCCGTGAGAGCTCCGTTCCGACAGCATAGCTATTACATGAATATCGCCGCCATGGCTCCGCGCCGCTTCAAAGCCGTAATTGACTGCCTCATTCTCTTTGAGCCCTCCAGCGCCAACACCAAGCCGAACGGCACACGACTACATGTATGGCTAAGGTTGTGGCTCCCATCTTCATTCACAAACCTCTCGAGCAGCCCATGATCTGCAGTTACAGCAGCTGCATAACCATGTTGAGCCGCCACTAGGTTCACAAGGATGAAGTGCCCGCTATAACCGCTGGCGTTCGCGGCAGCCAAGGTTCATTTACCGAGGAGATGTCTAAGGATATAGGCAATGTGGTTAGAAGCCGTAGAAGGCATCATGGTTAGAGTAAGAACCCTTGAATGGGTCCGGCAGATACTATTCGTCACCAAGTTGCCCATCGAAGGCGAACAGTCAAAATGTGCGTAGGCTAACCGATACGGGATGGTTCTGTGCAGAGCACGATGGAGTGATGGGACTGTTCTTTGCTGGAAAACCTAATTGAAGTAGATCAGAACTAAAGGACGTGAACTCCGATGGAAATCAGGGAGCATGCCATCATACCTCTCGGCTATGGCAAGTATGTGCGTTCAGACAAGATCATCGCCCTCGATCCTATAGAAGATGAGCGGGGACCCGGTCGGCGTACCAGGGTCTACGTTGACCAGCTACCCGGCCCATTAATCGCTTCAAGGACCGAGAACTCCATCCTAGCAAGCATCGTCAGGACCCCAACAGAGGTTCTTGAAGCCACGGCCGCCCTTGAACTCCTTCAAGATCTTCTAGACGACATAGAACAGATCGGCCCAATGCTGCGGAAGAGCATTAAGGAAGAGGCCGGACTCGACTTGGAGGAACTCGAGCGCAAGATAAGGGAGATATTAACCCATGAACTGAATGCGGAATGAGCTTGTCACACAACTGCTTTCCGCTACCAGATGCGCCGCAAAACCCACAACTCGCGGTCACGTTCCGATATCATATTAGCCCGAGAGATGACGTTATGGTTGTTTTTCGGCATGTGTACGTATTTGAGACCCCGTCTTAGATTCATTGGCAAGCTGATTTTCCGCTGGCAACGCAGTTTGCTCGGTCTGTGATCTACTTCTGCGCTGTCTCTGAATTTCCATCACACGATGGCTATTCGAAAGCGCCTAAACACATCGACAATAAGACCGGCCGGGCCTGAAAACGAAAACAGCGGGGCCTACTCCCCGCTACAAATAGCTGGTGCCGGAGGCGGGATTCGAACCCGCACGTCCTTGCGGACAGAGGATTTTAAGTCCCCTGCGTCTGCCTTTCCGCCACTCCGGCCTCGACTTTATTGTCGCAGACAACCTCAAGAAAAGTATACCACGACCACGCCCCTTGCGCTACGCACGTAGCCTGCAAAGGATTACCAAAGCTGCCTCCTGCAGACCCATCGAATACAGAAATAGCGCCAAGCTCCGATTTCACAACTTGCTTCCGCAGCGGCCTAACCCGATGCAGGCCGCCATACCATCGAGTATTCCAGCTGCGCTCACCACAACCTCAGCCGCGCCCGCAAGATCCATCACCTCAAGGATTATCGCCGCCCCGGCAGGCATCACCCTGGCCCTCTCCGGCTGGATCATCCCTTTCACCTGCATTCTTTCAGCACACGCCAACGAGTACAAGCCAAGAAATGCCTCCTCCAACTCTTCCCTGTGCAAGGCGTAGCCATGGACCATGTCCGGATCTAGCGTTTCCAACTCCAAACCGATTGAAGCAAGTGTAACAGCGGATCCGCCTACCACGACTATCGTCGATAGAATACCGCCATCCTCCCCGTCCATCGGTAAGCCATGCACAAACTCCCGCGCCCCCTCCAGACAGAACCGAATATGCCCACGCATCTGCTCAATCTCCCCCCGCGATGGAGGGTCTGAACAAAGGAACTCGTCTGTCAGGCTCACTGCCCCGAGCGGAAGGCTTATAGATCTTACCTCACCCGTGCAAGAATCGAGCCTCGTGAACTCAGTGCTCATGCCCCCGGAATCCACTATCAGCAAGGATCGCGGGTCGATCGCGACGGAAGGCGCAACACTTCCGACCGCAGCTGCTGAACCTGCGCCAGCCACAACGCCCAGAAACGACAATTCGGCCTCAAACTCCGGTGACACAACTTCGAGCCTGACTTCGCATGCCTCTTTAACTTGACGGATCAAGGCTTCGGAGTCCTCCGCCGCCCTCGCCGCCGCTGTAGCTGTCACCCATACCCTATCAGCTCCCAGGCTGCGACTGAGCCCCATAAAGTCGCTGATGGCTTCGACAGTAGCTGCCCGGCCTGCCTCAGACAACCTTCCAGTTTCCCCAAGCCCATGCCCGAGCCCGGTAATCCGGGCATCCATGCACACCCCGAAAACCCTTGGAATCCCAACAGCGCCAGAATCTCCATATGCTTTCATAATCTTTGAGCAGACGGAGCCGTCAGAACCTGCCAACCAATTCGGCCGCGACACTACATCGGCCACAAGCACCTTAGTCGAATTGGAACCGGCATTTATCGCCGCCACCCGCGCCGGAACACATCTCCCCCCGTCACACTCAAGCCATACCCCGGCTTGGCGCAGCGCACTCACGGCCATGTCCCCAACAGGATTGTTATTGCCCGCCATGTAATCCGCAACATGCATGTGGAGGCATTTCACCCCTGCAAAGCGCGCCACCCCACCTATGCCTGTATCTCTGAGAACCCGAAGCATTTTGGGAGCCTCTTTCTCCAGAAACTCCAGATCATCTTCGCCTATGAGCGCCATCCTTTGAGCAGCATACCTCGTATTGGCACACTCGTGCGCCTTCCGGAAATCTTCATCCCGCTCTATCAGCTCTGCCGCCTCGCCTATCATGCCCTCGCTTTCCAACACCGATATGGCTTCGCGTACGTGAGGGCATGTAAGCCAGTAGACCGTAGGAAAGGGCTTCGGTTTCACAACCCGCCCCAGCCCGCCATTGTGCCATATGACGGGGTAGGTCGACACAACCTGTGGTTGCCCGTAAGAACACCGCCGGGGAATTCGAGCAATGCTGCCGATAAGATCTCGGCCGAGCTGCGCGGCAACGACCGCTCGATCTATGGCCCTAGGCTTTACGAAGTCTTGATGCTCCTCACGCATTTCGGCAGTTCTCCCATGGCCGCCTTCTATCGACTTCCCCAGTTTCTTGCTCAACAAACACACCCCTCACACGCGTCCTTTGCAGTCATCCAAGGGTATCATGGCACCTTGCGGAAAATCGTGCAGTGCGGGCTGAAAGGCTAAATCACACGAAAAGAAAAGCACTCCACAAAGAGGAGTGCCATATCTTTTATTATGTTTATGGGCTACATGGTTTTTGTCAGGCGCGTTCCCCGACCACCCCGCTTGGAGTCCATATGTTTCTTAAGATCTTGGTGCCGCTCATCACTTTCCTTGAGAAACTTGGAGAGCTTATCCTCGAAGGACTGCTGGTATGCCCGATCACGGCGCCCTCCTCGCGGCTGGTAGTTAGGATCGGTCTGTTTGATCGAAAGGCCAATCCTGCCGTTATCGGTCGAGATTACCTTGACGCTGACTGTGTCGTTCATCTTCAGGTAGTCATTTACGTCATGGACGTATTCGTCGGCTATCTCGGAAATATGAACTAGGCCCGTCCTCCCTCCACCAATATCAACAAACGCTCCAAAACCGGTGATTCCAGTGACGCGGCCTTCAACAATAGAGCCGACTTCAATTGACGACATGCTAAGAGAGATCCTCCTATTTTTTCAACTATCACGAGCTGATGCTCATGATTATGTACTTCATATTATATAGAATTCGTTGACCAGTGTCAATGAGTGGCTCAACATTTACAGCCCAAACCATACTGTGAAAGTTCTCCTCAGTCCCCGATCTCAGCCGGTCTGTCTTTGCGCTTTGCTACCGGAGTAAACCCGCTGGCGTCAGGTTCAGCGACTATATACAAAGTCTCGCCCGGTTTGACAAGCCCCAACTTCTCCCTGGCAATCCGTTCGACGTATTCATCTGTTTGGGCCTCCTCGATCTCGCTTTCAAGGTCCCGTATTCTGGACTGCCATTCCTCGCACTCTGCTTCCAAACGTTCAGTCTCTTTCCTCAGCGCTAAGAGCCTGGCCCGTCCGCCCGCATAGCACAATCCCACACACACGACGAGCACGATCGTGAGGACAACGGTGAGTTTTGAGGACACAGCCACCGCCTCCTTACTCGTTGACTTCGCGTGCCGCTCGCCCGCGTTTTTCCGAAGCGTCTTCTGCCCCGCGCCGAAACTTGGCGGCTTGGGACAGTTTTCGCCGCGTTGATGAAAATCCCTTCATGAGCACGCCGGATATTTGCCGATTCGTCCTCGAAACCGGCCGCCGAGCCCAGTTCCAGGCTCGCCGCAGGCTCCGAGATATTCGCCTGGCCGTCCATTCAATTATGGTGAATACAGGCGCGGCAAGCAACCTGCCTGTGAGAGTATACACCCAAAAGCCAATAGCAACACCTGCCAGAACGTATACCCGGACCTCTCCTCGGCTTACTCGCATCAAGATGGAAAACGTCATAGCGGAGGAGAGCAGCCAGTAGAAAAGATCGACTAATGCCATGGCCCCTTTTTGCATGCGAAACACTCGCGCAAAAAACGCGCACAGATCGTACAGCGCTCCCATGAGCATGCCCGCAGCAAGTGATGCAAGCACCGTTCGGATCTGCCAGTTCAGGCCTTCCACAGCCGTCACCTCTGCCCAGTGGGGATGATCGCGCTTATTCAGGATATCTGACGGCGGCCCAGATCATGAAGAGGAACAAGAGGCCTACTGTGATCCAAGATGTAACATTGCGTGCCCGTGCAGCCCGTTCCACTGCGCGCACCCGCCATTCTGCCAGCCCGCTTCGGAAACTCGTCCATGCTTGAACGACGTTTCCCACATGTCCTTGAGTCTCGGGGTATGGCGGAATGTCATTTTGTATTGAGTCCAGATCTGCCTGCGCATCGTCGACCGCCGACATCCCTGCATTGTATGAGGCGAGGGCCGCTATAATGTCACCATCGTAACGGTCTATGAGATAACGAAGGTACGCCGTCCCAACATGGATGTTTGCGTCAGGATTGTATATGCACATATTCCCGCACGCAGGTGGCGCGTGATCACCGCTACACTGGGCGCTGGGCATGAACTCCTGCCATGTGTCCGGCATCAGCTGCATCAGTCCGCGGGCACCCCTCCAAGATACTGCATCGGTCTGAAACCCGCTTTCCTGGGATATCACGGCTGCCACAAGGCACGGATCGATCCCATTGCGTAAACCCTCAAAGTTTATCGTCTCTGCAAAAGGCATGTCCCTCACTTCAAGCCTTGCAGAACTGTAGTCACCCAGGATATCTAAGGCAGCGACGGAAAGCTGATCCACGTACTTCACACCCGCCCAAGAGTAGACAGCAAGAATGATAATGAGAACTGTCAACGATATCGGCCAACGCTTCGGCATCTTCATCGACGGTCGGAATATGGATACCGCAAAAACGACCGGACTGATGATCACGCCCAAGATCCCGGTAACGATCCTGAGCCCCAAACCCATACTGCTCTTCTTCTGTGTTGTCGGTTTTCTCCGTTTCGGCGCGCTGCGCTTAGGTTTTCTTGACATACGTGGTCCCCCGGCAAGGCGTATTCTCCTAAAGCCAAGTTAATTGCATATTCTGATTGCTCAGACCGATTCAATGCAACCTAGCTATTCCATTCCTTCGCCCTGCACTGTCACAGTAGTTCGTCGCATTTCGCAAGAATCCTATGTGTATAAACTATTTTCAATGTCTATTACACTCTTCGCCCCGTCCCGATGCCCCTCCAACCACGTTCCCAAAGGGCCNNTTGAGCTGCCTTATGTGGAGATCATGCCCGGTCACAGTGAGCGCTCCCGCATTCGTCTCCAGAATTATCTCCTCGTCATCGAAGCTCTCCACATTAGCTACCCCATCCACCGTCATGCTTTCACGATCAACCAGCACAACCCTGTGTTGCAAGCCCGGACGCTTCCGCCTTGCTTCATCAGACAGGTCAGGTCCTTTGGCGGCCATCGGCACCACTCCTTCGGACAAATCTTTGCATCGATAGCGCGCATCTCTCATAGAGCACATCAATTTGTCCTATGGATGTCTATGCCCATTCCCACCATATAATGCATCAACTCGAAACCTAAAGGCCCTTCTCCTTCGCTTCATCCCAGATAGCATCCATCTCCGCGAGAGTCATTTCTTCGAGAGCCACTCCGTTCTCATCGGCCCTGTGTTCGATGAACTTGAACCTCGACGCGAACTTCGAGTTGGTACGCCTCAGAGCCTCCTCCGGATCTATCTTCATGAGCCTGGCCACGTTAACAACAGCGAACAGAAGATCCCCCAGTTCCTCCTCGACCTTTGCCATTTCCCCATCTGCCATGGCCTCGCGGAGCTCTTCCGTCTCCTCCCAAACCTTTGCGGCTGCGTCCTCCGGACATTCCCAATCAAACCCTACCCTGCTCGCCTTATCCTGGATCTTGACCGCCTGCATGAGAGCGGGCAGATACCTAGGAACCTCATCAAGAATCGAAGCGGGCGCCCCGTTCGACGACTCCTTCTCCTTCTGCTTTATCCGCTCCCAGTTACGCAAGACAGTGCCGGCATCGTCCGCTTTTACATCACCAAACACATGTGGGTGGCGACGCACCAGTTTGGCGCAGATAGCCTCCACAACATCATTGAAATCGAAGGCCCCCTCTTCGCGGGCGATCTGGGAATGAAAGACCACCTGCAGGAGCAGGTCGCCCAGTTCTTCGCAGAGAAGATTCGGATCTTGCCTATCGATCGCCTCCACAACTTCGTATGCTTCTTCTATAACATACGGTTTTAAGGAAGACGACGTCTGCTTGCGATCCCAAGGACATCCGTCCTCACCCCGGAGCCTGGACATGATTTCTACGAGCTTGTCCGCCGGGTATCTGCATTGACTCTCACCTAATACTTCAGCCCCTGAAGCCGCATCGGATTTCACCGTCCTTTGGGCTGCTTCAAGCCTCTGCAATCTATCGATCTCTTCGATGTCTGCCATGTCTACCACACCTTCCGCAGTAATTCGTCACTACGATTTGACCAAACCGATCCGCCCCAGGACGCGCGCGAGGGGCGGTCCTATCTTAGGGATCATTTCGATGTCGGCACCGACAATCCCGCCGATGACAAGCATCACCAAAAAGTAGGCTACAGCTGCCACCATCATTGATGCGATTGTGGCAAGCCCTGCCCATACAGTGGCGCGGACGAGGAATGAGTAAGCAGCCCTGGCTACCACCGCCATTATCGCAGCGGATATCGCGGGTTTTACAAACTCCGAGGCAAGGCNNCCCCTGCGCCATGACCAAGCCTTCTTGCAACATCAGCCAGGTTTGCCAGGGCAACTACCCCGAATCCCACAGAGGTGCTTATCGCTGCTCCTACCACGTTCAGCCGCGGGCGACCTGTAAGCCAGTATTCACATACCACCTTTACAACCGAACCGGCCACCAAGTTTTTGACTGGCGCCCCCGGATAACCCATGCCCTGTAAAATCGCGCCTGATGTCTGCAATACGCACAAAAAAGCCGAAGCCGGAGCAAGCGCCGCAAGCACCCGCCCAACCTCAGGTCTTCCATAGACCAGACTACATATCTCAGAGCTGAGTGTCCAGAGCCCGAACGCTGCAGGAAGGGATATGAGCGCTGTCAGCCTAATTGCGCTCCCTGCCCGCCTCAAAGCCCTCGATCTGCTCCCAGCCACCAGGGATTCGGAGATCGCCGGCACGATGCTAGTTGCCAGTGCAATCGTGAGAACGTTAGGGAAGTATGCCAGTGGTAGTGCCATCCCGCTCAACTGTCCGAATAGGGCCGTAGCTGTTTCGGCCGTAAAGCCCGCAGCCCCAAGCCGCGCCGGAACCATCGCCGAATCGATCGCTCTGACAATCGGTAACACCGAAGCGCCGATGGCCACCGGCAGCGCAATCGAGAAGATGTCGGCCACTAACTCCCATGTTGTCTCTTCCTTTGTCGCCCGGTTTCCCACGCCTGTGCGGATACATGCGCGCGCGGCCTTCTTGCTCCTGGCCGATTTGCCTCTTCCAACCCCTCCGGCGCTCATCCTCCGGGCAAAGGCGATCCCCAAGTAAGCGAGGCCAGCCATCCCGCCTGTAACAGCTCCCAGCGCGGCGCCAGCAGCGGCGTACTCCACCCCGCGGGGCATCAACGCTGCAGCCAAAGTCAGCATGGTACCTACGCGCACAAGCTGCTCCACAACCTGAGATGCAGCGGACGGCCCCATGTCTTGACACCCCTGGAAATACCCGCGAAAAGCGGACATCACCGTGACAAAGAAAAGAGCGGGAGCAATTGCCCTCATGGCAAGAGCNNCGAAGATGCAAGCCCAGTGCATAGCATTATGAGAATTGCAACCCTCAGTATGCGGAACGATCCGCGCTCATCCCCGACTGCAATGCGTTCAGCTACAAGCTTTGACACGGCAAGAGGCAGCCCTGCCACAGAGGCGACAAGAAAAAAATTATATAAGGGTTGCGCAAGCTCGAGCAACCCCATACCTTCATCGCCGATAGTATGAGCGAGAGGGATTCGATAGACAGCGCCGAGTATCCGGCTGATCACTCCGGCAGCCGCCATAATGGCGGCCCCCCGGAGAAATGACGTCTGATCCCGGTTGCTGTTCGTCTACTCCACCTGCCTTGCCAAATACCCCGCAGCCGTGATAGCCAGACTTTCCTCAAGATCGCCCACAGTGCGGTCACTAGCGGTAGTTCCGATCACTACTGCGCCTACAGGGTCTCCATCTGCAATGATAGGGGCTATTGCAGCGGAAATCATGGCTACGGAATCCGGCCCATCATTCGCCAGTATGCTGGACGCATCCCCGCCTCCGCTAAAATGGACCATCAATGCCTGCTTTTCGGCCATGGCCTTCTCTACCGCACGGCCTACACGACGATCGATAAGCTCCTCTTCGAGCGGACCCGATGCAGCAATCACAACATCCCTATCGCATATAAGCGCTACACTGCCTGATGACGCCGAAAGCGATTCGGCCATGTCAGTTGCTACGACCTTGAGCTGCCCCACAGGCGAGTATTTCTTCAGCACCACGCTTCCCTTGGGATCCACATATATCTCAACCGAATCGCCCTCATGTATTCGAAGGCTCCTTCTGAGCTCCTTGGGCACCACAATCCTGCCCAACTCATCGATGCGCCTCACAATTCCAGTAGGTCTCATCCACAATACCCTCCTGCATATCACTACGTAATTTGGTCATTGATTCACTGCTACGCCCTGCTTCATCTCGGACAGAATGCCTATCAGCGTATGCAAGATTTCTCGTTCCGACATCCCGTGCGTCTTGACCCTGAGTCTTTGCGTTCTCCCCACCGCAAGTGCCACTCTTCCCCTAAACGGCCTTGCGATCCTCATCAGGTCGCTTGCTGAGTAGCTCACCCCATCAGCAAACCCCACAACCACACTCTGCCTTTCACTGGAAACATTCACAGCCCCCAGATCCCTCGCCAAACCTTTCAACGCAGCAATGGCAATGAGGTTTTCCACGGGAGGCGGCAATGGTCCAAATCTATCGATGAATTCCTTCGAAATGTCAGAAGCATCTTCTAACGATTCGATGCCGTTGATCTTCTTGTACACTTCTATCTTCTGACGCGAATCGGGGACATAGCTATCTGGAACATACGCGTCAACAGGAAGATCGATCACGGTGGGAGGAACCTCGGGCTCCTTCTTCTCGCCCCTCAATTCCTTTATTGTTTCCTCCAAGAGCCTGCAATACATCTCAAATCCGACCGCGGCAATATGTCCGTGCTGTTCCGGCCCGAGAATATTACCTGCTCCCCGTATCTCCAAATCCCGCATGGCTATCTTGTAGCCCGACCCCAAGCTCGTAAATTCGCGAATCGCAGCAAGCCTTTTCTCTGCGATCTCGCTCAGAGCCGCATCGCGGTTGAACAGAAGGTAGGCATAGGCCACCCTGTTCGTCCTCCCGACCCTTCCACGCAACTGGTAGAGCTGGGCAAGCCCGAAGTTATCCGCATCATCGATGATTATCGTGTTGACGTTGGGAATATCAATGCCAGATTCTATTATAACCGTACAAACAAGAATATCAAACTCGTGTTCCATAAATTGTAACATTACCCTTTCAAGCCTCTCCTCCGGCATTTGCCCGTGGGCAACGCCGATGGATGCTTCGGGTACAAGCCGCCTCAGCCTTCCGGCCACTTCTTCTATGTCGTGCACCCTATTGTGGACGAAATAGACCTGCCCGTTTCGGTCGATCTCCCTCAAAATGACCTCCCTCACAAGGCTGTCATTTTTCTCCACTACGTAAGTCCTTATGGGGAACCTGTTTTCGGGCGGAGTCTCCATCA
>MTKW01000168.1_pt1 | contig 10609 bp, 7 predicted proteins | sample 1042761 | NCBI WGS metagenome assembly MTKW01 (sample SAMN06205366, study PRJNA360243) | anaerobic digester metagenome | biome: Wastewater treatment plant; feature: Anaerobic digester sludge; material: sludge; isolation source: anaerobic digester fed with sludge from wastewater treatment plant ...
GGCCGATTTGTATCAGGCGGCAAGAGAACAGCTGAATATTCCTGAAACGGTCGATCCCTTCGTTGCCTTGAGCTTTATGAGTCTGCCGGTGATCCCCGCGTTAAAGCTCACGACCAAGGGATTGTTCGACGTCGTCTCGTTCAAGCATATTCCGCTTATTAACACCGACGCCGCCGGAACAGGTGGCCGTTGAAACCGGCATCGGTATGCCGACAGTAATTTCACGGAGGTAAAAACGTGAGTAAGAAACAACGAATCTTAAGGCAGGTGATCTGGCTTCTCGTGTTGAGCTTGGTATGTAGCATATCGGGCCTTGCGGTCGATGCGGCGACGGTCGAGGTGTCGCAGGAGATCGAAACGAAAATCGAAGCGTACCGGCGCTTTGCCGAGTACCGTTACGGGATCGAGTTGCCGAAACCGGAGGCTTTCGCCTTCCTGATCACGGTGCTCGATGTCGAATTCAACGAAGATCTTGAGAACGTCAATTTGTTACAGGCGGTCGATCTGGCTGTCGATGCCGGTAACCTGCGAGAACTGGCAGCGACCTATGAACCGGCGCGCGTGGAAAAAGTGTTGTCGGAAGCCGGACTCATGCCACCGGATGACGCGAAAGAGACATCGCTTCAGGCCCTCGCGACGAGCCTCGATCTTCAGCTTCTGCCGCTGGAGTTGCTCGACGATATCGACTATACGGCGTGCGTGACGGATGATGTCGCGATCTACCTTACAGGCAAGGTACTGGAATTAAACGGCCTATATAAAAATGATCTCGGCAAGATCAGCGATCCCGACATCTATGCAAAGGTCTATCAGGCGTGGGACATGCAGGCGTTGATCGAAGCCGATGAATTGAGAGAGATCATCAATGAGGTGCTGGAACAGGGCGTGATCACCGGGTATAACGTCAAAGACCTCACCTTTGATCCGAAGTTCGATCCTGAGCTCACAATCACTTACGGGCATTCCGAGATCGTGCATGCGATCCAGTTGATCGGGCTTTTGCAAAGAGAAGGACTTGACGCACGCGTACAGCTGGAACCGAAATCGTCGGCGTTCATCTATCTACAGGAGTGGGGCGAACCGGAAGAGACTCCGGACTATCAAGTGGCGCAGATTGAAAACGGGAATTACATCGCCTACGCCAAAGAATATGACATCAGTTTTGAATTTGTCAGTGTCGAAGACAAGGCAGCTTTTCAAGACATCGTTTTGCAGTACGCCAAGCGGAATCAGGAAGATATGACCGGCCTTATCCGCCACTCCTGGTGGCAGCCGCTCTATTATTCGCTGACCGAACTTGACGACTATGTCGAAATCACCAACAACTTTATTAAAGACGGTACCAAGATGGCACAGACATTCTCTTTGAAAGAAGACTCGGAAGTTGTGCTCGAAGCATTGAAAGCACTCGGCACCGAGCCGGAAGCGTACCAGTTCTGGGTCGATCAGCCGTTTTATAATTACCTGATCGGTGAGTCTCAGTAGGTAGGTTTTCCTCCGTCTTCTCGGACGTATATTTTATGTGGTGCAAGCGTAAGACAAATATTGGAAAGAGGGAGCCGCGGCTCCCTCTTTTAACGTACGCTTAAATAGCTCATCTAATATAGTGTCAGACATGTGGATCTTTATGCCGCCGGAAAAGTGGAAATAGGTGCTTTCGCGCCACAATGCCTGTCACATTTGTGGTGATTTATTTGTGAGATTTGCGGCATTTTGCCTGTGTGATTTGCGGCATTTTATCTGTGAGATTTGTGATGTTTTGTTTAAGAGAGCGGTGTTTTATTTGTGATATTTGCGCTTCTTTGCGCATGATAAGTGCTTCGACTAAGGTCAAGGGATAATCTCACTTAGCTTATTCCTATCAGATTCACTCAGATGTTAAGGGCGGAATGCAATATAGCAAAAATTCAGCATGCTATATCAAGTCGTTTTTACTTGGTTTTAATAGGCTTAATACCGGTGGGTTCTCAATTGTTTCACTTTTTGTTGTCAATTATTCACAAAAAGAGATAAGGGATCTGTGATATTATGGTGAGACACCGGTTCGACGGTTGCCGGCATGGTTTCATGCGGGCAAAATCGAAAAGAGTAATGGCATGTTATCGAGGCGAAAGACCTGATCGATTAAGGAGGAAAATATGGCTATCGGAAAACGCACAATCCGCGTGGACGCGTATGATAAGGTAACCGGACGCGCCAAGTACACGGACGATCTGTGTGATAAGAACGCGCTTGTGGCGCGTATTGTTCACTCCACGATCGCGCACGGCTATGTAAAAACAGTCGACACGTCAGAGGCAGAGCGCATGCCGGGCGTGGTCAAAGTTCTGACCTGTTTTGATGTACCGAATCGGCCGATTGGTACGGCCGGACACCCGTGGCATCTGGAAGCGGCGCACCGCGATGTGGAAGACCGGCTTCTTTTAAACCGTCATGTTCGTTTCTATGGTGACGATGTTGCAGTCGTCATCGCTGAGGACGATGTGACGGCCGATCGGGCTGCACGTGCCGTCAAAGTCGAATATGAAGAACTGCCGTTCGTGCTCGATGTGAGAGAGGCGATGGAGGACGGCGCACCTCAGTTACACGAAGAGTTTAAGAATAATATCCTCGGTCATACTTCGATCTATAAAGGCAATTTCGCCGAAGCGATCAAAGAGGAAGGCCTGATCAAGGTGGAAGGCTGGTACGACACACCGCTGGTGCAGCACTGCCACATCGAAAACCCGGTCAGCTATGCCTATATGGAAGCCGGTAAGGTCGTAGTCGTAGCCTCTACACAGATTCCCCATATCGTGCGTCGCGTCACGGCGCAGGCGTTGAGTCTGCCTTGGGGCAGTGTGCGAATCGTCAAACCGTATATCGGCGGTGGATTCGGCAACAAGCAGGACGCACTTTATGAACCGCTCAATGCCTGGCTTACGACGCAGGTCGGCGGGCGTCTGGTGAAGCTCGAGATCTCACGTGAAGAGACGTTTTACGCGACGCGAACGCGCCACGCGATCCGCTTCCATCTGACGAGTTATGTCCGCCCGGACGGCACGTTTGTCGCGAGAAAATTCGCCGCCTATTCGGATCAGGGGGCATACGCGTCCCACGGTCACGGTATTGCGGCTAAAGGCATGGGAGCGTTCCCGCAGCTTTACCCCTGCGATAACCTCGAATGTGACGCCTACACCGTGTTTACGAATAAACCGGTGGCCGGCGCGATGCGCGGTTACGGTATCCCGCAGGCGATGTTCGCGGGCGAGGCGCATATCGACGATATCGCCAAAGCGCTCGATGTCGATCCGCTCGAATACCGTATGCGCTTTGTCATGCCGAAGGGATACGCCGAGAACTTCTCGATGAATGTCAACTATGCGGACAGCTTCCGCGAGTGTCTGGAAAAAGGCATGGAAGAGTTCGACTTCAAGCGTAAGCAAAAAGCGTATGCAAATCAGACCGGAGATATCCGGCGCGGTGTCGGCGTCGCCGTGTTCTGGTACAACACCGGTGTGTGGCCGATCTCACTCGAGTCGTCCGCCTGCCGCATGGTCTTGAATCAGGATGGCACGATTCAGCTGCAGATGGGTGAGACGGAAATCGGACAGGGCGCAGATACGACGTTCGCGCAGATGGCGGCCGACACGCTCGGTATTCCGTTCAAACATGTCCATGTGATCTCGACTCAGGATACGGATATCACCCCCTTCGGTACCGGTGCCTATGCATCGCGTCAGACGTATATGGGCGGTTTTGCGATCCATCAGACGGCGTTACAGTTGCGCGACAAGATTTTGAAGCATGCGCAGACCCTGACGCGTATGCCGAGCTACAACCTCGATCTGGTCGACGGCTATATCGTACGGACGACGGACGGCGAACGCCTGATGTCTCTCGGTAAGCTCGCCACCGATGTACTCTACAGCATGGAGTACAGCGAACACATCACGGCTGAGAGTACCTACCAATGTAATTCGAATGCGTACTCCTTCGGCTGTTCTTTCGCCGAAGTTGAAGTCGACATCCCGATGTGCAAGGCGACCTTGATTAAGCTGACGAACGTGCACGACTGCGGCACCTTGATCAACCCGGCTCTGGCTGAAGCGCAGGTGCACGGCGGTATGAGCATGGCGATCGGCTACGGTCTGCAGGAAAAGATGCTCTTCGACGAGAAGACGGGGCGCATGTTAAATGACAACCTGCTCGATTACAAGCTCTGTACGACGATGGATCATCCCGATCTGACGGCGCTCTTTGTCGAGAATGCGGAGCCGACGTCGGCTTACGGCACGAAATCACTCGGCGAGCCGCCGACTTGTTCCGGTGCGCCGGCGATCAGGAACGCAATCCTGCACGCGACCGGCGTCGCGATCAACGAGACACCGATCACGCCGCATGTCCTGTTCGAGCGTTTCAACGAAGAAAACCGTTTTGAGCGACTTAAAGAAGAACAAGAAGAGATGCAGGCGCAACCGGTCGGCGCCGGTGCCAGATAGGAGGAGATCTATGTACGATATGAAAGCCCTCTATGAGGCAGAGAGCGTAGACCATGCGATTTCACTGTTGGTAGAGCACCCGGAAGCGATGGTGCTCGCCGCCGGCAGTGACGTATTCATCAAGCTTCGGGAAGGAAAACTGGCCGGTAGGGAATTCGTCAGCATCTACATGCTCGACGAGATGCGCGGCGTGACACTGGAAGAAGACGGCACGATCAGAATCGGCTCGTTGACCTCGTTCTCGCATATCGTGGAGAGCGAGATCATTCAGGAGTTTATTCCGGTGCTGGCGGATGCCGTGCTGATGATCGGCGGCCCGCAGATCCGAAATCTCGGCACGATAGGCGGCAACACGTGTAACGGCGTGACCTCGGCCGATTCCGGGGCGACCCTGCTCGCGCTCGACGCTGAAGTCGAATTGAAAAGTCCGGAAGGCGTGCGCATTATCCCGTTGTCCGAGTTTTACATCAAGCCGGGTGTCGTCGACCTCCGGCCGGCCGAGCTGCAGACGGCGCTCTTGATCAGAAAGGCCGCGTACGACGGTTATATCGGGCAGCACTTCATCAAGTATGCGATGCGCAACGCGATGGATATCGCAACCCTCGGTTGTTCGGTCAACGTGAAGCTGTCCGACGATAAACAGGTGATCGAGGACTGCCGCATCGGGTTCGGCGTCGCCGGACCTGTACCGATGCGTCTGCCGCAGGCCGAAGACACGGTGCGGGGCGAGGTCATTTCGAAAGATTTGATCGAAGCATTCGGCGAGGCGACGAAACACGATGTCAACCCGCGCACGAGTTGGCGGGCGACGAAAGAGTTTCGTCTTCACCTGATCGAGACGATGGCGATGCGTTGCCTGACCGAATCTATTATCAAAGCAGGAGGTGTTGTCGAATGAGCGCGCCACAGTATAAAACGGTTAACTTTACCCTGAACGGTGTCGAGACCCACAAGATGATCGACGTCCGCTCATCCCTGATGGATATGTTGCGCGACAACTACAGTCTGCATTCCGTCAAAGAAGGCTGTGCAGTCGGTGAGTGCGGTGCCTGCACCGTATTAATCGACGGCGAAGTTTTCAACGCCTGCATCTATCTCGCCGTCTGGGTCGAAGGCAAAGAGGTCATCACGACCGAAGGTTTGACCGGTCCGAACGGAGAACTGTCGGAAGTGCAACAGGCATTCGTCGACGAGTTCGCCGTCCAGTGCGGTTTTTGTACCCCGGGATTTGTCGTGGCGGCCGAAGCGCTGATACGTTCCGGCAAAACCTACACGAGAGATCAGCTAAGAAAAAATCTGGCCGGAAACCTCTGTCGCTGTACCGGGTATGAAAACATCATCAATGCCGTGGAAACGGCGCTGGAACGACATCACGCCGCGAAGGTGAACGCGAAAGTAGAATGATAACCATATCTGTGAAATTTTAAAGAGCCGCCAACTGGCGGCTCTTTTGTCGCAAACGACTCTTGTCCGAATGTCGGTTTATTAGGTCCGGCTACAACGAATAATTAGAGAGTTTCACAGGGAATCGACAACGAGCATGTGATACCATGCTTTTACAACAGGGTACACCTGTCACAGGAGGCTATTTGCTCTTGGAACGCTTTGACTGGCCGGTCGTCGTACGAGGCGCCGGCGATATCGCCACGGGGGTTATTCAGAAGCTGGCGCACGCCGGCTTTAATGTCCATGCCCTGGAGGTTAAAGAGCCGTCGGCCATCAGGCGTAAAGTCGCATTATCCGAAGCTGTTTACGACGGCAAAACACAAGTCGAAGATTTGGTCGGTGTCCTGGTCGAAAATGAAGTGGAGGCGAATATCGCACTCGCTGTCGGACGCATTCCGATTCTCGTCGATCCCGATCTGTCGTCACTTTCCTGGATCAGGCCGCTCGCTGTCGTCGATGCCGTTATCGCCAAGAAGAACACGGGTTTGAACAAGGAGTTGGCGCCTGTCACGATCGCACTCGGTCCCGGCTTTACGGCAGGCGAAGATTGCGATGTCGTCATTGAGACACAGCGTGGACACGACCAGGGGATGCTGATCTTTTCCGGACAGACACAGAAGAATACGGGTGTACCGGGACCGATCGAAGGGTTTACGACGGAGCGCGTGATCCGCGCCCCGCATGCCGGTAACCTGACGGCGATTCGCCAGATCGGTGACATTGTCGAAGCCGGCGAGGATCTTCTAAAGATCGATGACACGATCGTCACGGCGCCGATCGGCGGCGTGGTGAGAGGGATGTTGAGAGACGGCTATGCGGTCGTCAAAGGAACGAAGCTATCGGATATCGATCCGAGACTCGACGAGCAAAAGAACTGCTACACCTTATCCGATAAAGCACGTGCGCTGGGCGGTGCCGTACTCGAGGCTGTGACGCTTTTGCTTCGTCAAAAACAGTTGTGGCCATGACACACTATCGGAAAAAAGACGACGGCTGGAGCGAGACGTGCTCTCTGGCTGAAGCTTTCGGCCTGACGCCACGGATCAAGGTGATCTCATTTATCGGATCCGGCGGAAAATCGAGCCTGATCCGCCTTTTGGCCAGAGAACAGGTGGCTGCCGGTAAAGCGGTGGCGATCACGACGACGACGCATATTAGGCCGATCGATAACTGGATTGAAGATAAAAAACGAGCGCTCGAAGCGCTGACCGAAGGCTCTGTCGTGACGATCGCCGAACCGGCGGAACAGGGAAAAATAAAACGTCCGGACGAGAGCACTCTGGAGGCGATCTTTGAAAAGGCCGATCTCACCTTGATCGAAGCCGATGGTGCCAAGATGATGCCGCTAAAGTATCCGGCCGCTTATGAACCGGTCCTTCATCCGAAGACAGACCTGATCATTCTCGTCGCCGGTATGTCGGCACTCGGTCGGCCGCTTCGCGAGGTGTGTCACCGGGTCGCTCTGAGCGGTCTATTGCCGGACTTGAAAGTCGAGGAAGCGCTTATCTTCAATCTCTTGCAAGACGGCTATTTCGAACCACTAAAAAGACAGAGCCGGATCTTCAATCTGGCGCTGAATCAGGTGGATGATGAAGAAAAACTGGCGGCAGCCGAAGCGCTTGCAACCAGTGTCATGGACCACTATAAAGCGGATGTTGGCGCGGTCTCCGCGCATCGTTTAGACGAAACGGAGCGCCTGTGATGACAGGCAGATGAACGATTGGAGGACGAGACAGTATGTTTAAGTTAACTGTGAACGGATTGGAGCGCACGATCGAAAAAGATATGCGCCTTATCGACTATCTCAGAGATGAACTGCGGCTTACGAGTGTCAAGGACGGCTGCAGCTCCGGTGCCTGCGGCACGTGTACTGTTTTGGTCGACGGTAAAAAGGTGAAGACCTGCGTTCAGAAAGTCTCACGTTTTGACGGCAAATCGATCGTCACGGTCGAAGGGTTGTCACAGCGCGAGAAAGATGTCTATGTCAATGCCTTCTCCGACGCCGGAGCCGTCCAATGCGGATTTTGTATCCCCGGGATGGTGATTGCCGCCAAAGCCCTGATCGACGAAAACCCGGATCCGACGCCGGAAGATGTGAAAAAGGCGATCCACGGCAACATCTGCCGCTGTACTGGTTACGTCAAGATCGAGGACGCGATCATGCGGGCCGCGAAAATGCTCAGAGGTGATAAGCCGTTGGCGGAAAATGACGCGACCGGCGTGATCGGCAGTCACTTCTTCAGAATCGACGCGCCGCAAAAAGTACTCGGCACAGGACAGTATGTCGACGATATCGAACTGCCGAACATGATTTACGCCAAAGCGCTGCGCAGTAAATACCCGCGCGCCCGAGTTGACGCGATTCGGATCGACAAGGCGCTCGAACATCCCGACTGCGTGAAAATACTGAAAGCGGAGGATGTGCCGTTCAATAAAACAGGCCACATCATCCCGGACTGGGACGTGTTAATCGCGGTCGGTGATACGACCCGCTATATCGGGGATGCGATCGTCTTGGTTGCGTCTCGAAACAAATACACGCTCGACGAGATTCTCGATCTGGTCGAAGTCGATTACACCGAGTTGACACCTCTGACCTCACCGCGCGAAGCGCTGGCTGAGGACGCGCCGAAGATTCACGAAAACGGCAACCTTCTGACGCATGAGAAGATCAATCGCGGCGATGTCGAAAAGGCGATTAAAAACTCGGCGCACGTCGTGACGCGCACCTACCATACGCCGATGACCGACCACGCGTTCATGGAGCCGGAGTGTGCGATCGCGATACCGGAAGGCGACAACCGGTTCTTACTCTATACGGCGTCGCAGAGCGTCTATGACGAGCAGCATGAAATCTCCCGGATGCTCCAGCTGCCGCCGGAGAATATCAGAAGCCGTGCGCAGCTGGTCGGAGGCGGTTTCGGCGGCAAGGAAGACATGAGCGTACAGCATCATGCGGCGCTGATGGCTTATCACACCGGCGTTCCGGTCAAAGTCAAGTTTTCGCGTCAGGAGAGCATCGATTATCATGTGAAGCGCCACGCAATGGAGATGGAAGTGACGACCGCCTGCGATGAAAACGGGAAACTCACCGCGACGAAGGCGGTCATCTACTCGGACTGCGGAGCCTACGCCTCTCTCGGCGGCCCCGTGCTGCAACGGGCCTGTACGCATGCCGGTGGACCGTATCAGTTCGATCACTTCAAGGTCGACGGCTACTGTGTCTACACAAACAACGTCCCGGGCGGCGCATACCGCGGCTTCGGCGTGACGCAGAGCTGTTTCGCCCAGGAGCAAAACCTCAACCTGCTCGCGGAAAAAGTCGGGCTCGACCCGTGGGAGTTTCGTCATCTGAATGCCATCCGTCCCGGCCAATCGCTGCCGAACGGGCAGATCGCGGGACCCGAGACGGCATTCGTCGAGTGTCTCGAGGCTGTTAAGGACGCCTATTACAAGAATGCCAATACCGGCATCGCCGGTAGCATGAAAAACAGCGGCATCGGCGTCGGGCTGACCGACATCGGCCGTGCCAACCTCGTGATCATGGACGGTATCGTCCACCTTCGAACATCGGCGGCAGACATCGGACAGGGCATCTTCACGATCGCCACTCAGATCGTCTGTGAGACGGCCGGCATACCGGCCGAAGCGATCGTGTGCGAAGCGCCGGATACACTTTTGACACCCGATTCGGGGACGACGACCGCTTCCCGTCAGACCTTGTTTTGCGGCGAGGCGGCACGTGTCGCGGCGACTCAGCTGCGCGCCGAACTCGACGCCGGTAAGACGCTCGCCGATCTGGACGGTCAGACCTTCATCGGAGAATATAGCGGTGTAACCGATAAACTCGGCTCCGACAAGCCCCATCCGGTCAGCCATATCGCATACTCTTACGGTGTGCAGGTCGTGACCATGGATGATGATAAAAAAGTGTCGGCCGTCAGTGCCGCGTACGACGTCGGCAAGGTGATCAACCCGGCGCTCTGTGAAGGTCAGGTCGAAGGCGGCGTGGCCATGGGACTCGGCTTCGCATTGACCGAGAACCTGATCATGGAGGACGGATACGTCAAGAGTAAATACGCGACACTCGGTCTGTTCAGATCGACGCAGATGCCGCCGATCGACGTCCACCTCGTGGAAAGAGCCGACTACGACCAGCTGGCCTTCGGCGCCAAGGGCATCGGCGAAATCGCATCGATCCCGACGGCACCGGCGGTGGCCGGCGCGCTTTACAAAATGGACGGCAAGGAGCGTCTCACCTTACCGCTTGAGGACACGTTCTACGACAGAAAGGCAAAGAAATGAGACATTTACTATTAATCCTGATGGCCGCCGGCGATGCCAAACGCTACGGCGAGAATAAATTGATGGTCGAGATCGACGGTAAACCGATGTTCCGCCATGTGCTCGATCATTTGGTGCGCTACAAAGACGAGAACGAGGAAGATACGGAACTCGTGGTCGTCTCGCAGTTTGACGAGATATTAAATCTGGCCAAAGACATGCGTTTTACGGCGATAAAAAACGATCGACCGCAAGACGGCATCTCGAAAACGATTATCCTGTCGCTCGAAGGCAGAGAGCAAGATCGGGAGGAAGCCGGTGTCTTCTTCACGGCAGACCAGCCGTATCTGACGTATGAGACGATCAGAGCATTCCTCGATCGGGCAAAGGTTGAAGAA
>MTKW01017952.1_pt1 | contig 10608 bp, 7 predicted proteins | sample 1042761 | NCBI WGS metagenome assembly MTKW01 (sample SAMN06205366, study PRJNA360243) | anaerobic digester metagenome | biome: Wastewater treatment plant; feature: Anaerobic digester sludge; material: sludge; isolation source: anaerobic digester fed with sludge from wastewater treatment plant ...
CCGCGCAGCGGGGCAAGGCGGATTTATCGACATCAGTCAGACTGCCAAAAAAGTAGTGTTCTGCACCTACTTTAGGGCAAAGGGCTTTGAAGCAAAGGTTGCTGATGGCAAGCTCCTAATCGAAAAGGAGGGGCAGATTCCTAAATTCGTCGACAAGGTGGATCAGATCACCTTCAATGGTACTTTGGCACGGGAAACGGGCAAGGAGGTCTATTACATCACGGAAAGGGCTGTGTTCAAACTGGTGAAAGAAGGCGTCATGCTCACTGAGGTTGCGACTGGTGTGCAACTAAAAAAGGACATCCTGCAGCAGATGGGCTTTCAGCCCCTAATAAGCAAAAATCTGAAGGTCATGGACGGACGGATCTTCCAGCCGGGAAGAATGGGCTGTTTCGACCACGTCGGATAAGTTCTTTACCACAGCAGCGATTGTAGGGGATTTTTTAAAGAGATATAGATCCGGTAAACCCGATTGTAGCTGCCACAAATAAAACTTTTAACCATGTTCCCATGGCGGGTATTAATTTTATTAAAAAGGGGGTTCTCTATTAATGACAGAAGATATTAAGGAGCTAAGAAAACAAAGACTAGGTCGTTATCAAGCTGTTATAGCAATGGAACCAACGGACAGAGTACCCACGGCTTTTTCAACTAACTACTTCTATGAGAAGCAATCAAAGTACACAATGCAGCAGATTATGTACGATCCTAAAATTTGGACGCAAATTGAATTAGATGCTGCAAAAAAGTATCCCGAAGTAGATACTTTTCGGACTAATCAAAGGTGGGCCCCTACATATGACATAATGGGATCTATTCAATATAAAATACCAGGGCGTGATCTTCCTCCAAATTCATTGCACCAATATATAGAAAAAGAATGGATGAAGGCAGACGAATATAAAATGTTTATCGATAATCCTATTGAGTATCGATTGAATTATTATTTGCCACGCGTTATGGGAGAATTAAAGGATAAGAGCTCATTACGTTTTTATATTGCCTTCTTTAAAGCTGGAGCAGCGCAGGTGATCATGCGTGATATCATGCATAAAAAGAATATGCGTTTGATTAAAGAAGTTGGGTATGTTCCCCCTACACAAGGAGGATTCCTAGCGCCCTTTGATTATCTTTCAGATCACTATAGAGGATTGTATGGAATTATGAAGGATATGTTTAGACAGCCGGACAACGTCAAAGAAGCCTGTGAAGCTCTTGTGCCTATCATAGTTAACATGGCTAAAGCTACAGCAGATCCCAATAAGCAACTGCCAATCTTTAATGCTACTCATAAGCCGTCTTTTCTCTCACCTAAGCAATTTGATGAATTTTACTGGCCGACTTTTAAAAAGTGTCTAATGATGCTTATTGAAGATGGGTGGAAGATTAGGATCTTTCTAGAGGGAGATTGGAGTCCTCATTGGCATCATCTAACAGAAATACCTAAAGGCAGCATAATATGTGATATTGATGATGGGGTAGACATATTTGAAGCCAAAAAAGCTTTTGGACAAAAGCACTGCATTACAGGCGGAATACCTACAGAGATGCTGATATTAGGCACTCCCGATGATATTCGTAATAGAGTAAAAGAGTTATGCGAGACAGTGGGAAAAGATGGAGGCTGGATACCCAACGGAGGTGGACATATCCCAGCGGACACTAAGCCAGAGAACTATCAGGCACTTCTTGATTCAGTTTTGGAATATGGTCGTTATTCTGATGGTCCTCCTCCTGAGCCGAAAACCGTTTCTAAAGAAACAAAAAATATTGATAATATGAAGCAGGAAGTTATTACCCCGTGGGATACGGTAAAAAAAGAGTATGGCTGGGAAGTTCCAGGGGATGAGGAGTTAATCAAGTATTACTGGGATATGTTCGAACAAATGGTTTATAGGTGGATTATGGGTTAATAAGTTAAAAGGGGGAAACTGATGTGACAAATTTAGCGGAAGCTTTATCAAATTTAGACGAAGATAAAGTATATAAGCTGGTTGATGAAAAGATAATGGAGGGTGAACCCCCTATAAATATTATTGAAGAGTGCAGCGCAGGGGTTACGGTGGTAGGGGAGCGTTTCGCTAAAGGGGAATATTATTTAACCGAATTAATGTTTTCTGCAGAAATTTTGCAACAAGTGATGAAAAAACTAAAACTTGACAAACAAGAAAGATCAAATTCTTTAGGAACAGTGGTTATCGGTACTGTTAAGGACGACATTCACGATATTGGTAAAAATATTGTAGTAAGTATGCTGCGTAGTAATGGTTTTAAAGTAATAGATTTAGGGGTAGATGTCCATGCTAAGAAATTTGTTGAGGCAATTAAAGAAAGTGGAGCCAAAGTACTGGGCCTCAGTGCATTGTTGAATAATACCTATCCGCAAATGAAAAATGTGGTTGAAGCCTTTATTGAAGCCGGTATAAGAGAACAGATAACTATTGTTATCGGAGGGGCCGTTTGCAATGAAAAAGTAAGAGAATATACCGGTGCCGACTATTATGCAAGAGATGTTATAAAAGGAGTAGATATTTGCAAAAAAGTTTACTCTTAACACTTATTACAGCACCTAGGTAAAAATGTAATACTCCAATTGAGGTAATACGGGAATTAGCACTCCACAATAGTCCTTTAAGTACATTAAAAACATGGAGGTGGTTAAAAAATAATATGCAGGGAAAGACCTAAAGCAGGCAATAATCAATCCACATAAACCATGATCTAATTAATGGGTTCGAAACATCAAGTTAATTCGACCTTTTTTTGCCAGCCACATTAGCATTATTGCCGAAAAAAAGTTGGTTTTATTCATCTGAAAGTGCCACGAAGTGGCATGGGAATCTAATTAGGGGATTGAACTGAATTAATTTGAAAATGGAAAGAGAGTGATGAAATGCGAAAAAAGTTTGTATGGATAGTAGCGATGATAACCTTACTGTTAGTTTTTGCTAGTTTTGTTGGATGTGGAACAACAAGTGAAAAGAATTCAGGTAATGAGGCAGACTCCGGCAATAAAAATGGGCAAGAAAAAGAAACTTATCATATAGATCTTTACACTCACAAAAGTGGTTCTACTACATATGTTTTGGGAGCAGGTCTCGCGGATCTAATTAACAAAAATAGTGATTGGCTTACTGCTACGGCTTTAGAGTCCCCTGGAGCAATTCCTAACTTATTAGTTTTAAGAGATCAACCTGAGCTGAGAAAAAATGCTATGGTGGTCGGATACGCTTATCAAGCTATGGTAGGGGTTACACCTTTTGAAGAAGATTTTGATGAGCTCAGGGAAATTGCAGGAATAGGTGTATCGGGAAACTTTTTCCTATCAAATAACCCTAAAATTCGAACAATAAAAGATCTTGAAGGGAAGAGAGTTGGTTTTGGTACCAAGCCAAGCTTGGGCTTAGTTGATCAGCCCATGAACTATTTAGAAAAAGAAGGTATAAGTGTAAAGGCTGAATTTTTGGGCAATGCTGCTGCGGATGAAATGAGAGATGGCAAAATCGATGCTATCTTTAATGGCGCTCTTTGTGCTAGTCCTGATTACACAAAATGGGCTCCTCTTCCTGCATTAGCTGAGCTTTTAGCTATGGACGACGTCAATTTTATATCCCTTAATGAAGATATTCTTCATGAGTCAATGGCTGACGTTGGTATGCCTCTTATTCCGGGGGCGGTAACTGTCCCTCCGGGGGGGTTCCATGAAAGTCAAACCGAACCTCTAGTAATTAGAGGTGAAGCCACATCATGGGTTGTCCATAAGGACATGCCTGACGAAGTTATCAAGGAAGTATTGAGGATAATCTATGAGAATGCTGATGCATTTGGTGATTTGTTACCGGCAGGAAACTACATCTGTAAAGAAACAATGACACGGGTTGGCTCTCCGGAGATAATGCACCCTGCAGCTGTTGACTTTTATAGAGAAAAAGGTCTAAAGATCCCTGTTCTCGACGATTAAGCAAAACATAAGTATATTTCTTACCTGCCTGATGAGTGAAAATATTCTCACCAGGCAGGTAAGAAAAAGCTAGTTGATCTGCATCATAGATGAAGGGGGTTTCTGTCAAATGACAGCAAAGAACCTAACAAATAATAAAGGTAATGTAATTCAGCGCGCTTTATATATACTAACAGTAAGTATGGTTCTTGTGTTTATGGCTTATTCACAATGGGTTTTCACAACAAGAGATGTGATAATGGTTACATTTTTGCACTTTTGTCTATTAATTGTTTTTCTAACGACCATGAACAAGACGGATAAAAAATTACTATCAATAGTGCTTTTGGTTTGTATATTACTCACCTTATTTTCGGCTGGTTATATATTAGTGAACTTAGAACATCTGTTAATAAATCGTTGGAATAATACCATGCTTGACTTAATAGTAGGAGCTATTCTTATTGCTTTAGTCTTTTATGCTGGGATATTATGTTTTGGTAGGCTTATACCAGTTATGGTTATGGTTGTAATGATTTATCCGTTCTTTGGACAGTATCTACCCGAGCCTTTTACGACCACTGCTTACTCTATCCCTAAAACAATATCCAACTTAGCCATTGCTTTAGATACCGGTGTTTTTGATACACCACTCAGGGTAGCGGTTAATTATGTGTTTTTGTTTATAGTATTTGGATCAATCTTAAGTTCCACAAAAGTTAGCGACTTTTTCTTCGAGCTGGGTAAATTGTTATTTGGAAAATTAATTTCTGGCCCTGCTTTAATTGCCACGATAAACAGTGCTTTGGTCGGGAGCGTTGTAGGAAGTGCCGTAGCTAATGTTACAATTACAGGTGTCTATACTATTCCAGCCATGAAAAAAGCAGGATACAAACCGGAGCGGGCTGCTGCTATTGAAGCTGCTGCATCGAATGGTGGACAAATTTTGCCACCGGTTATGGGGGTAATTGCATTTGCTATGGCAGGTTTTGCAGGAATACCATATTTGAGAATATGCGCAATGGCGTTAATGCCTGCACTCCTATATTATATGTGTGTTGGTGCATACTGTCATTTGAGTGCGTTAAAGAACCCTGTTTTAAGGGAGAGAAAAATAGAGAAACAGACTATAGACTATGATTTAATGCGATATAAAGCACCTAGTTTTGTGATTCCTTTGGTACTAATTATGTATCTTCTTTGGAAAGGTTACTCAGTTTCGTTTGTAGCTTTTTGGGCTATTATTTGTGTTCTAGTGGTAAGCAATCTTGTGCCAAAAAAATACCGCCCAAATTTCAAGGATGTTTTAGATGGCTTTTTGGAAGGAGGTATATCTGGCGCCAAAATAGGATCGATCTCAGCAGTAATTGGCATTATGCTTGCTACTTTTACTGGTAGTGGAATGGGAATCAAATTAAGTATAGGAATTGGAACTTGGAGCGGAGGGGTCTTGTTTTTTGCCCTGTTAATTATTTGGGTTGTTTGTGTATTACTTGGTATGATCGGGGTATCAGCGGTTGCTTACTATACTACCGCAGCTTTTGCTGTTCCGGTTCTGGTGAAGATGGGTATGGCTTATGAAACTGCTCATTTCTTTATCGTGTTTCCAACAGCATTTGCTTTGATAACCCCCCCGATAGCAACGGTTTCCATAGTAGCATCTCAGCTTGCTGAAGCGGATTATATGAAAACAGCCATTGAGGCAGTTAAAGCATCTGCTGCTGCATTCATTCTTCCCTTTTTGTTCGCATACTCTCCTACTCTACTTATGCAAATAAGCGTCTTTACTGCTGAATATTGGTTAGACTTAACCGCTATCATCTTTGCCCTTCTAGCTTTACAGGTTATTGGAGCAAGCTATTTATTGACTGATGTAAATATCTTAGAAAAATTACTACTGATTTGCGCTAGTGCTATGTTGATATTGTATATACCTTTAAATTCAGCGTTTTTGTATGTTTTTGGGGTTGCAGCTGCTATTGCAGTAGTACTAATGCAAGTATCAAAAGTAAAGAAAATATCTTCATCGATTCAAGCAGAGATTTAAAAAATTCACTTTAATATTTGTTAACCGAAGAGGTTTTGCAGGTAATTGTGGAGTAAAAGGAGGGAATGATTAAATGACAGCGTGTAATAGCAAAGTTTATAAATTTTTAAGTCCTTGCGGGATCAAACCAAAAGTCCGTGTTGTAGGTTTAGCATCTAGATTGGACAAATTAGAAGGAAAAACAATTTATGTAAACATGGGAGAGGCCGACCCTGTTATAATGCCCGCGCTTTATAATCGATTAAACAGAGATTATCCAAATGTTAATTGGAAATGGATTGGTACTAATGAGTTTGGACCCAGTACTCCAGAAAAAGAAGTTCTAGAAAATGCAGATGCAGTAATACGTGGGTTGGCCTGGTGAAGCGGCGCTTCATGGACGCAGGCTGCGTACAATGCTATTGCTGAGAAAAAAGGAATTCCTACAGTTTTAATTGGTTATGAGGATCAAATGTATATGATTAAAGATTCTGCCCTAGCTAACGGCAATCCTGAAATAAGGGTTATAATAACATCCCGCAGTGGTACTGCCAAAGAACAGGTGGAATTAATTTGGGACAAAGTAGTTCCGGCTTTAATAGATCCATTGACAGAAAAAGAAACACAAGTGTATACTTACACACCGGCGAATGAGAGGATAATATTCGAGGGTACTGTGGATAAAGCTGAAGAGTTCTTCGATAGTTCCTTCCGGGTAACTGCGGGTATGGTTCATGAATATCATGATGGGTTGCCCATCGTTCTTCCCACGGAAGACCGGGTAAAAGAAATGTTAAAAGGAACAAGCCATAAACCTGATGAGTTACTTACTTTAAAGTATCCAAGAGTAGTAATGAACAGTATGAATCAGTGGATAGAAAGAGAAAAGGGTTGGCCGGTAGAATTTTCACCTATGAACTGGACAGCTACTGTGGAGAGAGTCGCTGTTAATGCTGTTATGGCAGGTTGTAAACCGGAATATTTACCTGTAGTACTTGCTATAGCAGAGTCTGGGTGTCCGACACGTACCACCACTTTCTGGGGAATGTGGCAAGTGGTCAGTGGGCCAATAGCACTGGAAATAGGAATGAATAGCGGAATAGGAGCCTTTGACCCGGGGAACCATGCTAATGCTACAATAGGCCGGGCTATGGAGCTTATGGCTATTAACTTAGGGGGAGCTAAGGCCGGTTTTAACCGTATGAATGCCATAGGTAATCCGATAAATCTTGGAGGGGCCTGCATAGCTGAAGCCATCGATAAATTGCCTGATGGTTGGAAAGGCTTAAATGAAGAAGCAGGATTTGGAGCAGAAGACAGTGTGGTACTCTGTGCCTATACTCCAAGAGGAATCATTGGAAACCAGTTTTCCCCTTCCTCATATAGAGCTCTTCAAAACAATGGAACAGGTGGCATGGCTGAACGTTTAGGAGTTACCGGTAAACCAGGCCCACATAACTGGCTCAGGTATTTAATGCCGGGTATTTATGCAAATACTTTTAACTCAGCGCACATTTTTATGACACCACGAATGGCTATGGACCTTTATGATTATGGTTTTAAAACAAAAGAGGATGTGTATAAGTGGTGGTGGGAAAACAGCTTTGTTCCTATGAGTGAATATAAAAAACAGGGATGGTATGATTTTAGAACTAATGGTGGAGAGAATATAGAAACAACTTCAGGTAAAAAGTATAAAGATCTTCCTGATGAATATATGATTCCTTTGTCCGGCGAAAGACCTATGGATAATATGATTATAGTCGTTGGTGGGGAAGAAGAAATGTCACTTCAAATGTTAGGTGATCCTATGCGTTCTAACATATTTCATATAGATCCCTGGCGTTAAGCAAAGCAGGTTTTTGGGCTACTACAAGGCGGTGGTAATTTTGAACGGGATATATTTTGACAATGCTGCAACATCTTTTCCCAAGGCGCCAGGTGTGGCGGAAGCAATGGCGAAGTATATAACACAAATCGGTTCAAATGTTAATAGATCTACTTATGATAGTTCTTATGAAGCAGCAGAGGTTGTTTATAATACACGAGAAATGCTATGTGAATTATTTAATTTCAGTAAACCGGAAAATGTCGTTTTTACTAAAAATGTTACCGAAGGACTAAATATTTTGATTAAGGGACTTTTAAAGCATGGAGATCATGTAATTGTATCTTCCCTGGAACATAATGCGGTAATGAGGCCGTTGGCATCTTTGATGGATGTTGGTGTGCAAGTAACTCGAATTCCATTTAGTATCACCGGAGAACTTGACATATCAAAACTGAGGGATGCCATAAGATCAAATACAAAGGCTATTATAATGACACATGCGTCCAATGTCAGTGGGACTGTTTTAGACTTAAAAGCGGTTGGAAAAATGTGCCGGGAATTTGGTAGTTACTTTATAGTTGATACCGCTCAAACAGCAGGCAGTAGAAAAGTTGATATTGAAGAGCTCTGTGCAGATGCGATAGCTTTTACCGGCCATAAAGGCTTACTAGGGCCTCAAGGGATTGGTGGAATTTTAATCAAAGAAAATTTGGCTGACAAAGTCAAGCCTTTAATTGAAGGAGGTACAGGAAGTTTTTCGGATTCAGAGTATCAGCCTACACATCTTCCGGATAAATTTGAGTCAGGGACATTAAATATCCCCGGGATTTTTGGCCTTCACGGAGCATTAAAATATTTAAAAAATGTTGGAATAGAAACAGTACAAAAGCATGAGCTTGAATTAACAACTACTTTCATAGAAGGTCTTAGAGGCATAGATAGCATAAAAATTATAGGGCCAGAAGATGCAAAAAACCGTGTTCCAGTTATTTCTATAGACTTTTTAAATAAAGATAATGCTGATGTTGCAAATATATTATGCCAAAACTATAATATAATGACACGATGCGGTCTTCATTGTGCACCTAACGCTCATAAGATTTTAGGAACATTTCCGCAAGGTACTGTTCGTTTTAGCTTCGGCTGCTTTAATACGCTTAAAGAAATTAAATTTGCTCTCGCTGCAATATCTAAAATCGTTTAAAAACCAGTTTGAAAAAATATAGAAAATATCTTGCAACATTATGTTGTTTTACATACAGATAGTATCAATAGGAGCTTTGTGCATTTTAGAAAATCCCGCCGTAAAAGTAAGGTGCTATTCGGCGGGATTTTATTTATAATTTAATGTAAATAGCCGTATCAAAAAAATCTTTTCAATGTTATTGTTAATTATGAACCAATCCTAGGCACAGAATCCATAGCTTAATTAACGGAATCAGCAACGGACTGGGGTAGACGGCAAGAAGAACTTACTGCTTTTGTAAAGCCTTGGCTACTCTTAGTATACAAGGGAGGAATAAGGTATGAAAAGTAAGATTGCATTAATTTCTTCAGATGAAAAATTGGTTGTTAAAGCAAAGCAAGTTATTGAAGAGACAGGTGAAGAAATAAAAGTTTATCATAGCTCATTGGCGGAAAGCGAAAAGAATGCAAGGGAAGCAATAAAAAATGGAGCAAACATTATAATAAGCCGGGGAGGAACGGCGGAGTTAATAAAAAGGAAATTAGATGTACCTGTTGTAAAGATAGAAATAAACCACCTTGATATTATTAAGGCAATTACCAAGGCAATGCAATACTCAAATAATATTGGAGTAATAGGCTTTGAGAATTTAATTTTTAATACAGAAGGAGTTAGTAAAGTATTAAAGAAATATTTGCCAATTAATATCTCTACAGAAATTATACATGACGATAAAAAAGTTGAAGAAAAAGTGCTGCGGTTAATAAACAAAGGAGCAGAGATATTTATAGGTGTATCAGCTCTAAAAGACTCTATTGGAAGGCATGGCTTTCGTATTGTAACACATGAATCAGGAAAAGAAGCTATTATTTCTGCTATACAAAGTGCAAAACATTTGCTTGAAGTTCAGATAAAAGAAAAAGAAAAAGCAAAATTGTTAAAATCAATAATTGATTTTACGAATAGTGCAATTGTAGGTGTAGATGCACAAGGCAAGATAACGGTTTTTAACTCAAAGGCAGAAAGTTTAATAGGTTGTTCTGTTATTGAAGCTATAGGAAAATCAATTGAGGCTATTATGGAAGGTACTAGTATTCCTAATGTATTAAAAACAGGAGAAGCTGAATTAGGCGAGTTTCATAAAATTGGAAAGGCATCTGTTGCTACTAACATTGTACCAATAGTAGTTGATGGAATTACTAGGGGGGCTGTTGCAACCATTGAAGAGATTGAAAAAATACAGAACATAGAGCGAAACATCAGAAAAAAACTATTTCTAAAAGGCCATGTTGCAAAATCCCACTTTTCTGATATTGTAGGAAAAAGCAATGCTATGAAGAGAACCAAAGAGCGGGCCAGGCAATTTGCCGAGGTTGACAGTACTATACTAATTATTGGGGAAACAGGCACAGGAAAAGAACTTTTTGTACAAAGCATACATAATGCTAGCAAGCGTTTCGATAAACCTTTTGTAGCCGTGAATTGTGCAGCTTTACCGGAGACCCTCCTTGAAAGTGAGTTATTTGGATATGTTGAAGGTGCATTTACTGGAGCAAAGAAAGGAGGAAGACCAGGCTTATTCGAGCTTGCTCACGAAGGTACTATTTTCTTGGATGAAGTAAGTG
>MTKW01025927.1_pt1 | contig 10599 bp, 8 predicted proteins | sample 1042761 | NCBI WGS metagenome assembly MTKW01 (sample SAMN06205366, study PRJNA360243) | anaerobic digester metagenome | biome: Wastewater treatment plant; feature: Anaerobic digester sludge; material: sludge; isolation source: anaerobic digester fed with sludge from wastewater treatment plant ...
CTATTTAACATTCTAAAGGGCGATATGAGCATAGTAGGTCCCAGACCCCAGCTTATAAAAGATATGGTTTTCTTTGATGATGAAATAATGAAACGTCAATTAGTTAGACCTGGATTAACCGGACTAGCTCAAGTAAAGGGAAGAAACAATATAAGTTGGGAAGAAAAATTTTCGTACGATTTAGAATATATCAAAAAAATCACTTTTATTAATGACATAAAGATAATATTTAAGACAATACTGGTAGTATTGAAGAGAAGTAATATAAATACCGATGGAATGGCGACAGCAGAAGATTATGGGGATTACCTTTTGAGAATCGGTAGAATCCATTCAGATGAATATAGCGAAAAAAATAATAAAAGGGAAAAAATATAATTGATTATAGCTAAAAGGACTATAATCCGCCTTATAAATGGCTCTGTTTGCAGATTTTCAAATACATAGAGGAGATTGTGAAATGACTGATGGGTTAGTATCAATTATTATGCCATCATGGAATACTGGAAAGTTTATTGCCGAGGCGATACAGTCTGTTATACATCAGACATATGAAAACTGGGAACTTATTATTATAGATGATTATTCATCTGATAATACAGACGAGATTATAAAATCCTTTAATGATAAAAGAATAAAGTATTTTAAAAACGAAAAAAACCTAGGAGCTGCTTTAACTCGTAACCGCGCATTAAAGGAAGCGCAAGGCGAATGGATTGCATTTCTTGATTCAGATGATGTATGGGCTCAAGAAAAACTTGAAAAAATGATTACCTTTATGAAAGAAAACAATTATTATTTTGCTTATCATGACTATGAAAAAATAGATGAGGATTCGAAGCCGTTGAATATACATGTTACAGGTCCTAAAGTAGTAACAAAGAGAAAAATGTATAACTATGGATATCCCGGGTGTCTGACATTTATGTATAGTGCAAAAGAGATGGGATTAATCCAAATTAAGGATATTAAGAAAAACAATGACTATGCTATCCTGCTTAAATTATGTAAGAAGGCAAATTGTTATCTTTTAAAAGAAAACCTTGCTAAGTATAGAGTGCGGAAAAAGTCAATTAGCCACGATAAGTTAATCGAAAAAATAAAAAGCCATTATGTTCTTTTCCGATATTGTGATGAAAGGCCCGTTATCGCCGCATTATTTTATACTTGTCGCAATTTATTCTATGGAATCTTAAAAAAACTAATATATGAAAAGAAATTAAGAAGTAAGCACAGGGAGTAGTGTTGATTTGAAAATACAAGTTCTAGTTGCCACGATGAATCAAAAAGACCATTCCTTAATAGAAAAGATGAATATAACTACTGAAGCTATCGTTGGAAATCAGTGTGATCGAAATAGTGTAGAAGAATTTATTTATAATGGAAAACTCATTCGTTATTTTAATTTTGCAGAGCGAGGAGTTGGCTTAAACCGAAACAACACACTCATGCGTGCTAACGCAGAGATTGTTCTTTTTGCGGACGATGATATGGTGTATTTTGATAATTATGAGAGAATTGTTCAAGATGCATTTATTCGCATTCCTCAAGCTGATGTAATTGTTTTTAATTTAAAAGAAAATCAATCTGTACGAAAAATTGTCAAGAAAGAAAGCCGGGTTGGATATTTTAATTATATGCGATATGGAACTGCAAGAATAGCAGCTAGGCTATATTCTATTAGGAAACACGGAATATATTTTAACCAATGTTTTGGCGGTGGAACAGAACACTCACATGGCGAAGATACTTTATTTTTACACGCTTGCTTAAAAAAAGGATTAAAAATAATAGCTTGTCCGGATTATATTGCCGAGTTAAAGGTGGAAAGGCAATCAACCTGGAATAAAGGCTTTGATGAAAAATATTTAGAAGATCAAGGCTGCTTGTATAAAACCATTTCAAGAAAATATTGGAAATTATTGTGTTTGCAAGACGCTATTCGAAGATCTCAATCTTATGGAGTGCCATGGTATAAAGCTTATTCATTAATGAAAAAAGGAGCTAAAAACTATTAGGCAGGAGTACTATTATGATTAAATGCTCTATAATAACCATTCATCATATACATAATTTTGGATCAGTTTTTCAATCTTACTCGTTATTTCGATTTCTTGAGAGAAATGGTTTTAAGTCAGAGATTATAGATTATCGCCCGAAATATTATGATTATGGCAAAAATAAGTTTAAGGCCTATGTAGGTAGGATTTTGAATTTAAAATCTTATCTTAGACAAAAAAAGAAATTCGAAACCTTTTTAATAAAATATGATAAACTTACATGCAAGCAGTTCAAGACTTTAGTTGAACTGAAATCTTATTATAAGGACAAAGACCATATTTTTATAGCTGGTGGCGATCAGCTCTGGAATAATTACCATCCTTGTGGTAACGATGATGCTTACAAACTTTCGTTTGTAAGTAGAGGAAGAAAATTAGCTTATGGTACAAGCATGGGAAGGGATAACTTTAGTGAGGTAGAACTAAAGACAATTGCTGAAAAGGTAAGCGATTTTGAAAAAATCATGCTACGCGAAAAAATTTCAGTATTGCAACTGAAGAGATATTCAAATGTAGAAATGTGTCATGTTATAGATCCTGTTGGATTACTCGATCTTGATGAGTTTAAGGATATTGCAAAAACTCCCAAAATAAAAGAACCTTATGCTGTGATGTACCTAGCAAATTCGAGTAAAATATTAGACGCTTCAATAGAATTTATTATTAGGAATCTCGGCTTGAAAATTGTACATATCTGTGGGTTTAGGAAAAAATGTTATTATGACTTAATGGAGAAAGATGTTGGACCTGAAGAGATACTCGGGTACATACTTAACGCAGATTTTGTGCTATCTGCTTCATTTCACGCAACTCTCTTTTCATTATTGTTTAATAAACAATTTGCAACACTTCTACCTGGTGCAAAAACAAATGCTAGAATTGAAGATATATTAAAATTAGTTGGACTTGAAAATAGAATAATTCGTAAGAAGGAAGACTTGTCAGTTCTTTATAGTAGAATAGATTTCGAAAGTGTCAATGTAAAGCTCGAAAAGTTTAAGAAAGATTCAAAAAGAGTTTTACTTGAGGCATTAAAAAAGATAGAGAGGTAGTTATGAATATTATTTATTTGTCCAGTTGTTGTACGGATAATAAATTTAACGATTTATTTCAAAAAGGATACACTAAAAAACTTCCGCAAGCCCAAAAATATCATTTGCTCCTGATAGAAGGGCTGGCAACTTGTATAGATGGTAAACTTACTGCAATATCTGCTTTACCTATAAATAGGCAATGGACAAAAAAACTAGTTTTTACAAGAGAAGTAGAACATTATGGGAATATGCAATTCATATATAATGCATTCATTAATTTAAAAGGATTGCGGCAATTCAATTTGCAAAGAGGTACAAAGAAGGATATTAGAAGAATATGTAAGGATAATAGTGAATGCGTGATTATTTGCGATGTGTTGAACTACTCGCTTTCAAAAGCAGCCTTATCTTATGGGAATAAAAACAATATACCAGTCATTGGAATTGTAACTGATGTACCTGAATTCAAAGCAGGGGCAAGATTGAAAACGCAGTCTTTTTTCAATCGTCTAATTGCAAAATATGTATCAAAACTGAAGACAAAAGCATTAAAGAGTTTCGATGATTTCTTATTTTTAACTGAGCAAATGAATGATGTTGTTAATAAAAACAACAAACCTTATATTGTTATAGAAGGCCATTGTGATTATAAAATGGTAAATGTTCTAAACCAACTTGAAAACAAGCATATTCCAAAAGTCATAATGTATGCAGGTGGCATCCATGAAGAATTTGGAATAAAAAGAATGGTAAAAGCATTTCTTAGAGGACATTTTGAGGACTGGGAATTGCATATTTATGGTGATGGGAATTATCAAGAAGAATTGAGCAAGATAGCTTCAAAGTACTCAAATGTTAAATATTTTGGAATACAGCCAAATGCGCTCATCGTCGAAAATCAGCTGAAAGCTACCTTGTTACTTAATCCAAGACTTACCGATGCAGAATACGTGAAGTATTCTTTCCCTTCAAAAACATTGGAATGTATGGCTTCAGGCACCCCCTTACTTACAACAAAATTACCTGGAATGCCAAAAGAATACTATGATTTTGTATACTTTTTTGAAGATGAAAGTGAAAATGGGATGCTTGAAACGTTCAAAAGTATACTTGCAAAATCCCCGGAAGAAATTCATGAGTTTGGGATAAAAGCGAGGCGATTTGTCCTGAAACAAAAGAATAATGTAAAGCAAGCAAAAAATTTCGTAGACTTTCTAAATGATTTTTATGGAAAGGAACAAAATGATATTAAACAATATTGAACAAGTAGACAAAAAAGTCTGCACAGGGTGTGGACTTTGTGTTGAAATCTGCCCAAAAAAAACAATTAATATGCAGGAGGATGAAGAGGGATTTATTGCTCCAGTTGTAAATAATCATTTCTGCATAAACTGTGGTTTATGCCTTAGATTATGCCCAACAACTGAGGCAGTAGAGAATATTTTTTTTAAAAACGAAAGAGAATACTTCTGTGGATTTATTTCCGATAAAAAAACTTTACTTAATAGTTCTTCAGGTGGCGTTTTTAATGTGCTTGCTAATCATATATTAAGTCAAGGAGGATATATATGCGGTTGTGTATACAACTCTGAAATGCAAGCCGTACATATCATTATCAACAAGCGTGAAGATCTTGAGTTAATGCATGGTTCTAAATACGTACAAAGCAGAGTCAATCAATGCTTTGGTGATATAAAAGATCTTTTGCTTAATGGACACAGAGTTATGTTTGTCGGTACAGGTTGCCAGGTTGCTGCATTACGATTGTTTCTTAAGGTTGAGTATGAAAACTTGTTTTGTGTTGAAATACTTTGCCACGGAGTACCGAGTCCAAAATTATTCAGTGAATATTTAAAATATCTTGAAAAGAAACTAAAAGGGAAAGTTAAAAACATACAATTTCGAAATAAAGAAAAAAGAGGATGGGGATCTGAACATCGTACATGTATAATTTATGAAAAAAAAGGGGAAATAAAAAAATACAGACCTATATTACCGGCATACTTTAGTGCTTTCTTTTATTCCCTTAATTTACGCGAATCATGTTATAAATGCCGATTTGCTCAGCTTGAACGTGTCGGAGATTTAACAATTGGTGATTTTTGGGGCTATTGGGAAAAGTATAAGAAAAGAATTGTAGAAGGAATTTCTGTTGTTTCAATAAATTCTAAAAAAGGAAAAATATTAGTTAATTCCATAAAGGATAAATTTGAGTTTTATGAATCATTAAGCCAAAAAGAAGCAATCAAATCTAACGATAATTTTGAACACCCTACAAAAAGACCTTTTGAGAGAGATGGTTTTTATAAGGGCGTATTTAATAAAGGATATAAAGATCTTTGGAAAAAAGTTTATTTATCTAAATCATGTAGAAAAAAAACGATTGTTTCAATTTATGGTGCTCTTGTGCCTGCGAAAATTAGATTTATTATAAACAAATTAAGAAAAAAATAAATTAGAGAGTGATATAAATGGACTTCAATATTAATTTTGCACATTCTCGATTAAGTGTTTCTCAGATGTTAAATGTATTGATAATGTGTTTTATGTTTTTAGCATCAGCAAACTTTATTAATCTCTACTACTATTGGGTATTTATTGCCTTTTTCATCACTTTGCTTGCGCCTAATAGAAGAATCATTGTTAATATTTCGTTATTATTTTTGGTTGTCTTTTCTATTTCAATTATAATATTTAATCCAACATCTCATAAAAAACTCACTTATTTATTGAAACCCTTAGTCTACCCAATGTGTTACCTTATGGGGATTAGCCTATTTAAGTACAACTCTCAATCGGATGTCGATATTAATCAAAAGGAGAAAAATGTAAATTCAGTTATATATATTCTGACCGCAGGAACAATGTTGCATTTTCTGTTGAATATGTCCATTAACATTAATGCTACAAGCAGGCGTGTTTTGGATTATTGGACTAGTGATGTTATGAGTGCTACTGGACAAGCAGTTCTTGCTTCAATGATGATTGGTTTAATAGCCGCATTTCTCTTTTCTAATGTTAGTTTAAAAAAGAAGTTAGTAGCTCTTGCTGCGCTTATTTTAATCATTTTATATAACCTCATTCTTGCCGGAAGAACCATTTTTGCACTAATAATTATTCTAATGATATTTGCTTATTTACACAGAAGTATAATAACTAAAAAGAAATATTTTATTACACTATTAATTACGGCATTATTATTTGTAGTTTTTCTCTCTATATATAACTTTGATCTTTTTGGATTAAAAACGAAATTAGAAAATTCTAATTTTTATTATCGGTTTTTTAATAACGAAATATCAACAGATATAATTCAGGATTCAAGACTGGATTATAAAAAAGCATATATTAAATACTTTTTTGATTATCCATTTGGCGGGAGCAATATAAAAAAAATATATGGACATCATGCCCATGATCTATATTTGGACACTTACGATGAGGCTGGTATATTTGCTTTCTTATCAATTATGGTTTACATTATTTTGTCTTTACGAAGATTCATCAGATGTATTCGAAACAATCAAATAAGTTTTGAAACAAGACAAATTATAGCATGTACCTATTTAATAATAAACATTCAATTTTTACTTGAGCCGATTACTGAAGGTATGCCATGGCTACTAGCCTCTTACTGTTTTTTTGATGGAGTTATTACTCACTTACTCTACAAGACAAATATTAAGCCTGGAAAATCATTTAATACTGGGCATTTAATAGCTTTAAACTAACAATGAGGAGAATGATATGAGAGTTGTAGCAATCAACATGGTACCTTACGGAAGCACTGGAAAAATCATGTTTTATATTGCTGATTCTGCAAGAAAACATGGTTATGAAGTCAAAACGTATTCTACCATTCCATATAGGAAAGGAAAAAGCACAGTTAATAAAGAGATTGAAAACCATTTTGTTTTTGGAAGCAAATTTGAAAATAAAATACATACAATTCTCGGTGTGTTACTTGGTCGAAATGGATGTTATTCTCGCAGAGGCACAAACCAACTCATTCAAGATTTGAAACGATTTAACCCCAATATCATACATTTGCATAATCTTCATAAGTTTTGTATAAATTTACCGATGCTTTTTAATTATTTAAAAACAAGCGACGCTAAAGTTGTTTGGACATTACATGATTGTTGGGCTTTTACAGGTAAGTGTGCGCATTTCTCCATGGTAAAATGCGAAAAATGGAAAACAGGGTGTCAGCATTGTCCGCAATTAAGTTCATATCCTGCAAGCAAAATTGACAATACAAAATGCATGTATAATAAAAAGAAAGGATGGTTTACTGGTGTGAAAAACATGACATTGGTAACACCATCAAAATGGCTAGCTAATCTAGTTGATCAATCCTTTTTAAAAGGATATAAAATTGAAATCATTAATAATGGAATAGATCTATCGATTTTTAAACCGACAGAGAGTAATTTCAGAGAGAAGTACGGAATAGGTAGTAAAAAGATAATACTTGGAGTATCCTATAGTTGGAGTGACAAAAAAGGACTTGATGTGTTTATTGAGCTTTCCAGGCGTCTTGATCACAAAAAGTACAAAGTAGTTCTTGTGGGAACTAACGATAGCGTTGATAAACAATTATCCGAGCATATTTTGTCTATTCATTTAACACATAATCAAACTGAACTGGCAGAGATATATTCAGCTGCTGATATTTTTATTAATCCGACAAGGGAAGATGTATTTCCAACAGTAAATATTGAGGCGTTAGCATGTGGAACCCCCATTATAACATCTAATACGGGGGGAAGCCCCGAAATTCTTGATGAATCATGCGGTAGTATAATTGATTGTAACGATGTAGTTGAACTAGAAAAAGAAATTGTAAGAATTTGCTCGGAAAAACCCTATCTCATCGAGGCGTGCATAAAAAGAGCCAAGAAATTTAATATGCACGATAAATATATAGAGTATGTTGAATTATATGAAAGGTTGTTGTAATAATGACTCTTGTTTTTGTGTCGAATTTTTTCAATCATCACCAAAAACCACTTTCAGATGTTTTCTATTCCTTTTTTGGGAATAACTATTATTTCATAGAAACTGAACCAATTAATGAGGAGCGTCTGAAATTGGGATGGGGGAAAGAAGAAAAACCATCATATGTTAAACAAAGTTACGTGAATGATGTTTCGTTAATTGAGTGTCAAAACCTCATTGATAATGCTGATATAGTCATTTTTGGAAGTGCTCCCTATGATATGTTAAAGAACAGACTTAAGAATCAAAAAATTACTTTTAAGTATTCAGAACGTATTTATAAAAAAGGATGTCCATATTACAAGTTACCAAAGCATTTTTGGATTCACTACAAAAAATATATAAAACACAAAAATATATATCTACTCTGTGCAAGTGCATTTGCCTCGGCAGATTATGCAAAATCATTTACATTTCTTAATAAGGCGTATAAATGGGGATACTTTCCAGAGTTCATAAAACATGAGGTAGATGAATTAATAAAACTAAAAAAGCCTGGTTCAATCTTATGGGTTGGAAGATACATAGATTGGAAACACCCTGAAGTTGCAGTGGAAATTGCAAGAAAGCTAAAAAACGATGGATATAATTTTGACCTGAATATGATAGGGACTGGTCCTCTTGAAGGCAGAATAAAATCTATAATTTCTACACAAGGACTAAATGACTGCATACATGTGCTTGGAGCCATGAAACCTCATGAAGTAAGAAAACATATGGAAGAAAGTGAAATTTTCTTGTTCACGTCAGATAGGAACGAAGGTTGGGGTGCGGTCCTAAATGAGTCAATGAATTCTTGTTGTGCTGTTGTCGCAAGTCACAGTATTGGATCAGTACCATATCTCATTACGAACGATGAAAACGGATATATTTATAAATGCAATGATACTGATGATTTGTACATAAAAATAAAAAAATTGTTACACAATCCCCAAAAAAGATACGAGTTTGCGACTAAAGCATATAACACAATTCGTGTCGAATGGAATGCGGAAACTGCAGTTAAAAAGTTTTTAATTTTGGCAGAATCTTTGCTTAGTTGTAATAGAAGACCTTTTCCTTTTGCAGAAGGCGTGTGCAGCAAAGCTGAGATAATCAGAGATGATTGGATATAGCTGCTTTGGTATACGATATTGAAAGGAAATCTTAATGGATAAATCAAAAAAAAAATTACTAAACGGGGCTATAATTTATTTTATTGGCAATGTTTTGGCACAACTAATGAGCCTCGCATTGTTAAGATTTATAACTGGTCGCATATCTCCAGAAGAATACGGTTTTTATAATCTTATAGTTACTATATCAAAAATTGTTACACCTTTTGTTACGCTTCAGATAACCGATGCCATCTTTAGATTCCTTATTAGATCAAATACTGATGATGAGAAGAAAGAGTATTTTACAGTTGCATGTATCATTGCGTTCATAAGTTCAATTATTACTCTAGTTGGTGTTTATTCAATAAAACTATTCTTTCTAGACATACCTCATCCTTTTCTAATCACATTGTATTTTATTTCATCGACTTTATATGTATTATATCAGCGAATAGTTAGAAGTTTTGGGAAGAACACTGTTTATGTAAAAGGTAATTTGATTAAAACAGCACTATATTTAATATTACAAATAGTATTTATATATTTCTTTAATTTGGGTGTGGAAACTCTTTTTCTGTCTACGATTATTTCAGAAATGTTTTTCCTTATTTTCGCAGAGATAAAAATCCGTGCATTAAAATTAATGGATTTTAAGCTATTAAAGTTTAATGTATTTAAAAAAATGATTAAATATTCAGTTCCACTTATACCAAGCGCGGCCTTTTGGTGGTTGACTTCGTCTGTTAATACGCTTATTGTATCTATGAGATGTGGATTAGATATTAATGGAATATATACTGTTGCTAATAAATTCTCTAGTGTGCTCACTATGGTTATGACCGTATTTATGATGTCTTGGCAGGAAACGGCTATTTCAGAATATGGAAAAGGACAGTTTAAGTCTTTCTTTACGCAGACTTTTAATATGTATTTTAAATTTGTTTTTTCAGCAATAATGGTTCTTGTTCCATTTATGGCAGTTGTTTTTCCATATATGATTGACGAAAGTTATCATGCTTCTATTACATATGCCCCTTTCTTGCTTGTTGTGGCAGGCTTATCAACATTAGCAGCCTTTTTCTCCCAAATATTTGCTGCACAAGGCAGAACTACACGTAGTTTATTTACTAACATTGCTGGAATGGTAATTAACCTTACAGTTGTGTTCTTGTTAGTAAATAAAATCGGTCTTTGGGCAGCGGTATTAGGATCTTTGGCTTCAGAATTGGTAATGGTGTTGTTGCGTGGTATTCTTGTGCGAGAAGAATTCCAATCGGGAATTGAGTTTGGAAGACTAGTGCTGACGTTTTTTCTAATGGTAGTAAGTATTTGCTTGTATTTCAAAGGCACGATAGTATATAACATAGTTTGGTTGGTAGCAGCCGCCATATTTGCTTTGTATATGAA
>MTKW01014177.1_pt1 | contig 10595 bp, 10 predicted proteins | sample 1042761 | NCBI WGS metagenome assembly MTKW01 (sample SAMN06205366, study PRJNA360243) | anaerobic digester metagenome | biome: Wastewater treatment plant; feature: Anaerobic digester sludge; material: sludge; isolation source: anaerobic digester fed with sludge from wastewater treatment plant ...
GGTTGGAGGCAATGCAAAACTGAATGAGGTTGGGATGCACTCGCTGTTAGGGCTTGGGAAGTGCCCACCTTCACACGCCTTTATACATTAGTGTATAATACATCTTGGGCCCACGGCCTTCGCGGTCGCGATGGGCTTTTTTTCTTGATAATCCCACTGCAACGAAGCGGGTGGAGTCAAAAAGAGCATGAGCCTTGCGCTCTTGTTATGTTGCTGCTGTTCTTGCAAGAATAGTTGTACATGATTTAGGAGTGAATAATGCTTGACTGTTGTTAGGGCCCAACATCGCCGTCGGGATGCAAGGGTTAACTATAAGCTGTTTTTCATAGATGCCTTTGGGTATCCCTTGGCGTTCTCTCTAATATCGACTAGCACGATAATGCCACTTCTACTTACCGATTTGGGTGCGTCCAACCTTGCGATTGGGCTTGTGCCTGCCATTCAGAGCCTTGGCGCCCTGATGCCTGGCATACTCATCGCTCCATTTCTGGAACGGTTGCCTCTCAAAAAGAGGCTCTTCGTTGCGCTTGGCCTGGCTGAGCGGTTGTTTATTCTCTCCATGGCAGGAATAGTGGCGATATGGGGCGTTGCGAAGCCTTCTCTTGCCGTGAAACTGTTCCTGTTGGCTTGGACCCTTGCCAGCTTGATGGCGGGGATCAACATGACGGTATACTATGCCATTCTTCCAAAATGCATTCCCATTGATCAGAGGGGAGGGCTTTTTGGATGGGCGGGCGCGTTGTCGGGAGTATTCGGCATAATCGGCGCTGAAACCGCAGGCTATATCCTGGAGACGGTTGAGTTTCCGAGAAATTTCGCGCTGCTGTTCATCATGGCCTTCGTGATTCTCATTGCATCGCTTGTGCAGTTCATATGGCTTCGCGAACCTCCGGATGAGAAGTCTGAAGGATCTAGATCAGTCAAGGAGTATATTGCCGCTGCATCTTACGAGGTGCGGGAGGACAGAGCCTACGTCTGGACGATCGCAGCCTTGGCCGTGATGGCCTTTGCCATGTCGGCGACATCGTTCTACTCGACATACGCGGTCAGACTTTTCGGAGCAGGCACGAGAGATGTTGGAAGGCTAACAGCTTTCGCTGTCGGGGCCACTATCGTAGGCATGCCCGCATTGGGCTGGATAGCCGATAGAGAGGGACATAAACTGAGCCTGGAGATTACGGCAGCCTGTTTCGCATGTGGCGCAGCGCTCGCCCTTGCCGCCAACAACGTGACGGAGATGTACCCGGCGGTAGTGTTCGCCAACATCGGAATGAGCGGAATAGCGGTGAGCCACAATCTCATCCTTGCCGAGTTTGCGCCCACCCACACTGATGTGCCAATGTACACCGCGTTTTCCTGGATGCTGCTTGCCCCGTTCAGGACTGGCGCACCAATCCTTGGAGGATACATCTCCGACATTGCAGGATTTCCGGCGATGTTCTCCATATCGCTCGCAGCCGGGATAGCAGCCGTCTGTATCTTTCTTTTTGCGGTAGAAGAACCGCGCCGCGCCTGATGCCCAAAGCCTAGATCATGCAAGATGCCTCACCAGGTCTGCTTTCGGATGAAGGCGCAGCGCAGCCCGGTGCGCCTTCATCCGAGGTCATTGCAATTGCCTCAACAGGTCGCGACCGAGCTGGAGCAGGACATCCCCGCACACCCTGGTCTTGAAATTCACGGCATCCGACATCATTCTCGACAGCTTGCGTCTGGCAGAGACTATTGGCAACGCGTGCAGCGAGAAACCGCGACGTCCGGATGACGCCGATGATACAAGATAGGCTCCGGATTTTTCGACGGTTTCTGCTATATGCATACCGATGTCTGTCCACCGAACGTATTCTTCCAGCCACGGACGGGCTTCCTCAACGAACTTCGTGTTTGGGTTTGTGCGCAGCAACTCCGCAGACGCCTTCATTTTGAGCATGTATGCGGAAAGGATTCCGGCTCCCTCTTGAAAATTCTCAGTGGCGCGTTCCACGGCCCGATCTACGGCTTCTTTGAGCATCGGAGGATCCTCGGGATGCAATGGACTGATGGCGCATGCATCCGCAAAAGTGGTGATCGCCTCCAAAGCATCCTCTCCCAATACCCTCACAGCTGCAGCCTCCCAAGCCGCCTGCGGGTCGTATCCTTCGGGATTGCGAAGATAAGATGCGGCCGCGCCTAGGGCGATCTTCGACGCTTCTGCCTGATTCATCGGATTGAGGAAAAATCCACGGCATACTTCAGGCAGTCTTCGATCTCTGCCGGTGTATGGGCCGATATGGAGTTCGCCTCTCATCCCCGCATCGTTCACGGGATAGTTGTCCCAGTAGACTACTGGGCGCATCAAGGCTGCTGTTACCGCCTGCGTATACTCGTAAGTGAGCTCGCGGGAGCAAACGTCCGGTCCTGTCCACATGATGTCTATGTCTTGATGTAGTCCAGCGCCGATTCCCAGAACATATTCGGTGTTGTAATCGCCGTTGTACTGAGTGGGACAGACCATGAGCGTGTTGTCTCCGGACCACTTCTTGAGTCGCTCCCAAACGGAATTGGCGAAGCAGACCTGGGCAGAGGCCAAGTTCGGGAATTTCTCGCGATCAGCCTCGTTGGAGAGAGCATTTGGAATATCGTCATAGAGGATCGCAAAATCGCGGACGCCTGCTCCGTAAAGGGCCTTCAGCTTCTGCATGAAGGCGTCGATATCGCGCTTGTCGGAATATCGAACTGACATTCCCGGGCTCACCGCGAATACAAAGGAGATGCCATGCGATTTGGCGTGGGACGCCAGTTCACGCAGGCTCTCTAATTTTCTCGAAGGATATGGATTGCGCCAGTTTTCCCTGTGATAGGGGTCGTCCTTCGGGGCGTACATGTAGGCGTTCATGCCTACCTCCGATATGAAGGATATCATGTCAAGGCGCTGTTTATGGGTCCATGGTTTCCCATAGAAGCCCTCGACAATCCCTTTCCATGCAAAATTATGAACCAAGCCAACATTCCTCCTTGCCTACAGTTGCGTGATAGGCTATTGAGAAAATTCAAGGCAAACTCGGGTTATCCTTCCCGCGGGCTGTTAGTTTGCTCTGCCGTGGGGCACAGACTTTGTCTTTAAACACAGACAACAAACGCGGGCTTCGCAAAATACTCTTGCAACAACGCGTCGCATATGTTAGTGTTAACCTAATTTAGCTGGAGCTATTACAGTGGCGCCGACGGGAGAGTGCAGCAGTTGACCTATAACAGATATGATAACATCGAGGCAAACAGCAAAGGACACTTGACAATAGGAGGGTGTGACGCAGTGGCTTTGGCCAGGCGCTACGGCACTCCGCTTTACGTCGTAGACGAAATGGCGGTGCGCAACGCTTGCCGTGCTCATCGCCGTGAGTTCGAGTCCAGGTATCCACGGGTTCGGATATTGTATGCAAGCAAAGCACTGATGACGAAGGCTATTGCGATGATAGTTGCCGAAGAGGGATTGTCTCTCGATGTCTGTTCCGGCGGCGAATTGTATACAGCTCTTTCTGCCGGTTGTCCGCCTGACCGCATATACTTCCACGGCAACAGCAAGACACTGAGCGAGATCGATTTTGCCCTTTCTGCAGGGATTTGCCGTTTTGTTGTTGACAACATGGATGAACTCCGCCTCATAGACCTGTTGGCGAATGCCAAAGGGCTTGTGGCCGATGTGATCCTCAGATTGACTCCGGGAATCGAGGCGCACACTCACGAATACATAAAGACCGGGCAGATAGATTCGAAGTTTGGAATCGCCATACCCAACGGCGACGCTCTTCGGGCAGTTAAATACGCTAAGGAACTGAGGAACGTGAAGCTGACGGGGCTCCACTGCCACGTGGGCTCTCAAATATTCGAGACTGAGCCTTTTCTCCACGCGATAGAGGTAATGATGGATTTTGCGCGGGAAGCTTGTGACGCAACGGGCTTTATCATGGAAGAACTGGATATCGGAGGCGGCCTAGGAGTACGGTACACAGGCGGTGATGATCCTCTGAGCGTGGCGGATCTCGCCGAGGCGATTGCGCCCGCGTTGCTCAAGGCGGCTGAAGAGCGGTGCTTGCCTCTTCCCACATTGCTGATGGAACCAGGAAGGGCCATCGTAGGCGAAGCCGGGACTACTCTTTACACGGTAAATGCGGTCAAGCACATAGAAGGCGTGCGGACATATGTAACTGTAGACGGCGGAATGGCCGACAATCCCCGGGTTGCACTTTACCAGGCAGAATACGATGCAGTCCTGGCAAACAAGGCCGATCGGCCTCCCACATGCGAGGTGTCGATTGCGGGAAATTGTTGCGAGTCAGGCGACATGTTGGCATGGGATATTGCGCTACCGGATGTGGAAGTCGGCGATATACTGGCTATATTTTGCACCGGCGCTTACAACTACTCCATGGCCAGCAACTATAATCGACATCTCCGTCCCGCTATGGCGCTGGTGAAGGATGGCTGGTCGGACTTGATCGTGGAGCGCGAGACATACGAAGATCTCGTCCGCAAGGACGTGGTGCCAGATCGGCTCAAGTCATCACATAGGTCGGCGGCAGTGAGCGCAGAGTCGGCTATGCTCGTCTATCCTAGGGCTTCGGGGGCGAACGCGTCTGAATAATGGGAGAATGTTGGCGAGGCTTGGCCGATCCGGGTTGACATGGGGGTTAAGGTTTTGAACGTGCGTGATGAACCTGCCAACCGGATCTGTGAAGTGGAGGATGAATATGCATTCCTCGGATGCAACGCATTGCGGGGAGACGGGTATGCAGCCGTCCTTTCCGATATATGCCCCGACATGCGAGATTCGAACCATGTCAGGCAGATCAATTTGCCTCGGGGAGCGGATCCTGAGGGTTTCATCAGCAGGGCGGAGGAGTTGTTCAGGAGCAAAGGGCGCGAGCATTGCAGGTTTGATCTGGACTGCCGTACACGGCCTCAGTGCCTTTACACGGCGCTGAGGAAGTCTGGCTATGTTCCGCATCCAACAGTCGTTCAGGTTTATCGCGGCCATGATGCAGAGGGTGCGGGCGGAGTTTTCAGTGGATTGAGTGGCGGTGAAAGAGACGACAGGCAGTCAGATTCTCACCCTTCTGCGAGCGTAACCGAAGTTTTACCTGCGACCGGGTCTGAAGAGTGGAGGAACTTGATGCGGGAGCACTATGCAGGGTATGGCCAGTGCGGTGCTTTTGTGGAGCGCGCTGTTGATCTCGCCATCCATAGACTGGCAGCCGCTTGGGGAGAAGGACGTGATTACCGGGTTTTCCTGGCCTTTGCAGGCGATGATTCGGACGCGTCAGGGGTGTGTGAGATCTTCCGCCACAAAGGAGTGGCGAAGATAGAGAGGCTGTACGTGCGAAAGAACAGTCGCATGCAGGGCATAGGCAGCAGTATGATCATGCATGCAGTGGACTATGCTCTTCGGGCAGGCGATGATCTGGCATATCTCGTTGCGGACTCACTGGATTGGCCGAGGCGTATGTATCGCAAGCTTGGTTTTGAGGATCTGATGGAGATTGTGGAATGGACGCGCATATGGGGCGGGAGCGCGGATGATGCGGGTTATGTTACATGGTGAGCGTTTCGCGGCATGCTCTGCACAGGTGACGTAGCCCTAAGGCGAATTAACCCGCTGGCGGGTCATCCGGTGAGGACTTGGTCCCAAACTTCCATAGCCTTAACTAGCCGTTTCATGCCGAATGCAAGCTTGGCGGGGGTCGTGCCCAAACCCGTCTGTTTTCGAGCCACGATCCCCGCCCTACGTACTCTGGCTATCATATAGCCTATATAGAGTGTAGTCGGTGCTAACGATACTGATGTTCATGCGCCAAGTCTGTTGACCGGCCGGGTGCGGAATGCTAGTATTATGGCACATGTCGAAGGGAGCTGAATGGTATGCGCGAGAAGGTTGAGGCCCTTTTGGATGAGATAAGGCCGTCGCTTCAGGCAGACGGCGGGGACGTGGAACTCGTTGACGTGACTGAGGACGGCATCGTAAAGGTCAGGCTGAAAGGCGCTTGCGCCGGGTGTCCTATGTCGACTCTCACCATCAAAAATGGTATTGAGAGGGTGCTGAAGAACGAGATACCCGAAGTAAAAGCGGTTCAGTCTGTATAGGCTTCGCACAATCGCAAGCTCAGACCTTGAAGGACGAGGCGGCGGTTGATGTGCCGTCGCCTTTTGCGTGGCTAATCGAAGATGAAGAGTCCTAGTGCTTCATAGGTCCGCATGTCTACGATTCCCGTCACTGGAAGCCCCTTGTCTCGTTGAAGCTGCATTATGGCGCGTTCGGTTCCGGGGCCGTATACCCCGTCAAAGCCAGCATGCTCATAGCCGAGTTTGGCAAGGCGTTTCTGCACCTCCAGCACGTAACTTCCTTTGGCGCCCGGCTCGATCCGGGGACGGAATGACCCCAAAGTGCCGAAGTGGCCGGCGGTTATGACTACCGGTGTCCCTACAGGAACCATTGAGTAGAGTTCTTCGACATCGCGGTTGAGCATTCTGATGCAGCCGCCAGACTTGCGTTGTCCCACAGTCCATGGCTTGTTTGTTCCGTGTATCCCGTATTTCCCCCACGGGACGTTAAGTCCCATCCACCTTGTGCCGAATCCCCCCGCCCATGCCGCCTTCTCTATGACTTTGAACTGCCCTAGAGGCGTGGGCGTAGATGGCTCGCCGACGCCGACCCGGTACTGCTTGATGGGCAAACCGTCCTCGAGGAGTGTGATGGTGAGGTTGGATGTATCGATAAGGAGAGCGCGCCAGCCTGGCGGCAGTCCCTTTCCGGTTGTGCCCTCTTGTTCGGTTTGGGGTTTGGCCGGCGAAGCCTTTGCTTTGGACTTGGCTTCGGGCCCCGCCCCGATTTGCTCGTCCGTTGTTTTTGCGATGGGAATGATGTCCCCACTCGGTTCCAATGAAGCTGCGACAATCTGTTCGCATACTCGGCCAAGGGTCATCCATACGGACAGGTCAACTATGCCGTCTTCAGACAATCCAACACTGGCCTGAAAAGCCCGCACGGCTCTTTCCGTTGCAGGTCCGAAGAGCCCGTCGACATGTCCTGCAGGAAATCCTGCAACCGCCAGCCCTTCCTGTAAATCGCGGACTTGCTTTCCGACCATTATGGGCTCGCACAGCCACAGCTTGTGTAGATCCCCACATTCGCAGAGCGTTGCCGACCGAGGCTCCGATTCCGATTCTGGAGATGCGCCTCCGCCATCGTCGATTGGCACTACGGCTCCGGCGGCTGACTCATGATCCTGCGATAGCTTTCTGCTGCCGGGCCAAACCGCCGATTCTTCTGCGTTTGCAGGCTCGCTCCTGAACTCATTGGGTGTTTCCGGAGTTTGCGGGGAGTATCCTTTGGAGAATACAACAGCGCAGATGATGCCCGTAAGGACAAGGGCTGCCAAGCGAAGAGGGCCTCGGCCGTCTCTTTCAGGGCTTCTCGTCAACGCAACCACCCACTAGAAGTCGATGTGTTTCCAGCATAGTCTTTCCAGCAACATCATGGTTAACGCATTCCAGTAAGCAGGTATGCGGAAAAAAGGCTAGAATACATATTCAAATAGTCAACAATGGCCGGCCAACATATGCCGACACAGTTGAAGGGGGCTTATGGATGCGGGGAGAGATGCGGGCAATATCCAAGATGAGGCCCGAGCCAGGCGCAGAGCTGATAACGGCGCCTATTCCTCAACCGGGAAGAGGAGAAGTACTGGTCCGGGTGCGTGCAACAGCCATATGCGGCACTGACGTCCACATATATGAGTGGGATCCGTGGTCGCAGGCCCGAGTTACAACTCCCAGAATCTTTGGGCATGAGTTCTGTGGAGATGTTGTGGAAGTTGGAGAGGGCGTAACCAAGGTCAAAGAAGGTCAGTTCGTATCCGTTGAGACGCACACTGCATGCGGCAAGTGCTTTTACTGTCTGACTGGGCTCGCTCACATCTGTCAGAATGCGAAGATCATGGGCATAGATCGCGACGGATGTTTTGCAGAGTATGTTGTTGTTCCGGAGTTCAATTGCTGGATATGGGATATCGATATATCGGACGAGGTAGCGGCGATTCAGGACCCATTTGGCAACGCAGTCCATACGACACTTGCCACTGATCTTGTGGGNNGCTGTGCGCGAGGCCACCGGAGGGGTAGGCGCCGACGTGCTGCTGGAGATGTCGGGAAGCCCCAGCGCTATTGTTCAGGGGTTTGATGCCCTTCGAAAGGCGGGATTCGCATCACTTCTGGGAATCCCTTCTGAGCCGATCAAGTTGGACCTGGCCAATGCGATCATATTCAAAAGCGCCACTGTTCAGGGCATAAATGGGCGCAGGATGTTTGAGACTTGGTTCCAGGCAAGGTCGCTGCTTAAGGCGGGCCTCGATATCACGCCGGTGATAACCCACAAGATGTCGCTATGGGATGATCTGGATGAAGGAATGGAGCTCATGATGTCCGGCCAGTGCGGCAAGGTAATCCTCTATCCGTAGCCGCGGGGGGCCGGGGTTTTTAAGAATTGGGCGGAAATTAACAGTGTCTTGAGGCGTTGGTTGACATAGCTCCGCCATGCCCTAGGCAACACTGACCGCCGCCGCGGGAGGGATTTCATATGCCGGAAGTCATCTATTCCGAAGAGAAGCTAAAGGCCCAAGACGGTGTCGAACTCTTTTGCCGGGTGTGGAAGGGCGTGAGTTTGGAGGGCGAACCTGCTCTGAAGGCGCGTTCCACAATTGTCATAGCACACGGGCTTGCAGACCATTCAGGCAGGTATGAGCATGTTGCAAAGTTCTTTGCCCAAAAAGGATATGTTGTTTACGCCTATGACCACCGGGGGCAGGGCAAGTCAGAAGGCGTGCGGGGACATGTCAACAAATTCTCACAATTCTATGATGATCTTTGGTTTGTGATCCGTAGAGCCAAGGGCCGCAATCCCGGAAAGAAATGCTTCTTGGTGGGGCATTCGATGGGCGGGTTGATTGCCTTAGGCTATGCAGCCAGACGTCCGAAGACGATAAACGGTTTGATAGTGACTTCGCCATGTTTGGCTTTGCGAATGAGGGTATCGCCGATAAAGAAGGGGTTCGGCACGTTCATGTCGTGGCTTTTCCCGAAGATGGCTGTTGACACAGGGATAGCGGCAGAGGGGCTTTCTCATGACTCGAATGTAGTGGAAGCCTACAAGAAGGATCCAATTCGCTACCCCAAGATCACAACCAAGTTCTATGTGGAGTTCGACAAGGCCATGAAGAATGTGCAGAGCTTGGCGAAATCGATCGTCACTCCGTGCCTTTTCATGCCTGGGGGAGATGACCCGATCTGCTCCACAGAGGCTACTATCAAGTTCTACGAGAATGTGCCTGAGACTACCGATAAGAAGTTGATAGTCTGGGACGGGCTTTATCATGAGATCATGAACGAGCCGGAAAAGGACAAAGTGCTCGATACGATGGCCCAATGGATTGCAGAGCGGGAGGGTAAGTAGTGCCCGCGCTGAGCAGTGCTGAGCGCCAGCGGTACAGCAGGCAGATACGCCTTGCCAGAGTGGGCGAAGTTGGTCAGGGGAGAATCCGAGCTGCCAGAGTCTTGGTTGTGGGCGTTGGCGGCCTGGGTTCTCCTATTGCTCTGTACCTGGCTGCAGCGGGGGTGGGCGTAATCGGCCTCGTTGACCCCGACGTAGTGGAGCTATCGAATCTGCAGAGGCAGATAGCCCACACCACCTGCGACATCGGGAGGCTTAAGGTTGATTCTGCTGAGCGAAGGATCCTGGCTCTAAACTCGGAGGTGCAGGTTGAGAAGTGGGATGTGGCGCTCGATGTCGATAACGCGGGGGATTTGGTAGGGCGGTATGACATAGTGGTGGATGCCTTAGATTCTACCTGGGCACGATTGGTGCTAAACGATGCGTGCGTGGCGGCGGGGAAGCCCCTCGTTCACGGGGCGGTGCAGGGCTGGACCGGGGAGGCCATGACGTACGTTCCGGGCTGCGGAGGGCCTTGTTACAGATGTGTGTTTGGCGGCGCGGTGGTGGAAGAGGGGGCTCAATGTTGGGTCGGGGACGACGATGCCTGCAGTGCGATAAGACATGATGACGGAGCGCATCATGGAAGGTCCGAGGAGGAGAGCGTTGGTCAGCTGGCCGGTGCGCAGGCGAAGGATGATCGAGGTAATGGCCTTGAGAAGCTCGGCCCATTTGACCCGTCTCGCGTTGGGGTGCTGGCTACAGTCCCCGCGGTGATAGGCAGCATTGAGGCTACTGAAGTGTTGAAACTGATTACGGGAGCGGGAGACCTACTGGTAGGGCGGTTGTTGCTCTGGGATGGACTCGAGATGAGGTTTGATGAGGTAAAGGTTGCGGCTGACCCGGAGTGCGGAGCGTGCGGTATTGACGGCTGAGTAGGTCTTGACAAGTTTTGTGCGATTCCGAAGTCTGTGCTACCTGCGGTTCAAAACTGGGCCAATTGATCTGGACAAGATGCTGCTTGTTATTGCTCAGGCATGTCTCCAAAAGCGTTCGAGCGCTCCTAGGAGCAGCTGAGCCCTTACGCCGGATAGCCAACAGTAGCGCAAACGCCGCATGCCGTTTGAGGCTAGGACAAGAA
>MTKW01031070.1_pt1 | contig 10590 bp, 12 predicted proteins | sample 1042761 | NCBI WGS metagenome assembly MTKW01 (sample SAMN06205366, study PRJNA360243) | anaerobic digester metagenome | biome: Wastewater treatment plant; feature: Anaerobic digester sludge; material: sludge; isolation source: anaerobic digester fed with sludge from wastewater treatment plant ...
TACGTGTATTTACGCCCATCAGCGGATGGCAGGGTGCTGTAGACGGCCATCGGTGAGAGCATACGCACTTGTATGCGGTCTGCGTTCACCAGGGGTTGTGCCGTAGTGATCTCCTTCACGGTTAGCTGTGCCGGCCCGATACGGATCCGACCACGGCGCAGTAGGCCGGTGCCCAGCTCCTGAAGAATAAAGGGAATTGGCGAACAAACGACCAGCTGCAACGGAGGGGTGAGCACCAGCTTTTTCTTGTGCCCGTCAAAATGCGTATCTTGACCCATTAGCCGTGAGAAGGTAAATAGCTTGAACCGCCGTTTCTCAAATTGAAAACCCTGTTCATGCAGGTAGCTTCTCAGGAGCGGGTTCTCCATCTCGTGATAGAGCATTCCCTGGACAAGATGGCCGTAGTGCACTGGTAGCTCTACCGGGGAAGGTGCATCAAAATTTAAGGTTAATTGCATAGGGTCACCCCTGATCTATTAAGGAAATTCCTCACCCAGAACTCCACGGATGGCTTTAATAATGGGGTTGTTTTTTTTGTTTGGTTTTTCCCACTGGCCTTCTCGGTGGATTTGATACCAGTTTTTTAGCAGTTTGGCAATCATGATCCGATCAATTTGCTGGGTTACTTCAGCCTGCATCCTGGGCAGCCATTTCGTTTTGAGGGTGTTTAAAAAAAACTCAGGATCAGCATCATATTGATCTGTAATCATCGCTTCAGCCATGGGGCCTGACAAATGTGCCGGAATAGAGGTTTTCTGCTCATTCAGTTCTTCTTGACGCTGGATTAAAGCAGATCTTAGTCTGTTTTCTGTCTGTTCGCAGCGTTTAAAACGTCCATACCCGGCGGCAGTTTTTGCCCCGGCACCGATGTTTTCCAAAGCTTCATTCAACCATTGAAGTACCATTTTCAGATCTGATCGGTTTGCCCTCTCGTCCCTTTCTCTGGGCGCGATTGCAAATAGAAAGGCCTGGTCCTCACCGACAGTTAAAAATGGGATGGGGACGGGCTCCATTTGGTCGCTGGGGTACCTACCTTTACCGTAATATTCCTGATAGTGTGGCGTCATGACATCAGGAGCCAGCCGGACTGGGGTAGTTGGTAGGACATCGTAAAAGATAACACCGCCAACCTCCTTTGCAGGGTTGACAGTGTCCTCTGCGGATGGTTCTTTTGGGCCAAAGATGCGATCAATGTCTGTTTTGGAGTGCGAGTCAAGCCATTGCTCTACCCAAGCTCTAACCAGTCCTTTGAATGAGGATCCCGGGAGATAGGGGACCCCCAGTGTGTGATGCCAGGCCATCCCATTTTCGATGGGATGGTTTAAACCCAGACCGGTGACAAAGCGCCACGCAGTCCTGTAGCAGCGGAAGCCACCTGCGGTGAATTCTATGAGGTTCAGCAGGCGGGCTATTGCCCCAGAAAGCAGGTCTCTATTTCCTACAGGAACATTGCTAAACTTTTGAATCCAGTCGGCTTTGCCGCCCTCCTTGATACCCCATGTTTTGTGCCCTTGGTCGATTTCCCAAAGGTTATAGTATTTGTTAAAAACTAGGCCGCTATTGCCCGTTAATGATAGAGCCTGCCTTTCCCTTTCAGATCCATCCTTTAGCTTATATAAAGGTAGCATCATCTTCTCACTCCCTGTCAACCGCCCTTTTCTTTTTTATCGGGTTCCTTCAGAAAAGCAACTGCAAATTTTTTGTACCATTCAAGGTAAGCCAGTGTCTCAGCTTGCGCATGCAGGTAGGTGTCACGATCTTCGCTGGTAATAGCAGTAAGTAGATCCTTTTTCCCACAATAGGATCTGTAAGGAACAGCCTCGTCGCTGCCGCAGAGCCAATCTTGCAGCGCATTATAAACTGCCATATGGGGATCATTTGCATCGCCCTTAGCCTGGGCGCGAAGGGTAGCTGCTGCTTGGCCCAATCCGTTGATGAGAATCGAAGCCGGGGCATTCTCAGCGTAGGAGACAAATTTTTTCCTTTCTTCACCCTGATATTTTTTCTCGGCTTCCCTTACTCTACTTAGCGCATGCTCAGCCCGCCGCTGTTGCAGTGTTTTTATCCGGGTGCTCATCAGGATTCCCCTCCATAAAGTATGCTTAGGGTGGTCCAGCCCTGGCCTATGGTTTCGTTGCCACCGACCTGAAGGTAGGGATGCTGACAGTAAAGCTGAATTAAGCTAGATAAATGGTTTTCCTCATTTGGACGGGCCATGAGAAGGGCATAAAATAGAGTGTCTGATGGTATGGTCTCCTCGTACCAGAGATTTTTGCTGGTTTTCTTTTCGTCAAGCTGATTACGTGCGTTTACTGCCAGGGCATACCTGGCGAAAAATGAAAATTCATCATTGCTGATTACAACCAGGTTTTCGGCAAGGCGTTTCCTGATGGAGGAATGTCTGATCAGCGGTTTAAGCGCTTCGGAAAGTTGTGTCAGGTCTGTTTCCATTATTTCAAAATGAGCATCTTCAAGATAAAGAAGGCCTTTCCCGACAGCGGCTGCTTTAGTTCCCTCTATATCAACGAAAGGTTGCAGTTCAAAAGGTTTAATCGGTACAGAGGCCAAACCACAGTCGCGCTGGAATCGTTCTAACAGGTAGGGGCAGGTGACCCACTTGTAGTGGCTGTTTAAAGAACGAACTGGTAACAGTAGCAGACGCCCGTCAGTAACGGCAATGGCACCGGCCTTGTCGGCACTGCCGAATATCTGCTCCACAACGAGGTTCTGATAGCCGGCTTTTTGATGTTGTTCTGTGCAGTCCTTCAGGGCTCCTTTCAAACTTGATCCCACTATAACAGGGTAATCGGTAGTCTTCTCGCGGGCGACAGGCAGATCTACCGCCCCGCTGACCTGCCCGGTACCGGGGTGCAAATTGGTCTCTGCCATCATGCCCATGATTGCACTGGCCATAATTAATCAACCTCCCATTTTCCAATTAATATTTGCCCATATCCATAAGATGGTTTGTTTTCACCTCTAATAAAGTTTCCATGAAGGGATTCAATGTTCTCCCGCTCTGCAGCATCAGCTTTAAAAAACCAGGTACTGCCAGGGGGCAGGTAAGGTCGAAGTGGGCGGGGTTCCCTATTTAGCAAATCCCAGCCACCAAACAGTTGCGGTTTGCCCACGCAGGCGCTGATGCAGCTTCCTGGTGCACTGTTGTCGGGGCCCTGCAAAATAAGCCTTTCAAGCCCCTTGCTATTACCGTATGCTGGCGTAATTAGAGTGATGGTATAATGGATTTTTCCATCCTTGGCTTGATTCAGTTCAGGAAATGCAGGGAATATGTCTCCATCAGAAAGGGGTTGAACTTCTATTGCGGACAGGCGTCCTTCCCCGCCAAGGGGAACAATTTGTTGTTCTGGCATAGGCCAGTCGGCGGGTAATCCTTCAACGACGACGCGAATTTTCAAACCATTTTCAGGGCGGATGTGGCCGATGCGGTAAAGGTTACGGTCTTCAGCTGTGCGTGTTTCTGCGTTGCGCTTTAGACCAATTCGCGGCTCTACGCACCATAAACTGTCATGAAAATAGAACTCTTTTTCTGACAAGGCTCTCCCTTCAGCTATAGCACTATATCCTGCAGGGGTCAGGTAAAGGTTTTTTGGTAGATAAGCGCCATCCAATATTTCTTTCTTTTGGGGTAAGGATACGGCTAGGCCAAGGTCACAATGACATAATTTACCAGGCATCAATAAAGTAGTTTCTATGTCCAGGTCTTTCACATTGCCTTTGCCGGCCCTATTTTTGATCAGAAGGTTTAATGGCGCAGGAAAAAGCGGTTTTTCATCCATGATCAGGTAAGGGCCTTTTAAGGATAAGAGCCCCAGGCTGTTGGCGTCTCCAAGTTCTTTCGGCAAGCGTTGCCCAGGATGCCAACCCTGAGCTGTAGCCAGGGTGGTGCGAATAGCACCTTGCAGCGTGTTCATGGGTGGGGGAAAATGACTGGTAACCCGGCCATGCCCTCCTTCACCGGCATCAAAGGGTTGCCCGGAACGAAAAAAGCCGGTGTCAAGCAAGGTAAAATCCCAAAACTGTCTAATCAATTTTCCACCCCTTTCTCTGCTAAGAATTTGATCAGAAACAAGCTGTCTAGCTGCAATCTATGCTTGGTCTTGCAAACCTTACCGTTTTGGTTTCTCCAATAGGGCCTGCAAAGCTCCAGCAACTGCTCCATGAGCGATCCAGCCTTTATCCGATCCGTATCTGGGCCGCGGCTTTTGACATACTCAGCTATAAGCAGATCCCTCAGCAACACATCTGAGAAGGCCGACAAATCTGTACCTTTTTCGGCAAATAAAGCCAAGCGGTTTTGGATATTGTAGAAAAAACTGTTGCTGAAATCTTTAAATTTTGCTTCCGGCAGATCCTTTAGGAATTCCTCTAAAAAGACATTGAAATTGCAAGCGACGATTTTCCAGGGCGCTGACCAGGTCAGGACCTTGCCTGCACCTTTCCAGACGGTAACAGCAAGGCTGTCCCGTCCGGTTTGCTCTTTGGCCACATCAGAGAGTAAACTTTGTGCCTCATGGTAAACCTCTGTAAGAGGGGTGTTGTAGTGGGCATAGACGATTGCCCCGGAAATGGTAGCCTCCTTGATATCTTCTTTTTCAAAACCGCTAAGATAATTGTCGTGCAGGCTGAGTGCGGCAGGCAGTGCGTTCTCCAGGGGTATTAGGGCAAGCACATCGTCACCCCCGGCAAAGACTGTGACTCCATTGTTCTCTTCAACTACAGAGGGCACCCCAAGAGCAAACAGCTTAAGTGCATTGCTGATCTTTCCCGTTTTATCCGCATATTTCCGCAGCAGCGCACCGAGCAGGTCGCCATCCATGAGCAGCATTGCATAGAATGGGGAGGGAGGTTTGCCGAAATCCTCAAGCCTTTTAACCAGTTCACTCCGTTTTTTTTCGGTCTTTGCGGCAGGAAGAAAGCGCCTGTCCCAAAGGTCGTGGTTTTCCAGTGCGGCTTTATAAAAACAGTTGCCATCAAGAGTGGCGAATTCCCTGGCCCAGGGACGAGCGTCTAGCTGCTTCTTTAGACTGGGAAATAGGTCTGGGTTTTCATTGCCTCTAGCGCCGGGTAAGGAGGAGGCCATTTGGGCAAAGTCCTTCGCCACTTCAGATTTATTGTCTGTTACACTGGCAATCCAATTAATAGCTGCCAGATAGGGTGTAGATGGGTAATGAATCGGGCCTTCAAAGATTATATCCCTGGCTATGTACGGGAAAAACCTTTTGATCAGTGCGATAGAACAGAGCCGCTCGTTTTTGTCAAGGGCATAAAAGGCACTCGTCTGTGCCTGTTCACGCAGGGCTCTCCAAAATTCATCTTGTTTTTTCCGATCATATATGCGCAGGTATCCCGATAGCTCCTGTAGCTCCCCGAATAGGGTGCACTTATCGCCAGGTTCGATTGCAGGTACGTGGCAGCGCCAATTTTTGCGAAGATCCAGAGCAGAGGGATCCTCATCTATAACCCAGTTTATTTCCCAGAAATGAGAGATCTGCCTGTCCCAGATTTCCCTTGTTTCTTTACCCAGGGTGGATGGCTCATTAAGGTAGTGCTCCCAGATTAGCGAAGCTATTTTGTACCAGTTGTCCATTACGGCCTGCTGGCACAAAGCGGGTTCAAAGTCAGCGGGCACCTCGGCCCTGAACCTGTTTGGCAAGGTAGCGATAGCAGGTTGGCTCCGGTTGCCGTTGACCACCTTTTTGCCAGTTCTGCGATCCATGACTGCTTGCAGGATTGGATCGCTGATATCCTCTTTGTTTTTCGCTACAGACGGCAGGATTAAATGCCCTTTACTGTCAAGGATAACAGCCATGGCTTCTCCTGCAAGGTAAGACAGCAAAAAAGAGCCTGTCCAGAAATCGCGTGTTTTCCGAGCCTGGGCGATAAAGCCCTGCACCGGTCCCAAAGAGAAGTTCAGAATCACGTTATTCATAGCCAGACCACCACCTTGCCTTGGCTAAAAATGGGATGATCCATGGTGTATAAGTTGGTGATATTATCATCCAGATTACAGACTGCTGTTTTGCTGAATTTATCAATAGGAAGTTTGGTGGTTGGGCAAAAAGGTAGTAGTATCATTTGCAAATCGCCTCCCTAAATTTGTTTTGGCTGTCATCCTCACCAGGAACAATGTTCAGGGTTGTGATTATGGGCCTGTAGTTCCCGTCTATTTTCAGGATAGAAACATACACAGGTGAGGCTAATCGTCCCCTTTTCACCCTCCCAAGGGCGTCAGAGCCTGAAGGGTTATATTCGTGGGAGGCACTGCCGATTATCTTAAGCATTTCTTGGGTTGTTTCGTAACATTTCGAGCTAAGTTCAACTAATTTAATACTTGGACGACTTGTTGATTGAGGGAAAGAACTCCTGACTAAACAGTTGGCATTGCTAATCGTAAAATCATTGGCTTCGCAGATTCTGTTTAGTTTTTCACAAATGATTCTAAGGTCAGGGACAACCCCCTCGATCTCAATGCAACCAAACCCCCGGCGGCTTCGGTTGCCAAACCCACCTAAAAGACAGCTGATTTCGAAAAGATCGCCGATCCATTCTGGCAGTTTGGCATTATTGGCAAGTAGGGTCACTTTAAACTTACCACCAGGCGAAAACGCTGATCTCTTAAAACCTTTTGCGCATTTGTCGAGACGCTTATGTTTGCATGAGGGTAGGTATGGACAGGCATTGTTGTTCGTGTGGTGGGGGAGGGGTTGGTATTTTGCCACTTTAACCATACAAGGTTCAGTCGTAATGGAGAATGTACTTTGACCTTTTTCTGTCCCGCCGAATATTTCACCCTCAATTTTTCTTAATATATCAACATCTAAATTGCCATTGATGGCTCTCCACCAATAGCGCATCATTCCTTTAATTGAGGGTGGTCGCAATTCAGGGACATCTTCAATGGCTCCATATAAGAACATAGGAGTAACAACAGTACAATTGAAAACTTTGCAGTACAACAGGATCACTCCTTTTTGGAAAGTAGTGATATTTTCATTGCCGCTTCCCCCTTGCTCGCTCACGCATGGCTTGCAAATTAAGAATTTCGGCAACCTCGTAACGGGGGGAGACCCCTGTAGTATTCGGACGCAGCCGCAGGATTGTCGGGAAGTAGCCCATTCGGCCATGCAGCTGGGCCAGCAGGGCTGCGGAGCTGTAATTCAGTGAGGGTAGGTTCAGCAGCAAAGGTTTGGTCTGCCAGTCATCCGGGGTCAGTTCGATCCCATCTAGCATTGTTTCGATCTGTTGCCCAACAGGTTTACCCGGGTCGATCTGGCTCGAAATATTGGTAACACCGGTTACTTTCTCGCCGGCAAGTGCCTCAATCCCGGCAAGCTGGGTATCTGTAAGGGGGTGGGCAAAATTAAGTATCTGCATAGTCAGTCTCCCTTGGTTCCCATCATGGTAAAGTAGGGGGAAAACCGGGCAATCAGAACATTGCGATCAACCCTGTAATCCGGAAAACCCAACCACTCGTGCAGTTTTTCATAAACGTTGCACAACTGGTTGGCTACGGTCTGCTCTCGTTTCTCTAAGCTGGCAGCAATGGAAGAGTTGTCCAAGCCTCTGCAGGCCAGTTGTGTTACCCGGCGCTCGGCGGGTGTCAGCCAGTGCTTGATAAATTCGCCTTGTCTTCTTTCTTCGACCTTTTTGGTCAGACGGTGATACCAGGCCAGTATTTCTCCAGGGTCATCGAGCTCGGTCACAGTCTGCATCAAAGTGGCAGCCTCCTGCCAGCGGAGAACGGGCACCTCGACCAGGCGAACCTGTTCATTGTGGGAAGCATGAAGCTGGCGTCCGGTGCCCGGCCGCCAGCCTTCAGTGATCAGGTACCATACATGATCATCGGGCCCGTATAAAAGCTGGGCAACGGTCATGGCTACCACTCCCATCACCTTGCGCCCGCCGGAGATGCTGAGATGGACCGGTCGCTTCATTTGGCGGGCTTGTCTGATTTCCGAATACAGTGTTCGGAGGAGAGCCCGCAGGTCTTCCTCTGTCTGAAAATCTACAACCGGACCATTTGGACCAGAGATAGCCCGAGCCTGGAAAGAAATGTCCTGGTAGGTTTTAGTTTTGAATTCCTTTTCAATTACAGTCAGCGCTTCCAATATTGCTGGATGATCAGTGTAAAGGACTGTCACTTCATCGATCCTTTTGCCACGGTTGATGAGGATGTCGACTGTGATGGTGATTACCTGCGGTTCTACACCCAGGGTGGCGATCATTGTTTCAGGTTTGCATTTCAGAGAGCTTTTCAACATGATCTCTCCTTGAACATCTTACTGTAGAATGATCGGTCCAGCCACACTAATATTCCTCAATTGTATAATCCTAGGCCTTACTATATCACAATATTGGATCTATTTCCATTTTAATGGCCCCAATAATCAATAAATCCACTCTTCGCCCCCTTTTTTTACACCAATCGACTTCCGCTCTGCGTATTTCTGGCTGCCCAGTATGTAAAAGAGCAGCGAATCTTCTTCCCCATTGATAATTTGATTAAGATCGATGAGCAAGGCACGGAAGGTAGCCTCTGTGAGTTCACCCTCGAGCACCGAATTCTGAACCCAGGTAAGGTAGCGTCGCGAAGTTTTTAAGACCTTACCGACTCGTTTTACATTAATATCGTAGACCAATATTACATACATAACAAAATACCTCCATCGCAACTACCAGCGGCTGACAAAGGGCTGATACTGCTGTTCACCCATCAGGTGTTTTTCCAGTTTATAAATCTCCATGCGGATCAGGGTTTGGTAGCTGACATTGCGCTTCAGTCGGCGGTGGTAAAAGGTGCTCATCAGCTTCTCTTCGAATTCCTGCACATAGGTCTTCCGTCCCTGCTCTTTCAACAGGGTGGCGCCGCCATGGTGCTCGAAACATTTCTGGCTCAGCATTTTTTTGCCGATCAAGCTGAAAAGGACCCGGTCAGCAAGAATGGGCTTGAATATCTCAGCAATATCCAGGTTAAGAGTGAAACGCCGGAAATTTGTAGCGTGCAGGAAACCGATACGCGGATCCAAGTGGGTCTTGTATATTTCAGTGAGAACTTTCATATATACAAGCGTGTTGCCAAAGCTGATCACTGCATTTAACGGATCTTCGGGCGGGCGCTTGCTGCGGCTTCTGTATTGGAATTCCGCTTCATCGATAATCTGGTTAAATGACCTGTAATAGTGAGACCGGGCATTTCCCTCGAAGGCCATCAGCTCTTCAATACTGCAAGAATCTACACACTTCTGGGAAAAACCGGCCACTGCCTCAATCTGTTTTTCAACATCCTTACCCCGGTTTTGGTAGTAGCGTAAAACTTGCATGATGTTGGCCAGGGAGCCGGAAACAAATTGGCGGGCCAGTTGCAAACGGCTTCGGCAATCAAGATAATGCTGGGCCTGTTTCAGGACCATGTAACCAGAATTGTAATGTTCTCGGGGATAGAAACTGCCAACATAGTGGCCGTGATAGCCAAAGAAGTGTAAAAGGACCTCATTTTCATGAGCAAATTCAAGAAACTTTTTATTAGCATCCACCTCACCAAATATAAAGATATCGCGGACACTGGTAATGGGGAAATAGCGGGTAGCCTCTTCTGTTTCTATGCAGATGGTGTTTCCTTTTCTTTTTAAACGGCCACTTTGGAAAAGATAAAGGGTTTTTTGCATGATCTTCTCCTCGTTCAGTATGCCTGCAGAGCATGACCGCCAGGCTTGATGTCAGGGGCCCAGCTCAGATGACTAGGCCCAGCACAATTCGGCATAAGCACATTTGGAACAACGCCTGTTTTTTTGGGGGGCTGGGGGATACTCTTTACTGACAAGGGTCGTGATCTCTGATTTGATGTTTGCGATTTGCTGCGACATCGCTTCATCTAGTATTACCCTCTCTTTACGACGCTCTTCCGGGAAAAGCAGTTCACCTTCGGCTTCAATCCCCATGGTCGCCAGTTCATGAAGGTAAAAAGCCAGCTGCAATCTGGCTGCCTCCCGGGCGCGTGATGATTTTTTTACCTCGCCAACAACTAATTGTTTGCTGCCGCGACGGACCAGGTCCAAGCAAAGGTGGCCCAAGCGCACCTCTTTTCTTTCTCTACTGTAGGATTGCTGGTCGATCAGGCGGCCCAGCGCCAGGTAGAGGTTGTCCTCGTCAGGGCAGATCTGCCGGGAAGATAGCCAGGCCTGGCGGGGACAGACTGTGTAGGCTTGGACCATACTGCCGGTGATGCGGATGCCAACTGTCACGATAATAAAGCCCCTTGAAGAATTGTTTGTTAATATCGTATTTTGACAGAGGGTTTGGTTCAAGGGCTGTTTATACCCGTTTAAACAGTAGGTAATTACCATGCTTGGGCTAGGGAGCAAGCAGGGGCCATTTGAACTGGCAGATCACCTTTGATTCGTTGTTAAGATAAATTATTATAGGTAGGCTGGGGGCGGGTTACCAGGTGCGCCTGTAGTGTAGCTCAGTTGGTAGAAGTTTCAATTCCTCTTAGGTAGGCTGGGGGCGTGCCGGTGACCTTTTGCCATGCGGATATCGAGCGTTTCAATTCCTCATAGGTAGGCTGGGAAC
>MTKW01005085.1_pt1 | contig 10581 bp, 5 predicted proteins | sample 1042761 | NCBI WGS metagenome assembly MTKW01 (sample SAMN06205366, study PRJNA360243) | anaerobic digester metagenome | biome: Wastewater treatment plant; feature: Anaerobic digester sludge; material: sludge; isolation source: anaerobic digester fed with sludge from wastewater treatment plant ...
AAAACTGCGGTAGTACCGGTCGTCGGTGGGATAAAGTCGCGCCAAAAGGAAATTTGGGTTGGTCGCCAACTTTGTTCACCGGCCAGCTGGATAAGCTTCAGAGCACTTTTATGTACATAATCATTGTAAGCACGCACAGCAGGATCAATAAACAGCCGTTGCTCCTCAGGGCCAAGACCATCTCTTAAGGTAGCAATCTGCATGATCCAGTTATCCAGCTGCCACCAGCCATCTGCAGTAGTATAGGCCCCTGCCAGATCGGCTGGATTATCGATGGCATTTAGCCGCTGATGGGCTAGGGCTGTTTCCGAAACAAGCTTTGCCCCTAAATAGATAGCTTCCCACTTCGTAGTCCCGCTCTGCTGGGCCCCGACAAGGTGCCGTCGTTTGTCAGCCATGTTTTCTAAGATGCACCAGTTTCTCTCCCAGTCTGAACCATAAGAACCAGCCAGTTCCTGAGCCTGTTCCAAAAAAAGCCGATCTACAATAGGATAGGTTCCAACTGAAAGCAGTTGCTCGGTAGGTACAAGTACATGTTCCAGGTCCAGTTCTGCCTCCGCCCAAGAAGCCAGCTCTTGGTATGTTTCCGGGGCCCTTTCTCTCCATTTAGGAGTCAGGCGAGATACACTAGGCCAGCGCTCCCTATCGGGCACAAATTGTGCCAACAGCTCCCTACCCTGTCCCGACAATGTAACCAATTCGCCAAGCAGCAGCGCAATAGCCAACCGTTGACGCAAAGACAATCGAGTGGTTATGGTCTTAGCCACACCTACTTGTTGAGCCAGCAGTGTCTCTACCGGCACCAACAAGCCTGCTTGTTCCAAATCTGGCTCCGCCTCCGGATCAGCCAATATGGCCAGCGCCGCCTCATCTGCACCAAAACAGGGTAGCTCTAAAGCCAACGCCACCAAAGCCTCTATTACAGTCTGTTTACTAACAGCTCGCGACCCTAGAAGTGAGGCCCAATTCTCCGTCAAGCGGCGGGTATGAGTGTTGTTGCCCCTTAGCAATTGGCGCAGCTCAGCATCAGGAACCAAACCAGTCTGCCTACAGAGCAAATCAAGAAGGTCCAGCTCCACCTTACAACCCATCAGCTCGAAGTCCCGCAGCCAGCTGGGGGTAGGAACAGCTGCCGGTACATAAATTAGCCATTTCTGCTCAAAGTCCGGATCTTCTTTTTCTAAGCTAAATCGCAAGGCCAAATAGCTCCCGTGGAAAAGAGCCAGCCTTCGCTCCGGCAGTAAATCATCGCTGACAAGGGCTGTCAACGTACCCCCGTTATCGTACCAGACTATTAAGTCCTTATCGGCGCGGCGACCTAGTTCTTTTTGCAGCCATTGCTGCAACATACCATCACCCTCTAACCCTTTCGGCCTCGCGGGCCATAATGCCAACTTGCTTCAAGGGCTCTATATTTACCCGTACGCCGTAATCCAGATTGGGCCGGTAGCCCGAAGCTACTATCTCCGCCACTTTATCCTTGACCCAAGCACTTCGACTGCGGAATTCCGGTGGCTTATGTGGTGCCAATAATTCCTGTGCCGCCTTGGCATAGCCTTCCAGCTCTTCCTGACAGTCTAAAGCCTGCTGGTACTGTTGTTCGCGTTGACGGCGCAACCGAGCCGGTTCAGCAGCAGCAACGCTTAGTTGTTTGGCCAAGTACTCGGCTTCTTGCCGGCTACCAGCCAACAGCGGCCCCACATAAATCTGCTGCACTTTATATAAAGTATCGTTATCGAGCCGCGGGAAGTAGAGAAAACAGTTAAATACACTCTCTCCACGACGCCGCCTGGGAGCGAATCCGTAGCTGGAAAGCTGCCACACGATAGGTCGCAAGGAATATAGCGATAGATGATAAGAAAACAAATCCTGTTTCAGCCAGCCTTCTAAGCTTTGGCCAATAATAGAACGTATCTCTTCTTCCAAGGCCGGACCGTTTTCTTGGCCAAACTCCTCAGCTAACTGAGCCCGAACACCGAAGACCAGACCCCTCTTAAGCTCCCCACCGGGAAGATGCGCATCGTCTAGGGTTACGATCCCGGTGGGATCGGCCGCCAATACCCGGTGAGCCAAGTAGTGAAGGAGACGTTTCACGTGCTCGGCCTTATCTAGAGTGGCCTCAGTCATCGAGTCTGGTTCCGCTTCCTCTACTGTTTCCATTTCTATTTCATCTGATAGTGTATCGTCAAGCTGAGCCAGTTCAGCTGCTATCATTCGCTGATCCTCCGGACTTATACCATAAAGACGATACACTTCTTTATCGATGTCGCACTCGATCTCGGCCAGGCGCTGGCGTATCAGGCCCTCGCGGCGCATGGCTTCTTGGGCTAAAGCCGTCAGACTTATCTGGCCGGACCACGGCCCCGCTCCTTGTCCTCGGAGCTCTTCGGCCACTGGCCAATCGCTCCAGATAAAGTCTTGGGCCAAAGGATGCCCTGTTACCGGACGGCTGGCCAAATCAAAACCGTGCCAAATCTGAACCAGCCAGGGAGCGATAAACTGCGTAGACGTTTCGTTGCCGGTATCCCATTGGCGTAACAAATCAATTGCTTCGTAAGACAACATGCCTAGTCTCTTGCTACGAAGTGCATCATTAATAATCGGTATAGAAGCAATATGTGACGCTTCACCCGCCGGTTCTCCAGATTGCAGTAGCACAAAAGTGTTTTGAAGTCGTGAAAACAAAAGACTCAACAGGGACTCATTGAGGCCTTCGTCTTCTTGTATAATTGCCATTGAACGGTCATTCCATATTACTCCTTTTGGCATATAGGCTATAGCTAGCCTTCCTGATTTGGCAGCTCTTGACCAGGATTGTGCTCGTGTGGTTCGTAGTCCAGAACGAAAATAGAAACCGTCATTTTTTGCCACCCATTCCCACTTACCCTTAAGATAGGAATAGCGGTTAACAATATGCTCCTTTATCTCTTCCCCATCATTTCCCCAATTCACGACCAACGTTACGTCATGGTAGAATGGTTTTCCGCCCTTAGCAAAGGGTACCCATTTTTTCCCTTGGCAGGTTTCTTCCCGGGTAACAGCTATTTCATCTACTGGCACTTCCCACCAGTAGCGGGTAAAGCGCAAATCATCAGCAGTGGCCAGTCCTTGTTTCACATCAGCTATCTTTTCTTCCTTGGGCTGCCGGGCCACGTCTCGATCAAGGGGCGGATATTTGTTAAACAGATCCCGCAACGATTGCGGCACCCAATAGGCATAAGGGCTGCCGGGGATCTCGGCCAGTTCTCCAAGTGTTGCTTTGTAGACCACGTTGCTAGACACTGATCTCACCTCCCGCCTCCGACCACAGCTCAGACAGTGCCTCTTCTAGGGCCAAGCGTTTATCGTCCCACTGCCAAGGTGTCAGCCGGAAAAAGGCTACCGGATGTTCGCGCCAACTTACACTGTCATTGGTCCAGCGTTTTTGCAGGGTGAAAGCTGCCCAGCGGGCAGTGGCACCGTCGAGCACATCAAAGCCCAGGTCTAGTACCAGCTGAGGTAAAGCCTGGTCCCGTAAGATTTCTTCCCGTAGCTTCTCATATGACTTTAGGAACATAAATGTTCGTCCGGTCAGGGCCCCAACATAGCCACCGGGAACCAGTAGATTTACAGCTTGTTCCACAAAAGCAGCGTAGAAATCATTATGGGTCCGCGGATAGTGCTTGCGAGCGTACTTTTTGCATTCCGCCGACATTTGCCCGTACGGTGGATTCATCAGTATAACCTGGTATTCCTGAGTGAGAAGATCGATTAGATGAACCGCCCGCTCACTGTCTAAGCCGAAGAAAAGAGAGCCAATGTCTTTTATATCGGCATTGTATCTAATAAAGTCCTTAATAGCATTCACCATATCTCTCATGGTCTCTTCCCTGGGAACAGGGAGGCCAATGGCTTGTTGCTCTTGCGTAGGGATGGCAAACGGAATAACACTCTGCTTTCTTCCCCCAGCCTTATCGTAGGCAACTTTACGTTCGGCAAATAACTCCTGTAGCGGCTGCTTGATTTGAAGTAGCGAGCCAATACTATAGGCCTGCTCCGAAGCATTTAAGATCTCCAGTACTATCTTTTGCAGAGCTGGATCATGACTAAATCGGTGCATAAACCCTTGCCGCCGCTGTCCGTCTACATAGCGCACGTCGGCACAAGCAATATTAAGACGAGATAGCGAAAAGCGAACGGCTTGTCCCTCCGGTTTATACTGCTCAAACTTTGAACTGGCTTTAAGATACAAGGCCAAAGCAGCTATTTGACAAGCCCTAAGATCCACATCTATGCCATAGAGGTTATGTTCGAGAATTTTCATGGGGATTTCCCACTTGGGAAGCTCTGGATGAGCTTCTTCCCACATAACAAACAGCAAATCAAACGCTTCCAGAAGAAAGTGGCCGCTACCGCAGGACGGATCCAGCACTCGTATTTCATCAACTTTGTACTTGCTATTCGGCTGCTTATAATCCTGAACCGCAGGAACGAAATACTTCATGTTGGCCTTCAGATATGAATCTGGCTGTTGTTTTAACCACAACCGACCTAAAGTATTTTCGACTAAAAATTTGACAATCCAATTAACAGTATAAAACTGATTTAAGGGCGGAATATCATCGGCAGTGGGGCTTCTTCTTAAAGTACGGCGAATCTCTTCTCGCATCTCGTCATTAAAATATTGATAAGCCCAGCCTAGAGATTCGAATTGACACCAGATCACCGCCGGTACTTGGCAAATGCTCTGGCGTACTTTCTGATACGCTGGTAGACTAGGTTCCACCAGGCCATAGGGTTCCTGACTGGAAACAAATAACACCGGGATGTTCAGTTCTAAACAAGCTTCTCCAAACGCTCGTCGAGCCAGTGCTGCACCGTCTACAGCCAAAACAGGGTCGGCATCGGCGAGATCACGTTCACGCAAAGAACGATTGCCGTACTCTGGGCGCATAATGATTGTTTCAGTGATCAATCCATGCACTTCTGCAACCCTAAGCGCCAGTACCCGGTTCAAGAAGGTAAAGGCCCGATGCCTTATCCAACGCTGCCTTGCTTCCTTGTAGGGTAGGTTCTCCCGTTCAAAGGCCAAATCCAGCTGCTGGCGAATCTCCCGGCGGTCAGCCGGCAGTCGGTCGGCCGGCAACGTGCGGTTGGCCAAAAAACCCACTAACCGCAGGCGTTCATCGAATTCCTCTTCCAGAACAGAGCGGCAATAAAGCACTGTTCTTCTGATTTCCGCTCGTTCTTCTTGTTTCAAGCCCCTCCCCCCTTGGGCACCACATTTATTTTAATAACCAGCTTACGACCTTGGTGCTGGTGCACATATTCCTGAAGTTCACCGATAAGGTCTTTAAGCTCTCCGGTGCTGCTTACTTCTAGATGCCGGGCAAAAGTCGCTGGGGTAAGTCTAACCGTTGTCCCTGTAGATCCGCCTTGTTGTTGACCGCCTGTTCCTGGGTCATGAATTTCCTGCAAACGCTTGTCCAAGTCTGAAATCAGCTGCAATTTTACCCGCTCTACCCGGGCCGGCTCCAGCTCGCCAAAGCGCCGCCGACAAGAAGGACAAACCAGCGCAGCGTCAGGTAAGTCCTCCCGGTCACACTGTAAACTTAGCAAGGGCCAGATAAGGTGCTTCTCGTCTTTCTCCTCTTCCGGATAGGCTGGGTGTTGTTTAAGCGCTTCCAAAGCACCGCGGACGGCCTGCTGCAGTTCATGATGCTGCTCCTGATAGTCAGATCGGTACTTTGGTCGTAGCCTGCTCCAATCAGCTCTGAGATTATTGTAGCGATCACCAATATCTGCAGCCTTCAGGCTTTGCTCCATTGTTGTCCACCGCTGTTTAAGATCGCCGCCGAGTTCGCGCGCCCAGCTGGTGGTTTCACGTACAAATTCAGCTAAGACACGATAACCCTCGAGATTCGGTTCAAATCTTTTTAAGTGGTTGAAGGTTGAATAATGCCGCTTCAGTTCAGTCACTTTGGCCAACAAATAACGTAAACGGGCGTTGGGCTCTTCTTTGGCAGCAATTTCCGCTCCAATGAAAGCAAAAACACGGCAACTACGAACAAAGGAGTCGTTAAGCTGCAAATCTTCGGCTCTAGTTGCCAAGGCCGCACCTTTTTCTTGCCAGAAAGCCGCAACATCTTTGGCTTTGGCAGCCACTTGTTCAAAAGTGGTTCCCACCGGTTCTCCCGGGGCCAGTTCTATTAAGATATCACGCGCCTGGCGCCAATCTACCTCAGGCAGCGGCGTAAAGACGGTATCGCAAAAAGCGCGAAAGCCCGCAAAAACATTTCTGGCTAAAGGATCGTCGCTGTCGTGCACATCTTTTCCCTGTGCCGTACAAACCACATTCCCATTCTTGAATAGGGTAGCCATAACTAACCTTAGCAGCTGATGACCCCAGCCATACGGTCGGCGGGCAAAGTGTTCGACCAGGGCTCTTCCTGCTCGCTCTTCACCCAGTTGCTCGCGTCGTTTCAGCTCACTTAGTACCAGGGCCGCTGCCTGGGATTCGGCCCGAATTCCGGCTCCCACCACCAAGCCGAGCTCGGTGTAGGCTGACGGCAACTCCACTCCTACGCGCCAGTTAAGTATTTTGGCGCAATCGGCGTCTTGAACCACAACATCAAGAAACCCCGTATAGATTTGGGCGGCAAGAGGACCAAGCAAGCTATTTAATGCTGTGGGCAAAGAGTTATCTCGGCTAAATGTGGTTTCGGCACCGGCTATAAAGGCAGTGCCGCGCATAAAGGCTCGCTGTAGAAGATGGGGCAAGCGCACGTCTTTATTGTTGTCGGCCTCACCTTTGAGTCGCTGCAAATAAGCTCGTTGTTCTGCGGCCACGCTAGTAAGAGAAGACGGTACCGTCTTTTCAATGGCTATGGTTCGTTCCAAAACCGGTTCGAACTCCGAATCGGAAGCTGCCAGTAGAAAAATACTCTCTGGATCTACCAGACTGTCTTCCAGCAGAGCATCCTTGGTTTTGTTAGCCAAGGGGGTATACAGATATAGGCGAAGATCACCGGTTCCTTTTATAACCCGGTCATCGACAATTATGTTTACGTCTTGGGGAGTGCGTGCCTTGTCTCCCAGCAGGAAGCGGTACGTGCGTAACAGGCCGCTGGCCAAATCCACCGCTTGATCTGTCTTTTGCACTGGGGTCGGGGTATTCTCGCGCACTTTGCGTTCGAAATCATGTTCATCTTGGGACAAGAACTTGTACTGTCCTTCTTCTTCTCGTACCCAGCCTTCACGTTTTAAAGCCTCTAAAGTCGCTTCGACCCTATCGCGGTGTGAATGGACGTCTTGGTCAACATCGGCATACAGCACCGCCGCAATATTGTCCAAAGTAGTAGGGAGCCATTCTCCCACCTGTTGGAGCAGAAACAGAGCCTGAGCTACCTTCACGGCTTTAAGGCCATCGGTTGTTACTTCGGCTACGCGTCTGGTAATAGCATTATGATGATCAGATTTAATAACGCTAAGCTCCGTACTGATAGCATCGTACAGCCGATCAAAAGTAACTAGCTCACCTATCGCTTTATCAGCAAACGGCTCTAGGCCGCCCTCGCCCCGCAGCACAGCATGAACAGTATTGAGCATAGACCGCTCGCGGCCGGCTAGACGCCGTCTACTTTCATCACTGCCTCCACTTTGCTGGCGTAAACCGCTAAAAATAGCTTGCAGCAGCAGTATGTATTGGGGCAATAAAGGATAGAACCGCGCAAAATCTTCTTGACTGATGTCGGTATTAAGACGTCCGCTGGGTACACCTTGAAGGGTGGCTCCGGCCAATAACGAGCCGGCTTTTTCTTGGTACAGTCGGTCTAAAAAGGAGCGGCTCTCCGGTCGTTTTTTAAGTAACCGTTCTGATACCACTTGTTCAATATTACTAGGGGTAAGCTGTAAATGAACCCGAAAACGGTCTTGAAGCCAACTTAACACATGACGATCACGTGTCAGCCGTGGCACCAAGTCTACCAGAGTCTCTTGGGCCGTGGCAACCAACCAGACTTTTCCTTGACTTTCCACAGCAATCTGTTCGGCCACTCGATTCAGGTCAGTAAGCCGATCCGTATTGTCACCTATATAAAGCCCCACTTCATCCAAGAGAACCACCAAACGCCCACTGTCCGGGTGGATTTCTTCGGCTTCACGCCGGAGCCGCTCGGCTACATCTTTAGGACGGATTGTTGTGTGACGTTGTCGGCTGTCTTCAATAGCCTTGGTGGCACTGGCTTCATCAGGGTAATGCCGCGGTAAGAAATGCGGGAGAGCACAAGTAAGAACTCGGACCGAGTGAAGCTGGCGCTCGGCTTCCCAGGGGCGCCCATATTGCTCCTTTACCCAAGTTAAGAACTGTTCCCATACCCCTTGGGCCTGCAGCTCTTCTTCCCAAGCTGCTTCCCAAAATATCTTAGATAAACCTTTGCTCTTGAGAAAATCCCGATATATTATCCGGCTTATTGAATACCCAGAAGCTAAAGTGGCTTCTTCTAACAGATTAACCAACAACACCTTGCTTCTTAATTTGGTCAGCTGCGGTTCAAATTCGGTTAATCCTAATTTGGCACATAAAAACGATGAGGAGCCAACTATAGTCCCATCCGGACTTGGTACTTTGCTATTCTCCAACAGATAGCCCAGCACTTTAAGGAAATGACTCTTACCGGAACCAAAAAAACCAGAAATCCAGATACAAACATCTTCCCCTGGGCTGCTCTCTGTGGATGTGTAGCTTCTTAAAATGCGGTCGAAGTAACTATGTACCTCATCGGTGGCAACGTATTCGTCCAATTCAGACCAAATCTGGTCTGGCCTATGGTCGTCCACTTTGATAACGCCGACAATCTCTCGATTCGGATCACGTTCCAATAAATCTCTAACCTTCAAAATTACACCCCCGCCTATAACACTTCGCCCCGATAATAATGGGTGGTAGCCATATCAAATGAAGAATCTCGCAGCATAGCTCCTTCTCGGTCCCCCGGGTATAAGACTACCAACGGCTGGTTGGTTTGACCCTCTAAGCTGGCCAGCAACGATGACAGACGAACCAAAGGAAACAAGACTCCGGTTCTGGTAAGTACAATGCAGGCTGAAGGAGAATATTCTCTTAGCCGATTCTTTAGCTCGAAAATAAGATGCGAAGGTAAATAAGTATGCAAACGGAACAAGAAGTCTTGGCGATCCGCTATCTCGTATTGCTTCAGACAACCAGGTAAGTCGGCCGCTGAAACATTGGCCATTTCCATCAGAGCCGCTTCCAGGACATCTAAAAAAGATACAATCCCGGCCTCATAACCAACCGCGCGCAAACTCCGAACAAACGCATCAAATTCTCTGAGCGCTGTTTGTTCCTGTTCCGGAGGATAAAGAAAGCGAAAAAACGGTATGCCGTCCAACGGGCGATAAGTCTTATTTAGCGCCCCGGTAACACGATAGTAAAGCTCACTCATCTTCGTTTGCATATCTAACATATTCCAGCCACTCCTCCAGCATATGCCTGGTATGGAACTCTATCACATCGCCTGCCCGGCGGTACTCCCACCAGCCTTGCTGTTGACCGTCGATCAAGAGTTTTTCTCTGTGGGCAGGACCTAATTGTAACATTTCCCACAACTTGAGGTCGCCGGCCTCGGAAACGGAAAATCCCTCCTGCCGCAACCATAACCAAAAAAAGGCAAACGCCTCCCGTCGCAGATTAAGCGTTATTAGCTCTGTGCCGGGATGCTTAGATAACAAGCCAAAATCGCGCAGCAGGGCCGCAAACCCGCGGGCCCAACGCAACTTGGTATATTCGGCCCATTCGGACAGTGCGTGGCTTGCGGCAGACAATTGCTCCAAGTATTGCTGGATTGTTTCCCGGCTAACTTGACCCTGACCATGATAAGACGGTAAGACTAACCCTAGGTAGACATCTCGGACCAAGTCATCAGCGGCCAAATAGTAGGGAAACAGTATATGTAGCTTGGCCACGTTGGGTATAGACGAACAGGTAGCTAACGCCACCTGCTCTGCCGGTGGCAAGGGCGGATGTGGCACCAAAAAGCGCTGCTCAAAAGCCCGCAGCATACCTTTTACCGTATATGACGACGTCTTACCCAACAGGTTTTCTTCCAGGGCTTGCCGCTTCAACTCTTCCATACTGCCATGCACAGCAAAACTCTCAAGAAGCAGCATTGTTTCGTATATAAACGTACCTGTGCGGTGCAAATTGCACTTATATGCAGGCTGCTGTTGATTCCTAGGCAAAAGCCATACCTCCCGAATGACTAGAACTAGTAACAGTGTCTTCTGTTATTATTCAACTTTTGGAGCGTACCTTCCTGCCAAATCTAACCTTATTGGTCCGCTTTTCTCAAGCTAACACCTTGGAGTGGACCGGTGCTTTTACGCAAGGACTATAGATAAACAACAGGGAAAGGGCACAACGCTTACAAGGCAGAGGAGACTTAAAAAGGGCATGTCGCAAAACGTTTCTTGTAAACGTGGCGCGACGTGCCCTTTTCTTGATTGTAACAGCCGCTACAGCACCAGGACGGTCTCAAGATACCCACGATGGGTCGTAAGCAGCCATTTTCGTCCTTAGGTCGA
>MTKW01005145.1_pt1 | contig 10577 bp, 9 predicted proteins | sample 1042761 | NCBI WGS metagenome assembly MTKW01 (sample SAMN06205366, study PRJNA360243) | anaerobic digester metagenome | biome: Wastewater treatment plant; feature: Anaerobic digester sludge; material: sludge; isolation source: anaerobic digester fed with sludge from wastewater treatment plant ...
TCGAAATAATGGGCGTTATCGCTGCCGGTAACAGGCGGGCGGACGCCGCGCCTGAGGTTATGCAGGGCTCCCTGAACACTGATACTGCCCCGTACTTCCTCTTGATCTAAAAGGGCGAGCCAGCGGCTGAGGATCACGTCCTCAGTGAGCTCCCCCTCCGTTTCCAGGAGGGCCTCCATGGTGAAGCTGGCCCATTCCGTATCATCGGTGGGCGCAAACTGCAGATCTTCTGTGGGGCGGTTCAGGGAAAAGGGCATGGGAAAACGAAGCACCCTTTGATCCTCCTGGGCAGCGTCAATCTCCCGGCGCAGGCGGCGGGTCCAGAAAGGAAGAGTATAAGTGCGGTGATACAAAGCAGGCCAGCCCACTGCATCGCCTATGGCCAGACCGTAGAGCGCTCCCTTGGCCCGTACTTCATAGTTCATCCGCTTCCCCTCCCTGCGCAAGGTTCACCAGGGCATCTGCCGTGTCCAAAACGTGCATGCCCGCCACGGTCTTGATACAGATCCCGCGCACACTCTCGATGGGATCTCCCCAGCTGGATGGAATGGATGCAAGCCCGCCCAAAGCTCCCGTGATCGAGCCGGCGATGGCGGCAATGGTGTCCGTATCCCGACCAATGTTCACACCGCCCAAGACGCTCTGCACAAAGTCGCCCCTGGCTGCGGCAATGAGCCCAAAGGCTAAGCCCACCGCTTCCGGGGCCAGATCGCTCCAGTGGTAGTACTGGGCCACTATGGCACCGTAGAGGGATTCCAAGGCTTCCCAAACATCGGAACAGCTTCTGCCGATTTCCACGCCCCGGGTTATGGCCCTGGCTGTCCAGGAATCGTTGGGGATCACTTCTAGGGCGCTTTGGGCCAGGAGCAGGCAGACCTCGTCGTCTTTTTCCGCAGGATCCAAGGTCAGGGCGACCGCAGTGGCAGCTGCCACCGCTTGGCCCGCGTAAATTCCTTCGCCGGAGTGGCTCACAGCACCATCCCGCCGGGCCAATTCCGCGGCTAAAGCCGGCTTGCCCGGGGCCACAATGGCGAAAGGAGCCACCCGCATGGCCAGGCCGTCGCTCCAGGAGTGGATGTGATCGCCACTGGCAGGCGGCAGCAGGCCGCGGCGCAGGTTTTCAATGGCCGCCATCTCGCTGAAGCCCGCTCCCTTAAAGCCCCCGGCTTGGCTGGCTAGATGTTCCATCCACTCCTGGGCCACCTGCCGGGAGGTAAACCCCAGTCCATATTTCAAAAGAATGCTGGCGGAAAACAGGGCGTACTCCGTATCGTCGCTAACCCCTGGGTGCTCCGCCACAAAATCGGTGATTCTTCCATAAGTGCTTCTAATGTACTCCAGGGTTTTGCCTTCAGTAGGTTGGCCGAGGGCATCGCCCACGGCCAANNCCTGCTTCCTCCGTCTGGAACTCCGGCATGTTCAAGGCCGAGCGCCTGGTGGGGAACATCCAGTCACCCAGGGCGAGCTTGGCCATGTTCTCCTTGGTCAGGAAGAACTTGATAAACTCCATGGCTTCCTCTGGATGTTTGGAATCCTTGGGAATGCTCAAGGTCTGGGGATTGGCCCCTTGATGCTGGGTGACACCCTTAATGGGAGGCAGCACGCCCCAGCGGAAATCGGCCGGTGCATTTTCCACTATCTGCTGACGGGCCCAGACGCCAATACCCGGAATCAAGGCGTAGTCCCCTTCGTAGAAGGCGGGGAGAACCGCGGTACCCGAGAGGTTCACCGCGCCGGGATAGGCGGTCTGATCCACATAGATCATGTCCATGATCACCTGCAGCAGGGCCTTTTCAGCTTCGCCCACCTCGATTTCGTGCTTGCCGTTCACCTTCTTGAAGTAGCCGCCGCCGTAGCCCAGGGTCAGGTTCATGATGCGGTTGACAGGAGCCCTGAGGGGAATGGCCGCTCCCCACTGATCCACCTGGCCGTCGCCGTCGAAGTCCTTGGTCAGCTCCTTAGCCACCCTCCTCAGATCATCCCAGGTCCAGGGATTCTCGCTGGTGGGCAGCTCAATGCCTGCTTCTTCCAGGATATCCTTGTTGTACAGTACGATTAGGGATTCCCACAGGAAGGGGATGCCGAAGATCATCCCTTCGTCATCGGTCACACTCTGCCAGGCTCCCTCAAAGATGTCTTCTTTCATCTCTTGGGGGATGTAGGGGGCGAGATCGGCGAGATAGCCCCTGCGGGCGAAGTCGATGATCTGAGCCGCTTCGTAATGGAAGATGTCGGGGACGTCTTTGGTCTCAAACGAGGTGACCATATAGTCGTGGATGGAGTCCCAGGAACCCTGCACATACTCCACCTGGATGTCCGGATTGAGCCTGTTCCACTCCTCCACAATGGCCAGGTTGGCTGCAACCGACTGCTCCTGCCAAGCCAGGCTCACAAAACGAATGGTGACTGGCTCAGCATAGCCCAAGGAAGCAACACCCAGCACCAACACCAATGCCAACAACAAACCAGCGCGCCTTGACCAACGTGAACTCATAACAAAGCCTCCTTAAATTCCTTATTGTTTTACCGCCCCCGACATCAGGCCTGAGACCAGGCCCTTCTGCAGGAACGTAAAGACCACAAGTGTAGGGATGGTGGCCACCAAGCAGGAGGCGGCCAGAGGCCCGAGCCTCGTCATGCCCTCGCTGCCTGTAAAGCGGGAAAGGTAGACCGGCAGCGTGGTTAGTTTCGGGCTTTTCAGCAGAACCAGGGCAAAAAAGAACTCATTCCAAGCCGAGACAAAGGCGAACAAACCAGAAGCCACAATCCCCGGTAGCAGCAGGGGAAACACGATCTTGCTCAAAACCTGCAGGCGGCTGCAGCCGTCAATGAAGGCTGCCTCCTCCAGCTCCTCCGGTATCCCCTGAACATAACTGCGCATCATCCAGAGGACAAAGGGGAGGCTCCACACGGTGTAAACCAAGATAATGCCGATGTGGGAATTAGTTAAGGCCAGGTTCCTGAGGACAACAAATAAGGGAATGATGATCAGGATGGAAGGAAAGAGCTGGGAGACCAGGATCCAGGCCATCACCGATTTGTTGATCACCGTTTTGAAGCGCACCAGGGCATAGGCCGCAGGTACCGCCAGCACGAGCACGACTAGGGAGGAAATCACGCCGATCTTAAAGCTGTTGTAAATGCCGGAGAGCAGGTCCTGCTGCCCAAAGGCAACCCGGAAGTGATCTAAAGTGGGTTCCTTGGGGATCAAAGATGGTACACGGGCATAGATCTCCGGATTGGGTTTCAGGGAGGTGGAAAGCATCCAAACCAAGGGAAAGGCCAAAAAGACTACAAAGAGCAGCAGGCAGACCTGCATGACCGCTTTGGCTAAGAGATTTTTCAGGCGGTAATCCATAGCCTAAACCTCGCTTTCCTTGAGCTCTCTGCGGATGTAGAGTACCACCAAAAGGGAAACCACCAGCACCATCACATTGCCCAAAGCGGCAGAATAACCGGCGTTGCCATAGCGGAATGCCTCTTCATAGGCGAAGAGCATGGGTAGTCGGGTTCGCCCGCCCGGGCCCCCTTGCGTTAAGGTGTAAACCAGGCCGAAGGCGTTGAAGTTCCACATAAAACGCAGGGACACCAGGGAAGTGATCACCGGCTTCAGAGCCGGCAGGGTAACGTACCGGAACTGGCTGAACACTCCGGCCCCATCCAAGCTCGCCGCTTCGTAGAGCTCTTTGGGTATGGCCTGCAGCCCCGCCAGGAGAACGATGGACGCCTGGGGCAGGCCGCCCCAGATCCCAACCAGGATAATGGACGGCAGCGCCCAACTGACACTGCTCAGCCAGTTAATGGGCTGAGAGATCAGGCCCGCCTGCATGAGCAGGTGGTTCACGGGACCACTGGTGTCCGGCAGCAGCACCATATTCCACATCAAGCCCCGAATCACCGGCGGCATGGCCCAGGGCACCAGCACCAGGACCCGGGCCAGCCGATAGCCGAAGAGATCGGCGTTGAGGAGCTGTGCCAGGGCCAAGCCCAGCACCACCTGGCCTAAGGTGGTGCCAATGGTCCAAATCGCGCCCACCCGAAAGGACGACCAGAAATAGCGGTCCGTCAGCATGTAGCGGTAGTTTTCCAGGCCGTTGAAGCGCATCTCAAAGCCGAAACGGTAGTCGGTAAAGCCTAGATAGATGCCGCGGAGCAAGGGGATGACCGAAAACAAGACGACGGGAATCAAAAATGGTAAGACTAAGCCTAACTGCCCCAACCAAGAATGACGCTTCATCTCCTCATCACAATCCTCTCCCAGGGTGTCTTGCCCACCAGCCACTGGGCAATCTTCTCGACAGGATGGCATTCCATTGGTACAGTCACTGCGCGGGCCGCCTCCAGAAGTTCGGGATGCCCCCCTACCACAGCCAAGCCCACACCTGCTGTGCGGATCAGTTCCAAGTCATTGAGGTCATTGCCCAGGGCCACCACTTCCTGTGGCGCGATGTTTAGTAAGGAGCAGAGCATAAGCAGCCCTGCACCTTTATTGGCTTCCTTAGGCGTCAACTCAGTAAGTCTGCCCCTGCGGAAGATCCAGTAGGGGCAAACTGGACTGTCGGCCAGATCCAAAGTGTTCTCCGGGTCGGAGAGAATGACCCTTTGCATCAGGCCCAGGTCCTGCAGCTCCCCGAATTCCGTGAGGCTGGACCTCCGCCAAGCCGCTCCATCAAACCAATGAATCTCTACAGACCCCGGAGCAGCGAGGCTCCCCAGGAATGCCCGCAGGGTCTTCTGGCAGAACCCTTTGCCGTGAAGCAGCCGCTGGGCAGCAAAGTCGTAGATTTGGGCACCGTTTGCCAAAATGGCGGGTATAGTGATGCCGAGCTCCACCACGAGGCTTTGAGCTTCCCAGGCGTTTCTGCCCGTGGCCACCGTGACGCCGATGCCCCGGGCCTGCAGGAGGGCTACTGCCCGCTTGGTTTCTTGACTGATCGCCTGGTTTGGGCCGCAAACAGTTCCATCGATATCCGTCACCAGCAGACGGAAAGGAGAACGGTCCATGGGCACTAACCCTGTACAACCACGCTGGATTCCCGCACGATCAGACGGGGAACAACCTGCAGCTGCCGCGGTTTCTGCCCTTCTTCAGAGGTGAGGCGGTTCAGGAGCAGTTCAGCGGCCATCCTCCCCCGCTCAGCTGCCAAAAGGGATACAGTTGTCAAGGATGGAAAGGAAGTGGCTGCGTGCTCAATATCATCCATGCCCACCACGGCAACATCCTCGGGGACGCGCAATCCCTGTTCCCGCAGATAGCGCATTACTCCCAGGGCCATGAGGTCATTGGCGCACATGATGGCATCTGGTCTGCTGTCCTCTAGAATCTGCCCAGCGACTTGGTAGCCGCCGGCCAGAGTAAAGTCGCTGGCAAAAACCAGACTATCATCCCGGGGTAGGCCGTGTTCAATTAAGGAAGTATAATAGCCGTTCAAACGGGCCACGCCGGGCACTGTATCCGGACGACCGTTGAGAAAGGCAATCCGGGAGCGACCTTGGGCCAGGAGGTGATCCATGGCCAGGCGCACTCCTTGGGAGGAGTCCACCAGCACGCTGTCAATGTCAGGATCGCTTTCCGTACCGGTTATCACCACCACGGGCCTTTTGGCCTGCTTGATCAGCTCGCGGTGCTTATCACTGTAGAGCAGAGGCGAAATGATCAGCCCGTCCACATACTGCTTGGAAAGGCTCCTAATGATCCCGAATTCCTCGCTGGCCAGGGCTTCAGTACTCAAGAGGACCAAGCGGTAGCCCTGCTCTTTAGCCACCTGCTGCACCGCTTTGGCCATGGCCACATAAACGGGGTTGCCGATATCGGCCACGGCCAAGGCGATCTGCTCCGTCCTTTTTCGCTTCAGGCTCTTGGCCATATAGTTTGGTGTATAGCCCAGCTCCCGCGCAACTTCCAGCACCTTGCGGGAAGTCTCCAGGCTGTATCTGCCGGTGCGGTTGAGCACCCGGGATACGGTGGCAATGGACACTCCACTCTTGGCGGCCACATCGGCGATGGTAACTTCTCGCTTGGACTCCCTCTTTAGATCTTTCATGGTTGACTCCTTCTGTTCCGGTTTGCGTAAAGGTTTACGCACATACTATTCAAGCTCCCCCCGCAAATTCCTCCCTAGAAATTACAATTTATTTGCATATGTTTGTTGACCGGCAGGGGTGAATCTCCCTAAAGGGCGTTGCAAACGGGCCTAAGGGTTATCCGGGTAATAACGGTGGATTCTGAAAAGCCTATGTTAAGGAATGATCGCAGGGCACGCTGCGAAAATGGGATAACGTTTACGCAAAATTGAGCGTAAGCTGTCCAGGTCCACCCACTTATCCCCCTTGTGCAGTTCAATTGGAAAATGCGGAAAAGGCCCATTGGTCTAGTCCATTTTCGGCAAACGTGCAAAACTATTCACAAGTTGGAAAATCGTTCTTTATGGCGAAAGATCACGGCAATACGGATTTAACACCTACCAGCATACGCACTCCCCTACTCACCTCAGCTCACCGAACTTAACGAGATTGGCAGACTGAACCACGAGGGTTCGTCTCAAAGTCAGTCTGTGCAAGATTTCCTGTAAAGAGGAGGTGGGATCTCTAGGCAGTTAACTTGGAGTCAAGAAGACATTGGCAGCACGGAACTTCAAGAGTCTAGAACGCAAAGGAGTGTGCTTAAGTGAAGAAATTATTCTCGGTCCTTCTCTTAGCGGTACTGGTATTGGCTGCGGCTAATANNAGGAGCGCTTCGAAGCAGTCGGCTACGAAGTGGACCTCCAGTTTGCCAACAACAATGTAGCTCTGCAGGTTTCGCAGGTTGAGAACATGATCCTCAACGGCGCAGACGTTCTCGTCATCTCCGCCATCGACGGCGCTTCTCTGGGCGGCGTACTGGCAGTTGCTAAAGATGAGGGAATTCCGGTAATTGCCTATGACCGCCTGCTCATGGAAACAGATGCCGTTTCTTACTACGCCACCTTCGATAACTACATGGTAGGCACCATCCAAGGCAAATACTTGGTGGAAGCGTTGGATCTGGATAACCGCACCGATCCCGTGAATATCGAGATCACCGCCGGTTCACCAGATGACAACAACGCCCGCTTCTTCTATCAAGGAGCCATCGACCAGATCATGCCTTACATCGAAGCTGGCAAAGTGGTCGTTCCTTCCGGTCAGATCGAGTTTGAACAGGTCGCTACCTTGGAGTGGTCCTCTGAAAGGGCTCAAGCCCGCATGGATAACCTGATCGCTGCCAACTATGCCGGCGGCCAGAAGCTGCATGCGGTGCTCTGCTCCAACGACTCCACCGCCCTGGGCGTAACCAACTCCCTGCTGGGCGCTGGGTTCACCAAGGAAGAGTTCCCGCTGATCACCGGTCAAGACTGCGACATCGCCAACACCAAGAACATCATCGCTGGCTACCAAGCCATGTCGGTGTTTAAGGACACCCGCACCCTGGCCGAGCAGGTTGTGAAGATGGTTCAGGCCATCATCAGCGGACAGGAGGTTGAGGTCAACGATACCACGACCTATGACAACGGAGTATTCGTTGTGCCAACCTACCTCTGCGAACCGGTATTCGCTGACATCAACAACTTCGAGGAACTCCTCATCGAAAGCGGCTACTACACAAGGGAGCAGCTCGGAATCTAAAGGCTTCTGTCTTGAGAAACCACGGCGGCGAATGGGTGTAATGCCCATTCGCCCGTTTAGGGTTCGGGAGGGTAACAATTGGCCAAAAAGCTACTGGAGATGTACTCAATTACCAAAGAGTTTCCTGGAGTAAAGGCCTTGGACAACGTCAACATCACCGTTGAAGAAGGAGAAATCCACGGGATTGTGGGCGAAAACGGGGCCGGAAAATCCACGCTGATGAACGTGCTCAGCGGCGTCTATCCCTTCGGATCATATTCCGGCGACATCTACTTCGACGGAGAGCTCTGTCGGTTCTTCAACATCAAGGATTCGGAACACCGGGGCATCGTCATCATTCACCAAGAATTAGCCTTAGTACCCTATCTGTCCATTGCAGAAAACATGTTCCTCGGCAATGAACGACAGATCCGCCGCGGGGTTGTGAACTGGAATGAAACCTACCAGAAGGCGGAGGAATATCTCCGGGTTGTGGGCTTGGAAGAAAACCCGCGTACGCTGGTGAAGGACATCAGCGTGGGCAAACAGCAAATGGTTGAAATCGCCAAGGCGCTGGCAAAAGATGTGCGCCTCTTGATTCTGGACGAACCCACATCATCGCTGAATGAGGGCGACTCGCGCAAGGTCTTGGATCTGCTGCTCACCCTCAAACGCGAGAGGGGGATCACCTCCATCCTCATCTCCCACAAACTCAACGAAGTGGCCTACTGCGCCGACCGGATTACCATCCTGCGCGATGGTTCCACCGTGGAAACGCTGGATAAGGCAAAAGACGACTTCACAGAAGAACGGATCATCCGGGGCATGGTGGGTCGGGAAATGACGGAGCGCTATCCTTCCCGTCCAAAAACGATCCGCAGCGAAGTGGCTCTGGAGGTTAAAGACTGGACAGTATTCCATGAGGTTTACACCGAGCGCAAAGTGGTGAACAACGTTTCTTTCAAGCTTCATAGGGGAGAAGTTGCGGGCATATACGGACTCATGGGCTCTGGGCGTACAGAGCTAGCGTTATCAATTTTTGGGAGCGCTTACGGGTCGCTAATCTCCGGTACCATGATCAAGGACGGACAGGTGCTGGATCTCAACTCGGTGCCTGAAGCCATCGCTGCCGGGCTCATTTACGTTACGGAAGACCGTAAAGAAAGCGGGCTGATCCTCAGCAACAGCATTATGCACAACATCACCCTGCCACGCATGGAGTTTGTGGCGGAGAGAGGACGCATCGACCGCGATCTGGAACGGCAGACTGCCAACCACTACCGCGAAGCCTTGGGTATCAAGGCACCCACCGTAGAACAGTTTGTGGGCAACCTGTCCGGTGGCAACCAGCAGAAAGTGCTGCTGGCCAAATGGATCTACTCCAAACCGGACATCCTGCTGCTGGATGAGCCAACTCGCGGCGTGGATGTGGGGGCTAAGTACGAGATTTATCAGATCATCAACAACCTGGTGGAACAGGGTAAAGCAATCCTANNTGGGCGCATCATCGCGGAGTTTCCCCAGGCAGAGGCCACCCAGGAAGGGATTATGAACTGCATCATGCAACAAAGTAAGGGGGAGATCGGGGCATGAGTAGTCTCTGGACAACGCTGCGCAATAACTTGCGGCAGTACATGATCTTGCTTGCGCTGCTGGCCATTATCATAGCCTTTCAAATTATGACCAATGGCACGCTGCTCAAGCCCATGAATGTGTCCAACCTCATATTCCAGAACGCCTACGTGGTGATCCTCGCCGTAGGCATGCTCATGTGTATTCTTACCGGCGGTAATATCGACTTGTCCGTTGGTTCGGTGGTGGCCCTCGTGGGCGCCTGTGCCGGAACGTTCATCATCACCTGGGGTTGGAACTCGCACCTCTCTATCCTGCTCTGCTTGTTGATTGGTATCGCCATCGGAGCTTGGCAGGGGTTCTGGATCGCCTATGCGCGCATCCCCGCCTTCATCGTCACCCTCTCGGGAATGTTAGTGTTTCGCGGTCTAACCCTGATCGTGTTGGGCGGACTCACCCTGGCGCCGTTTCCCGCCGATTTCCTGGCCTATTCCACAGGTTATATCCCCAACTTCTTTGGACTCGACCTGTTTGGGCTGAGAAACGCCGCCTCGCTGCTCATCGGAGTTGCCTTGGCCATCGTTTACTGCGTGGGCCAGATCAGGGGTTGGTTCTGGCGCAAGAAAAAAGCCTATGAGGTGGAGAACCCTTGGGTGCTCATGCTCAAGCTGGCCATCGTCTCCGCCGCAGTGATTTGGCTCTTCTACACGCTTGGTGCCTACCGCGGCGTGCCCAAGGTGCTGATTTCAGTAGGCATCATCCTCATTGCCTACAGCTACTTCACTTCGCACACCGTCATGGGCCGCCACCTCTACGCCCTGGGAGGCAATGAGAAGGCAGCTCGCCTGTCCGGTGTGAAGACCAGGCAACTGCTCTTTTTGGCCTACGTGAACATGGCGTTCCTGGCTTCCATCGCCGGCATCGTGTTCGCTGCCCGGCTGAACTCAGCCTCACCTCAGGCGGGTCAGTCCTTTGAGCTGGATGCCATCGCGGCCTGCTTCATCGGCGGCGCCAGTGCCTACGGCGGCATCGGCACGGTCGGCGGCACGCTCATTGGAGCCATGATCATGGGTATCCTGAACAACGGTATGTCCATCATGGGTATCAGCTCCAACGTCCAGCAGGTGGTGAAGGGCCTGGTCCTTTTGGGAGCCGTGGCCTTTGACGTGCTGGGCAAGCAGAGAGGGCAGCTGAACTTCCTGCCCTTCTTGGGCCGCAGGGCTGCCAAGCAGCAGGAAGGCGTGAAAGTCGAGAACTAAAACGGATCAATTTTGCAGCAAATATCAGCAAACTCCTCAGCAAAACTTGCCGAGGAGTTTGTTTGTAAGCGTTAAAGAGGGCGTACCTTGACAATGTCCTCCTGGCCAATGAGTTGAGAAACC
>MTKW01029026.1_pt1 | contig 10575 bp, 8 predicted proteins | sample 1042761 | NCBI WGS metagenome assembly MTKW01 (sample SAMN06205366, study PRJNA360243) | anaerobic digester metagenome | biome: Wastewater treatment plant; feature: Anaerobic digester sludge; material: sludge; isolation source: anaerobic digester fed with sludge from wastewater treatment plant ...
ACAATGAGGTTATAAAGGAAATTAATCCCGGCTTACCTAGTATCCCCGAAATATCGGAATCTTTATCAGATATTTTTGTTTTAAATTAATAAAATGTTATCGATAATGAAATTTAAAATATGTTATTATTAGAAGTATGAAATAAGGAGGTTCCGTCTATGAAGTATTTAATAAGGCAAAAGGTTTTTTCTTTCAGGGACAGTTTTACTATAAAAAATGAATTTAATGAGGATTGCTTTAAGGTATACAGTAAGATTCTGACCATTGGAAACAAGCTGTTTCTTACGGATATGCATGATCGAGAATTGTTCTATATCGAACAGAGGCTTTTAAGGTTTTTGCCTGAGTATACAATTTATCAAAACGGCGTTGAGGTTGCAACGGTTAAAAAAAGATTTACGCTGATGAGGCCGAGTTTTGACATAACCAGTTCTTTTGGTTATTTTCATATCGATGGGAATTTTCTCGCATACGATTTTACAATATTTAAAGATGGAACCCCGGCTGCCGTTGTGTCAAAAAAATGGTTTTCATTGTCCGACACTTACGGTGTTTCGGTTTCAGACAATGAAAACCAGGCCTTTATCCTTGCTCTTGTAATTGTTCTTGATCAAATTTACCACGACGGGAAAAAATAGTGCAAAAAACCTGCTGTTTTCTTTATTTTGAATAGATACTATTCGCATTAATAATTGATAATGCTTATTCGCTATATAGTACCTCTGTATATATTCTGTGCAGCAGGACCGCGGCTTCGGCCCTTGTTAAATTATGAAGGGGGTTCAGCCGATTACCGCTTCCTTGTATTATGCCTTCACTTACAAGAATGGCAATGCTTTCAACTGCGTAATCCGAGATGATTCTAAAATCTACATAACCTTCTATTACTGAAATATCTGCAAGTTCAAAAACCTTACCGGCTGTGTTTAGCGCCCTTACAGTCAATGTCATCATATCCTGACGGGCTATACCCTCTAAAGGTTTGAACGTATTATCACCGACCCCTGTGGTAATACCAAGCTTTTTAGCGGCTGCAACGGCTTCATAATAATAATCCTCTTCATATACATCGCTGAAATTATCACCGGAATCTGCTTTCAAATTTAGTGTATTCATTAAAAAATACAAAAAATCCGCTCTTGTTATTTCATCCATCGGTTTGAAATGCTTTCCGGATACCGCTCTTAAGATATCCCTTGACGCAAGAAATTCAATTTGCCGCTGTGCCCACGCTACATCATATATATCTGTGAAAATCATTGTTTCATCGTCTACAAGTTTTAGTATACCGAACTTTGAAGTATTCCTGTACAACTCACCGGTTCCGTCATTCCAGGATACAATGCTGTCTAATGTACCATCGCCGTTTCTGTCGTCGTTAACTATAAAATCAAATCCGATAAGAATACCATCCACAGGTTTGACTGCGTCGAATGCAATTGCAGCTTCCACAATATAGCCGCTTTCTATAACCTTAACAGCAGATGTGATTCTTTCAGCGTTTGCACCGGCTCCAAAGGATTGCACATTATCAAAGTCTATCCGATATTGTGCGTCATCGAATTCATAATCCTCAGTCTTCCCATTATTATAGTCTATAAAAATTTCAACTGAATCATGTTCCCAAGGATTTTCGGAAGACTTGCTCAGATGTTCGTCTGCCACTTGCGCATATACATATAAACTGTTTTCATCCCAAAGGGTTTTAACCTTTGCAACAGCCCCTTTCAAACCTTTTATCCAGGCATTGGTTACAAGTTCCATCGACTTGTCCCAAACATCGTCTTTTTCTCCGTCAATTATCGGCGTTCCATACAGCGCGCATGATGCGTTAAGACGCTTTTGCAGAGTTGCCAGTCCAAGCCTGTCGGGATTATGGACCTGCATGTTATAGGGATCATTCCATGAAACCACAGCTCCGGAATCCGCATCGGTAATTCGAATATCAAAATTAATTATATCACCCGGCACCGCGTTTTTATGCATTGTAACCGCCGCTTCAACAATATAGCCGTCATCCAGCGCCGTCACGGAATAATCGGCGCCCTGCACATCTCTTTGATCAAAATATAATTTATAATTTAAGTTCTCTTCGAAGGTTCCCGGGTTATTTGCCCCAATGAATATTTCTACCGTGTCATTTTTATTTTTCTCGGAATCAAAAATATATGCGAATATATAAAGAGTGTTTCGGTTCCACATTGTTTTAAATGAAGCTTTTATGCCGTTTGAAACCAATTCAACCGGTTTTTGCTGTAAATCCCAGCTAAATTCGGACATTCCATCAATATACGCCGTTCCGCCCGGAATATTCATAGATTTTTTTTCGCCAGCAGGTACTAAAGAATAAGCAGTAATCGGTATTAATCCTGCTATTAACAATATCGTCATCACAAAGAGTATTATGGTTATACTTTTGTTCCTAAAAAGGCACGGCATAATTTCACCCCTATTAAAACAAAGAAAGAAATAGTTTGGCGATTTCTTTCTTTATTATAACAATTCTTATGCAAAGTGAACACCCCTTATTTATTGCTTTATATGACAGTCTTCAAGCGATTTATGGGTACGACGCAAATTGCTTTGTTTTAAACATCACTGACAGAATTTAGTACATATGCTATTCACCGCTGTTTTCCCAATAAAAAAGCGGCAAGAGAAAAACCAGCTTGCCGCTTTTAAGTGATTATGTTATTTTGCTTCTACTTCTTTTGTGCAGCCAATGCTTCGTCTTCCGCCGCTTTTCTGCGAGCCGCCTGTTGTCTGCAGAATTCAACACATTCATCATAACCATATTCTTTTGCCTTTACCTTAAATTCAGCAACAATAGCGTCAAACTCCGCATCGCTTTTAGCGTAGACTGCATTCCAGGAATATGTTCTAACGCATTCGGCCACCTGCGACCATGTGGTATTCAATTCATCGCTTCTTGGTTCCATGCTGAACCTGGAACCAATAGCAATTGAACAGCGGCCGTCATCCAAATAGTCATCAGCAGAAAGATACCCTGTATAGTCTCTCCATTTCTGTTCGGCAGCAGTTGAATCCAGTGACAGGTAATTCTTCCAGAATAAATGGTTGTATGATTCGCCGTTTCCTTCAGGATTAATACTGTCAAGACTCCATGTAGTATTGTTCATCTTGAAGGTACCGTCATCCCATTTGCCGCTGTAGCCGTTTTCCATTAACGTGTCTACATCGTTTTTACACTTGTAACCCAGATCTGTTAAGTACGCATACCCTTGATCATCATAATCCCAGGTAACACCCTGCGGCCCATGATTGTATGTCATAACGCCTTCCGGTGTCGAAAGCCAGTTAATAATAGCCATGCAAAGTTCGGGGTACTGGGTCTTTGAACCGATTGCCCATATCCTGTTGCCTCCGAAAACATTAAGTCCGTATGCAAGAGGCTTCATATCTTTAGCAGGCCAGCAGTACATGCCTTTGCCTTTACTGGTATTGTCCGGTGTATTGTAAAGATCTCTTCCAAGGAAAGTAAACTGATTGAATATAGCCGCCCCATCTTTATATGCATCACACGCATCACTATAGGTTTGAGTCATCGAGTCCGGATCAAGCAATCCTTTTTGGTAAAGCTGATTGAAAAATCTAAGCGCTCTTAAATACATGCTCCCGTCATCCAGTATCGGCTGAACGGTCTGTGTTGCCGTATCATATAGCGTAAACCCGAATTCATCGTATCCGTACAGAGCTCCCAATGACTTAACATACATTACCATATCGCCGTCCCAATCTTTAAAAAGAGACACCGCATACTTTTTGTTTCCCGAGTCTGACAGTGGTTCTAACGCAACCATTTGCTCCAGAACGGGGATATAATCTTCGAGAGTATTAATCTCAGGGTACCCCAGTTGTTCATACAGATCCCAGCGAATATCGGGATGGTAGAAAAATGCTTCATGTGCCGCCGGTGAAGAGCCTACATTATGGCCGAATCCATAAACTTTGCCTCCTGAAATATCCTTGTTTTTGGATAATGCGGGCTGCATGTGTTCATAGATATACGGACCATAATCTTTTAACAGATCATCTTCATTCCAGTCAAGCAGCATACCGGCATCAACTGCCTGAATATACTCATCCGCGTCATTTCCGAAAAGTATGATATCGCCCAGATCGCCGGATTCCATTCTTGTCGCGAAGACACCCTCACCGGTTGGGATAATGTTAAGTATAACATTAAATCTTTCTTTCATAATCTGGCCGAACCAGCCAATCTGTTCACCACTGTAGTTAGCCAGTTGACTATAAACAGTCAGCTTTGTTGTTTCTTTGGGAATAACGTCTTCCACACTGGGGGCGGCGGGTGTTGTTGGCGTTTTGTCAACATCGGTGCCGGTTTCTGTTTCTGTTTGCGGTGGAGTTTTAACCCCGCCGCCTGGTGCACATCCAGCCAGACATAAGCAAAGCAATACCGAGGCAAGGACAAGTGATAATAAGCTTTTTTGATTCATGTTCATACCCTCCTTAAACTTTAATATATTTAGTTAAAGGCATAATACCTATAACTTAACACTAATACTAAACTATATCGGTAGAATAAACGCGTGTTTACAAATCAATAAAAAATTTTGTTCGATATCTTTATTTTTCCGCACCAATTATATAAACGCGCGTTCATTTAATAAAAATAGTATCACCCTTTTACTGCACCAATCATAATACCCCGCTGAAAATATTTCTGTAGAAACGGATATACGCAAAGTATAGGGATAATGGATACCATCGCCACAGTAAATTTAATACTTCTTTCATTTAATGTCTGCTTAACCATTTCCGCGGTAATAGCACGGCCGGAATCCATAAGTGCCTTCAGGTTGCTTGTCTTTTGCAGATAATTATACAGCTTGTGCTGCAAAGTTTGCAGTTCCGGCCTCCCTCCCATTAATATTAATGAATCGATAAATGAATTCCAATGTCCTAATGCGCTGAAAACAGCAATCGTAGCCAAAATCGGTTTGCACAGGGGAAAGATAATCATTATGAATCTTCTGATATAACCGGCGCCGTCTATCGCCGCGCTTTCCTCCAGTTCCCCGGGTATCGATTCAATGAATGTTTTTACAAGAATAATATTAAAGGGAGCCACTATAGAAGGAATAATATATGCCATAAAATTATTGGTAAGCCCCAGCATGGACATATTCAAATACCACGGAATCAGCCCTGCATTAAAGTACATTGTTACCACCATAAACCTATACCAAAACTGCCTTGCCCACATTTCCTTTTTAGTTGCAAGATACCCGGAAAATGCGGAGGCAAGAACTGTTAGAACAGTTCCCAGTACTGTTCTTGAAACGGATACCAGGATTGCCGCTCCCAGATTATGTACGCCGGTGAGGGCTATATAGTTGTCAAAATGAACACCCCTTGGTATAAATGTAATTGTCCCTGCTTTTATTAGTTCATTGTCGCTAATTGTATTAATAAACAGATAATAAAACGGGAATGCGCATAGCAATGTAAAAAGCGCGAAAAAAGTATAATTCAATATGTAAAATATGATATCTCCAATTGAATTCTTTCTTCCTTTTCTTTTTTTTCTTCCAGTCTTAAAAACATCTACGCCTGAATTAACGTTTTCCACTTTTGCCTCCTATATAATACTTTCCTTCCTTACGAGTTTAGACAGCCCATTTGCCATAAACAGAAGCGTTACACTGATAAGTGACTTCATCATCCCGACAACAGTGGCCAGAGGTATGTTGCTGGTAGTACCGCCGGAACCGCCCAAACCCAATATGTACACATATAAATCAAGCACTTCTATTGTGTTTTTATTTGCGGCATTTTTGAATACTAGATATTGATCCATGCCATTTGACAAAATCCCGGCAATTGCCAGTAACAGCAATACGAAATATGTTGGCAGAAGGCCCGGTACGGTAATATACCACATTCTTTTAAACCGGCCCGCACCATCGATTATAGCCGCTTCATACAGCTGAGTATCTATGCTGGAAATTGCCGCCAGATATATAATTGCACTCCACCCCAGACCCTTCCAGGTGCCCCACGCAAGCATTTTTAGCCATATATGATCAGGACTGAGCAGAAAATTTACTGCCTCATCAATTACACCCAGATCAATCAGTACTCTGTTCATAAAACCGTCTGTTGAGAAAAGTGCAAAAGCGAACGCATAAACCAAAACCCAGCTTATGAAGTTTGGAATTGTCGTTAAGGTTTGAACTGTTCTTTTAAATTTTACAGCTTTTATTTCCGTCAGGAAAATTGCAAACGCCATCGGCAGCCATGAAGTTGCTATTCCCAACCCGCTCATTGCCAAAGTATTCGTTAACACTCTGGCTATATCGGCTCTTGTTGCAGCGTTTTCAAACAAATAAGTAAACCATTTAAACCCTGCAAAAACATCCGCTGATAAGTCAAACCCGGGCTTATAGTTAAAAAAACTGTAACGCCAGCCCCATAATGGCAGATATGAAAACAGGAAACATAATACGATAAATGGCAAAAACATCAGAAACAAAAAGTATTTGGGCTTCATTTGATATTTATCTTTTTTTGAAGGTTTCCCCAATAATATGTTAATAACAAACGATAATAATCCAATAACGATAATGGCAACAGGTATAATATAGATGCCGGAAGGCAGCATTGGATTAATTCTGCCTGGCTCGGGACTTCTGGTAAACCCGTTGTAAGAAAGATATACACCGACTATACCTATAAAAGCGGTAACCGATCCAATTGACATCATATATGTACTTGTTTTTTTCAATCTTGATTCACCCAGAGTCAAGCATGCGCCAATCCCTAACACAATAATACTTAAACAAGATAACGTGGACGAGTAAAACAACAGATTTAAGACACTTCCTTCAATCCATCCTCTTGATAATGCCCTTTTAAACCCGTTTAATACTGTGGAATATGCAAAACCGGAAGTAAATAAAGATAANNCCTTAATATAATGAACATCAAATTCACTGCATATGTATTAGTTCTATGATTCATACACGCTCCTCCAACTTTAAATCTGGCATTTGTTTCAGGTATAACATCCAATAATACTATATGCACTTATAACTTAAGCTAATTCACGCATATTCAATTATTCTTCAAGCGGTCATAGAACTAATACTGTGCCCATAGATGATACGATTGGGAAATTTTTCTTTTTTTTATGCCGTAACATCAAAAACAATGGCTATGTAATTTCAATCAGCCATTACCAACACTAATATCCAAACATCAATTATTAATCAAATATTACCATATTAGATTGTAATAGTCAAATAGCGATGACAGAATAATCTATAGCACCGCGGGTATAAACGGTTGAATATGCAATTGACGAACACATCTATAAAAACAATATTTCATCGTGAAAAACTTCATTGTCAAAATTATTATAACATATATAAAAATACATGAAAATATATCAAAATTTCAAATTTCTTCTTAGCCAATGTAAGTCAATAAATTATGTCCTTCTGACTATGTAAGTCGTAAAAAATAAGAGCCTGTAAGCCTTTACACTTACATGCTCTTATTTTTACTTGGCGCGCCCGGCAGAGATCGAATCCACAACCTTCTGGTCCGTAGCCAGACGCTCTATCCAATTGAGCTACGGGCGCATATATTAGCTGTTCGTTTAAGAACAATATATATATTAATATAAAACATTATAAAAATCAAGCTGAAGATTTTGCAATATAAAGGGCAGTTTAGCGTATCCCCGCATATTGGAGAATTCTAAACAACAATTATTTGGTGACCGTTTGACACCGTATAACGGGAGTTTGACAGTTAGTTACTGAAAATCAATTATCAAAAAGTCTGAAACCCATTGAAAAATGGGCTTTTTTTATGCAGAAAACCTGTCAAATTTCTAAAATTATATCGTTTGCCTGATGTAGGGCTTTACGAAGAGAAGGTTCTCAATAACGGAGAAACAAAAAAGTAAAATCAAAGGCCACATTAAAGCAGCACGTCATCATTACGTTTTCAAGGAAAAGCATGGAATATCAACGTTTCATCAGGAATCGTCAAATTGAAAGAGCAAAGAAGATTCTTGAGAAAATGGATCCTTACGAATACAAAAAGGGGCCGAATGATGTTACCCTGTTCATCAAGAAGACCAACCATTCAAAAGATAAATATGAGTTGGACCTTGAGAAAATCAGAGAGGAAGAAAAGTACGATGGCTTTTATGCTATTGCTACAAATCTGGATGATTGCGTAAAGGACATACTCGCCATCAATGAGCAGCGTTACCAGATTGAAGATTGTTTCAAAATACTAAAGACGGATTTTGCATCGAGACCATATTTCCACCGCACAAGAGAAAGAATCATTGCTCATTTCATGATTTGCTACACGGCCCTTTTAATTTTCAGGCTGCTTGAAGTCAAGTTGAACAGGTTCGATAAAAGTACGCACCTTACCACGAGGAATATTATTGAAACTCTGCAGAACATGCAGGTAGCTAACCTCTCGGACCTTTGCTGCGCTGCACAGTATACAGGTTCGAAAACACTAAGCGCATTAGAGGGAGTATTTGATCTTGGATTAGACAAGCAATACTATCTGCCAAAAGAACTTAATAAAAAATGTAGAAAAAATTTTTCAGGGGCAATTCTCATACAACATTCCTGAAAAACAGAAAAGAGGCGTAAACCTTGAAATTTCAATGTTTATCGCCTCTTTTATATTTATAAACTGTCAAACTCGGGTTTCAGACTTTTTGATAATTGATTTTCAGTAACTAACTGTCAAACTCCCGTAATATTCTAAGAGCTGAAACAGCAGTTCTGATGCACAGGGTATACAACTTACTATACTATACAGGGGAGTAATTCAATTACTCCCCACCCCCCCTTATTACATCTACATCAAAACCCACGTCTTCTATAACCCGATAATTGCCATACTCGGGATTCTTCACTGCTGAAAGCCTCATCCACCGCCTACGGAACAGGCATAAGCCGATAGTAAAACGGCTGTGTTATTAAAGTTCCACTATCTCCTTTACAATTTGTTATAAAGAAAATATAATAATATTATGCTACATTACCTCATATGGTTAATTAGTAATTAAAATGGAGGGTAAGAATGCGAATTTCCGGAATAACCTATGTTAAACGAAGAAGGAAATGGTTTTCCAAGTTCTTGTTAGTTCTTCTTATAATTATAATTGTAGCTTTTGTTGTGGTAATGGGGCTATTAATGTTTACCGACATACACATCCCTTATATCAGTGAATGGTTGGATGTTGATGTTTAAAAGCCGCGGTTTCCTGCGGCTTTTTAGTTAATACGGCACATAAATTGATTATGTCAACTTAAGCTGCATTTTATAATCATCCATTACAAAACCTGCGCCGATATCGGTAATAATTTTATCGATAATGTTAAATCCCATCCTTTTATATGCCTCTATCGAACCGGAATTATTTTTATTAACTGTAAGCCATATATAATCATAACCGCCTTTAATCCCAATATCCTTAACCATGTTAACCATCTTTTTAGAAATTCCTTTGCCGCGGTAAGCTTTTTCGACATAGAGCTTGCTTAGAAAAATATCTTTGTTACCATCTGTTTTTATCGACGCATAACCTATCGGAATACCGGAACACAGTGCGACAAAATACTGATATTCACCCGATATGATATCACTATAAATCCTATCAAAACTCTGGAACTTGTCCAGCATATATCTTACCTGTTCTATGCCGATAATCGGCGTGTAATGCTCTGTCCAGATTTTTTCTGCAAGTTTCGCAATATCACCGGTATCTTGCCTGCTTTCAGCTCTCTTTATTATTATATTTGTTTTTTCTGACAAACAAACTACCTCCCATGCTTTTTAAATTAACCTTACATCCGAAGCTCAAAGATATAGCACCACCCCGCCCTGTATAGGCGATTGTTGTTTTGCTGTATTATCTTCCGTTTTTATTATATATTTACAATGAAATTGCAGCAACCACAAAAAGGATACCAATAAACAGAGATTTAGCCGCATCCCTGCACAAACGGAAGTCTTTTAAAATGGCGGAAAACGATAATAAAAGTTGCATACATTTTATATAAATGCATTCTAAACAGGGTCGTTGACATCAATATTTCGCATTGGTATAATATGAACAACCGTCATTTTGCGCAGAATGCCGGTGTTTATATGCCTGTGGATTAAGTTCTTACAAATTGCAACTTTTTTCCGGCAGTCTTTCAAATTAATATATGATATGCGTTCTGACAAATAAATTGGTACACAATGCTTTTGTTTTACAAATAGCATAACTCTTATGATATTGGAGGTCTTGTAAATGAGCAGCACATCTTATAATCCTTACAAAATTGCACAGGAGCAGTTTGACACAGTGGCCGAAAAAATCGGTCTTGACAATTCGACTCGCGAATTCCTGCGCCAGCCTATGCGGGAGTATCATTTTCTGATACCCGTACGTATGGATGACGGGGGCGTTAAAGTTTTCAACGGATACCGTATACAGCATAACGACGCCAGGGGTCCCGCAAAAGGAGGAATTCGCTTTCATCCCCAGGAAACAATTGACAC
>MTKW01011383.1_pt1 | contig 10573 bp, 11 predicted proteins | sample 1042761 | NCBI WGS metagenome assembly MTKW01 (sample SAMN06205366, study PRJNA360243) | anaerobic digester metagenome | biome: Wastewater treatment plant; feature: Anaerobic digester sludge; material: sludge; isolation source: anaerobic digester fed with sludge from wastewater treatment plant ...
TAACAGGAATAGCAACGATAGTAATGGCAGCCCTAGGTTTAGATCTAGTCAGTGCTTTTACTGCAGTAGCTGCAACTATAGGTAATATCGGGGCAGGGCTGGGCCTTGTAGGGCCTATGGCTAATTATAGTTTCATCCCTACAGCCGGGAAATATCTGCTTTCTTTCCTGATGTTGTTAGGCAGATTAGAACTCTATACGGTCCTTGCCCTTTTAGTTCGTTCATTCTGGAAAGAATAGTAGATCTTTTCCAAAAGTAGAGAGAGGAAAAAAAACATAAGTGTGGAACTATATTATCAAGAAGGTGGTGGGTCAGATGTGGAAAGGAAGAAAAATTATTCTCCAGCAATTAGAGGAGAAGCATGCTGAATTATTACAAAAATGGTACGTAGATCGGGATTTTCGTTTAGGTTATGATGAATACGCCAGTGTAGACTTATCTACCATCCGGAATGAAATTAGACAATCTACGGCAGATATTCGTGACCCTAAGACTAATAAGGTGGTGTATCTGGTAACTAGGAAGGTTGATCAGAGGCCTATTGGTTTAGCTTGCCTGCGGGATTTGGATCGACGGAATGGACACGCCGAGATAGTTATGGGTATCGGGGAAAAGGATATGCGTTTATCAGGCTATGGAGTAGATATTCTCATAGTCCTCTTAGATATTATCTTTTATGAATTAGGGCTGGAAAAAGCTTATATGAAAATCTTTGATAACAATAATCTGGGTTTAAAGAGTGCTCTTAGTTTCGGTTTTATTACTGAGGGCAAGATGCGCAAACAAGCCTTTGTGGAAGGCAAATATGTGGACCAATGGATACTTGGTCTGTTGAAAGAAGAATATGAGAGCTTATCCATAGTCCCCAAATGGAAAAAAAGATATCAGTAAGGTAAGGTGATAGCTTAGTTAAGCACCTTCGGGTGCTTATTATTTTCGGTTATCTGCGAACATTAATTATGGTGGTGTAGACAGAGGATGAAGGACCCTAAAGTCATCATTGAGTATAAGGATATTAAAAACTCAACGGGCAAAGTGCTTAATGGCAATATCTATCTCCATATTTCTAAGCGGCTTAATCCTGAGGAACAGCAGAGACATATCAGACAGCTGACGGAGAAATTGCAGGATAAGATTAACTGGGCCAAAGGCTTTAAATTCAACTCCAGGATGTTGATTAAGCATGACCAAGATCTCTTGCGCTTAGCCGATACAATTAATAAGACCTATTATAATCTGCCCTTAGAGGGTGCTGCTTTTCATAAACAAAAAAGCACCTGGGGAACTTGCAGCTTAAAAACTAGGCGCATCTATATCTCTCATTGTCTGATTAATGCTCCCTTAGAAATCCTCTGGTATGTAGTAACCCATGAAATATGCCATTTAGCTGAACCTAATCATACTGAGAAGTTTTGGGAACTTGTCGGTAAGGCTTGTCCCAGTTACAAATATGCCCGGAAGATGCTGAAGGCCTATGGTCTACAACTTAATCAATAAAAGGTGGGGAAAGATGTCTTACGAAACTAAATTACAAGAGATGGGTCTGGAGTTGCCTCCAGCACCAAAACCAGTAGCAGCTTATATACCGGCTATAAGAGCAGGTCAATTTATTTATACTTCTGGTCAATTGCCTTTTGTTAATGGAGAGTTAAGGTATCAGGGTAAGGTTGGCGGCACTGTAAGTGAAAATGAGGCTTATGAAGCTGCTAAGATTTGTGCCCTGAATTGCTTAAGTGTAATTAAGGCTCAGCTTGGTTCCCTGGATAGAATCAAACAAATTATCAAGGTAACTGTCTTTGTCAGCAGTGCCCCCGGGTTTAACAAACAGCCTCAAGTAGCCAATGGGGCTTCTGAGTTTCTCTTCCAACTTTTCGGAGAAGCCGGCCAACATACTCGTTCAGCCGTAGGGGTTAATGAGTTGCCGCTGGACGCTGTTGTGGAAGTAGAAATGATTGTACAAGTTGAGGAATAATAGATTACTGGGAAATGGCCGCCTATAGAAAGCCTATAGAATGTGGACATTTCCTTTTTATGTGTCTACTTGAGTTGTAGATTAATCAGAGGATAATTGATGGTGATCTTTAGATTTGACGAGGTGAAAGAAATGCGTAAGCTGGAAGAGATTGAAATCTTAAGAGCTATAGCTTGTCTTGCTGTGGTTATGATCCACATTACTGCCTTCGTCATATTCTCCGGAAATGTTGGGAAAATTCCGGCTCTGGTTCTGTCCTTTATTAATGCTTTCTCAGTCTTTGCTGTGCCAGCATTTTTGGTTGTTAGTAGCTATACTCTAACTTATCAATACCAGGATAGAAAATTGGAGCTGGGCCGATTTTACCAGAAAAGGTTCTCCCGAGTAGTGGTGCCCTATATTGTGTGGACTTGCATCTATTATGGGATTTTCCTTATACTAAACACGGCACAGTTGTCTTTTCCACTGTTGCTAAAAAACCTAGTCTTTGGTGATATGGTCTATCATCTTTATTTTGTAGTATTAATACTACAGTTTTATCTGCTGTTTTTTGCCTTTCGTTATCTTTGGAGCCGTTTCAATAAGCTAGTGATGCCTCTAGTCTATTTAGTTGTGAATATTCTATTTATGCGCTATGCTAATTTTATGTATATCGATCGAGTTTTTTTGCGCTATATCTTTTTCTTTGCTTTAGGTGGGTATATGGCCTATCATCGTGAGGCTGTGCTTAATTTCTTAAACCAAAGAAAAATCAGAAGGTTATTAATCATAGGATATCTACTGCTAGGCGCTTGGGCGGGTATTCGTTACTATCAAAAATTCGTTTTACAAATGTCTTATGATACTTTTAGTGAGAATATGTATTGGCTATTCTATTGTACAGTAGCTTTACTATGCTATTGGAGTATTAGTCAATATCTGGCTTTGCGTACACCTGCCACTGTAAAAAGGGTTTTCATAAGGGTAAGTGACGCTTCTTATTACATATACTTGGCTCACCCCTTAGCCCTATATTTAGCGCAAATTATCCTCGGAAGAATTCCAGGGGCTTCGCCGGGATTCAAGCTGATCTTGACCTTAGCCTTAGTATTAGGAGGAGTATTTCCGCTGTCAATTTTTTATCAGGAGCATAAAGGGTATTTCAAGAAGAAACTGTTATCTATATTAGGATTCTGAGCTATAAAAAAACTGGTATCAAGGAGTAAACTTTATGTCTAAGAAGAAAAAAATTATCTTAATAATTATCATAGCGGTTATTGTTGCAATTCTCCTTTGGATGAAGGGATGTCAAGGTGAGATTTTGGGCCAAGTTTATCAAGGGGAAGGCTTTGTTTTCACTTTGCCTGATTCTTACCGGCAGACGGAACGCCATAATGACGAACTCGTATTAACATTTCAAAATGAGACAAGTACAGTGAAGGTCTATGCTCAACCTACGAATAATTTGCTTTCAGCAATTACTTATATTGGTTATGGTAATGAACAGCTCGTGCAGGGTAAGGCAGGCTTTAAGATTGAAGAAGAGCGAACCGGTTGGGCCAACTTTCGGATTAACAGGGAATTTGCCTACACCCGGCCAGTGCTGCAAAAATTAGGAAATGATCGTAATTATTATCGGGAGATTAATCTTATTGATCCGGTAAATCAGCGGGTGGTCACCTTTTGGGGTAAGACAACTGCTGAATACAGTGAACAACTCAAAGAGGATCTCCGGTCTGCAGTTAAGAGTTATTCCTGGAACGGACAGTCCATTGTTTCCTCCAGCCAAGAAGCTATTGAACCATCTTCACCCCATATTAAGTATCAAGGGACAAGAATTGATTTGGATATTCCTCCTGGGGAGATAGTATGGGGCAGATTCTTCCCAGGTTATCCTAGTGTCCCGGAAGCGGCTTTAGCTTTGGAGCAGAGTGAAGAAGCATTTGACCATAAATTTGAATTCGTCATGGATTATAAGATGTTTTTAGCTGGAGATCCTTTTCCGGCGGAAGCCATTAATCGAGCCTACGATGATGGACGGGTCTTGATGGTGACCTTACAGCCTTTTACTGCGGATCTTAACTGGATTGCTATTCCAGAGATAATTGAAGGTAAGCATGATGATGAGATACGCAAATGGGCAGAAGGCTTCAAACAAATAGGAGAACCTATTTTTGTCCGCCCCTTAAATGAAATGAATGGAGACTGGGATCCTTGGTGTGCCTGGTTTTATGGCAAGGATACTGAGCTATATATCCTAGCCTGGCGGCATATAGTAGAGATATTCCGTGAGCTAGGAGCAACTAATGTTTATTTTGTATGGAATCCTCATGACCGTTCCTATCCTAATTTTCTCTGGAATAATTCTCATCTCTATTACCCAGGAGATGAATATGTAGATTGGGTAGGTTTAACCGGTTATAACAACGGGACAAGCCATCCAGGCGATGTCTGGCGAGAGTTTGATGAGATATATGAAGCTCTTTATCTAGATTACTTGCAGCGCTATAGTGATAAGCCTTTTATGATTACAGAATTCAGTTGCAATGAAGTTGGTGGTGATAAAGCCAAGTGGATAGAGAAGGGTATGGCTTCCTTAGCTAAGAATTATGGGAACATCAAAATTGCCACCTGGTTTGACAGTCAGGATAACTTGTGGCTTTATCAGCTGGATTCTTCACCTGAGGCTTGGTCCGCTTTCCGCCAAGGCTTAAAGGATAATGCTTATTATACAGGGGCTGTGAAGAAACGAGCTTCAGGTAAATAAAGAGGATAAGGCATATATTTTCTAAATTTTTTGTTTATATAGGTGAAAAAGCAATAAAAAATCGCTGCCTTAGAGCAGCGATTTTTATATATCTTATGTGCTATAAATACGTTATGCTTCCCTTTAACCTTTTTTAATAGCTTGAGCTGTGGCCTGATCAATTTTGCGGCAGAGGGCAACAAGGAGCTTAACGGTATTCTGATAATCCTCTAAGTTGAAGATTCCATAATGGCTATGGATATAGCGCGTTGGGAAACTTAGAACCACGGTGGGGACTCCTGGGCCGTATTTGTGAACCGAACCGCCATCTGTACCGCCGCCCATTAAGGTATTGAATTGAAGAGGAATATCTTGTTCCTTGGCAGTGCTGATAACCAAATTCCTTAGGGTCAGGTTGCCAATTAGTGAAGCATCGGCTAAGGTGAGGACTGGTCCCTGACCAAGTTTAACTTCGGAACTTTCTTTTTCCAGGCCAGGTGTATCTGTGGCGATAGTAACATCGACCACGAAGCAGATATCAGGTTGGACCAGATTAGATGCCGTGGTGGCTCCTCTCAGGCCAACTTCTTCTTGGACAGTACCTACACCATACACGGTATTGGGATGGTCCTCATCTTGTAAGGCCTTAATTACTTCAATAAACGCGGTGCAACCTAAGCGATTATCCAGGGCTTTGCCCATGTACATACCTTTTTGGCCTAAGGCATGAAAGCTTGTATCCGGCACAATAGGATCGCCTAATTGAACACCCATCTCCAGAGCCTCATCTTTACTGCGTGCTCCGATGTCGATGAACATCGCCTTTTTTTCAACGACTCTTTCTTTTTCTTTGGCACTTAACATATGGGGTGGAACAGAGCCAATTACCCCAACTAAATCGCCCTTGGCTGTCTTGACGATTACCTTTTGGGCCAGTAGAACTTGATCCCACCAACCTCCAAGTGGGAAAAACTTAATAAAACCTTTTTCAGTGATGCTATTAACCATAAAGCCGATTTCGTCAATGTGACCGGGAATCATTATTCTGGGGCTGTCTGCTGAGCCTTTTTTTCTGCAGATTAAACTGCCCAGGTTATCTTGACTGAATTCTGCCTCTCCTTGTAAAAATGTGCGGATTAATTCCTTCACGGGCCCTTCATAGCCAGAAGGACCGTGAGACTGACATAATTGTTGGATCATATCTATACTGTTCATTAATGCGCCTCCAATTGTTTTAAATCTATAATAGATATTATATCCCAAGGAAATGATTTCCCCAAGGGAGATCCTTGTATAAAATGTAATTATTGTTTATAATAAATTTGTAATAATAGTAATAATTATCATTGGCATTATGGAGGTGATAGGAATGGCAAAAACTCAACGCATGACTAAACAAAAAAAGGTTATTGTTGAAGTTTTGCGTAATACCAACACACATCCTACTGCAGACTGGATTTATGAGCAGGCCAAGAAGGAGATTCCCGGCATATCTCTAGGCACTGTATATCGTAACTTGAACCTCTTAAAGGAAGCAGGGGAGATCTTAGAGCTGAACTATGGTAGTACCTTTAGCCGTTACGACGGGAATCCCGCGAATCATTACCATTTCCACTGCACAGAATGTGATAGGATTTATGATATTGATTTGCCTGGTAATTGCAAGGTGGTTGATGAAAATACTAGTTTAGACGGACATCTTGTAAAATCACACCGTCTGGAAGTATACGGCATTTGCCGGAGCTGTTTACATTAATAAAAGTAGGTATTATATTATTCTTATATTCTATTAGCCTGACAAAATTTTTTGTTAGGCTATATTTTATGTATGTTTGACTTAAAAATAGCTAGATTCACAGATACTCCTCACATGGAAAAAATCGCTAGGAGCTTAGAGTAGTTACAGCTTAGAGTTTATGCTAACTTAAGGTCTGGACGGTTATATTTGTAGAAGAAACCTAGCTGTGCTAAAATTGAGATGTATTGGTTGAAAGATCTCTGGAAATATTTGAACTATTGATCCGGAAGGTGGAGAAGGCATGGAGGTCTATGCTTTAGTGGGACCCAGTGGTACTGGAAAAAGCCACCGTGCCATGGTCGTGGCCTACGAAAATGGCATTGATACAGTAATTGATGATGGCCTACTAATACGTGATGGTATGAAGATTGCTGGCAAGTCGGCCAAAAGAGAAGCTACGGCCTTACGTGCCGTAAAAAGGGCGATATTTCTGGACCCTGACCACGCCCATGAAGTGAGAGAAGCTATTAGTAGAGAAAATCCGGAGAAGATTCTAATTCTAGGAACTTCTGAACGGATGACGAAAAAAATTGCTCTGGCCCTTGAATTGCCTGAACCCTCAACAACAATCAGAATTGAAGATATAGCAACGGAACGAGAAATTAAATTAGCTAATGAATTAAGGCAAACCCATGGGATGCATGTCATTCCTTTGCCTTCTATAGAGGTAAAACGGGATTTTCCTGGCTATCTTGTGGATCCCTTGAAATACTTTTTCAGCAAAAAGAACGAAAATCGTCGCAAAATAGGTGAGAAATCTATTATCAGACCTAAATTCAGTCAGATTGGTAAACTAATTATTACAGAAAATGCGATGATCCAACTTACGACATATATTACTCTCCAAAACAGTAGAGTAAGCTCTTGCAATAAGGTCCAAGTTGAGATGAAGGACGAAGGGGCCACAATTAGAATGGAGATTACGGTACAATACGGCTGTAATTTGCCGGAAGTTGCCCAAAGCGTGCAAAATAGCGTTAGTCGTAATTTAGAAAACCTTACAGGATTAATAATTTACGGTGTCCATGTTATTATCAAGTCTTTAGATGTTACAAAATTAGAGGGAAAAGAGGAATAATAATGTATGAGGCTGCTTTTACTGAGTGGCTGCAAAGTGGCGGCCAGATTTCTATTCCCCTCCGACTCCTGCAAAAAATGCAAATTCTGAATATTCCTCCTGAAAAATTAGGTTATTTGGTACTAGCCTTGGCGAAGAGCCAAGAGAAAATGCCTCCGGAGCAACTGGCTCAGGACCGTTGGTTAAAGTGGGCTCTCAATGAAGGTTGGGCTGTATGGGCGGGGGAAGGAGACGATAAATATATTTCCTTTTCACCGCTATGGAATAATCTTTTTCAGGATTGGCAGAAGTCAACCCAGTCTGTTCCAGAGTATAAGGCTGAGTTTGATTATGCTAGGATTGTACAGTGGTTAGATAAAACAAGGGGCAGCCTTTCTACTACTCTGACTGATAAGCGTTATATCCAAGAGTTTAATCTTAAATATGGCTGGTCAACAGAATTTATTATAGCTTTCTTGGAGCTATATTTTGAAAAAACTAATAGCCAAGGCCATGATTATTACTATCTGGCCCGTAAAGTTTATAATAGCGGTATTGATACGATAAACGGCTTAATAAGTTTTATGAATCGGCAGGACTGGACTTTACATAAGGTGGAAGAAATCAAAAAATATATCGGTAAAGGGCCGGTGACTTTAGGAGAGAAGGAACTTTACCTCAAGTGGCAAAATCAATGGAAGTTAAGTCATGAGTTGATCTTAAAAGGTGCAAAATCTATGACCAGAACTAATAATCCTAATTTCAACTACTTAGATAAAATCTTAGAAGACTGGTGGAAAAAAGGAATCAAAGAACCGGCTGAAACAGAAAAACTCTTAAAAAGTAGGCCGCTCAAACAACCATCGGGAGGCAACAGTAGCAAACGCCGAGTTGCGCCTGTAGGAAATAGAGATCTAAACAAAATTATTGGGATAGATTAGACAGATTAGGTTGGTGATCTAAAGGTGCCGGGAACTGATCGTGCCTTGAAGAGAGAATTGAAAATACAGGAATGGGAACAAAGAATACAGCTACTATATCAGAATTATCCTCGCCTAGCCGAAATAGACAGTTTGTATAAACAGATGGCTCTAGAACAGGCTCTAATTGGAATAGGAAAAAATAAAATGGATATGTCTGCAGAAGAGCTTGAGCAAGCCATGATCTCTTTGCAGGAAGAGAAAAAAAGAATTTTAGACTCAGAAGGTATCAATGAAAAAATTTATGATATCTGGTGGGATTGCTCTGAGTGTAAGGATACTGGTTATATCAAGCCGGGACAAAAATGCTCTTGCGTCTTAAAAGAGGAAGAAGAAAAGCGCTGGAAAATGAGCGGTTTAGGTCCGGAACAACAGCAGCAGACCTTTGATAATTTTTGCTTAGAATATTATGCTGAGCCCCAAAGGTTTGCTACTATTCTGAATAGCTGTCGCTCTTTTGCTGATGATATTGCCAAGGGTAAAAAAGTAGCTAATCTGGTACTGACAGGACCGGTGGGAACAGGAAAAACCCATCTTTCCAGTGCTATTGCTAATTATCTACTCCAAGCTGGTAAGTCTGTAGCTTACCTAAAGATTGGTCGTCTTTTAGATTTATTACGGGAAGCTAAATTTCAGGCTAATGGGGACAATGATGACTACTTGCAATATTTATCTAAGGTGGAGCTTTTAATAATTGATGATCTGGGAACTGAAGTCTTAACTGAGTTTGCCGGGGAACAAATCTTGAATGTGTTGGATGAACGGATTAATTATCAGTTACCTTGGGTTATTAATACAAATTTTTCTCCCACTGAGTTAGATGCCCATTATGAATTACGCTTAGTGGATCGCATCACTGGGACGTCAAAATTCTTGGTGTTCTCTGGGGAAAGTATTAGGCAGAGGAGATTCCTTGAGCTCAATGTTAAGGAATAGAAAAAATAAGCAGATGATTTTTTTATCATGGATTGTTACTGATTTCACAAACCTTGAATTTAGTGAGTTTCTTCTTAATAAATAGTGAACATAGTAACTTTTTTTTATTAAGTAACCATAATGTAACTAATAAAATGTATAATAACCGCGTTAATAAGATTTTATTTTACTTGTAAAAAAAATATAAAAAATTCTCTGCAAATGTGTTGTCTAAAATATGGTTATTGTGGTTTAATAAGTATATGACCATTAATTTGATGGTTGTTTTTTTACTACTAGGTGAAAACAGGCACAATTGCGGCCGGAATGGGTACTGTAGTAGCAGTTTTGCAAGAATTTTCACAAGATTGCACTTAGGAGGTGTATTATCTGCAAGTCCAGGATTGATTTTACCTAGTAGAGTGGTATACAACCCTCGCACGGTATACACCGTCGCAATTAATAAAGGAGGTTAAGAGATGGATTTCGCATTATCACCAAAGCATGAAATGCTAAGAACAATGTATCAGGAATTCGCAGCAAATGAAGTTGATCCCATAGCTGAAGATGTGGATCATAACCACGAATTCCCGTACGAAAATGTTAAAAAGATGGCCAAATTAGGTTTCTTTGGCCTGCCTTACCCCCAAAAATACGGTGGGGCAGGAGCAGATAACTTGGCTTATATCATGGCTGTAGAAGAGCTTTCACGAGCTTGTGCAACCCATGGTGTAATTCTGTCTGCTCACGTTTCATTAGGTTGTTCTCCAATCTATACTTACGGTACTGAAGAACAGAAACAAAAATATTTAGTTCCCTTAGCAAAAGGAGAAAAGCTAGGAGCTTTTGGTTTAACTGAGCCTAATGCCGGTACCGATGCTTCTGCTCAGCAGACAATTGCTAGCTTAGATGGCGATGAATATGTCTTAAATGGTACCAAGATATTTATCACAAATGGTGAAGTAGCTGAGACTTATGTGGTCTTTGCTATGACAGATCAAAGTAAAGGCCTAAAAGGCATTAGTGCTTTTATTGTGGAGAAAGGTACTCCGGGCTTTACCTTCGGTAAAAAGGAAGACAAATTAGGTATTAACGGTTCTAGCACTACTGAGCTAATTTTCCAAGA
>MTKW01017393.1_pt1 | contig 10569 bp, 5 predicted proteins | sample 1042761 | NCBI WGS metagenome assembly MTKW01 (sample SAMN06205366, study PRJNA360243) | anaerobic digester metagenome | biome: Wastewater treatment plant; feature: Anaerobic digester sludge; material: sludge; isolation source: anaerobic digester fed with sludge from wastewater treatment plant ...
GGTGTAGGAGGACACGGTGGGCATGGCGGGCATTCCGGCGGTGTAGGCGTAGGAGCCGGACCTGAAACCGGAATTAACAACACCTGCCCAATAAAAATCAAATCGGCATCAACTAAGTTGTTTGCTTCCATGATTGCCACGACGGTAGTGCCGTATCTTGAAGCTATCAATGTCAATGTATCTCCGGGACGTACTATATATCTTATCAAAGCTGCATCCCTCCTTATACTATGATATTTTCGCCATATAACGGTTATATCTAATATATGTTATGTTTTGAAATTTACAATGGTGAAGAATTTTTGATGTAATTATTGAGCGAGACTTCATTTCGATGGGGTAAAACCCTGTCTAAATGTTAGTCGAGTCCATACTGGACTTAACCGCTCTTTGGCACCCGCTGCCTATAGAGGCGAGGAGGGACTTAGCAGGTTAACTCAGTGTTGAAATCTTCTAAAAGCCAGTTTGAAAGCTATTTCAGAAAGTTCCCCATGCTCAGGATATAGTTTTTTAAAATCCTTATACATTTTATCAAATTCAGTTTCAAATATTTCGTCAGGTTTTTGGGTCAAGGGTAAAAGCATTTTCTCAAATCCTTTCATTACTTCCGGCGGATAACTCTTTGCTTGAATCACATCCAGCAACTCAAAAAACCTTTGACCATCATAGATTATTTCTTTTGCGGCCATATAAGCTTCGTCAAAATCCGAAATAAGACAATAAGCCGTAATCGGCGAATAGTCCTTGAATTTTTCACCAGATAAATTATAAGCTTGATTAAAATATTTGATGCTTTTTTCATATTCGCGATTGTGCAGATATATTTGGGCTAAAATGTGATATCGTGCTGGATCAAGGGTATTCCTTTCCAATCTTCCTTCAAGAACCTGTCTGGCACGCTCAAACTTATTCATTTGGTAATCAATTTCAGCTTGAAGTCGATATATATTTGAATTTGCAATGGCTTTTAGTTTTGTCATAACTTCCTGAGCCTTCATGATATCTCGAGCCCCTGGTGCCCATAAGTATAACCTGATCAGTTTATCCATAGTGTTTGAATCTCTAGGATCTTTTTGCAGTAATCTTTCATATTCTTCTGCAGCGTGTACATATAAACCCTGGGTCACATAACTGTCTCCCTCGTTTTGTTTTTCTAGGGAGATACCAGGTGCGTTTTCATCATTTACACCAATGATAAAAAAACCGAGACTGTCAGATAGTAGATTATTATTTCCATCAAAAGCTTTAATGTTTAGAAAGCTCTTTTGTTCATGATAAAGAGGGCCTATTATGTGAAAAGGCTTAATTTCGTCGTATAATAATGGAAAAGGTTTTAAAGATACAATTTCGTCAAGATTCCTTTTCCAAATTATTTGAGAGCTATTTTTATCGGGATATATTGTACCAAAAGCTATTTCTTTATTTTCTTGAGATTCTTTCACTGGCGGAATTAAGTATAATTCGTATCTAGTAGTGCCAGGAACGGAGTCAAAGGTAATAAGCAATTCATCTCCTTGAGTTTCCGATTTCACGGCGATAGCAGGCACCAATTTCAGATTATATATCGGTTGTCTTTGGTTACGGTCCGCTTTAATTGAACAACTTAGCAAATTGGCCTGTTCTTCCGGAATCCCTACGCCAAAGACCGGGTTCCCCTTAATTTCAGGAAAATAAAAATTACCGTTTATATCAGTATAAGTTACCTCGGCAGCAGGAGTGCTTCCGGAAAACAATATATCTTCTCCAACTAATGCCATATATACTGATTCCCCAATTATAGGTTTATCTCCGATTGATAAATTGCCATATATTCCTTCAGTATTTTCTATCTTTAGCGGTTCTCTAATAAGTTCGACTTTGCCAAGCTTTGTATCCAGGGAATTTTCAAGATTTTCTTTTAGAAGTTCCGGTCTAACACACATTATAAACCTTTGACGGCAAAGCCACGCGAATTGGCTCTTCACATATTCTTTTGCTTTGCTATATGAGTTTTGGGCATCTTCCAGTCTACCTAATGCCAAATTTGCATCCCCCTTTATTTCCAACAACTCCGCCGTCATGCCTTTCTGTAAGTTATTGAGCTCATTCAAATATTCATCGATGGTTTTTATGATTTCAACATAATTACCTTTATCCATTTGAATTCTGGTCCATGTGGTCAAAGGCCACGAATCTTCCGGTTCGCTATAATCAATGGAACTGAGCATTTCTAATGCTTTATCCCCTTTACCCAGCTCATAATATGTTTTTGATAAAAACCAAGGAAGATACTTCTTTATCCAACGATTGTTTTTATCAAGCTCAGTTTGAGCAAGTTCCTGCAAGATATCTAAGGCTGCAATCATATCTTGATCATTATTCGGTGCCATGATATTTTGAGAAATCACTCTGTCATTATAACCGGTAAAACGAAAAATCCGACGTCCGGAATGAGGTTTTTTTTGAATAAAGATTCCCGCTTTGTAAAACCGCGCTTCTGGAATTCGACCACTTGCCGGAAAAAAGGTTTCAAGTCGTTGATAGTATTCCAATGCCTGAGCAACATCGGCTTGTTTAATAGATTGCCGGGCAATAAACATGATAAGACTGTCTCCCCACAAGAAAGCGACCATAGGTACAATAGCAGTGAGCAAAAGCATTACCCAAATATATTTCATGTTTCTGAACAATGATCTCCCTCCTCACTTATAACTTAATTATACTACCGGACAAAAACGAAAAAAAGGATATCTTATCGACAATATCCTTCATCAATTTATCTCCATCAAATCAATTGTGTGCTAGGGAAGCATCTGAATAAATTCCGGGTTTGTCATTGCTATGAAAGTCCTGTTTTGTTGTCATCCTAAAGGTTTGCCTGAAGCATCTTGTTTAAGATTTTTCAGCCGTTTTGCTCCATCAAAATGACAGGAAGTGCTTTCATTTATCGTAGTGCGGGCACCGCATGGAAATTCTGAATAAAACGAAGTGGAATTAGGCACTTAGGGCGCCTAATTGTCATAATCTCTAATATAATTACACAAGTGTTCCTATGATTAGTTCAACTTGTCAGTTTTTAAGGGAGCGGTCTTAAACCGCTCCCTTACATGGCTTTTACGATGTGTAGAGATTGATATGTTCGGAATCATTTTTTTCTAAATTCACCGGTTTCTCCGGTATCGGTTTAATTGCTTTTTCTATTACTTCATCCATTGTATTTACAAATATAAAACAAAGGTCGTCTTTTACTTTCTGTGGAACTTCTTCCAAATCCTTGGTATTTTCTTCAGGTAGAATAAGAGTCTTTATTCCGGCTCTGTGGGCAGCCAATACCTTTTCTTTTATACCTCCTACCGGTAAAACCCTGCCTCGTAAAGTTATTTCTCCGGTCATCGCCACGGTCCTGTCCACTGGCCGTGCTGAGAGTGCTGAAATAAGCGCACATGTGATTGTAATTCCAGCAGAAGGTCCGTCTTTTGGTATTGCCCCTTCAGGAACATGAATATGTATGTCATGCTTTTTATGAAAGTTTTCATCAATACCGATTGTACCGGCTTTAGACCTTACATAACTATAACCGGCATGAGCCGATTCTTGCATGACATCACCCAGTTTTCCCGTGAGTATTAATTTTCCTTCACCCTTCATAACTGAAACTTCAATATTTAAAATATCTCCGCCAACTTCAGTCCAGGCTAGGCCTGTAGCTACACCTATCAAATCCTGTTTTTCCATGGTTCCGTAATGATAACGTGGCACTCCCAAAAACTTCTCAACCATTGCTGAGTCGATTTCAATGGTGGTTTTTTCTCCTTCTACCACTGCCCGTGCGATTTTACGACATATATTGGCAATTTCTCTCTCAAGATTTCGTACGCCGGCTTCCCTAGTGTAATTCCTTACAATCTTAATTAAAGAGTCCTCGTTAAATGTCACACCAGCTGATGAAAGACCATGTTCCTTAAGTTGCTTAGGAATGAGGTGCCGCTTAGCAATCTCGATTTTTTCGTCCTCAGTATATCCTGGAATTGTCACAGTCTCCATACGATCTAAAAGGGGCCGTGGAATATTGTATAAAGTGTTTGCAGTTGTAATGAATAACACCTTTGATAAGTCAAAGGGAAGCTCAATATAATGATCCGAGAAACTGTTGTTCTGCTCCGGATCCAGCACTTCTAACAGGGCTGAAGAAGGATCACCTCTAAAATCAGCGTTCATTTTATCTATTTCATCCAATAAAAATACGGGGTTTTTCGATCCCGCCTGCCTCATACCCTGAATTATTCTACCGGGCATTGAGCCAACATAAGTTCTTCTATGACCGCGGATTTCCGCTTCATCTCTGACACCACCTAGAGATATTCTTACAAATTTTCGGTTCATGGCTCGGGCAACCGATCGAGCGAGAGATGTTTTTCCAACTCCCGGGGGACCTACAAGACATAATATAGGCCCTTTTATTCTCCCCGATAGTTTGCGTACTGCCAGAAACTCTAAAATTCTTTCTTTAACTTTAGTTAAACCATAATGGTCTTCATTCAAAACTTCCTCTGCATCTTTAATGTCTACACTGTCCTCGGTAGATGTATTCCAAGGAAGGGACACAAGCCAATCTAAGTATGTCCTGATGACGGATATTTCCGCTGCAGCAGCTGGCATTTTTTCCAGTCGTTCGACTTCTTTCAGCATTTTTTCTTCCAGCTCTTCATCTACTTCAAGAGCTATGATTTTCTCTCGGTATTCGTCTGCTTCTGCGATTTTATCATCCTTTTGACCTAATTCCCTTTGAATGGCTTTCATCTGTTCTCTTAAATAAAACTCTTTTTGATTTTTTTCTATTTGCTTTTTTACTCTAAAATTAATTTTCTTTTCTATTTCCAGTATTTCTATTTCCTGTGATATTATTTGAAACAGAACTTCCAATCGCTTTTTGAAGGAAAGGGTTTCTAGAATTTGCTGTTTGTCTTCAACTTTTATAGCTAAATGGGACGCTACAATATCTGCAAAACGCCCCGGATTTGTTACATTGTTTAACGAAATAATGATATCAGGTGGTAACTTTTTTGTTAAACCCATATAATGTTCAAAAAGGCTAAGTACACTTCTCATTAGGGCTTCTTCCTCAGTGTCTGCCTTTTCATCATTTTCGTATACTTCCCTAATTTGTACCTTAAAAAAAGGTTCGGTCTCAATGTAATCTTCAATTACGGCCCGGTTAAGGCCCTCAATTAATACCCTTATAGTATCCTGAGGCATTTTTAAAAGCTGCTTTATTTTAGCCACTGTGCCGATAGTATAAATCTCTTTTCTGTTTGGAAAATCCACTTTTGCATCTTTTTGTGCTACAAGCAGTATTTTCTGATCAGCCACCATCGCTTCTTCAAGAGCCCCAATTGACTTATCCCTTCCCACATCAAAATGCAAAACCATATTTGGAAAAACCAGCAATCCTCGAAGCGGCAACAGCGGTATGTTTCGATTTATTCCGTTTGTTTTCCCCATTATATCCCCCCTATATATCGATTTTTTAAAGATCGATTATGTTCATGTTTACTTATTCGATATAACTTTATTAAATCCTCCCATTGCGTCTTTATACCTATACTGAAATTGTAGTATTTCTAGGTTCTTGCTTAAACGAATATATCACATGCTGTATCACTTCTTCAATTCGATCAACGGATATTATGTTCAGGTCAAAAGTTTTGAAAATATCTTGCCAGTTTTCTTTCGGTATTATCACAGTCTTGACCCCGGCTCTTTTTGCAGCTTCTATTTTAGGCAATACACCGCCTACGGGTTTTACATAGCCACGTACTGACAGTTCCCCCGTTATAGCAACATAATTATCAACAGGAATATTTTTTATTGATGAATAGACTGATACGGCAATTGTTACTCCGGCTGAAGGTCCGTCCATTGGAATACCACCGGGAAAATTTAGATGTATATCATAATCTCGAGGATCTAAACCCAAATATTTTCTGATTACCGTCATAACATTGTCGACAGAGCCACGAGCCGTGCCCCTTCTTTTCATTCGATGAGTATTTCCTCCCATTTCTTCTTCTTCAACTACACCCGTAACCAATAAGGTGCCTTTCCCTTTTTCAGTTTTTATGGCTGTTGACTCTATCTCTAAAAGGATACCTGTATTAGGTCCGTATACAGCAAGACCATTGGCTAAACCGACTTGTGGTATGGGATTTACCTTTCTTTCCGGTCTAGGAGAATACTGGCCGCTGTTTATAACCCATTCCACATCTCTGGCTTCTATTCTCTTTCTATTTTCAGCAGTGGCTAACCCAGCCGCCATTTGGATAATATTCACAGAATCTCTGCCATTGTTGGCATATTTTTTTATAGTGTTGATTGATAACTCGTCAATTTCATATTTTATTTTATTTACAGCATTCCTGATAATAATATCTATATCCTCAGGTGACAGTGGTTTAAAAAATATTTCAAGGCAGCGAGAGCGTATGGCCGGTGGTATTTCTTCAGGAGTTCTAGTGGTAGCACCGATTAATCTAAAATCCGCCGGTAGGCCTTTCTCAAATATTTCATGGATATGTCGAGGTATATTTACGTCTTCACTGCTGTAGTATGCGCTTTCCAAAAAAACCTTACGATCTTCCAGTACCTTTAAGAGTTTATTCATTTGAATCTGGTGTAGTTCTCCTATTTCATCAATAAATAGTAGTCCACCATGAGCCTTGGTAACAGCACCGGGCTTTGGTTGTGGTATCCCGGCAATGCCCAGTGGACCCGCACCCTGATAGATTGGGTCGTGAACAGATCCAATAAGGGGATCGGCAATCCCTCTCTCATCAAACCTAGCGATAGTAGCATCCACTTCTATGAACTTTGCCTCAGGACCAAAGGGGGAGCCGGGAGTTTTCTTTGCTTCTTCAAGCACAAGTCTTGCTGCGGCAGTTTTCCCGATACCCGGAGGGCCATATAATATCACATGTTGGGGATTAGGTCCACATAATGCAGCTCGCAATGCCTTTAAGCCATCTGATTGACCAACGATTTCACCAAAAGTTGAAGGTCTGGTTTTTTCTGACAAAGGCTCAGTGAGAGAAATCTGCCTCATTTTTTGTAGTTTTTCCATTTCTTTGCGGGATTCTCTGTCAACAGCAACTTTACTCCCTTGTTGACTTTTTAATAAATTTAAAAAGTAAAGCCCGATAACGATGGCGAAAAATATTTGAATCAGGCTCAATACGTTCAATGTCACATTCATATGGAAGTTCCTCCCTTATCGAGCTTTAACATTCAACTAATCGCTGTTTATATTATTTATTAATAGCAGTTTTTTTATAACCTTTTTTCTGGGAAAAGGACGCATAAACAATAATCTAAAATAATGTTCTTAATGAAAAGTGAATAATTTGGATCCGTCCCCTAATATTCATTCGCAAAATAATAAAGGGCAGTCCCTTGGATAATCTGGGACTGCCCTTTATTTTTAACAGCTTTTATGCTGTCACTTCTTTCTTTTTGCCTTTTTTTCGGTCAGATGTTACTATAATCGGTTCCTCACGATTCATTACTACTTCTTTGGTTACCACACATTTAGCAATATCAGTTCTGTGCGGAAGTTCATACATGATATCCAGCATGATATCTTCCATTATGGACCTTAAACCTCGAGCTCCGGTCTTCCTTCGGATTGCTTCTTGAGCTACCACAACCAGAGCATCATCGGTAAATTCCAGTTGGGAGTTATCCATCTCAAATAGTTTCTGATATTGTTTTACTAATGCATTTCTCGGTTCTTTCAATATTCTTATCAAGGATTTTTCATCCAAAGCTGATAGTGTCACAATGACCGGAAGCCTGCCTACGAATTCCGGTATCATGCCATATTTCAGCAAATCTTCGGGCATCATGTTTTTTAAAATCTCCCCTATGTTCTTCTGCTCTTGACTATGGATTTCAGCTTCGAATCCTATTGATTTTTTTCCAATTCTGCTTTGAATGATTTTAGCTATGCCTTCAAAAGCTCCACCACATATGAAAAGAATATTAGTGGTGTCAATTTGAATGAACTCTTGATGGGGATGCTTACGTCCACCTTGTGGAGGAACGCTGGCTACAGTCCCCTCCAATATCTTGAGCAAAGCCTGCTGTACGCCTTCGCCTGATACATCTCTGGTAATTGAAGGGTTGTCTGATTTTCGTGCTATTTTATCTATTTCATCAATATATACTATTCCTCGCTCAGCCTTCTCAACATCATAGTCAGCTGCCTGAATTAGTTTTAAAAGAATATTCTCCACATCTTCACCCACATAGCCGGCCTCAGTCAAGGAGGTGGCATCGGCTATTGCAAAGGGAACATTTAAAATCTTAGCAAGAGTTTGAGCCAGAAGAGTTTTCCCGCTGCCTGTAGGGCCTAGCATTACGATATTGCTTTTTTGTAGTTCAACATCATCAATTTTGCTTTGGTAATTTATCCTCTTATAATGATTGTAGACTGCCACAGAAAGGGTTTTTTTAGCCTGTTCCTGACCTACCACATACTGATCCAAAATATCCTTGATTTCATGAGGTTTTGGTATGTCAGTAAAGTCCATTTCCCCGTCTTCGCCAAATTCTTCTTCGATTATTTCATTACATAGTTCAATACACTCATCACAAATATAAACGCCGGGACCTGCTACCAGTTTACGCACCTGATCCTGGGTCTTACCGCAAAAAGAGCATTTAAGCTGACCCTTTTCATCGCTAAATTTAAACATCTCGCACTCTCCTTTCCGGCTTACTTCCTCTTGTGGATCACCTCGTCAATCAAGCCATACTCCAAAGCTTCTTTCGACGACATAAAGTAATCCCTGTCTGTATCTTTATCGATTTTTTCTATAGATTGTTTTGTATGTTTTGCAAGAATTTCATTTAACAACTCTCTTAAACGAAGAATCTCTTTTGCATGGGTCTCAATATCAACAGCTTTTCCCTGAACTCCGCCCCACGGCTGATGTATCATGATACGGGAATTTGGCAGCGCATACCGCTTGCCTTCAGTTCCGGCAGCAAGAAGTACTGCTCCCATACTTGCGGCAAGCCCCATGCACATTGTAGAAACATCAGGCTTGATGTATTGCATGGTGTCGTAAATAGCAAGACCTGCCGTGACAGAACCGCCGGGGCTGTTAATGTAAAGGCGTATATCCTTATCAGGATCTTCAGATTCCAGATATAGCATCTGGGCAATTGCAAGACTAGCAATTGCATCATCAATGGTCGAACCTATAAAAATAATCCTTTCCTTGAGAAGTCTTGAATAAATATCATAAGCTCTTTCGCCTCGGTTTGTTTGTTCTACCACTATAGGTACCAAACTCACTTCAAATAACCTCCTTAATTATTCCGTTTTTTCGCCATCATCATTATTGTTGGTAGTATTAATTTCTTCCGATTCTACCATATCTTCTTTATTTTTTTCAATAATATTGGAGTTTTTAATGAGAAAATCAAAAATCTTTTCCCTCAGAACTGAATCCTTAATGCGGTCTTTATCTTCCGGTGTCAAAGTCTTTTTATAATCTTCCACTGTCTTTTTATATGCATCAGCTATTTCCTTTATTCTGTTTTCAAGTTCCTCATCGGTTACGGTAATATTTTCTCTTTTTCCTACCTCTTCCAAAATTAGAGATGATTTGACATTGCTTGCGGCTTTATCATGAAAGCGTGCTTTAAATTCTTCAGGAGTTAATCCTGTTGTCTGTAGATAGGTTTGCAAATCATATCCATTGTACTTCAATTTTATTGCAAAGTCCAACATTAGTCTGTCGATTTCATGGTTTATCATTACTTCTGGAACTTCTAATTCTGCAACTTCCATCAATTTATTAACAATAGAGGCTTTTAAAGAACCTTCTTCGATTGATTTGGCTTCCAGCTGCATTTTGTTTTTTATATCTTCTTTTAATTCATCTAAGGCATCAAATTCACTTACATCCTTTGCAAAATCGTCATCTAACGGTAAGAGCTCTTTTGTTTTGATTTCTTTCAAAGTAACATTAAAAACAGCATTTTTACCGGCTAGTTCTTTTGCCGTATAGTCTTCCGGAAAAGTTACTGTTATATCTTTAGCATCACCCGAAGCCATTCCAACAACCTGTTCTTCAAAACCCGGAATAAACATTCCTGAGCCCAATTGCAGTGGGTAGTTCTCTGCGGTACCCCCTTCAAAAGGTTCATTGTCTATGGTGCCTTTAAAATCTATAACAGCAATATCCTCTTTTTCAGCTGCTCTATCTTCTACCGCAACGAGCCTTGCATTTCTCTCCTGAATAATAGACAGTTCTTTCTCTACTTCGTCGTCAGTAACATTATACACAAATTTTTCTACTTCTAAACCTTTGTATTCCTCTATTTTGACCTCTGGCTTTACTATAACTTCAGCCGTAGCCATAAACGGTTTGCCTGCTTCAATCTGTTGAATATCAAATTGGGGCTGATCCACAGGTTCGAGTTTGTATTCCTCTACCCCTTTTTGGTACACTTCAGGCAAAAGTATCTTTGCTGCATCTTCATAAAAGACTTCCGGGCCGTAATGCATTTCAATAAGCTTTCTAG
>MTKW01005521.1_pt1 | contig 10559 bp, 7 predicted proteins | sample 1042761 | NCBI WGS metagenome assembly MTKW01 (sample SAMN06205366, study PRJNA360243) | anaerobic digester metagenome | biome: Wastewater treatment plant; feature: Anaerobic digester sludge; material: sludge; isolation source: anaerobic digester fed with sludge from wastewater treatment plant ...
CTTGTCCATTGGATCAGGAATAAGCTCTATACCAATTTCTTTCATTTGGTCCACTAATACTCTAGCCATTTTCTCATGCTTAGTTACAGTGTTTGCAAAGATTACCTTAAAGCTTAGGTTTTCTCCATTTGGTGCATTTAATATTCCGTCATTATCAGTATCTTTATAACCAGCCTCTTCTAATAGCTTTTTAGCTCCTTCTACATCATAGCTTGGAAGGTCATTTCCAATCTGGAACTGCTCATATACTGGAGAAATAATTCCTGTCATTTCAATACCGTCACCATCAAAGGCAAAGTCAATTACCTTACTTTTGTCAATAGCCATTGCCATAGCTGTTCTTACTTTTACATCTTGTAATAGTGGTTCTCTTAGGTTTATTGCCATGTGCTCATATCCTAAAGAAACATTTTGTTCTACAGTAAATCCTTCTTCATTTTCTAATTCTCTTGCTGCTGCCACAGGAATTTCCTTAGCAGTTAGATCAATATCACCAGATTTTAGTGCTAATACCATGGTATTAACATCTGGATATGGTTTATAAACTACCTTGTCTAAGTATGGTCTTCCCTCTGGAGATAGGGGCCATTCTTCAACACTTTCTAGTACATAATATTGTCCTCTTTCATATTCTGTCAATTTAAATGGTCCAAGACCTACTGGATTATCATTAGTAAAGGTCTTAACATCTTCTACCTCTGACCAAATGTGGGCAGGTACTATTCTTTGCCAGAAACCTAATGTGGTTATAAAGGTTGGGAAAGGCTTAGATAGTTTAAACTCTACAGTCTTCTCATCCACAGCCTTCATTTCTACACCTTCTAACACCTCATATTGCCATTGTAATTGGTGCTCATAAAGTGTTTCATAGGTATATATAAGGTCGTCTGAAGATAGTGGTGTACCATCTTGCCACTTAAAGCCATCCTTTAGAGTCACAGTAACAGTAAGACCGTCTTCTGATATCTCAGGCTCTTCGATGATATATGGTTGTTTAATCCCATTTTCATCTAATACCATAAGGGTTGGATAGATAAGATTTAATATCCAGGACCCTGCCATATCATTACCCACTAATGGGTTTAATGTATCTGGGTCAGCAAAGGTTCCTATATTTAAGGTACCCCCAAACTTATCCCCCTCTTCTTGTTTTCCAGGCTCTTCACTGCTCTGGCCAGAGCTACAGCCTGCTAGCATACCTACAACTAAAACCAAAACCAATAATATGCTTATTATTCTTTTTTTCAAGTACTTTCCCTTCTTTCTTTATTATTTTTGTCTTTTTATAATTTCACCACTATAGTGGTTTATTATCCTTCCTTCTTCTAAGACAACTTTCCCATTTACCAATACATAGTCTACCCCTTCAGCATTGATTTCAGGGTTGCTATAGTCCACCTCTGTGGGGGAAGGATAGCTATATTCATCCAAATTTATTATGGATATATCTGCCTTCATTCCTTCCTTAAGTACTCCCCTGTCTTTAATGCCAAATTGTTTTGCTGCTAGGGAGGTATTTCGTCTGACTATTTCTTCTACCTCTATTCCACCCTCCCGATACATATTCATAAATATTGGGAAACCGCCTCTACGTTGTAATTCATACCAAGATCCTGGATCCCATGGTTCACCAAAGATAATATCTGTTCCCACCATTACTAATGGATTATTTTGAACATTTTCAGGATGGGGTCCTATTGGAAAGTCGTCTCTACTGGGGCCCCCTAGCCAAAATGTATAGTTATCATTCTCATCAGCAAGTAAGTCCAATAATACCTCTCGGGAATCCTCCACCCCTCGCTTATCAGCAATTTCTTGAATACTCTTGTTCTCTAACTCTTCTGTCCCTGTATTAATAACAATCACATTGTTCATGTCATTGCCAAAAATATAAGCATCTTCTAGAATCTTTTTTCTTCCTTCTTCTGTGTGGAGGGCTGCCTTTACCCCTTCCACCCCTAAGTCAAAGAACTCTGATGATATTGCCATAATAAATTGGATTAATCGATCCTTTCGGGTACAGTGACCGGTACTTCTAGGAATAGTATCTATTGCAATATCTACCCCCCTATTACTGGCCTCAAGAACTGCATCAAAGGATTCAGGAGAAGTTACTGATAGATGGGACACCTGAACCCTTGCCCCGGATTTTTCACCAATCTCTATAGCCTCTAAAGTAGACTCTAATAGTCCAATATAATATCTAGCATGGGTAGAATATACCCCATCATACTTTGCTACTACCTCTGCACATTTTATGATCTCCTGGGTGTCTGCATATCGGCTGGGTATATAAGATAATCCTGTGGATATACCCAGTGCCCCTTGTTTCATGCCTTCATCAATGTATTGTAAAATCTTTTCCTCCTCCTCAGGTGTAGGAGGCCTATCCTTAGAGCCACCCATCACTATCCATCGGATAGTCCCGTGGCCAAGTAAAAATCCTAGATTAATATTAAAGCCCTTGCTTTTTATTACTTCAAAATAGCCTTCCAGATCATCCCAAGGGGGCTGTTCTTCTGTATATTTCTCCCAAGCTTCCTGGGAAATCAGTCCATTTAAGTAATAATATTCGTATATCCTTTTGGATTCTGTAGGAGTGATTGAATGACCACAATTCCCATTAATTATTGTGGTGACACCCTGCTTTAAAAACACCTCTAAAGAACCATCGTGAAGTACTGTAGTTTCAAAGTGTACATGGGGATCAATAAAGCCTGGAGATACCATTTTCCCTTTAGCATCTATAGTTTTTTCCCCTTCTCCTTCTATTCCCTGGGCAATCTTTACTATTTTTCCATCCCTTACCCCTATATCACCTATAAAGCCTTCTTTTCCTGTGCCATCTACAATCCAGCCATTCTTTATAAGAACATCATATTTTCCCATTCCTTTACCTCCCTTAAATAAGAATTGTCATACTCTCAATATCTTTTGGATACTTGGTAAGGACCTCACAACCATCCTCTGTAATCACTACAGTATCTGAATGCCTAAAGCCTGATAATCCCTCTATATAAATTCCTGGTTCACTGGAAAATACCATCCCAGGCTTAAGTACTGTCTTATCACCTGCTGCAATATAAGGAGGTTCATGTTCCTCTAAGCCCTTGCCATGGCCTGTACGGTGCTTAATATATTGGCCGTACCCTGCTTCTGAAATAAATCTAATTACCTCTTTTTCAATCTCTTCACAGACAGCACCTGGTTTCATAAGCTTAATTCCAAGCTCCTGGGCCTCCCTCATTACCTTAAAGGCCTCCACCTTTCTGGCTTCAGGCTTTCCAACAAAAAATGTTCTTTCGCATTCTGTCCTATATCCCCAAACATTTGTACCACAGGATAATATCATGGTATCTCCTGCCTCCACTACCCTACCACTAGGCAGGGCATGAGGAATAGCAGTTCTAACCCCACTGGGCACCAAAGCTCCTGCAGGTCCTCCAGGTACATATATAACATCGCCCATGTCCTCTATCATTTTATCTACAGTCTTTGTAATACTGCGGTTTAATAGTCCTAGTTCAGTAACCCCTGGCGCAAGTATTTCCTTACCCTTTTCCACTATAAAATCTGAATAATATGCCGACTTCCTTAGCATTTCCACTTCTTCCGGACTCTTAATCTGCCGTTGATTCATCACCTGGTCTATAATATAGACATCATCAAATATCTCCTTTAACCTTAGGTAGCCGTTTATATCAATTGTGTCTACACCAACAACTTTTTTATGGGAGGAAGACAGCTGAATGTGTTCCCTCATAAAGTCATATAGATCCCTTTGGGAACTAAAATCATCATCATAGGCATACACTTCATCAAAAACCTTAACCTTAAGGGCTTCATGGTACTCCATTTTCGGAGTAAATCCATAGACCTTTCCATTGGAATGGATATAGATAACCACTGGTCTTTTGCCAGGATAATAATAAAATCCGAAATAGAATACATTATAGGGATTAAATACAAAGTATCCCTCTAGCTTTTTTTGCTGAACAAATTCCTTTGTTTTATCAATCCTTGCCTGTAACTGATCATCACTAAATCCCTTTATCATAAGACACCTCTACTCTCTACTTATTCTTGGATTCAATGCATCTCTAATACCCATGCTTAAAAAGTTAAATGATACTACAAATATCATAATGGCTATGCTGGGAAACAGGGAAAACCACCAAGCTGTGCCAAATGCCCCACTAAGATGGGCATTGTTTAGAATTTTACCCCAACTATGGGCTAAAGGGTCCCCTAATCCTAAAAAACTAATAGCTGATTCTGTAATAATAGATGTAGCCATAATTATTGTAAGATTTACAAAAATTGGAGTACTGGCATTGACTAAAATATGCTTAAATATAATTTTACTTGTCTTAATTCCTAGACACTTGGCTGCCTCTAGGTATTGCATTCCACATATCTTCAAGGCGGTAGATCGGGTGATTCTGGCTATACTTGGCCAGGAAAAAATCCCTATGATAAATGCCACCGTATTAATACTGGTAGTTTCCAATACTGCTGCCGTTACTATTATCAATGGAAGCATAGGAATTGTAAGAAATATCTCTGTTAACCCCATTCCTATGGTGTCAAATAACCCCTTATAATAACCTGATAAGAGGCCTACTGGTACACCTATAGATATGGCAATAAACACAGCAATAATGCCTACCCGAATGGAAGAGCGGGTGCCCCAAATCACTTGGGAGAATAAATCTAGTCCCATATCATCAGTACCAAACCAATACTTTGAAGAAGGAGGAAGTAGTTTTTCTTCATATTCACCATATCCTGAAACAGGTTCTGCAATAAATGGGGCAAAAACTGCTATCAGTATCAGAATTGCTACCCCTATCAAACCTATCATTCCAAGACGATGGCTTAGAAAGGCCTTGACTTCCTTTTCATATCTTTTTTCCTTGCTCATTTATTCACACCTCTATTCAAGTTTAATTCTCGGATCTAAATATGCACAGAGTATATCAGTGACAATATTCATAATAATGACACTAAGTGCAAGGATTATGAATGCTCCTTGAAGGATAGGATAATCCTGTTGACCTACTGCCTGATAAATCATCCTCCCCACACCAGGATAGGCAAATACCGTTTCAGTAAGTACCGCTCCTCCTACCATTGAACCTAGCATCATTCCTGCAGAGGTTACCGTTGGAATCATGGCATTTTTTGTAGCATGCTTCCACAGTACATCCTTCTCTTTAAGTCCCTTTGCACGAGCAGTTCTAATATAATCTTCTGATAGAACATCTATAATACTACCTCTGGTATATAGTACATAATTAGCAAGATATAAAAATACTAAGGTAATTACCGGTAATACAAGATGCTTTATTACATCTAATATATATGGCAATCCCTGCTCAATTCCAGGAGTAAAAGCCCCCCCTACAGGAAACATCTTTAATTGATAGCCAAATATATATAAAAGAGTAAATCCTAGCCAAGGCACAAAGATAGAAATACCAAATATAGATATTCCATTGATAAAGTGATCTATTTTGCTACCCCGCCGATATCCTGAATACACCCCCAGTGGAATACCTATTAACAAGGTAATCGCTTGGGTAACTATCATTAATAGTAGTGTCCAGGGTAATCGTTCCTTTATAATATCCATTACCGGTCTTTTTTGCATAAAGGAAAGGCCTAGATCCCCCTTAAATAGATTTCCAAGGAAAGAAACATATTGGAGAGGCAAAGGCTTATCCAACCCAAAGTCCTCCAGCATCTGTTCCTGTTGTGCCACTGTCAATCTATTATCCATTAGCATGGTTGTAGGATCAGCAGGCATCAATCTTACAATTAAAAATGTCAGAGTTATTGTAATAAAAAATGTAATGATTCCCTTAACAATTCTCTTTTGAAGATATTTCCCCATTGTTTTCCCCCCCTTTTGAAAATAGATGACATCGAACCTTATGGCCGTTATAATCAATTAATTCTGGGTGTTTCTCCTTGCAAATATCCATTACACAATAACAACGGCTGCTAAATTTACATCCAGAAGGAGGATTTGAATGGCTTGGTATATCCCCCTTTAGAATTATCCTTTTTTCCTTTATCCTTGGGTCAGGCTTTGGAATAGCAGAGATTAAAGCCTTTGTATATGGATGCATAGGATTTTCAAATAATTCTTCCTTTTTACAAAGCTCCACAATCTCTCCTAAATACATAACTGCAATTCTATCACTAAGATATTTAACCACACTTAAGTCGTGGGCAATAAATAAATATGCAAACCCAAATTCCTCTTGGAGATCCTTAAATAAATTAATAATTTGGGCTTGTACTGAAACATCCAGAGCTGAGACTGGTTCATCGGCAACTATAACTTCCGGTTCTAATCCTAAGGCCCTGGCAATACCTATTCTCTGTCTTTGCCCCCCACTAAATTGATGGGGAAACCTATCAAAATAATCTTTGTCCAGCCCCACCTTTTCGAGAAGTTCCACTGCCTTGTCAATAGCATCTCCTCTAGACATAAGGTTATGGGATAAAATAGGTTCAATAATAGCATCTCCTACCCTCATCCTTGGGTTTAGCGAGGCATAAGGGTCTTGAAAGATCATCTGGGCATTTTTACGAAAACTTCTTAAACTTTCACCCTTTAAAGATAAGATGTTTTCTCCTTTATAGTTCACTTCACCTGCGGTAGGTTCTATAAGTCTTAAAATGCTTCGGCCCACTGTAGATTTTCCTGACCCACTCTCCCCTACTACTCCTAAGGTCTCCCCTCCTTTTAAATCAAAGCTTACATCATCTACAGCCTTTATTATGGTAGAGCCCTTGGAAAACAAACCCTTATTAAGAGCAAAATACTTTTTTAATCCTCTTACTTCTAATAATTTTTCCATATTAAACCTCTCCTTTATTTCCCATCACAAAACAGCTAATTTTATGCCCCTGTCCTATATCTTCCAATACAGGGTTTTCCTGAAAGCACTTTGGAATAGCCTTTTCACATCTAGGTGCAAAACGACAACCCTTAGCGAATTCTGTGGGAGAAGGTACTGTCCCCTTAATAGTGTATAAGCGATTTCTCATATCATTTAAAGTAGGTAATGATTCTAACAATCCTAAGGTATAAGGGTGCTGAGGGTTTTCAAAAAGCTTGTAGATATCAGCTTCCTCCACCACTCTGCCTGCATACATCACCACAACATAATCACACATTTCTGCCACCACGCCAAGGTCATGGGTGATCAATAATACTGAAGCCTCTGTCTTATCCCTTAACTCTTTAATCAAGTCTAGAATTTGGGCCTGAATGGTCACATCTAATGCAGTGGTAGGCTCATCAGCAATTAGCAGTTTAGGATTGCAGCACATAGCCATTGCTATCATCACCCTTTGCCTCATACCTCCAGAAAGTTCATGGGGGTATTGGTGAATCACTTTATCAGGTGAAGGAATGGAGACCATGTTTAGCTTTTCTATGGCCGCCTCCATAGCCTCTTTCTTGCTAATATTAGAGTGGACCATTATACTTTCCGATAATTGCTGTCCAATAGTGAAGACAGGATTTAAGGAAGTCATGGGTTCTTGAAAGATCATCCCTATATCCTTTCCTCTAACCTCAGTCATATCTTCCTGTGAAAGTTCTAGCAAGTCCCTACCCTCAAATAATATCTCTCCCTTAGAAATATTTGCTGTTCTCGGCAGTAGACCCATTATAGAAAGGGAGGTTATGCTTTTCCCGCACCCTGATTCCCCAACTAATCCAATGATTTTCCCTTTATCTATTTTAAAACTTACATCATCAATTACATTTATTTTTTGTTCTTCAATATTAAAGCTAATCTCTAAGTCTTTAACCTCTATTAAAGGATTTTCTTGTCCCAAAATATTCCACCTCTTTCCAACCATTAAATGATATCTCATTATTATATGCAAGTACTATGCCATTATTATTATTTCTTTCCCTTGATATGCAAAAAATAAAAACCAATGTAAAACAACTATTGGAATTGTTTACAATTGGTCATTTATCTAAATAATTGGTATATTCTTCCTGTGGAACCGATATCAGCTTTATTCGACAAATTTCTACTTCTATAGATAATTTTCTCTAAAAAACTATTAGGTGATTTTATAGGTTATTATTTGGATATTGCAACCCAATATTTCCCCTATTGTATTCCCTTAGAAAATGTAGCCCTTTTGGGGTAATAGATGTTCCCTGCTTTGTGCTTCCTATTTTAACCAGATCCCGTCTATCTAAATCCTTAATTCTTAGCCTTACCTGTTCTGGGGTAATATTTAAGCCCTTGGAATTTAGAATTTGGGAGATCTTTCCCCTACCCACCTTTAAATTTAGCTTTTTTGTTTGTTCTAGTACTTCTAGAATGGCAATATACTCCCTTAATTGTCCTTGGGGAATTAAACCTATATCTACCCAGTCTAAGGAAGTATCTTTTATAGTATTTTTCTCAATACTTCTTAAAAATTCTTCCGGCAGGTCATTTTTTGTAACCACCTTTTTCTCTACAATACTATCTATATAATACATCAGATTTTCCAATTCCCTTATATTACCCGGCCAAGAATACTGAAAAAAAAGTTCCTTAACCTCTTCGCTTAGCTCCTTATCACTTCCTAATTTAGCTAGAAAATACTGGGTTAGAAGGGGAATGTCTTCCTTTCTTTCATTTAAAGGAGGAACATCGAAATAAAGTACCTTTAATCTATAATAAAGGTCCTTACGGAATTTACCTTCCTCTACTAGCTTCAATAAGTCCTTATTGGTGGCAGCAATAACCCTAACATCCACTGGAATAATCTTGTTTCCACCTACTCTCATAATTTCCTTTTCCTGTAGTACCCGCAAAAGACGTGTTTGAATTTGGGGAGAAGTATCCCCTATTTCATCTAAGAATATAGTACCCTTGTCTGCCTGCTCAAAGAGTCCAGCTTTACCTCCCTTTATAGCTCCTGTAAAGGCTCCTTCTCTATACCCAAACAATTCACTTTCCAACAAGCTCTCTGATATAGCAGCAAAGTTAACAGCTACAAAAGCCTCATTTCTTCTATCAGATGTGTTATGAATAGCCTGGGCAAAGATTTCTTTCCCTGTTCCATCATCCCCCTGTATTAAAACAGTTAGGTCAGTCTTTGCAACCTTTTTGGCAATCTTTATTTTATCTGTAAGTTTAGGGCTAACCCCTACTAAGTCTTCAAACTTATGGCGGGCAGTAAAGCCCTTGTCTATTATCCTCTTACGGACTTCCCTTTCTAAATTTTGAATATAATCCACCTCTTGAATCCCAAAAATATAGCCTCTTACCGCTTTATTTTGGTGAAGGAAGGTCTTATTAAATACAAACTCTCTATCCTTAACCCTTACCAACTCATGCTCTACATGTTCAGGGCCTAATATCTTATCAATAATCTTTCTACTGCTAATAATCTCAGTAATATTCTTAGAAAGTAGATCATTATAATTATAATCTAAAAGCTTAGCAAATTTTTCATTGGCAAAAAATACATTTCCACTTAGGTCTAATGCAGCAATACCATCATTGGTAACATTGAATATGCCCTTTAACATTTTATTGATTTCAATATTATTCAAATTAACATTGATTAATTCCATGGAATACCTTTCAGAGATATTCTTTAAATGGCTCTTGGGTAAATTTAGCTCCATAAAGATTTCTATTACAGAGGATAATTCGATTAGTCTTACACCCAAATCAATAATTCTCTCTACATATGAAGGTACTAGGTGGGCTCCCCCTGGTGTAACTGCAATTTTTTCTACAGTGTTTTCACTTCCAGGATAATAGGGAATAAACTCTAAATGATTAACCCCTAATTTTTTTAATTCATTAATGGTTTCATAGGTTGTCTGAACATGGTTATTTACAACAAGAACCCTCTCTCCATCATTTAAGTTAATCAATTCTGAAATATTCTTTAGATTTATTGTTCGCTTTACAGCTATAATAGGTATTTCATCGGTTGCTTTTTTCTTTATTTCATCTATTAAGGCTTCACTTGTACACACTATGAGGTCCAGATTGGTAGTATCAATCTTATCCTGTTCCCTTAAAAATATAGGTATTACCTCTACCTCATATTGAAAGGCAGCATTTAATTGTTCTGATAATGCCTTATTTACAAAATGGTCAACCGACACCATTGCTATTCTTTTAGTTTTGCCCAATCAATTTTCCCTCCTTAGCCTAAGGTTTTATAAAAGATTTTAGATGTAGTAGTAGTATAACATAATTTTATAACTTTAATTACCAAGTTGGCCTACTAAATATTTTCCCATACCTTTATAGATGGACAGGAGATACTCTTCTTGTAGCCCTAATTTATTATTTTATATAAAGGAGGACTTTTCTACAAAATAAAAAAATCATCTCTGAGAACTCAGAGATGATCTTTTATTATTATAAAACACCTTATTTTATATTTTTCTAATCTTCGTGCTTTAATATTTGACTAAGGGTAAAGGGGGCTGCTCCCTTTTCACCAGCATGCTTAATTGCATCTAAGACACTTCTAAATAGATTTTCTTCCTCCACCTGTTCATC
>MTKW01012410.1_pt1 | contig 10558 bp, 9 predicted proteins | sample 1042761 | NCBI WGS metagenome assembly MTKW01 (sample SAMN06205366, study PRJNA360243) | anaerobic digester metagenome | biome: Wastewater treatment plant; feature: Anaerobic digester sludge; material: sludge; isolation source: anaerobic digester fed with sludge from wastewater treatment plant ...
AATTTGGTTTTAAAATTAAAGGATAGAATAAAGAATAAGGAAGAGCTTGAAGAGTATTTGAATAAAGTAAAGTTAAAAAGTGAAAGAGAGAGAATAGCGGAGGTAAAAGATAAGACAGGGGTTAGGCTTTTAGGAGTCAGTGCAATCAATCCGATTAATAAAAAGGAGGTACCTGTTTTTGTGGCTGATTATGTTTTAGCGCATTATGGTACTGGTGCGGTTATGGCTGTTCCTGCACATGATGAAAGAGATTTTGAATTTGCTAAAAAGTTTAACTTAGATATTGTTGAAGTTATTAAAGGTGGAGAGGTTAGAAAAGAAGCTTATACAGGCGAAGGAGTTCTTATTAACTCGGGCGAATTTAATGGGTTAGATTCTAATTTGGCAAAAGAAAAAATTGTTAATTATTTAGGTGCTAGAAAAGAAGTAAAGTATAAATTAAGAGATTGGATATTTTCTCGACAACGTTATTGGGGAGANNGAGTTACCTTTAAGGCTTCCAAAGGTTTTAAAGTATGAGCCAACTAACACGGGGGAGTCTCCTTTAGCTAATATTTCTGAGTGGGTAAATGTTAAGTGTCCGATATGTAACGAAGAGGCAAAAAGAGAAACAAACACAATGCCTCAATGGGCTGGGTCTTGTTGGTATTATTTAAGATTTATTGATCCTTATAATAATAAGGAGATTGTTGATAGGGTAAAAGAAAAACATTTTATGCCAGTTGATTTGTATGTTGGAGGGGCAGAGCATGCCGTACTTCATCTTTTATATGCAAGATTTTGGCATAAGTTTTTATATGATATTAATGTGGTTTCGGAAAAAGAACCATTTAAGAAATTAAGGAATGTTGGTTTAATTCTTGCGTATGATGCTCAAAAGATGAGTAAATCAAAAGGAAACACAGTTTCTTCTTCTCATATTATTGATGAATATGGAGCAGACACTTTAAGAGTCTATGAAATGTTTATGGGGCCATTTTTTGATGCAATTGCTTGGAATATGCAAGGGGTTAAAGGAGTTTCAAGATTTTTAAATAGATTTTGGAATGTTTGCTTAGATTGCAGAGATAATGATGATATTGAATCTTCAAGAGAAGTGTTAAGAGAGGAAAACATTTTAATTAAAAAAGTAAAAGAGGACTTAAAAGAAATGAAATTCAATACTGCAATTGCTTTTTTTATGGAGTTTTTAAACTTTATAGAAAAAAGGAAATACGAAGTTTCTTTAAAAACAATTGAAAATGTGTTAAAAATATTTTATCCATTTGCTCCTCATATGACAGAAGAGTTATGGAAGATTTTAGGAAAAGAAAATTATATTCATGAAGAAAAGTGGCCTGAATATGATGAAAGTTTAATAGTTCAAGATAAAATGGAATTAGTGATTCAAGTAAATGGAAAGGTTAGAGAAAAGGTTGAGGTGGGAGTAGAATTAAAAGAAGAAGAATTAAAAGAAATTACACTTAATAATGAGAAAGTTTTAAAATGGATAAAGGGAAAGGAAATTAGAAAAGTAATTTTTATCCCTCCTAAATTAATTAATATAGTGATTTAATTTTATGTGTGGAATTATTGGTTATATCGGAAAAAAACAAGCTTATCCAATTATTATTAATGGATTAAAAAGATTAGAGTATAGAGGATATGATTCTTATGGAATATGTGTTTTTGATAATGAGAATGTTTTTTTAAAAAAGAAAGTGGGAAGGATTGCAAATGATAAAGATTGTTTTTTAGGTAGCTTAGGGATTGGTCATAATCGCTGGGGGTCTGTAGGGAAAGTATGTGAGATAAATACTCACCCGCATGAATATAAAGGGATTTATGTTGTTCATAATGGAATTGTTGAAAATTATAAAGAGCTTAAAGATGAATTAATTAAAAAAGAACACAAATTTAAATCAGATACAGACACAGAAGTTATTGCACATTTAATAAGTGAAGAGTTTAAAGGAAACTTAGAAGAAGCTACTAAAAAAGCTTTGAGAAAAATAGTGGGGAGTTATGGTATTGCTGTTATTTCTAAAAAAGATAATGAAAAAATAGTAGTTGCTAAATTATCCTCTCCTATTATTATAGGGATATGCAAAGATGGGCACATTGTTTCTTCTGATGCCTCAGCTATTGTGGATTATACCAAGAAAATAGTGACGTTAGATGATAATGAAATAGCTGTTCTTAAAAAAGATGATTTTTCAATTTTCAAAGAAAAAAAGGTTGAAACTATAGATTGGGAAAGTGATGAGATAAGTAAGGGAGAGTACGAGCATTTTATGCTTAAAGAAATTATGGAAGAGCCACGAGTTATAGAAAATGCGATACAAGGGAGATTGCTTGAAAGCAATGTGAAGCTGGGAGGTTTAGAAAATGTAAAAGAAAGGTTAAAAAAAAGTACAAAAATATATTTAATAGGATGCGGTACTGGATACCACGCAGCTAAGATAGGAGAGTATTTAATGGAAGAAATTGCAGGAGTGGATGCAGAGGCTCATATGGGTTCTGAAATTCGTTATAGGAATGTAGGGTTAGGCTCTAACTATGCTGCTTTTTTTGTTTCTCAATCAGGGGAAACAGCTGATAATTTAGCTAGTCTTAAAAAGATGAAAGAGGCTTCAGTACTTTCTCTTGGAATTACAAATGTTATTGGTTCTACTCAAACAAGGGAAACAGAAGGGGGTGTTTATACAAGGTGTGGTCCTGAAATTGCTGTTGCTTCAACAAAAGCATTTATGGGACAGTTAACAGTGCTTTTAATGGTATCTATATTTTTAGGAAGACAAAGAAATTTAAGTAAAGAAAAGGCAAAAAGTATAATTAACGAGCTTAAAAGATTGCCTCAGAAAGGAGATCTCATATTAGGAGATTTTAAAAAGATACAAGAAATTGCAAACAAGTATGCTAAGTATAATAATTTTTGGTTTATAGGAAGAAAGTTTAATTATCCAGTTGCGCTTGAAGGAGCTTTAAAGCTTAAAGAAATTTCCTATATCCACGCAGAAGGAACTGCTGGAGGAGAATTAAAACATGGTCCTTTAGCTTTAATAGATGAAAATTGTCCTGTGTTTGCAATATGCACAAAAGGCTCTGTTTATGATAAAATGATCTCAAACATTGAAGAAGTTAAAGCTAGGAATGGAAAGGTGATTGCAATTGCAACTAAGGGGGACGAAAGAATAAAGAGCATTGTAGATGATGTAATTTATATTCCAAAAACACTTGAATGTTTAACTCCATTTTTAGTGACGATACCGCTCCATTTATTTGCATATTATGTTGCCTTATTTTTAAAAAGAGATATTGATAAACCTCGTAATTTAGCAAAAAGTGTTACTGTTGAATAAACATAATGAAGAAATACATAATATATTTTTTAACAATAATTCTTTTAATTTTTGTAGGAATTAATATATTGATATTAGATTATACAAAATATATTTATAACCTGGAAGATATATCTAAAACAGAAGTAGGTTTAGTTTTGGGAGCAAGTGTGCTTTCTAATAAAAGACTAAGCAATGCTTTTAAAGAAAGATTGGATACAACCCTTGAATTATATTTTAACCAGAAGATAAATAAAGTTTTAGTAAGTGGCGATAATAGAACTAAATACTACGATGAGGTTAATACAGCAAAAAAGTATTTACTTGAGAATGGAGTTTTAGAAGAAGACATTTTATTAGATCATGCTGGTATAAAAACATTTGATAGTATTTTAAGAGCAAAAAAGGTTTTTAATATAGATGAGGCTATTATTATTTCTCAAAAGTTTCATTTAGCAAGAGCTCTTTATATTGCATCAGAATTAGATTTAAATGCACAAGGATATAGTGCTGGATTAGGACAAAGTAAAAGAGAGTTTTTTGCACGTTTAAAAGCTTTTTTAGATGTACAAAAGAACATATTTAGATTAGAATAGAATCAAGATAAGTAATAATAAAAAAATGAAAGATTTTACGATTTTAATAGGTGGGCAGGCAGGACAAGGTTCAAGAAAAGCTGGTCTTGTGATTGCCAAGATTTTAAATAATTTAGGGTATAGAATTTTTATATACGATGATTATCAATCCTTAGTAAAAGGAGGACATTCTTTTTCTAAGATAAGAGCATCAAACAAAAAGGTTTTTACTCAAAATAGGGAAGTAGATTTTATACTTGCACTTGATCAATTAACAATTGATAAGCATATTGATAGTTTAAAAGAAAATGGATTAGTTGTTTTTAATTCAAGTAAGGTAAAGTTTTCTTCTGGTATTCCTATTGATGCAGAAACTATTGCAAAAGAAGAAGGAGGAATGCCAATTATGGCAAACACTGTTATTGTTTCTGTTTTTGCTAGAATTATTGGGGCTTCTTTTGAATTACTTGAAAGTGTTTTTAAAAAAGAGTTTAAAAAAGGGTTAGAGATTAATTTAAAGATTGCAAAAAGAATTTATAATGAAATTGAAGAAAGGATTAAAATAGAGAAATTAGAGAATAAGCCACTTCCTTTAATAACAGGAAATGAAGCACTTGCTTTAGGGGCAGTAAAGGCAGGGCTTGATATATATTATGCTTATCCAATGACACCTGCTACTTCTATTTTACATTTCTTAGCAGGGCATAAATTAGGAGTTCAAACTATACAGCTTGAAAATGAAATAGCAGTTATTATATCTGCTTTAGGTTCAGCTTATGCAGGAAAACGATCTATGCTTGGAACATCTGGCGGAGGGTTTGCTTTAATGACAGAAGGAATTAGTTTAGCAAGCATTGCAGAGCTTCCTATTTTAATTGTTAATAGCCAAAGAACTGGACCTGCAACTGGGGTGCCAACATACAATGCACAAGCAGACCTTAATTTTGTTTTAAATGCAGGACATGGAGATATTGTTAAATTTGTAGTAGCGCCTAAAGATGCAGACGAGTGTTATGAATGGAGTGGAAGATTATTAAATTTAGCATGGAAATATCAAACTCCAGCAGTTTTATTAATTGATAAAGAAATATCAGAAAGCACTTTTAATTTTGAAAGTAAGGCTAGGATTGAAAAACAAGAAGCATTACTTTCAGATAAAAAAGAAGATTACAAAAGATACGAAATTACCCCATCTGGGATTTCGCCATTGGCTTTTCCTGGAGAAGGTGTTGTTTCTAAAGTGACTTCTTATGAGCATGATGAATATGGCTATACTGCAGAGGAAGATGAGGAGATAATAATGCAGATGCAAGAAAAAAGATTAAGGAAGTTTGAAGAGATGCAAAAAGAAGTTGAGGACATGGTAGATGCAATTAAAGTTTATGGGAAAAAAGATTCAAAAAATGTTTTAATAACTTGGGGGTCAAGTTCTCATCCTGCAATAGAAGCAACAGAAGATTTAGATGTAAAAGTACTTCAGATTATTGTTTTAGAACCTTTTCCAGTTCTGCAGATTTTAGATGAATTAGAAAATGCTTCTAATATTATTTGCGTTGAGCAAAATGCATTAGGACAATTAGCATCACTTTTAGCTAAAAATGGCATAGAGGTGAATGAATTAATTTTAAAATATTCTTCAAGAGTTATTTTAAAAGAAGAGATTAAAGATTTAATAAAAGAAGTATTATGAAAAAATTAGAAACAAATTACAAAAATACGTGGTGTCCTTTTTGTGGTAATTTTGGGATTTTAGCTGCTTTTAAAAAAGCAATTGAAAATGAGAATCTGGACAAGATTGTGATTACAACTGGGATTGGATGTCATGCTAAGCTGGCAGATTACATTAATGTTAGCTCCTTTTATTCTTTGCATGGAAGAGCCATACCAGTAGCAGAAGGGATTAAACTTGCAAACCCTGGACTTAAAGTAATAGTGTTTACTGGCGATGGAGATTCGTTAGATGAAGGGATAAGTCATTTAATTCACGCTGCAAAAAGGAATATAGATATAACGGTAATATTGCATAATAATAGATTGTTTGCANNATGGGTGCTCCTGAAAGCCCATTAAATCCACTTGAGCTTATGCTTGCAAGTAATGCTACTTTTATAGCAAGAAGTTATAGTTTAAAGATAAAGCATTTAGAAGAAACAATGAAAAGAGCTATTTCACACAAAGGTTTTTCTATTGTGGAAGTATTAACTCCTTGTGTTTCATTTTTTAATACCTCTGACTTTTATAATGAAAATACATATATTATAGAAGATAGTAATTTAGATTCAGAAGAAAAAGCTTTAAAAAAGATAAAAGAGAGTGAGAAGATTCCTTTGGGTATTTTTTATGAAGTCCAAAAAGAAGTATATTCTAAAAGGGCATTAGTTTCTAAAAAAGAAGAAACAGTAGAAAAAATACTAGAAGAACTTATATGAGAAAAGTAGTTTGCCTTGGTGGGGGAAATGCTATGCCAAAAGCAGTTTTAGCTCAGATTAAAAACGAGAAAATTGATCTTAGTGTTATTTCCGCTACATTAGATTCAGGTGGATCCTCAGGAAAATTAAGAAGGGATTTTAATATAATTGCGGTGGGAGATATGCGAAGAGCTTTTTTGGAGTTATCTCCACTAAGGAGGAGTTTGGATTATAGGTTTAAAAATGGACATAATCTTTTAAATTTAATTATGGCAGTAATTNNCTTGATAATGTAAATTTGTGCGCACTTCTTTTTAATGGAGAAATTGTTAAGGGTGAAACAAACATTGATATCCCTAAACATAATTCAAGAATTAAAAAGGTGTTTTTAGATAAAAAGGCTTTTGCTTTTAAAGAGTCTTGTGAGAAACTTTCAAGGGCAGATTTTATTATTATTGGACCTGGGGATCTATATTCTTCTCTTATTCAGATTTTACTTGTTACAGGGATTAAGGAGGCAATTAAAAAAAGCAAAGCCAAAATAATTTATATTTGCAATTTAGAAAATAAGAAAGGGGAGACAGACGATTTTACAGTTTCTGATTTTGAAAAAGAAATAGAAAAATATTTAGGAAAGGATTTAGATTATATTATTTTTAATAATAATAAGAAAGTTGATTTTGTTCAGTTTAATGCTTATAATGATTCTAAGCATATTGGAATAGATTTGTATAATTCAAGTGAACTTATTAAAAAATTAAGGGAATTAATAATATGAAAGCGATTATATTAGCATCTGGAAATGGGTTGAGGTTTTTACCTTTATCTAAAACCAATCCTAAGCCTTTAACAAAGTTATTTGGAAAATCTATTATAGAGCACAACCTTTTGAGTTTAAAAGGAATAGTTGATGAGGTTTTTATTGTCATAGGATATTTAGGGGAAAAAATAAAAGAGGCGATAGGAGATAATTATAATGGAATTAAAATAACATATGTTATTGATAACGAAATTATAGGCACAGGAAATTCTGCAAGGCTTGCTGTTGCTAAAATTAAAGATGATAAGGTGATTATAATGAATGGAGATGATCTTTATAATAGAGAAGATGTTAAAGCCTTGGTTCAAAAATGCCCTTCGATTGCAGCTAAAAAAGTTTTAAATCCTTCTAATTTTGGGATTATTATAATTGAAGAGGGGAAAGTTAAGGAAATAGAGGAGAAGCCTGACGATCCTAAAAGCAATCTTGCAAACATTGGATTGTATTGTCTTCCGACAAGTGTTTTTAATGAACCTATATCAAAATCTAAAAGAGGGGAATATGAGATAACAGATTATGTTAAGAATTTAAATTATATAGAGGCAAGCTCTTGGGTTCCTGCATCTTATCCTTGGGATTTATTTAGTATGGTGGAATTATTGTTTAAAGGATTAAAATTTCGGAAATATGGGAGAATTGAAATAGGAGTTGTAATTAAGGGTAAAGTTTACATAGGAAAAAATTCAATAATTAAAAGTGGCTCTTATATTGAAGGTTCTGTTTTTATAGGAGATAATTGTAAAATTGGACCAAATGCTTATATCAGAGAAAATACAGTTATAGAAGATAATTGTTCTATTGGCGCAGGGGTTGAAATTAAAAATTCAATAATTGGGGAAAATACAAAGATAAATCATTTAGCATATGTGGGAGATTCAATACTTGGAGAAAATGTTAATTTAGGAGCAGGCACAATTACAGCAAATTTAAGGCATGATGGAAAAACAATTAAAACTTTGGCAAACAATGTGTTAATTGACACAAAAAGACAAAAGTTTGGAACGGTTATAGGAGATAATGTTAAGACTGGTGTTTCCACAGTTATATTTCCTGGTAGAAAAATATGGCCAAACAAAATAACATATCCACAAGAGAAAGTAGAAAAAGATTTAATATAATGATATACTAAAAAACAATGACAAGAGTAATAGCAGTTGCAAATCAAAAAGGAGGAGTTGGAAAAACTTCAATCGCTGTAAATTTACCAGTGTTTTTAACAGCGTATGGAAAGCGTGTGCTTTTGGTAGATTTTGATTCGCAGGCAAATGCAACTTTTTCTTTAGGGATAGATCCTAACACATTAAGAAAGTCAGTTTATGAGGCAATTCTAGGGGAGGTTCATCCTCAAGAAGTGATTAAGCGAACTGTTTTTTTAGGATATGATGTGCTTCCAACATCACATGACCTTGCTGGGGCTGCAGTTGAGCTTGTTAATATGAAAGATAGAGAGTACAGACTTAAAAAAGTAATTGATTCAGTTAAAAATAATTATGATTTAGTTTTTATTGATTGTCCGCCATCTTTAGGACTTCCTACCTTAAATGCGCTTGTGGCAGCGGATGATGTTATAATCCCTGTCCAGGCTGAGTTTTTATCTATTGAAGGTCTTTCACAATTACTTTCCAATATTAAGTTAATCAATGAGAATTTAGATAGGGATATTCAAATTATGGGGGCAGTATTAACAATGTATTTAAGGAGGAATAAGGTGAGTCAAGAAGTTGAAAAGGAATTACGAAGGAACTTTGAAGATTATGTTTTTGATGCAATAATTCCAAGAGCAACTGTTTTAGCAGAATCTCCTCGTTATGGAAGAACAATTTTAAGGCATGCTCCAAATTCTAAAGCAGTGAATGCATTTAGAGAGCTTGCAGAAGAATTTATAAGAAAATTATGAAAAAAAGAGGTTTAGAATCTTTAATACCAAAAAAGAATAATGAAGATTATGATGAGGGTCCATCTCAAAAAGAAAGTGTTTTTTGGGTTGAAGTTGATAAAATAAAAGTAAATCCTTATCAACCAAGAGCACATTTTGATGAAGAGGATTTAGATAGTTTAGCAGAGTCTATTAAAAGACACGGTATTTTGCAACCTTTAATTGTTTCAAAAATTTCAAAAAATGAATACGAACTTGTTGCTGGAGAAAGAAGATTAAGAGCAGCAAAGCAGGTAAATATTGATAAAGTGCCAGTTATAATAAGGGCGCCTGACGAACAAGAGAAATTAGAATTAGCTTTAATTGAGAATGTTCAAAGAAGAGATTTAAATCCAATGGAAAAAGCAGAAGCTTTTAAAAGGCTAAGAGATGAGTTTGACCTCAGGGATTGGGAAATAGCAAAGATTATGGGTAAAAGTAGGGAGGTGATCACAAACACAGTGCGGTTTTTGAATTTAACTTCTTTGGGAAAGAATGCTTTAAGAGCAGAACAAATTTTTGAAGGGCACGCTAAGGTTTTACTTTCTCTTCCTAAAGACGAGCAAAACAGGTTTATTAAAATGATAATAAAAGAAAAATTAACTGTAAGACAGCTTGAGAAAAGAGTGCGTGATTTTAAGAATCCTAGAAAGCCCTTGAACTTAGAAGACCAGGAAAGTTTGGATGAATTTGAAAATAGATTTAAGAAAGTTTTAAAATACGATAACATTAAAATCAAGGGAAATAAGAAGAATTATCAGGTTGTTATTAAATTTAAGACTGCAAAAGAAATGGAAGATTGGATAGATAACCTATGAACAATCTTTGTTTGAGCAAACAGTTTTTTTCCCTTTTTCTACCATAAGAGAGCCACATTTTTTGCATAATTCTTTGGTTGGTTTGTCCCAAAGAGCAAAATCACAATCTGGCCATTTTGTACAGGCATAGAATATCTTGCCTTTTTTTGTTCTTTTTTCTGTGATTTTTCCAATACCACATTGAGGGCAAGTAATGCCGAGGTCTTTTTTCAAAGATTCTGCGTATTTACATTTTGGAAATCCTGTGCAGGCTAGAAATTTTCCAAACCTACTCATTTTAATAGCTAAAGGTTTTTGGCATTTAGGACATATTTTATCTGTTATTTCTGGCTCTGGTTTTTGTGTTTTAACTTCTTTGTATTTTCTTTCGAGATTTTCATTAAAAGGAAAGTAAAAGTTTTTTATAACTTCTCTCCAGTTTTCTTTTCCTTCTCCAATGTTGTCTAGTTTTTTTTCCATTTCTGCGGTGAATTTATAATCAACAATGTTTTCAAAATTTTCTTTAAGCGTATTATTTACAATTTGTCCTATTTCTGTAGGGACGAACCTTCTATCTTCATTTTTTTCTACATAGTTTCTTGTTTGAATGGTTGAAATAATGGTTGCGTAAGTGGATGGTCTTCCTATTTCATATTCTTCTAGTTTTTTAATAAGAGAGGCTTCATTGTATCTTGCCTTAGGCATAGTAGAATGCTCTTCTTT
>MTKW01019789.1_pt1 | contig 10555 bp, 11 predicted proteins | sample 1042761 | NCBI WGS metagenome assembly MTKW01 (sample SAMN06205366, study PRJNA360243) | anaerobic digester metagenome | biome: Wastewater treatment plant; feature: Anaerobic digester sludge; material: sludge; isolation source: anaerobic digester fed with sludge from wastewater treatment plant ...
AGCACTCAATTAACATCCATTAGCCGCTATTGGGCTAACCCAGTATATTATTTGAGAGTTCAGCGGTTCCTAAACGAACTTAACAGCCTTGGCATTGGTGGGTACAAGAATTCACTCGTAGCAAGAAAGAATCCAGGAAGGATCGAATAGGTTTTCTGAAGAATCTGAATTGTAAAGAGGAGGTTTGCCATGTTTAAGGACCTTAACCAAACCTGGGATCTTGATACGTTCTTCCCAGGAGGAAGCCAATCACCTGAGTTTGCAGAGTACCTTGACGATCTGGAAAACAGCCTCAAGGATCTTGCCGGGGAAACGCAACCGGGCCTTGCCAGGGACAAATCCAGATTGACCTTGGCTATCAAGGCCCTGCAAGATCTTTCAAACAGGCTGCGGCATGCAGGAGCCTTTGTATCGTGCCTTAACGCCCAAAACGTTCATGATACATACGCTAGAATCGTTGCAGGAAGAGTAAAGCAACTCTCTGCGGCTTTTTCCGGCATAATGACTTCCCTAGATGAGGAAATGCTTAATATCCCTGATTCAGAGTGGACTAATCTCCTGGAGCAAACTGAAGGGCTCAAGGAAATTGCATTCAACTTGAGCGAGCGCAGAGAGAGAGCCAGGGAGATGCTTCCTCCAGAGCAGGAGAAACTTGTAAGCCAGCTTTCAGTTAACGGCTACCACGGATGGTCTGATTTGTATGACCTTACTACCGGCCGGATGACAATAGAGGTAGAACTTGAGGGCAAGAAGGCCAAACTATCACCGGGCCAGCTATCGAACAGAATGTCAGATCCTAATCCACAAGTAAGATCCTACCTTATGGAGAAATGGGAGAATGCTTGGGCCGAAGTGGCAGATTTCTGTGGCATGGCCCTTAACCAGCTGGCAGGGTACAGGCTGAGTTTGTATAGGGCACGCAGCTGGGACTCATTTTTGAAAGAACCCCTGGTCATAAACCGCATGACTGAAGATACCCTGAATGCCATGTGGGGCGCTATAGACAACAGCAAGGATAGGCTCGTCAAGTATCTTGCCCGCCGAAAAGAATACCTTGGCCTCGAAAAGATGGGCTGGCAAGACCTTAATGCGCCCCTGGGCCAGGCCAAGAGCAAGATGTCATACGATGAGGCTGCAGAGTTTATTGTCGAACAGTTCGGACGCTTTAACCCTGAGATGGCAGAGTTTGCAGCAAATGCTTTCCGCAACAGATGGATAGAATCTGAAGACCGGCCGGGAAAACGCATGGGTGGTTTTTGTACCAGCTTCCCGGGCAAGAAGCAGTCTAGGATTTTCGTGACATTCTCAGGGACCCTGGGAAATATGGCAACAGTTGCCCACGAACTGGGACACGGCTTCCACCAGCATCTTATGTTTGATCTACCGGCATTCTCTCAGAGGTATGCCATGAACGTAGCAGAAACCGCTTCTACCTTCGCAGAAGTACTTGTAGCTGATGCTGCAACGAAACATGCAAGAGACCCTGAAGAAAAGCTCATGCTTGTCGACGATAAACTGGCCAGGGCAGTAGCCCTTCTTATGAACATCCAGTCAAGGTTCTTGTTTGAAACAAGGTTCTACGAAGAGCGGAAAAAAGGTATTGTGAGCACAGAACGGCTTAACGACATCATGCTTCAGGCGCAGAAGGAGGCATTCAATGATTCCCTGGATGTATATCATCCTCACTTCTGGGCTTCCAAACTTCATTTCTACATAACAGGCACGCCATTTTACAATTTCCCTTATACCTTTGGCTTCCTGTTCAGTGCAGGAGTGTACGCTCAAGCGCTTGCTGAAGGCCCTGGATTCAGGGACAAGTACGCCGCCCTCTTGCGTGACACAGGCAGAATGCAGGTAGAAGACTTGGCCAGGAAACACCTTGGAGCTGACCTCACCAGGCCCGGCTTCTGGCAAAACGCCATCGACCTAGTCACCGCCGATCTAGATCTGTTCATGAGCATGACGTCCAAGTAAAACCCGGGAAACGCGGGGACGGTGAAAAACTGGGACGGTCCTAACGTTTCATCCGAAACGCGGGCCGTCCTTTCTGCTCTGCGGCTGAAAAACTGGGACGGTCCTAACGTTTCATCCGGAACGCCGGCCATCCTATCTGTTCTGTAGCCGCCCAGCCGAGCCATTTACACAAAATTTATAACGCTCCTCGGCATAGAGCCCTTCGGTGCAGATCCGCACCACTTTTCGGCCAAAGTGGTGCGAAACCGGACGGCTTTGACGCAAAAGCGGTGCGGATTCGGTGCGGTTTGGTTTCGATAAGCATCCGAAGCCAAATCTGCTCTACACACCGGTGCAGATCCGGATGACTTTGGAGCAGAGCTGGTGCAGAATCGGATGAGTCTAAGCTAAAAGTGGCGCAGATTCGGTGCATGTTGGTCTCGGAAACGAACGCACACAGTCTACCGGTGCAGATCCGGACGACTCTGGAGCAAAACCGGTGCAAAAGCGGATGAGTTCGAGTCAAAGTGGTGCGGATTCGGTGCAAGTTGGTATCGATCTGCCACTGAAGCAACTTTACCCCGCAAACCAGTGCAGATCCGAACGGCTTTGGGCATAAACCGGTCATGAATCGGGCCAGTCTGATGTAAAGGCGGTACAGATTCTGAGTGAGTGAAAGCTGACTTATAACAAGCTGACATATAGTATGAGAGAAATGGTGGGGACTACAGGGCTTGAACCTGTGACCTTTCGGATGTGAACCGAACGCTCTGCCGCTGAGCTAAGTCCCCAGCAAAAGACAGTATATCAGACTATTTCTCTGCAAGCAACGACCACTGCAACCCTCGGGACTGATGACTCCCGTTCAGTCAACGCCTAGCCATTCTCGCCAGATCGTCTCCTGTAAAATGGATATATGCTCTTATGACACCGGCATCATCCTGCAGCAAGAGAATGAGCAGGGCGAACTGTGAAGTCCAGGAAGAATCAACAACCGCTGATATGCCCTGTTCATCCCGGTATAGTGAGGTATACCCTTCCCGGCGGCCATGATACACGAGCATGTAATTCAGCCGTTCTTCCAGGAGACGCTTGGATATGTCTATATCATCCATGGATCTAGGTTGGGCGAAGCCGCGCGTCAACGATTCAGGGGCAAGACATAGTACCCAATCCAAGAGTACCGGGTGAATCCCCGAGCGTAGGCAGGAAGACTGGAGCGGTCTACTCTCATCGTATCTGCTTCTACTTGCTCTTGTCTCCACTTCTAGGTATCTGGATCCATATATGATGAGCTGTAATAATACGTATCGTGATACAGCAACCGGTTAGGAAACTCATATGCGTCTTCGAAAGCGCTTGCAGCCGGAAAATCTTATATGACTGCTAGATGAACAAGCTGAGTAGCCTCAGCTCTCGCGAAGGCACCGTGCACGGGGACTGGAACGCCCCGCTCAGATATAGCCTGGAATCTCACCTGACTGGTCATGAATTGCCAGCGAAATCGGCGAAACAACGGTAAGAAACATCGACTCTTAACTAGGTACTGCCAGTGCCCGGCTTCATACTGAGAGTGTGACTGGTAATACTGAAGTGTCTTAACTAGGTACTGCCAGTGCCCGGCTTCATACTGAGAGTGTGACTGGTAATACTGAAGTGTCTTAACTAGGTATCTGCCAGTGCCCGGCCCATACAATCAGCGTCCTTTGAAAACCTTATCCAAAATAAGTTTGTCACCGTATGAAAAAAGTTTCTCACCCAAATAGCCAACAGTATCAAGCGTTTCCTCAATTGTGGAACCAATGATTCCTTCGCCCTCGGGAACGCTTAACCCCCTGTAGACCATGAATGCTGCATTAAGCCCTTGAATTGCTCCAACGCTTCCCTTCAAGGCACAGCTGGCCTTTGCTCCGTCACATATCATCCCATAGAGCGCCGACAGCACTACGTTAATGGCCTTCTTCACCTGGCTCACATCCCGGCTCAAAAGCCAGCTAATAGCCGCCGCCACTCCTGCTCCTGCACTGACAGCACCGCACACACATGAAATGCTGCCCATGTAACTCTTGACATAAAGGTTAGCTGCATGTCCCAGATACAGGGCCCTGGCCGCTTCTTCGCTTGTAACCTGAAGAGACTCAGCTGCAGTAAGCACAGGAACCGCCAGCATAATCCCTTGGTTGCCACTTCCGCCTGAAGTCAGCACAGGCCACGGCGTTCCGCCCATCCTGGCCGATATGGCACCCAAAACTCTTTGGTGAACACGTGATAGAAGATCCTCAGAGGCCACGGCAGAACAGGGCACGCCGGGCAGAAGCTGAGCCCCGTCCTCAACTCCATGGAGGGAGTGTCTGCAGCTTTGGTTTTGCCCAGACTCCAATGCCAGTTTCACATCTGATTTTGCCCCGTCAAGAAGGAATTCCAGTTCATCAAAATCCGCACTCATACANNTTAGTATGGCTCCCAGAAATGACTACTTCAGCCACATGACCGCCGCTGTAGGCTGTAGCACAAGCATACACTCCTGTAATGTCATCCTTGCAAGAAACCTGTACTTTCCCTGCATCTACGAAATCATATGCAATCTCAACTTCGTCGGGAGTAACATCTGCCAGTACCTGCAACCCTCTGCCGCTGTCACCTAACACACTTCCCAGGGCAGCTGCCACAGCCGGCCCTTTCCTGTCTCCGCACGGAAGCCCGGCAGACAATGCGTTTTTGAGCACACCGGGGCTCATGGAAACTTCAACCCTGTCAGGAATAGTTCCAAGAAGCCCGCTGGCTTTGGAGGCAGCAAGCGCTACCATTGCCGGTTCAGTACATATCGTTGCAAGTTGAGCATGTTCAGTTACGAGGTTCAGTAGTACCTGCTCCTTTTCAAGACTACACATAACCCGTCCTCCCTCTAGTTTGTACAGATTGTGACGCACTCGTCCGAAAACTGATTATATCTCAATAGTTCATTATGATAAGTTCTGAAACTGGCCCTCTGCGATTACCTTTTGAGTTTATCGCCCGTTTTGCTTGTATGGATTCAACCCTGAATTCGCGGTACATCTTTCTTACCCAATCTGTATCGGAGTTGCTTGCCATAACCAAAACTCCACTTCCAGACAGCCTTCGAAAGACATCTGCCAATCGAACCTGGTCTTCCAGTTGAAAGCCATCTCCAACGTAGTTTGTGAAATTAGAGGTCTGGCTGACCGGATAATAGGGCGGATCAAAATACACAAAATCACCGGAACCGGCCAGTTCCACAGCTTTTTCAAAATCTTCATTAAGAAGCACCGCGTTTTGCAGCACTTTGGATACATTCAGCAAGTTCGCCTCATCAAAAATGGCAGGCTGCTTATAGCGGCCGAACGGTACGTTAAATTCACCCTTGCGGTTTACACGCCAAAGGCCATTATAGCAGGTTTTATTTAGAAAAATGAACCTCGATGCCCTTTCTACTTCCGACAGTTTCAGAGGGTCCTGGGCTCTGACCCTATAGTAATATTCTTTTGCTACAACATGCTTTTTGAGCGATTCCACAAGTTCAAAAACGTCGTTCTTAATAATCCTGTATGCATTCACCAATTCTTCGTTCTTGTCGTTCAGAACTATCTTGCAGACATTAGAAACATCATTCAACTGGGCTGACAGGGCGAAAAACAACGCGCCTCCGCCCACAAACGGTTCCACGTAACCGCTAAACCGTTCAGGTGCCCTGGCAATAAGCTCGTCGAGAATCTGGCCCTTCCCTCCGGCCCACTTTACAAAGGGCCTAACCTCGGATCTTTTGTATTTCCTGCTAAGAACATCTTCAGCCAAACATACCACTCCATGCTTAAGGCTAGCCTNNAATGGAACCAAATTCACTAATTCGCCATAAAACACGCCACATCCTGCATCCCGCCACTGCAACTTCTTGGAATGGATAGACACGTGGGACCAGCGCAATGCAAACTGGCCGGGATAAGGCACGTGCGAATCCTCTGAATGCAAAACCGCTGGATCTTCACTCAACAAAGATGCCACCGAAGAAATCGTGGGATCCCGAAACCATCCAAGGCAAATTTCGTATATTAGCACGAATGGGGGCAAAGGAGAGGTTGCAGTGAAGACTATTAAGGTGGGCAAGGTAACCCTGGGAATTATCCTTATCATATTCGGGCTTAGCATATATTTCGGGCAAACAAGAGGATACCAATGGTTTGATATAATTGTGAAATTCTGGCCGCTGGCACTTGTCAGTTTGGGAGTTGAATACGTAATTGCGTCCAGGGACTACGAAGCAAAAGTGAGTTTGAGCAAGAGTTCAGTACTCTTAATGGCCTTGGTTCTGCTGGTAGCGTATAGTTATGCCAACGACTGGGGACTAATAGGACTCAATCTCTTCACCCACAACCCGCTGGGTACAATCAACATAGGGCTGCCCAACGCCAGGGAATCCTATACCCTAACCATGGACATTGATGAAATCCTTGATTCCGGCCAGGGCAGGCTTGAACTTAGCAATGTATCGGGAAACATCAGACTTCAAGGATCTGAAACAACCAGGGTTAGCGGTAAAATCCAGATCACTGCCAGGGCGGCAACAGTTGAAGAAGCCCGAAAGTCAGCAGAGTCCATTGAAATAGAAAAGGCCAGGCTGGGCAACACTCTCAGTCTCATACCCCGGCTGCCGCATAAAGTCAATCAGCAATACAGCGTGTCCTTCGATCTGAACATTCCTGCCTCGGCAGACGTTGAAATCGAGACTGTATCCGGGGATAGTGAAATCGAAGGAGTCAGAGGAGCTGTAATGGTCGATTCTGTTTCAGGCGATGTGGGGCTTGACGGACTCGCCGGATCCGTTCGGGTCAAGACAGTCTCCGGCTCTGTAGAAGCTACCCTGGGAACAGCTATGGATCGCATCACAATCGAGACAGTAAGTGGCGCAGTAGATATAGAAGTTCCACCTGAAACCGGCGGAACTGTTGAGGCCGAAACAGTCAGCGGTAAGATGAGCGCCAAAGACCCGGGTGTTTCAATTACTGAAAGGCCTGGCCACAAATCAGCGTCAGGGAAAATCGGTTCAGGAAACACAATAATAGAAATCGAGACTGTCAGCGGAAATGTGAAGTTCTCTGATTGATAATGAATGACCTGTGCCCGGTCCCCGTGACCGGGCATCATCGTATGATCCATTTACTATCGATCTACAATCCAAACGGCTTCAGCGCGAATTGACCCGGTAGGGCTGGAATTCTTGTACAATCTCAAAGGAGTATCAGGATGGGGAATAAATGGCTCACGGCAGGAGCCAATCCAATGCCCAGGAGCCATCAAACCCACCCGGAATGGCTCTACAGGCGAGCCAATCAGCAACACGTAAACCGCAAGACCCGCCGGAATGGCTCGGCAGATGAGCCATGAAGAACAGACAACCACAATAATCACGAGGGCAATCACGATCCGCCGATTCCCACAGGAATGTTTCGAGCTCTGACTCATTTTCGAAGGAGCCAGAGCCCGAAACCAACTTTCCATATGTCAAACGATTTTGCCAGGTCAAAACTCACCCGGCCGAAGCACAAGCGGCTATTAGTTAGGCTTATTCTCAGAGCGGCTGCATTTGTCGTCACATTCGCAGTCTTCGTCGCCCTCGTCATCGCACGGGCCATCGCATTCGCACTGACTTTCATCTGCAAATTTCTCTCTACATTCTTCTTGAGATTCTTCCTTTGCGTCTTCCTTGGCCTTATCCTTATCTTTGCCCTTATCTTTCTTCGGTTTTCCTATGTTAATCTTGGACACGACCTCGGGAAGTTTCTCAACAATCTTGTCCATTATCCCTCGGCCTTCAAAAGTGTAAACCTGTACATCTCCATCTTCCTTAACCGCGACTATTGCCATGGGCCGCAGGGCTGCCCCGCCGCCTGAACCAGAACCTCCGCCCGAATCCTTTTCGGTTGTGCCATGGCCACCGCCTGATCCAAACCCAAAAGATACAGACTGAATTGGTATCAAGGTAACTTTCCCTGCAACAACCGGTTCCCCGAACACAGTCTTGGTTGAAATGAACTTCTCCAATTGAGAGCCTAGAGCCTCCAGCGATCCTGCATGTTCCATGATTCCGCCTCCCCCTTCTGACTGGTTACATATTATGCAACATAGCCATGGCCGGTATTGTAAGCCCATGGCATCGTACGCAAACATAAGCATTAATTTCCTTAAGTTCTCACTGGTAACAGACACCATCGCTAGTCTTTACGAAGAAAAACCCGGCAAGTATCACGACAACCCTATTTCTCATCATCCAGCCGCTCATGCCTGTTGTCTTATTTGCTTTAATTACTTTGATTGCTCTGCTTGTTTTTCTTCCACCAGAACCGCCTGATTTCCCTGTCAAATGCAAAGCGCGCTGCAATCCATGCAATTTGGCCTGGCATTACCCAAGCAGATGCTTTACCACCGGCGGAGATGACCTGACTCTGAAAGTTAGGGTAAATTCTCACTCCGTTCACGCCGAATGCACCTGCATACGCCGAAAACAAGCCATATACTATTCCCGTATGGGATGGGTCCGGAAACCCGAGTTCCAGATCCAAATCCGCTTTAAGGTGGGCCGCTCTGAGAAGAGCCTTAACTACCCATACTACTTTTGACCTCACGTGAGGTGCAGTGAATCTCTTTATCTCCCTGAGAGATACTCTTTTGTGTCGCTCCGACTTCTCAGGCCGCTCCGACTTCTCAGGCCGCTTCGACTTCTCAGGCCGCTTCGACTCCTCAGGCCTATTGGGCTTATCAGAGTCTCTTGATCTCCCCGACTCTAGGGGTTTCTCATCCTTAGGCTCCTTCTCCAGTGTCTTCCCTGGCCCACCTCGAGTCTTACCCTTTCCAGCCGTCTTGCCCCCGAGCGCAAAAGGCAGTTTGATCCCGAATAACTTAAGACATGGAGAATCAGATTCAGATACCTGTATAGAAAACAACCCCAGAAAAACCTTTAAGTCCAGTTCGAATCCATAGCCGAATAGAAACAAATCAATATCGCCAGGTTCAGATTCACAGCCATCAAGACTGTCTAGAGCCTCGTCGAGATTGCTCTCAATCCGGCAGAAACCCGTACCTTTCATGGAAAACGGTAGCAATAAGATGGCTATTACAGCAAATAGAATAACAGCGGTTAGGGCTCCCAGAATCCTCAAAGCTGCAATAATGACTGCCACAAGAATACTCATAGATCCCCCTCCGCCTGTGTTCTACATCGAAAGACAAAGGATCACTCTGATTCAAATACTCGACCGGCCCTTTGTATTCAATCTAGTGCCTGACGCAAAATCCAGTTGAACATACATATTTCATTCGGCAATTTACTACTTCTGTTGAAGGCTGGAGATTTCCTTTCGGCGACTAGGGTGGATATCATATGACAGTCTAGATTCGTTATTGCCTCGGCCCTCACAAGAAGGAGAAGCCGGGAGTCATGAGGAAACTTCCACTGAGCATTTGCATTCGGATCTGTGCAGACCGGCATGAATGTCGAAGGTGAAACACATAAAGCGCCCAGTATCTGGCACATGTTCCATTCCGGCCTATTTGGACGGCGAAACATAATCTCTCACAGTTACGAGGTGTTAGCATAGAAAATGGCAACCAAGCAAAATACATTCCATGCCGTGCTATTCGATCTAGACGGCACACTAATTGATACAACCCAGGCCATACTCGAATCACTTAAACATACCATCCACCATTTTATAGGCGTAACACCAAAAGACAGCGAGCTGCGCCCTTACATGGGCCTTCCTTTGTTTGATCAGTTTGCCCGTCTTTTGCCCGGCAACGAAGATAAGGCCTGCCAGGTGTACGTAGAACACAATCTGTCAATTCACAAAAGATGCGTCAAGCCCTTCCCGGGGGTAACCAGCACACTGAAAAAGTTGAAAGCCCATGGGATCAAGCTAGGACTTGTTACGTCAAAACGCCGGCATACAGCCATGGTAGGCCTTGAAATAGCAGGCATTCAAAGCATCTTCGATGCCATGGTTTTCTGTGATGACACGATCAAGCATAAGCCAGATCCTGCACCAATTTTGAAGGCATTGGATATCCTTAAGTACAGCCTGGCAGCAACGACCTACAAGCCAGGATCGAGCGCAGACACCAGTGTACCTGTTCAGAACCGGCCAAATAGTGAACTGCCGGAAATCTACACAAACATCGCAGCCACCACAGGCATCGCAAACACCGCAGTTGCAAACATCGCGGCTGTCGCAGGCGCTTCCACATACAGAGTTCTTATGGTAGGCGACTCTCCATCAGACATTAACGCAGCCAAAAACGCTGACAGGGCCTTTGGCTCTGTCGTGGTGTCTGTGCAAAGCGCCGGTGTCACATACGGAGCGTATGAAAAAGACGTCATAGAACAGGAGAAACCCGATTACGTCCTGGATAACATATCCCAGGTTCTTGCGTTATGTGGGTTGGCAGACAAAGTCTAGGAGATAACCCGGCTTAGGAAATTGGGTGTTGTCTACCGCGGCACAACTGCCGCACTTCGGATTGAATCCATATTGGTTCTCAGTAAGTCAGCTGAAAGGACTGATGGAATTGACCAGACAGCGTGAAATACATA
>MTKW01040858.1_pt1 | contig 10550 bp, 10 predicted proteins | sample 1042761 | NCBI WGS metagenome assembly MTKW01 (sample SAMN06205366, study PRJNA360243) | anaerobic digester metagenome | biome: Wastewater treatment plant; feature: Anaerobic digester sludge; material: sludge; isolation source: anaerobic digester fed with sludge from wastewater treatment plant ...
CCCTGGCCGGGATCGTATGACACCCGCCATAACATGCCGCTGATTCGGGTGACAGCCGATACACGTATCGCTCCTGACGAAATCGTTTATCTGTCTTGTTACCATCCTGTTTTGATCTACAGCGGCCAAGTCAATTGCAGTCTGAGCGATCCAAAGGTGTTTGCTTTGTGCCGGCAGCAGATTGACTATACCGAAAGTGCTCTGCAGCCGGATGGCTATTTTATGTCCCATGATGAAATTCGATGTGCCGGCTGGGAGCCCGATCAGATTAAGACTTTTGAGTCCACTGGCCAATTGCTGGCGTATAACGTTCAAACCTGCTATCAAATTATCCGTCAGGCCGCCGGCCAAAAACCCGTTTATATCTGGTCGGATATGTTTGATCCCTATCATAACGCACGCGACGGTTATTATCTGGTGAACAATACTCTGGCAGGGTCTTGGGAAGGGCTTGCCAAAGATATCAGCGTTATGAAATGGGGCGGAGGAGAACATGCCCGAGATGGCTTGGTGTTCTTTGCCGAACGAGGACATACCCAGCTTATCGCCGCTTATTATGACGGCAATGTCGGCGAAGATTACCGGATGTGGAACGCTGCCATAGAGGGCGTTGACTCCATTGATGGGGTCATGTACACAACATGGCAAAATGATTTTTCAGCCCTTGAAGCATTTGCGTCCTGCTGGTGGAATCGCCCCTGACGCCGATGCATTTTGGCGATTTTACCTGAAATCGTCCGGCGAAAATTGGGATTCCGCCTGCGTGCCGCCCAAGCGAAGGGCTGCCAGCTCGGCAGGACCGACTTTCCCTTGGATAAATTGCTGAACCAGGTCGCTGGGATGGTTGCGGATATAATCTGCATCACCATCGGCGATAATTTTCCCTTTGTATAGCATAATGATCCGATCGGCGATTTTGTAGGCACTTTTCATATCGTGCGTAACTGCCACACTGGTGATTTTGAGTTCCTTTTGGAGTTTGAGAATCAATTCATTAATAATATCTGATGTGATGGGATCCAGGCCGGTAGTCGGCTCGTCATAGAGAATCACCTCAGGATTAAGAGCAATCGCACGCGCCAAGGCGACACGTTTTCGTTGTCCGCCGGACAGTTCAGCCGGGTAATGCTGCTGGTAGCCGTCCATACCCACCAACGCCAGTTTCTGTTTGACCAGGCCGTCAAGGGTTTTTTCGTCCATTGATTTGACGTGCTGACGGACGGGAAAGGCGATGTTCTCATAGACGGTAAGACTATCAAACAATGCTCCCATCTGAAAACAAAATCCGAACTTTGTACGAATCTCGGCAAGCTCTTTTTCATCCAGATGGTCAATGCGCTGGCCGCGGAAAAAAACCTTGCCCTCGGAAGGACGTTCAAGCACGATTAGATGTTTTAGAAAAACGGTTTTGCCGCAGCCGCTGGGGCCGATGACGACGGTGGTTTTGCTTTCCTCTATCGCCAGAGAAATATCCTCGAGAACGACCGCCCGGCCGAAGCGTTTGGTCAGATTTTGCACCACAAGAATACCGTCGTCAGGTTGTACGGTGGGTCTGGACATTGTCTTACCTTATCGGAAGCTTTCGAATGACGCCGGTAACAACGGCCTGGACGATGCAATCTTTCGCGAAAATCGGCTCAAAGGCATCATTGGCCGGTTGAAGCCGCACGGCCTTTTGATCTTTGAAAAAACGTTTGACCGTGGCGTTTTGCCCATTCAGCAGGGCCACGACAATCTGGCCGTCGATAGCGGTAGCGGACGGGCGGCAGACGATATAATCGCCGTCCAGTATGCCGGCATCGACCATACTGGTCCCGACAACTTGAAGCAAAAATTCCCCCCGCTGGCATCCCAAAAACGATTCGCTGCTAAACGGCTGCGGATCCGGCAGAGCCTCAATGCCGTAACCGGCGCTGATTCGCCCCACTACAGTCCAGGGGGTATTCTCTGGCTTCGAAGCGGTCTTCGGTGAGGCGACTGCGAGCGACTCAAGCCGCCGAGCCTCGGCGATGAGTTGCCTTCCTTTCGTCGTAAGTTGCAAAGAGCGTGCCTTGCCGTTGGACTTTGTAATCAGTTTTTTTTCGCACAGCGCGGCGATGTGTTCGAACACCGTGGTGCGACTTAGGTTTAGTGCGTCGGCCAGATCCCCAATCGTCGCTGAATAACAGTGGCTGGTTTGAAAGGCTTCGATTTGTAACAGGACGCTGAGTTGACGCGGCGTGATGATGGTCTGTAGGCTGGACTGGGACATCGCAAGAATTCTCCTGGCTGGTCGTGTCAATACTGTGAGTTTTACCCTGAACATACTCGTCCGGCAAAATACAGGCAACCTCGGTTAGCAGCTCGGGCTGTATCGCTGCCCCCAATAACTCGGCAATGGTCGCCAAAACGCGGGTCAGAGGCGAGCCAGCCTTGGTCTCTGGCGGTTCGGGCAAAGTAACGTGCCAATTGTGGACAAAATCGCCGCCGGGGCCGAATCGGCACAAAGGCGACTCATTTTTCTCTAAATCTTTTCGTTCCATCGTTTGCCTTTCTTAATCTCGGGTCCATCCAAATTGCTGTCAGTATTAATATCGGCAATTCGGCGCAAAATCCAAACAAAAACCGAACGTTTTTTTTGGTTTTTTAGAAAAATTTGCGTATTTTTGCGGCACATTCCAAACCCTCCCCCTACAGGGTGCGGATAAGTTGGTGAGGCTCAAAGGCAAAATCGGGCAGTTTTTCGGACAAATCCCGTAGAAAACGCTGGCCATCCTGCCAGTAGCCGGCGGTGGGCCTGAGGGATTGGCACAAGTCAAGGAAATAGGCATTTTGGGAGTACATGACCACTTCACGGATGTATTTGCTGATCATTGAGGCCAGGCACACCGGCCAATAACGCTCATCGGCGCCGGCGGAAAAATGGACACGCACTTGCTTGTTTTGGATGAGCATTTCATAGGAACTGATTTTCTCGTCCTGTCGGATCACAGCCAATCGGGCTTGTGGAAACAGTCGGAACAATTCCTGATCGTAACGGATGCGGCCGCCCTGTCGGTCAATGATGAATTGAAATGGGCCGGGGTGCGTGCTACAAATCACGTCGTTGATTAGGCCGCACAATTCACCGAACAAAACGCGTGATTTATTGCGGACCGCGGCAATTTTCCGATTGTAATACGCCACATCCAGACAGCGGGCAGCAAGGGTATGAAGTCGAATATTGTGCTCCTCCAGCGTTGCAGACAGCACCGATGCAGCGACCTGTACAGCCTGTGAATTCTCGCCCAGCGACAAATTATTCAGATTATGATGCCACGGATAAGCCGTCAATCGCTCGGCCGCAGCCGGACAGAGCCGCTCCAGCAACCGGCCGGCGGTCTGGGGCAGCGGGCTATTTGGCTCTAAGGCCGCCAAGGACGACAAAACCGTTCGGCGAAGATATTTCGGGCCGCTGGAGGGGGTGTAGGCTTTTTTGCTGTCGGTGATGAGCAGGCGGCCTTTGAGGTGTTTCTTTTCTTTGGCCACAGCCCTGGCAAGAATCTGCCATAAGTCAGCGCGCAGCAACTCAGCCGGCAATTCCAATGCCGCAGCCGACACCACCAAGGGTCCCAACAAGGGGCCATAACCGGCCTCGTCAATTCCTGCCAAGATAACCATGGCGGCATTGTAAACCGAGGTACCGCCGGCGGCAAGGAGTTTTCAGGGCGTTTGGCTCGTAAGGTACACAGCCGAAAGCCGCGGCTAAGCGGGTTTAGACGCTGTCAGCCAGGCGCTGCCGACGGCATCGTCGCGGGCAACGAGGCGAACCTCCACAAAACCGGCGCGTTCGATTTCCGCGGCCAGTTCGGCTTGGCTGTAGGCCCCCACCATGACATTGAATAACGCCGGAATCAGCGGCCCGGTTTTGTCATCGGAGAGCAAAAACTCCTGAACCGCCAGCAGGCCGCCCGGCTCGAGAGCCGAAAACGCTTTTGCCAGTTTCATGGGCGCCCGACTGGTCGGGCCGTGCAGAACATTAGACAGCAACGCGGCATCGTATCCACTGCCAAAGTCATCGGTGTCCCAACTTCCTTTTCGCGTTGCAATCCGATCAGCCATGCCATGTTGGGCGATGACATTTTGAGCGATCGCGATTGTTTCAGGCAGGTCGAAAACCGTCGCTTTCAACTGAGGGTAGTGTTGACAGGCCAAAATCGAATAGGTGCCGGGCCCGCCGCCAATATCGAGCAGTGAACGGCGTCCCGACAGGTCGATCACGTCAAGAAACAGATTGCCCCGAATGGCAGTCGTGATGTTGTGCATTCCACAAATGAAATTGCGATGAGCATCCAAATCCTCTTTCTGAGACAGCCTTAGTCCGACTTTGCCGGGCAGGTCCGTCCAGACATCCCACACATTGGCCGCATGGCCGATCATATGGCCCTGATACAGCGGCTTGCCTTCGACGAGATATTCTCGACTTAACGGGCTGTTGCGATACAGCGAACCGTCTTTTTCCAAGAGTCCCATTGCGGTCCCGGCGGTCAGGAGTTTTTCGAGCAATTCGGACGGGGCACCGCAGGCCTGTGCCAGGGCCTCGGCTGTCATCGGCTTGTGTTCCAGGTGCGTAAAGACTTTTAACCCCGACAACACATGCAACACTCGCGCCGCTCGGTAGCTCCACATCCATTCATTCAGCTTGTCGAGTTCATAGGACATAGGCCTTACCCCTTTCTAAACTACTATTCATTATCGGCTTGCATCGGGTTTTGCGTGTGCACGTTCAATCTTATCGCCACCGTGCAACTTATACTAAAAATCTGTGATAATGACAGCAAAATTTCCCTGCCATAGTTTTAATAGAACTGACCCCATCGTTACGCGCATCCGACTTAATAAATACTTCATAGTTGAAATTGTCTGGCGACCATTTACAATGACGCTATGAAATCTATTAAAACTCTCTATAAAATCGGAATTGGGCCGTCCAGTTCGCACAGCATGGGCCCCAAACGAGCGGTGCGCCATTTTCTGGATCAACTGGCGGAAACGGCTTTTGCGCGAATCGAGGTGGCCCTTTACGGCAGTCTGGCGGCTACTGGCAAAGGTCACTTAACGGATAAAGCTATCAGCGATGAACTGAGCGGCAATGCCTTTCAAATCCTCTGGCTGCCCGATGTTTTTCTTCCGGTTCATCCCTGCGGGCTTAAGATCAAGGCTCTCGATTCTGAAGGAACGACGGTGCTGGAAAGGTGTTATTACAGCATTGGCGGCGGTGAGTTGACAGATGAAAGGGGACGTGCTCTCGAATCCACCTACAACGAGGTCTATCCAGATGATACCATCGAGGCGGCGTTGGGATGGTGTCGGTGGCAGAAAGCCGATTTCACGGATTATGTCATCACTCACGAAGGGGCCGATTTGATGACATTTTTGAGGCAGATATGGGGTACAATGGCCCAGGCGGTGCGCCGGGGTCTGGCCGCGAAGGGGGTCCTGCCGGGTGGCCTGAATCTTCTACGACGGGCCTGCGCAATGCAGCATCAGGCGCATGAACGAGTCGGAATGCTACGGGATTTGAATCTGCTCTCAGCCTATGCGCTGGCAGTGGCCGAAGAAAATGCCGCCGGCGGAACTATTGTAACCGCCCCGACCTGCGGGGCGTGCGGCATTGTGCCTGCGGTGCTGTATTATTTTCACAAACACCATCATATGTCCGAGGAGAATATCCTTCGTGCCTTGGCAACGGCCGGGCTATTCGGGGTTTCGGTTGCTCAGCGGGCCTCCATCAGCGGCGCGGAGATTGGCTGTCAGGGAGAAATCGGCGCGGCGTGCGCAATGGCTTCGGCAGCCGCAGCACAATTGCTTTCAGGTACGCCGCCTCAAGTGGAATATGCCGCAGAGATGGCACTGGAACATATGTTGGGACTGACCTGCGACCCCATTGCCGGACTGGTTCAGATTCCCTGCATCGAGCGGAATGCCTTTGCCGCAATGCGGGCAATGGAATGTGCGTGTTATGCCTTGTCTACGAATGGAAGGCATCATGTCAGCTTTGACGCCGTGGTTAACGTCATGGATGAAACAGGCAGAGACCTGCAGAACAAATACAAAGAAACCGCCTTGGGAGGACTGGCAAAAATAATGAACGACCGTCTGAACGCGGCCCATAAGTAAGAAAGAATCAACTTCGAATTAACATAGTTTTGGTGTTTTCATCCCTTTTGTCTTTTTTCAAATAAGAACTTGACAGACAGATATTTCTGATTAGAATAGTTTGTGTTAGAAATTATCTGAATAGCCTATATAAGGGGGTAGAGGTTTTATATGATAAATGCACAAAAACAGACAATAATGCCAGGAGGTCCCTTTAAGGTAGGGATTGGCTACCGCATTCTCCTTGCGTTGCGGCAAATATCCCACGCCATGGACACCCATTCGCGTAAATTGGCGATGGATTACAACATCACCGGCCCGCAATTGTTGTGTCTTTATATTATCTCACAAAATACCCCAACCATTTTGTCCCGCGTCAGCAAGCAACTCAGTCTCAGTTCGGGAACCGTAAACGGGATTATCGACCGTCTTGAGGCCAAGTCTCTGATTCAGCGGCATCGTGACAAGCAGGACCGTCGCAAAATCTGGCTTGAACCGACCTCGAAAGGGATTGATGTTATCCAGAACGCCGACAAACTTTTGGATCAGGCCTTTGCAGAACGGCTTGCCGCCCTGCCGGAATCCGAACAAAACACAATCGCCCGGTGCCTGGATACCATTGTTGAGTTAATGGCTCTGGATATCTTGCCTGACCGCTAAGCAAACCGATGTGTTGAGCACCTCTGGATTTTGCCTTGTAAACCCTATAACAGGAGAGACTATATGATATATTTATCTGAACGTCAAAAAGAGATATTCGGTAAAATTGATGATTCGGCAGGCATCAGCCTTTGGCGTGACTGGAAGTGGCAGCTGCGCCATCAGATTCGTGATATCGAGACATTTGAAAACCTGTTGGGTATCGAATTTGAGCCGGAAGAACGCCGTCAATTGGAGCAAACCGTTGCCCGGTTCCCCATCGCCATTACGCCGTATTATCTGTCGCTGATCGATATCGACGAAATGCAGAACAACCCGATCTTCAAGCAGGCTTTCCCGATGCCCGAGGAGTTGGATACTTGTCCGAGTGAAATGGCCGATCCGCTCAGTGAGGATAAAGACAGTCCGGCGCCGGGCATTACACATCGGTATCCGGATCGCGTGCTGTTTCTGGTTAGCAATGTGTGCTCGATGTACTGCCGCCATTGCACACGCAAACGCCGCGTCGGGGATGTGGATTTTATTCCCGACAAAGAGACCATTCAGGCCGGCATCGACTATATCCGCAACACACCGCGGGTGCGAGACGTGCTACTCAGCGGCGGCGACCCGCTGATGCTGTCGGATGAGTATCTGGACTGGATTTTGACCGAGCTTCGGTCGATTGAGCATCTGGAAATCATTCGCATCGGTTCACGTATGCCGGTGGTGCTGCCCTACCGCATCACGGACAATCTGGTTCACATGCTCAAGAAGCACCATCCGCTGTGGCTGAATACGCATTTCAACCATCCGCGTGAGATGACACGCTCGTCGTCCGAGGCACTGGCGAAACTGGCCGATGCGGGCATTCCGCTGGGCAATCAATCGGTACTGCTGGCGGGCGTGAACGACTGTCCGCGGATAATTAAATCGTTGATGCACAAATTGGTGATCAATCGTGTGCGTCCGTATTATTTGTACCAGTGCGATCTGTCGGAGGGGCTGTCGCATTTCCGCACGCCGATCGGCAAAGGTATAGAGATTATGGAAAGCCTGATCGGCCATACGAGCGGTTTTGCCCGTCCGACCTATGTGGTCGATGCGCCCGGCGGCGGGGGCAAGATTCCGGTTCTGCCCAACTACATCGTGAGCTGGTCCACCAATAAGGTGATTTTGCGCAACTTTGAGGGGGTTATCACGACCTATCAAGAGCCAGATTCTTACATGAAGTATTTTTGCGACCGCAATTGTTCCAACTGTCATCTGACGCTCAATCTTGAAGGCGCTGATGAAGGGAAAGCGGTGGGCATTCATAAGCTGCTGGCCGATTATGACAAGTCGATTGCACTGGTTCCGACCTCCAACGAACGGCATCAGCGGCGCAACGGTCAATAAACCTCGCGGCCAGCAGATTCTACCAGCAGCACTTATCCCTTAAAGCAGTAGTTTTTCGCTTGCATCAATAGTGTTCAAAATCACAAAATAACCTTCCCATTAAAGAGATAACAACAATGTTTGACACGATTGAAAAGATTGATCATTCAGTGGTTCAGCATGGGCCGATCAGCGACCGGATTTACCTGATGAAATTAAGCGATCAGGACTTGCCCGATTTGCTGGATAAACTGGACAGACTGGCCGAGCAGCAAGACTACAGCAAGATTTTTGCCAAAGCGCCGCTTCCGGTCAAAGAGATGTTTGCCTCGCACGATTACGTGGAAGAGGCGTCTGTGCCCGGCTTTTATAAGGGCCAGACCGATGGGGTGTTCCTTGCCAAATATATTGATCCGCAGCGTGAACGGGAGCCAGCCCAGAAGAAGATTGAACACATTATCGATCTGTCCGAAGAGAAGGCTAAACAGGCGGAACCGGAAATTCCTGATGGACCGCTGACAATCCGCCCCCTCGAAGAAAGCGATGCGGAGGCACTGGCGGAGGTCTATCAAGAGGTTTTTGAAAGTTATCCGTTCCCCATTCATGAACCCGATTATCTGCTGGAAACGATGGCTTCCCATGTGGCGTATTTTGGGGCATTTGACGAGAATCGCCTGGTCGCGGCCGGTTCGGCAGAAATAGATAGCGAAGCGCAAAATGCGGAAATGACCGATTTTGCTACCCTGCCGGACTATCGGGGTCAGGGACTGGCTCAACAGTTATTGGTGACAATGGAGCAGTATATGCGCAATCGCGGCATCAAAACCGGCTACACCATTGCCCGCGCATTATCGGCAGGAATGAACATCACCTTTGCCAAACACGGCTATCAGTTCGCCGGCACTTTGACCAACAACACCCACATTTGCGGCGGCATTGAGAGTATGAATGTCTGGTATAAATCGCTGAGCGGCAATTAAGCCGTAGCCGCCGCATTGGCCAAGGCTTTTTGAGAAAGACAGGAAATGCTGAATTGCTCGGCAGCAGCCATTTTCGATGACACAGATAATATCATTGCCATTTAGCCTTGGATGTGATAGACTATAACTATGGCAAAATATCCTATATATCTTGAAATGAAGGGACGTCGGGCAGTGGTGATTGGTGCCGGTCCGGTGGCGGCACGGAAAGTGCAATCACTGCATGAAGCCGGGGCGCGAATTACCGTCATCGCGGAGGAGGTTCGGCCTGTTCTGGAAGTGGCGTTTCAGCTGCCGCATGTGGAACTGGTGCTTAGCCCCTATCAGAAGGCGTATCTGGTCGGGGCCACGGTGGTGATTGCGGCAACCAACGACAGGGAACTGAATCGACGTATTTTCACGGACTGCCAGGAGCTGGAAACGTTGTGCAATGTGGTCGATCAGCCTGAATTGTGCGATTTTTTTGTGCCGGCGATTGTTAAACGCGGCGATTTGCAGATTGCCATCGGCACCGACGGCCACTGTCCGGCCTACGCGGGGCATCTTCGCAATAAACTGGAGGCCATAATCACTGAGGCCCACGGGCAGTTTGTCAGCGCGCTCGAACAGGCACGCCGGCGTGTTATTCAAATCATTGAGAACCCCGACCAGCGTAAGGCGGCCCTGGGCCGATTGGCCTGCGATGAGTCGTTTGAGTATTTTGTCCGAGAAGGTTCAGAGCGGTGGCATCACTATGCCCAGGACCTGATGGCCGATTTTATGGAACACCCGCTGTAAACGATGGCGTCCGGCCAATCGCTTCTGCTGGCTCATATTCTTTGCTGTCTTGACACGATGGATGAGCATGGAAAAAAAGACGCTGGATTTAGATGGACATTGGGAGTTTAAGGAGTACCCCGCCGCAGCACGACGGATGCGCGATTTGGAAGAGGGGCGATGGATGCCTGCGCAGATTCCTTCGTCTATTTATCTCAATTTGGTCGAGGCAGGGTGTTTCGAACGGTTTTCTTTGGAGGCCAATCCCGAAGATTTTGACTGGGTCTCACAGCGAGACTGGATCTATCGTAAACACGTTGAGCTGACCGATGAGTTTCGCGCGTGTGATGAAATTGATTTGGTCTTTGAAGGACTGGATACGGTTACCCAACTGTGGGTTAACGAAAAATTGATTGGCAAGACGGATAATATGTTTATCCCCCACCGCTTTTCAATCGCCGATCGCATTCATACCGGCCGCAATGCAGTGATGGTCAAATTTCTTTCGGCAACCGCGTATGCCGATCGTTTATTGCGGCGGTACGGCGCAATGAGCGAACATCATTACGGCGATCCGCGGCGTTCCTATCTGCGCAAGGCCCAATATCAGTTTGGGTCGGTATTAGGGCCGGCGTTGCCGGGCTGTGGAATCTATCGGCCGGTGCGGCTGGAGGCCTGGAA
>MTKW01001600.1_pt1 | contig 10539 bp, 11 predicted proteins | sample 1042761 | NCBI WGS metagenome assembly MTKW01 (sample SAMN06205366, study PRJNA360243) | anaerobic digester metagenome | biome: Wastewater treatment plant; feature: Anaerobic digester sludge; material: sludge; isolation source: anaerobic digester fed with sludge from wastewater treatment plant ...
ACTGTAAAGAGCCTGACCATGTCAGGGATAGAAAGGAGGCCGGTATGGACCAGCCTGTCCATGATTACTGCCACCGCGGTCTCAAGGCCCGAGACTCCGGAGGACGCTTTCGCATACTCACAGTCCTTACTTTCCACATTGTGAGGCGCATGGTCTGTGGCGATACAGTCGACAAGTCCTGAAGCCAGCGCGCGTGCCAATGCCTTCACGTGCGCTTCCGAGCGAAGGGGTGGGCTAACTTTAGTATTAGTATCATAATCACCGACTGCTTCATCGGTAAGAGTCAGGTGATGCGGGGTCGCCTCGCAGGTAACACAGGCACCTGCGGCTTTAGCCTCCTCTATTATGCGAAGAGAGCCTGTCGTGGACACATGACATACGTGCAACCGCGCGCCGGTCAGAACCGCCAGCTCGACATCTCTGGCTACCATAATCTCCTCGGCCTCAGCGGGAATCCCTTGCAGACCGTAGAGAGTCGAGTAGTAACCTTCATGCATTTGGCCGTCACGGGACAGGTTCAAATCCTCACAGTGGGAGAGAATCGGGAGATTGAGCATGTGGGCATATTCCAGCGCATGTCTCATCACATCTGATCTCATAACAGGCTTACCATCATCAGAGAAGGCGACACAACCTGCTTGAGCCAGTTCTGCCATTTCGCTGAGCTCTTCGCCTTCCAAATTCTTGGTAATACTGCCTATTGGAAGTACGTTTATCAATCCTGCCTGTTCACTCTTGCGCAAGACATGCCTTGCGACAATCCCGTCATCGATAACAGGATCCGTATTGGACATGCAGCATACAGTAGTGAAGCCTCCCGCTGCAGCAGCCTTTAATCCGGTTATGATGTCCTCCTTATACTCATATCCGGGATCTCTTAGGTGAACGTGGATATCGATGAAACCCGGGCAGACTATCTTTCCTTCGGCGTCTACTACATCCTCGTCTCCGTCTACAGATATATCCCTTCCAATAGCAGCTATTTTGCTGTCTATGATGAGCACATCTGCAATCGCGTCAACACTGTTTTTCGGGTCTATGACCCGTCCGCCCCTAACAAGCAATTTCATCTCTCCCACCTCCCAGCATCATGTAAAGAATGGCCATGCGCACAGCAACTCCGTTTGCAACCTGTTCGTTTACAACGCATCTTGAGCTTTCAGCCAGTTGTGTGGATATCTCGATGCCTCTGTTCATAGGCCCGGGATGAAGGACGATTGCGTCGTCAGCAGCCAGAGCCAGGTGCTCAGGCTTAACCATATAGAGCTCCCTGTATTCATCGATAGACGGGAAAAGCGCACCCTGCTGGCGCTCCTTCTGAATACGCAAGACATTGATGACATCAGCGCCTCGAAGGCCTAACTCAAGATCGGCATAGGCTTTGACGCCCAGCTTCTCAATGTCCGCGGGAATGAGTGTTGACGGGCCGATTACTCTAAGCTCGCATCCGAACCTGCTTAGGCCGAAGATATTTGAACGCGCTACCCGACTGTGGACGATATCGCCGACTATGGCTACTTTCAAGCCTTCCAGCCTTCCTTTACGCTCGAGAATGCTGTACATGTCGAGAAGCGCCTGAGTAGGGTGCTCATTTATTCCGTCTCCTGCGTTGATAACGCGCATAGAAGTGTTTCTTGCCACATAGTGAGGGGCTCCGCTTGATGAATGGCGCATTACCAGAACATCAGGACCCATCATTTCAATGGTTTTGATTGTGTCTTTCAGGCTTTCGCCTTTTTGCACACTGCTTGTGGAGACTGTCAGGTTGGGGGTATCTGCGCTGAGGTACCTTCCGGCAAGTTCAAATGAGGTTCTCGTGCGGGTGCTGTTTTCATAGAAAACGGTTATGATAGTCTTCCCCTTGAGGGTTGGGACTTTCTTCATATCACGGGTGATGATGTCTTTCATAGGGACAGCGGTCTCAAGTACTGCTACAATCTCTTCTTTTTCTACATCGCGAAGTCCGAGTAAGTCCTTTCTCTTATCGAATCTCATGAGTCACGCCCCTTCTCCCCGCAACTGTCCCATCTTACGCAAAGCTAAAGGGGTATGGCTCTGCAACGCTTATAGAAAACCACTCTGTGACAGGCGCTGCCCGATCCGATTCCCATATCCCTTGCCAGCCTCACGGGACTAGCTTAAAGGGTTCATTACAGTATTTGCTACCTTATAACTTCTTCAATAACTACTTTGTTCTCTCCATCTATCTCCTTTACAAGAACAGAGACTATTTCTTGTCGTGACGTAGGCACGTTTTTGCCCACAAAGTCCGGTTTAATCGGCAGTTCTCTATGGCCTCTGTCAATAAGGACGGCCAACTGAATCCGTTTTGGCCTACCGAGGTCCATTAATGCATCCAGCGCAGCGCGGGCAGTTCTGCCGGTGAAGATTACATCATCCACCAAGACTATGACTTTTCCCGTGACATCAAACTTCACCTCTGTGCGGTGCACTATCGGTGCAGGCCCCAGCGTGGTGAGATCGTCCCTGTAGAGGGTTATGTCCAGGACTCCAACCGGAGGCTTGATCCCTTCGATATTCTCGATTTGTGATGCAAGCTGATTGGCAAGCGGCCCTCCTCTTCGTCTTATTCCGACCAACGCTACCCCGCCGACTCCCTTATTTGCCTCGTTTATCTCGTGGGCAATCCGTGTAAGAGCACGCCTCATAGAGGCCTCGTCCATGATTAGCGCTTTCTCTCGAAACTTCACCTATGCACCTCCCTTCTGTACACATGAAAGCCTGCCACAGCCCTGAGGCTAGGCAGGCTCATGCACAATGATCCCGGGTTGTCCCTGTCATCGGTACTTGTTAGCCTCATAGGGCTCTTTTGTACATCTTACGGAATTGTATGCGACACTGAGATCAAAGTCAAGGCTTTTTTAAGAGTTTTTAGGGATTTTTCACAGGGCAACTTGGCGATTCTACCGTGAGCTTTTCAGACCATCCGTGTCGTTGCTCACCTGCTCCAGTTTGAACCATAGCACTGGTGTGACTAAAAGGCCGGCCACAAGCGGCACTATAAAGGGGGCCTTGGGGCCCAGGGTCTTCCACATGATTCCGCCGATATACGGTGCAGGCAAGGACACTAAGCCCAGACTGGTGGAGAATAGCCCATACGCAACTCCTCGCATGTTCCACGGCACAACCTTGGAGATCAGGGAGTTGTATGAAGGACTCATCAGCGATCCCCCGATCCCGTATAGCACAGACACTATGGCAAAGTGTAGATAAGTGCTTCCTAAGAGAAAAATCAATCCACCCATGGCAAAGAAGAGATGACCTGCAACTATCCCCGCCCGCTCGCCCGCTTTGTCCGCAAACCAACCGCCCAGTGGGAGCAATATCATCATTGTTGCATGAAAGACCGAGGAAAACGAACTGATCTCCACATTGCTCAATCCTATGATACTGCGATGGTAAAGAGGTTCAAGCCCTGTGGATATGCTCATCGCAACGTCAAAGACTCCGTCTGAGATGAATATCCACGTAACTACGCCCCCTGCAAGAACTAAGGATGCCATTTGTGCCAGGCTTTGCTTAAGTGAGGCCAAGTTAAAAGGATCAGCGGTTGATGGGCGGACTTCATGTCCGGCTCTCCTTGCCATCAGCACCCGGACAATTGTAGCCAACCCGTAGAAAACCCCTGCCACGAGGAACATGGCACGGTATCCGTATTTCTGTGACACAAATCCTCCGATAGGAGGGCCGACAACACCTACTATCATATAGATAGACTCCACAGTAGCGAAGACCCGCGCACGTGTCTCCTCTTTCGACTGCTCAGCGATGAATGCCTGGAAACTGGGGGCGACAAAGCAGCTTGCAAGGGATGAGATGCCCTGTGCAAGGATAAGCCACTGCCATGAAGGGGCAATAACGTAAAGAACGTACCCGATTATGCCTGCAGTACTGCCGATGGCGATTGCTTTGAGGCGGCCGATGGCATCAGATACAAACCCTCCTATTATCTGAAACGCCAAAGGCACTATTGACGTAACAGTGAAGAAGAGCCCCACCTGTTGCACGCTTGCGCCGAGAGACTGAACATAGAGGGGAATCATCGGACGATTCATACGTGACGCAATGTTTGCCAGAATCATCCCAATGAGAAACACAATCAGAGTTCGGTGGATGAGAGGCGCGGATTGCTCCGGAGTGCCGCCTGATAACGGTGAGTCGATATCCTGTGATGTCATTCGGAAGTCCCCTCCCTCTATCAAGGGCCTCATTCCACATGTGTCAGACTAAGTAGATCACCATGAGACGGTTGGACTTCTCCAGTAACCGCCGGTTTCGCCGAAGACGTCGGCCAGTTTTTACGATTCGGGCGGGCTATGTTAACATAATATGGGAGAGAACAACGATCTCCACCATAAGTGATCGCCGGTTCCAGAAAGGGTACGTACCGTGCCGGGTTGCCGGTGTTGCACTCGGGGACCGCTCGCCAAGCGGGTTGCCTTGACAAAATCCGGCCTCGTTGCAATCACCGGCCTCAGAAAACGTACGTACCGTGCGGGGCCACCCAAGAACTCGGAAAACAGGCGAAAACTAATGAACTCATATTTAGGGCAATACCACGTATTTAGCTACCTCGGGAGGATTGTCAAGGAACTTCCATTCTCCGCGGATCCCCATTACCCGGGCTGCCACTCCAAGATGAAGCATAGAGATGCCGCAATCGAGTCTCCTTGCAGCCATAGGGAGCAGCTCTAAACGGGCGGCTGATACGACTATCCCGTCAGACTCCACTGTAAACCTCCAGGGTTGTCTGTTGACTGCTGACGGCGCCAGACGTGCCGCTTCCAACATGTCCTGAAAACCAGGGGGAGAGTCCTTAGTAGGGATTCCTCGAATCATGGAATTAAGGGGTCTTCTTCCGCGGAATCCTTTAGGCGCCTCCGCACCCCTTCCCCCTACCCCCTGCCTGGGCCTTTTTGCGAATCCTATAGGCGTTACCGCCATTATCTTCTCAGAATCTCCCCGCTTAACCCTGGCCTCCGCCGCTTTCCTGCTGTACGTCCCGCTCACCCAGCACGTTCCCAAACCTAAGGATGTCGCATGAAGAATGATGCCCTCACCCAGGAACCCTACGGCTACTTCGTGGTTGGGATAGGAGGCCTCTCCTATGAGCACAAGCAACATAGCAGCTCCGCGTATTCTACCGAAAGCGCCCAGAAATCCGCAAAGGATCTCTTCTGCGCCATCTTCCAGCAACACTGCTCTCGCGCCGTTGCACATAGGTGAGAATCCGTCTGTAAACTGCGCAATTTCATCCCGCATATCCCGAGGCACAGCTCTGCCATCATATGCCCTTACGGAATAGCGGGAAAAGATAGCCTGGTACCAACGGTTTGCAAGGTCTTCCCTAATCATGGCTGCGTCTCCTTCTGCTGAGCCCAATCATGGCGTCGCCCCGGCAGGCTTCAAGATGTCAGCAGCGACTCGACAAGCCTGGCTGATGCCATAAGCTCACATACGGGGATAAACTCGCGGGTCGAGTGTACCAGACTACATCCTGTACCCAACACGACACTGGATATGCCGTTAGCGTTGAAGATGTTGCCGTCGCTGCCTCCCATAGTGGACTCAAACGTCGCGGTTATGCCAATTTTCCGAAGTGCCTCAACAACCCTGACAACCACGGGCGCGCCAGGGTCAATGGCATAGCCTCTGTACTCAACCTTAGCCACGACATCAGCTTTAGCGCCGTGCGCTTCAGCCTCAGAGACGATAGTGGCTGTAAACTCATCTGCCAGTTGCGAAGCCCTGCTCGCCACAAGGCTCCTGATCTCTCCTTTGAACCTGACACTGTCACAGACAATGTTTGTCGCCGCCCCTCCGCCAAGTACGCCCACGTTGGTAGTGGTGTGACCGTCTACCCGACCGAAAGGCAGCTTACTAATGGCGAAGGCTGCCGCGCGGATGGCGCTCACCCCGTCTTGAGGGTTCACGGCAGCATGGGCTGCCTGACCTGCAACATGCGCTTCAAACCCGACGTGGGTAGGGCTGGAGGTTATGACTGTACCTACCGGGCTGGAAGAATCGAATATGTACGCCATCTTACTCCGAAGGCGGGTGTAATCCAAATACCTGGATCCTTGGAGACGAGTTTCTTCACTTACCGTAAATATGACCTCCACTGCGGGTAACGGCTTATGCTTCTTGGCCTCTCTCAGGCCTGCCAATATGGCAGCAACCCCTGAAATGTCGTCAGCAGCCAGCACCGTGTCACCTGAAGATCTGATAATACCGTCATCCACGACAGGCTTGATTCCCTTACCCGGCTTCACCCTGTCAAGGTGGGCGCATAGAATAATGGGGTCTCCCTCTCCTATTCTTCCAATCACGTTGCCGGCATTACCGCCAAACTTCGTGCCTGCATCGTCCATTTCTACATCCAGCCCGATTTCTCTTAGCTTGCCCATGACACGAGCCGCGATTTCAGCCTCATCACCTGACTCTGCATCAATGCTAACCAGTTCAATGAACTCATCAACAAGCGCTCTCTCCAAACCCCTCACCTGCTCCCTAGACTGATAGTCCTCTTGTATGACATATTCTGACGGAAGGCTGTTATTCCTCTGTCTATTCTAATAATTGATATGCAGGTCCTGATTTCCTGCGGTCACAACCAATTGTTCACCTAGGGATATGGGTTGAATTTGCTCAAGGAAAGACAACCATGTGACACCTAGGGCCGGCCGGCGCCTGAAGCGCTCCTTAGCTGAGATTTAAGTCTCCCAAGCACTTCAAGTGCCTCTCTATATCCCTGCTCTTCTACGCGAAGCCTTTTTATTAGCTCTTGACGGTCTTTTCTAAACAGTCTCCGCCAGTACTCTGCTGAAAACACTGGAGGATGTAGGTCTCTCTCGATTTCAGCCAGCTTGTCCTCAGTTTTGGCAATTCGAATATCAATAGCGCATGCGATTATCTCATGCGCCACTTTAGCTCTCTCGCCGGGTTTCCTCTTCTCTATCGAGAGATTGTAGTTCCTGACGGCTTCATCCAAATCGTCACGCTTTAAGGCTAAGAGAGCGGTGCGAACATAGTACGACTGGGGCATCCATCCACGTTTTTTGAACTCATCCACACCTAGTTTAGTAAGGAGGCCCACAAGGGCCTTCAAGACAAATCCATCAAGCGCCAACGACTCCACTCACACTTCCAAGGCCTTCTCAAGCCACTTTGCAGTCTCCGGGTATTTGCTCTTAAACTGCTTCCATTCTCCTTCGGTAATATATATGGGGTCTTTCCCGAACATGGCTCTCATGTTTGTTGACGCAGCTTCAACCATGTCACGATTGACGTACATGGCGCCCAGCACAGAACCGGCGACTGCGAAGAGTCCATCCACAAAGTCAAGGCCTGTGACACTCTCAAGGCCTCGTTCCAGAAGGAGGCCACCGAGGAACCCGACACCTCCAAAGGCTGCAGTTTTTGCGAGACGACTCATGACAACACCTCCTCAATTAGGCGGTTTGCGTTATTCGGAATCTGCCCCTTCACTCTTGGCTGACCGAATCGCTTCCTTAATGTAACGATCCTTATTCCTGATTCGCATCTCCAAGTCTCGGATCTGCTGCCTTAGCTTCTTCTCCGCACCGGAACGACCGCCGAATATACGGGAGTATAACACTGACAGATTAATCCCGAGGATAAGCCCGACTATAATCCCTATGAGCAAGTAGAATAGCTCCATAGTAAATTTAACCTGCATATTCACCCTCCGATTCTACGAGGAAAACATGCTTTTGAACCAGTCATAACCTGCTTATTACTGAGAATTCCACAAACAAGCGCGAAATCCCTTTTCAACATAGACATCAAATCCACATGCAGCATACTCAAGATATCATCGCAAGATAAATGGGAGGATGTTATGAAACCTGTCAGAGTCTCTGTGAAAGCTGTCATCATTCAGGACGGGACACCCCTGGAAACTAAGAATTCCGATCCCGGGGGACGTTAATTAGCCACCTGCAATTGACTCAGCGACTGCCTCAACCGCTGCTTCCAATGCAGTGACGATACAGTCCAAGGACATACTTGGAGTTTGCACCTCCGTAAAATGCTTCAAACCCTGTTACGAGTATTCTCAACACATTCAGGCCTCTTTAGCCCAGCGGCCTTTTCAAGTAGTGCCAAATCCCCCAAACGCACACAAGCTCCCATCCTTGTCGTGCATACTCGCTTAGGATTCTTCCCGTTGTTTCACCAAATCCTAGAATGCAAATGCATTTGTACTCATATTTCTCCACCCGGCATCACCCCTTTGACATACTTCCCCTGTCTGCGGCGACAGCGCTGGGTTGCGCCATACAACGTAGTTAGTTCTCCTTTGTTCACAGTTTTCCCTTCAAAGGAAATAGGTTCTGTCCTCCAGCGGATGCAAACAGGTAACACCGGGAGCTCGCTGAGAAGCCGGCCGCAACGAAGCGACATTTGTAGGCCCCTTTGGCGTCAGCATCACAAGACCCGCACTAATTCTCTCAAATCATAGATCACTTCGTCTGCCCCGGCCTCTTTGAAATCATCTGCTGTAAAGGTGCCTATTCTCCCAATGAATCTTACCCCATTGTCCCGGGCTTTCTCAAAATCCCGCAGCGAATCGCCGACAAAAACCAGGTCTTCGGTATCCGCCTGAAAGTGCTTCTTGATGTAGTCGAAGTGGTCTTTTCCCTTTGAAAACCCTTCTCTGTATCCAAGGACCAAGTCTGGAGTCAAGCCGCATTCCTTTATGTAGCTTTCCATTATGTGCTGGAAGTTACTTGACGAAATAACCACTTTGTTTCCTCGCCGGGCCAGGGCAGTCAGGACTTCTTTAGTTTCAGGAAACAAAGGTTCATTCATAACCTCATCTTCCTTCTTCCGCTCAAACTCCTCCACAATTTCACTGTTCTCCTTTTTTCCCGGAAACATGTATTCCATCTGCTCCACAAACGGGAGGCCTGAGGTCAACATATACAGATCCCTGCTGAGCTCTAAAGACAACCCGTAGTACCGGTTGATCAGTCCGGAAGCGATATCGGCAAGGCGAGGCATGGAATTCACAATAGTTCCGTCAAAATCAAAGATTATGATTCTATTCATCGAATGGCCTCCTAATGGCGAAAATAACCCATGTGCCTGGCTGTTTAATATGTTGGCACCCAGTGGGAAACGTGAAATACGAACTACAAGTCGACAAATGATTTTCGTAGCCTGACATATGCCGGCAGTCCGCCTTCGATCTGTATCTCTACTTCTCCTTGAATCAACGGACGGGCATAGTCCAGGAAATCAGCGGTCACGAAGTTGCCCTTACTGTTTAGCCACTCCTTCGGAACCTGCCGTTCAACATTAGCCACACTCCCCAGTTTAGCCAATCCGGTTGCACCCTCTTCTTCCAAAAGGGTTACCATGAACCCGCTTTGGCCTTGGACAGCAGCCTTTACGGCGGCTCTCCCCACTGCCATCGCATCGCACACATCTCTCCGGGAAGCAAAATGCATAGCAGCCTGTTGACAGATGTCCAGTTTGATGCTACGGGCTTTTATTTTCAAGTTGCGCTCAATAACGCTCCTTAGAAACTCACTGACGCCACCCAGTGTAGGATGGCCGAAAGAATCAGTAGCGACTTCGCCGTGCTGAACCTCTATGTACTCTCCGCTTGCATTCCTCAAACCTTCTCCGACTACGATAAAAGCCCCACCGATTCTCCAGTATGTGTCCTCCACATCCCCTAGAAAACTGTCTATATCAAACGGCTTCTCAGGAAAGTAAATCAGATGGGGGGCTTCATCCTCCAGAGACTTGGCCAAGGCACTTGCGCCTGGAAGCCATCCTGTATTTCTGCCAACAGTCTGAAGAACGGTAATAGGCTCAGATGTATACATGCTGGCATTATGAAGTCCTGCCTCTTTGACTGAGGTCGCCACGTACTTAGCACAACTACCGTATCCCGGGCAGTGATGGGTCTCGGGAAGGTCGTTATCTATGGTTTTTGGTACACCCATCACCCGCATCTCATACCCCATCTCTCCTGCCGCCTTGTTCAACTTGTCAGCGGTATCCATGGAATCGTTTCCGCCGATATAGAAGAAGTACCTGATATTAAGAGACTCAAATACTCTAAAGATGGTCTCTAAGTCAGACTCTTGCACCTTATGTCTGCATCCACCCAAAGCAGCACCGGGAGTCCTCGTGAGTCCCTCTATTATCTCATCCGGTTCAAGCCTGAGATCAATGAGTTGTTTGTTCAACACTCCTTCTATGCCGTGGATTGCGCCGTATATGCCACCGATAAACCCGTACTTCTCAGCTTCCGTGATTATGCTATACAGGCTGCTGTTGATGACAGAAGTCGGCCCTCCCGACTGCCCGATGAGAACGTTTCCCCTTAGCGACATTTCTGATACACTCCCTCAACTTGTTTAGTGGAGCAAGACGTCCCGGCCCTGGAATGAATTCTTGTGGAGCCGCTCCATTTACGCTTTGTGTACTGAGTGATAACCACAGGCTATTCCCTGACGAGTGATGGCGAACCGGACAACATTC
>MTKW01001569.1_pt1 | contig 10535 bp, 9 predicted proteins | sample 1042761 | NCBI WGS metagenome assembly MTKW01 (sample SAMN06205366, study PRJNA360243) | anaerobic digester metagenome | biome: Wastewater treatment plant; feature: Anaerobic digester sludge; material: sludge; isolation source: anaerobic digester fed with sludge from wastewater treatment plant ...
CCCCAACTAGAACGCCGTCTATTTCGGCTACACTGAAATCTCCCTGGGTATCATGCACCCAGTGTTCAAACATAACATCAAGGTACCGGAGATTAGGCGTTGCCTTCGATTCAACGTCTAATGCCCGGGCCTTATCCTCTATCTTTGCTCTTCGCACAATAATGTCCACGTGTGTATGCACCACCCTTACAGTATGACTGCTTCTTANNCTTGTCACCGGTATAGAAACAAAAAGCCCCCCTCTGGCAATACCAGGGAGGGGCAAAACAAGTGAGTCAGATACCAAAATCGCTTCTCTTACGCTTAGAAAGTATAGTCTATCCTTACTGTACCTCTTATCCCCACCTCACCGGGCTCAATAGGAGACGAGTCATCAACCAACATCATTTCCTTGGCGGCGCGGACAGATGAAACAGATACCCAGCCGTCAGACATCCTGAAGATACCGGTTATGTTCACACCTGCGGCCTTTGCCATAATATCCGCTTTGCGCCTGGCATCTTGAACAGCTTTTGCAAGTATTTCATCCTCGAATTGCCCGGAATCCTGGATGCCAAAGGAAATACTGTTTACATTGGTTGCTCCCGCGCCTATGGCAGCATCAATTACACTCCCAACTCTGGAAATGTCCTTGATTCTCACTGTAACTGTATTGTTGCACCGGTAACCGGTTACAGCATACCGCGTATAAGGTCTGCCTTCCTCAGATTCATAGACAGGGTAAAGACTGAAGTTTGAAGTCTGTATGTCCTCTTTGGCTATACCTTTTTGCTGAAGAGCCGAGATAACCTTGTTCATTTCCGTTGAATTCAGTTTTTGAGCTTCCTGTGCCGTAGGCGCATTTACCTCTACCCCGAAACTCGCACTTGCCATATCCGGCTTAACATTGATTACAGCCTGGCCTGTTACTGAGATCAACCTCTTATCAGATTCCTCAGCGTGGACTCTTGGAACATCCGTGCTTACCAGTATCAAAAGACAGGCCACCAATAAGGCGGGAAGAACCAGCCTCCCAATGCTTTTCCCATCTGTATGCAACATCTATTCTACCTCCCAATCACAAATTTCCTGTGCGTTACCACGCGTACTTTGTGGCTACCTGGTTCCAGGCGCATTTTTGCTCTCCTTACTACTTGGTGCACCTGAGTGTAAGGACGTGCCGGATTGAAATATGTTCCTTGGTTGCATGTATTTTTCCAGCTATATCTCAGGGATGCCCCTGAAGATTTTGTATATCCGGACGGCTTGTATTCAGGCAAGTGAAAGAAGCATTGGGCAGAAACACCGATAATCTGATAGACTTTACTTCGGGCAGTTCAGGATATGTATGGCGGCTTTGGGCGGTGTTTACATGGAATTTATTGCTCCCATGAAGCAAGCGAAAATCGAAACGGTCATAAAAAAGTCCCGGTTCATTGGCCACGTCTTCCCTGCTTTTTCAGAAGAAGAAGCTCTTGGGCATATTGAATCAGTGAAAATCGCTAACCCAGCTGCAACCCATAATGTATATGCATACTCTGTAGGAATAGGAACCTTTGCCGAAAGAGCCTCAGATGACGGTGAACCCCGGGGTACAGCAGGATATCCAGTTCTTGACGTGATTAAAAAAAGGGAGCTGCGAAACGTGGTGTGTGTAATCACAAGATATTTTGGAGGCACCAAACTCGGTGCAGGCGGATTGGTCAGAGCATACAGCAATGCAGCATCAATGGCTTTGGATCAAGCCGGGCTTGCCGTTTACATGTACCATGACTTTTTGACTGCAATTGTCGATTATGACCAGTTTGGAAGGGTGCAACGGGAGATTGAGATAGCAGGGTCTTTCATCCATAACATCTCATACACTGACAAAGTCACTGTGGAATTCTTTGCTATTCCTGAGACCGCTCCCATGCTACAGGCCCGTATAAGGGATATCACGTCAGGCCTGGGAAATTTCACAATATCAGAAGGAAAATACATTCCCATCCGTGAAGTCAATCCATAGAAATACCGGTACAGGGCTGCTGCGAAAACAGAACCGGGCAGCAGGGCACACATACTTGGGGTCTATGCCATGCCACCCTGCTCTTATCAGCTAAAACCTGCCTTTTGGTTCCTATTTTTCCTGAAACATGTCAAAAGCCGGCATAACGTCAGCCGGGAGAGCGCTCTTGTAAGGTTTTCCACCGGTGCGCTTCTCAAACTCTTCCCTGGCCTTTTGGATAAGCTCTTCCTCACTGACAAGGGCTAGTCCGGCCTGGACAAGAGTCCTGGCAGCAGCCAGCATGCCTTTGTGGCCGATACTCATACCTGCCTGGGCCGTATATTGCCATGAATGTCCTGGAGTACCCAGAGCGACGCAGGCAGCATTAAATTGCTCTGTTGGAACACACCAGCTAACCTCACCTACGTCAGTAGATCCTCTTGATTCAGGAGTGATTTCCGGGTGTCCCAGCACTTCATCGTTTAGAACCCTGCCCTTGAGTTTTGCCTTCTCGCTTTCTGAAAGCTTTTCGTCAATTATGACTTCTTCAAGGGTCCTGGGGAAAGTAGGCTCCAATTGCCTGGCAAAACCAAGGTCTTCCTGGCTAAAATCCGGAGGCCCTGCGATTTCCATAGCATCTCTCAACACCTGCTGCAAAACCTCATTGGGCAATACCTCATATATCGCCTCCAGCACCTGAACATCGTAGGTAGTCTCTGTCATTATGGCGGCACCCTCTGCACACTTTAAGACTCTTTCGTAGATCTCTTCCAGTTGATCCATTCGTGGTGCCCTTACATAGTACCAAACCGATGCTTCTGACGGGACTACGTTAGGCTGTAGCCCTCCGTTGGTGGTAACATAATGGATTCGGGCTTTTTCGATAATATGCTCTCTTAAGTAGTTGGCGCCCACGTTCATGATCTCAACAGCATCAAGTGCACTTCTACCAAGGTGAGGCGATCCTGCTGCGTGTGATGCAATTCCGTGGAAAGTAACAATCATGGACTTGACCGCCAAAGAACTGCCGCCCCGAACTATGTTCATTGAACCCGGGTGCCATGTAAGACACACATCCAGGCCTTCGAAGTAGCCATCCCTGGCCATAAACGCCTTTCCGCTGAAATTCTCCTCTGCCGGACATCCGTAGTACTTCACTGTGCCTTGAAGTCCCCTGCTTGAAAGCTCTTCTTTTAGGGCTACCGCTGCGGCAGCTGCTGCCACACCAAGTAAGTTGTGCCCGCAGCCATGCCCGGGCCCTCCTGGAACCAATTCCTCCCGTTCAGCAAGTACTTTTTGTGAGACCCCGGGAAGAGCATCATACTCACCCAGAAACCCCAGTACAGGATTGCCCCTTCCCCACTTTGCCACAAACGCGGTAGGCATACCTGCTACACCGCTTTCTATCTCGAACCCGTTTTCCTTGAGGAATCTTTCAAGAGCTTTTGCCGATTGGTACTCATGAAGGCCCAATTCGGCATATTCCCATATTTCATCACTAAGCCGTGCCAGATCCCTGGCATTTCGTTTAATCCAGGAAAATCCTGTTTCCGCCACAACTCCTGGGATCTCAGAGCCCGCTTTGCCTGTCATCACATATTCCTCCATTTCTCCCGGCAGCTACCCTTTGCACGAAGCGAAGGGGCATCTATACATACAAAAGATATTTTCGACTCAAAACGACAAAGTTCCTTTTCGGGCCATTAGCAAAGCCCTTTTATCCTGTTTTTGAACTCTTTTAGAAAAGAAGGGATAAAAGCTTCGTATGGGGAAATTCAACTATAACTGTTCCAGTAGTACAGACTCTGGTTCCAGGCAAAGGAGGTACTGATTTGATTCCCAAAAGACGACTAGTCCCGGACGATCTATACAAGTTCGTGTTTGTGTCAGATCCTCAGATAGCACCTGACGGGAAACTAATAGCTTATGTAAGAACAACAATTGATAGAAAAACTAAAGAATACCGGTCGGCCATCTGGATCGCATCTGCCGAAGAGCCCGGTAGATCCAGGCCCTTTACATCGGGCCTCAAGATGGATACCAGCCCGAGATGGTCACCTGACGGAAGTAGACTTGCTTTTGTCTCTGACAGGAGCGGTGACCGTCAGATCTGGGTAATAGCTACCTCAGGAGGCGAAGCTTTTCAGGTAACTAAAATGCGAAGGGGTGCTTCCAATCCTGTTTGGTCACCGGATGGCACCAAAATAGCATTTACTGCTTCGCTTGATCCTGAAGACAGCCCGGAAGACTACCAAAAACCAATGGACAGCAAAGCCAGGGAAGCTGAGAAAAAGAAGAAACTGGATGAGCCTGTTTTGGTGACCAGAATCAAGGCAAAGGCTGACTCAGCAAAAGGGCTCATTGGAAATGCAAGAACTCACATCTTTGTTCAGGAAGCCGAAGGGGACAAACCGGCCAGGCAAATTACCTCGGGCGAATTTGATCACCAAAGCCCGGCCTGGTCTCCCAATGGAAAACATATTGCCTTGACGGCAAACCGCGAAGATGAGCCTGACTATGACCCGTGGCTGGTAGACGTGTTTGTGGTACCCTCAGAAGGCGGCGATCTCAAGAAACTGACTGGCACAAAAGGGCCGTCAGGGTCCCCTACCTGGACTCCCGATGGAAAGTACATTGTATATACAGGGCACAAGCGAGAGCACGGTTCGGCTACCTTAAGCCGGGTTTGGAAAGTGCCTGCAGAAGGCGGAGAGTCCGTTATGCTCACCGGGGCTTTCGACAGGTCAATAGGAGATAGCATGTCCGGTGATTCCCGTTTCGGCCCTTCGGGAAATGGGCCCACAGTAAGCCCTGACGGAAAAACTGTATACTTCCTTTCAAGCGACAATGGCAAAACCTCCTTGTTCTCAGTTTCAATTGAGGGTGGGGAAGTAAAACCAGTGTTAGGCGGCGAAAGGCAAATATTCGGTTTTACCCTGGATGGGTCAGGCAACACCTTTGCCGCAGCTATCTCCCATCCCACCCTGCCAGGGGACATTGGCGTTTTCCACCTGGATTCAGGCAAGGAAAACCTTTTGACCTCTGAGAACAAAGAACTCCTTGACAATGTCTATCTGAGCGAACCTGAGGGGTTTGAGTTTAGGTCCAGTGACGGGCAGGACCGTTTCGGCTGGATAATGAAACCCATAGGCTATATGGAAGGCAAGAAGTACCCTGCTATCCTTGAAATCCACGGGGGCCCGGCCTCTATGTATGGTTGGAATTTCCTCTTCGAATTTCAGATACTTGCAGCTAACGGATACACAGTGGTTTACACCAACCCAAGAGGAGGCCAGGGATTCGGCCAGGAGTTCCTTCATGCAGTAATAGGAGACTATGGCGGCATGGACTACGACGATCTAATGACATGGACAGACTTTGCCCTAACCAAAGACTTTGTCGACAAAGACAACCTGGGTGTAACAGGAGGCAGCTATGGTGGTTTCATGACAAACTGGATTGTAGGGCACACAGACCGGTTTAAGGCAGCCGTGACTCAAAGAAGCATATCCAACTGGCTTTCCTTCTTTGGTGTGTCTGACATCGGATACACCTTCACAGAGTCCCAGATATTAGGAGTCCCCTGGAAAGACCGTGATCTATTATGGAAACACTCACCCCTTGCTTACGTTGAAAACGTCAAAACCCCCCTTCTCATTATCCATGCAGAAAAAGACATAAGATGCCCAATTGAGCAGGGAGAGCAATTCTATGTGGCACTCAAAAAACTCAAAAAAGAAGTTGAAATGGCGAGGTTTCCCGAATCCAATCATGAGCTGTCCAGAGGTGGCAAACCTGTCTTGAGGGTACACAGGCTAAACCAGATTCTAAGGTGGTTTGACTCCCACCTTGAAAAGGCCCTGGGTGATTATGATCCACCCCTCAAGTAGGAGCATTCATGTAAATTGAGTGAGTCGAGACTCTATTAGGTGTGTAGTACAACAAGAAACAGGAGGGTTCAGAAGTGATAAGAACAAACAAAGACCGCCTTGTCGTTTTATCAGTCATGGGTGAAGTATCATCGCCGGTAGCCCGTCCAAGGATGTGCTATGATGGGCGCATTAGGGTAACACCTGGAACAGGTGGAATCTCTTACAACGTAAAGGTCGGAGATCCTGCTTTTGGCTGGGCCGGCGACCACATCGAACCGGGGGTAAGTACAAAACACAAGGAAGAAGGACCAAACCGCGGTTACAATACCTTGTCTTGTATTGGCAACACGGCTTACGTGATTTCAGGAGATGCAAAGGGAGCAAAGGGCACTGTTACCGGCAAGCATGGCGGCATCGAGCATGTGATTATCCACTTCGAAAATGACATTCTGGAAAAACTCCAAATAGGCGATAAAATTCAGGTGAGATCCGTGGGGCAGGGCCTTGAGCTCACTGATTATCCTGACGTAAAATGCATGAACCTGGATCCTGAACTAGTAAACAAGATGGGCATTGTTGAAAAAGACGGGGTTCTTGAGGTTCCCGTATCAGCCATGATACCACCTGAATTCATGGGAAGCGGGCTAGGTGCATCTTCGGCAGAATCAGGTGACTATGACATTACCTCCATGGAAAAAGATAGGCTTGAGGAACTGGGCCTGGACAAGATCAGGCTCGGTGACATAGTGGCCATTATGGATTCATCATCGTACTACGGGAGAAGCTACAGACGCGGCGCGGTCATTATCGGAATAGTTGTCCACGGTAACTCCTTTGTGTCAGGCCACGGCCCAGGGGTAACATCACTAATCACATCTCTTAAGGGCAAAATAAAGCCTGTGAAAGCCGAAAAGGCAAATATATCAGATTATCTGAATCTACAGTGATTCTTCCATATTTTCCAGCAGACCTTGGTCAAAGGTGACAATGCAGGGGCACGGATACCCGTGTCCCCTGCCGGTTGTAGAAGTTGTAGATACTGAGCAAGAAGCCAGGTTCGTAGTAAATCAAAAGATTGACTGAAATGTGAAATGAGGCGGTATATTGTATGGGAACACAGATTAATCCTTTGTACCAACCCAAACATTGGTTCAACCAGAAACTTGCCGCTGAATGCATTGAATCTCTAAAGGCCAAAGGATTCATTGCCTATTACGCCCAGGACAGACAAGAAGCAACTGACCGGATCCTGGGGGAAATCCCCAATGGAGCCTCTGTAGGTATAGGCGGTTCAGTGACCTTGCGAGATCTTGGTATCCCGGGAATTTTGAAGGAAAAAGGCTATACCGTGTATGATCACTGGGACGAGGCACTAACCCAGCCTGAGAAGCGTGAAGCCAGAAACAAGCAGGTTTTGGCAGATGTCTTTTTATCTGGAACCAACGCGGTCTGTCTTGATGGAACCCTTGTAAATGCTGACGGTTCCGGCAACAGAGTCAGTTCAATGATCTTCGGGCCTAAAATCACAATAGTGGTCTGCGGAGTAAATAAAATAGTAGGTAATCTCGATGAAGCCTTTGCCCGCATCCGTCAATACGCCGCACCTGTTAATGCCCGGAGACTTGGCGCTGCCATGCCCTGCCAGAACATTACCGGCTATTCTTCTTCCCCGGGTATAAAACTGGGTTGCAGAGTTACAACCATTATCGAAGCACCTCCTACGGCTAAGGAGAGGTTCGTCGTCGTGGTGGTCAACGAAGATTTGGGCTACTAGGCAATAAAATGCTGCTATGAAGGAGCTGTGCCTTCAATCAGCAAGAGGGTCTGGTATCAAGTATTACAGCTGATTGCAGATCGCGGGTTGCTGTAACCACTTACCTCTCGCCACATATTATGTAACGATTCCTAATCCCTGCGGGAGGTGAAACCATGGTAGATAAGAATCTGCTTAAAGCGGCCCTTGAGATAGCGGATAGGCCACTGGAAGGAGGATGCCGTCCAAACGAGGAATGCTGCTGCCCGGGTAAGGTGGTTTATGTCATTTTCACCAACTGCCTGACTATCAACAATGGCGCATGCCCTGATTGGGAATTCTGCGATCAGGATTGCCCAACCAGAGACACCCGGGAAAATCTGGTCTGCAAGGGTTAAGACCCGCCTTACCTTGATAGCCGAGAATCTCAGGCTTGAAGATCAGACGAATCCCAGTAACCGTCTGATCTTCTTCATTTTCTTGATTGTGCCGTTACCAGGCGCCCCCAACATCACCTTTGGCCGGCTTATGCCTAGCCTGAAACGTTAGGACCGTCCCGGCGTTTCACCTTTGGCCGGCTCATGCCCATTGTCTCTTACGTCTTCTTCCCTGTTATAAACAACAAGCCTCGGGTAAGGAATCTCTATTCCGCCTTTGTCAAGGGCTTCTTTGAGCCTGAGGCGAAGCTCCCTTTCCACATTCCATTGACTGAGAGGCTCAGTCCTTGCCCAAACAAGTATCACAGCCCCTGAGTCACCTAACTGCTTAATACCCATGACCTTGGGCCCTTCAAGAATAACAGGCATCTCCCTGGCCACGTCGTCACAGGCTTTTTGCATCAGGCCAATAACCTGCCGTAAATCTTCTGTATACGCTACAGGCACTTCTACAATAGCCCGGGAACCCCTTCTGCTGCTGTTAGTAGTCTTGTCTACTAATCCGTTTGGGACTGTATGAACATCTCCTGACCAATCACGCAGCACTGTAGTTCTAAGCCCAATCTGCTCCACAATCCCGGATACCCCTGCTATTGCCACATAATCTCCAACGTCATACTGGCGCTCATAGATAATAAAGAATCCTGTGATAATGTCGCGTACAAGGTTCTGGGCACCAAAGCCAACTGCCAGGCCCAATACCGCGGCCCCTCCTAGGAGGGCCTTAGTATCAATGCCCACAAGGTCAAGAATCATAAGGATCGCTACAATGCCTGTTATGTACCTGAGGGCACTTCGCAACAGGCCTGCAAGGGTCTTAGCTCTTGTTTCATCCAACTCCAGACCGGGAACCCGGCCTTTTGAATGTGAGAATAACCTGTTTATCAAGGAATTGCCAACCCTGACTACTATCAAACCAAAGACAATCACTGCCCCCACTCTGACAGCCACAGTCCCTGCGTTGAGCCAGATTACAGCGTCAAACAGGTTAACGTCATGCGGAAAACCCGGTGCTCCCATAACCATCCACCTTTCCTCCGGATGTTGGCCGCCCAACTCCCGGAATCATTCCAAATGGTATCAAATTAACCTTGCCAAGAAAAGATGAGTTTAGAGTCGCCTGGAAACAAGGTTAATGTAAACCTGTGACGAAAACACATATTGGAAGATAGTTTGCCGAAAGCATAAAACATGCTGATTACTGCACATAAATCAATGCTTGATACAGCCCAAGTCTAAGGAGGTAGATTAGTTGAGCACTGAGAAAAAGGAAATGGCTTACATAGGCCGAAATTTCGACGGGTTTGTTTCCGAATTACAAGAAGCCGTCAGAAAGCCCAGCATTGCCGCACAGAACATCGGAATGAATGAAGCTGCTGAACATTTCAAAACACTCATGGAAAGCTACGGAATAAAGGCCAGGCTCATTCCGACTGAGGGCGGCTATCCATGTGTTTACGGAGAAGTCAAAGGCAGATCAAATAAAACCTTGCTTTTCTATGACCATTACGACGTGCAGCCACCTGATCCTCTGGATGAATGGGAATCTGACCCCTTTGACGGAGACATAAGAGACGGCAAAATCTATGCTCGCGGAGTCTCGGATAACAAAGGCAATGCCTGTGCACGGATCCAGGCGGTAGGTACCATACTTAAACTCAGAGGCGAGCTTCCCCTGACAGTCAAATTCCTGATTGAAGGAGAAGAAGAAATAGGAAGCCCTCATCTTGGCCAATTCATCAAGGATAATGCAGGCCTGCTCAGGGCCGACTACGGCGTTTGGGAGTCGGGCTACATGAGCCAAAATGGAAGGCCGGGTATGTACCTTGGCGTAAAGGGCATGTTGTACGTAGAGCTCATAGCAAAAGGTGCGGCAAGAGACATGCACTCAGGCTCGGCAACAACCATACCAAACCCTGCATGGCGGCTTATTTGGGCCCTGTCAACAATAAAGGACGAGAATGAGCACATCCTTATCCCAGGATTCTACGACGACGTTCTCCCCCCAACTGAAACAGAGATAGAGCTGCTCAAAGACAGCCTGGAGAATCCAAACCTGTCTGATGGAGAATCAAGAGGACTGGCAAGAGAGAGCGCCAGGGCCCTTGGGCTTGAGGCCTACCTTCTGGATCTGCATGGCTTAGAACTCAGAAAACGCTCACTGTTTAGCCCTACTGCAAACATATGCGGCTTCAAATCAGGTTACCTGGGGGAAGGACAGAAAACGGTCCTCCCTGCCCGGGCTCTGGTTAAGATGGATTTCCGGCTGGTACCTGAGCAAGACCCAGAAGACATACTGAGAAAACTGCAAAAGCATTTCCATGACCAGGGTTTTGGTGATATCGAAGTCAAACTGATAAGCCTTGATTATCCTGTTAAGACCCCGGCCGAACTACCTGTGGTAGACGCTGCCAGAAAGGCTGCCCTTGCAGTATACGGCAGACCTGCGGTTATCGCTCCTACTCAGGGAGGTTCAGGGCCTATGCACCCTTTTAGAAAGTACCTTG
>MTKW01021597.1_pt1 | contig 10535 bp, 6 predicted proteins | sample 1042761 | NCBI WGS metagenome assembly MTKW01 (sample SAMN06205366, study PRJNA360243) | anaerobic digester metagenome | biome: Wastewater treatment plant; feature: Anaerobic digester sludge; material: sludge; isolation source: anaerobic digester fed with sludge from wastewater treatment plant ...
CCAGTATCACAGCACCGACGATTCCAACCGTGGGGCCGATGACCATGGGTATCCTCACTCCTGCTTCCCGGATAAGTTCGAATCCTAGTTCCATAATCAAGATTTCGAAGACCGCGGGGAACGGAACGACTTCTCGGGATCCTGCCATGGCAAGCAATAGCTCTGTGGGGATCATTTCCGGGTGATAGGTCGTGATAGCCACGTAAAGTCCCGAAGTGTAAATGGTGGCAAACAGCGCAAACCAGCGTATGCCCGCCAGAAATGTGGCGGGGATCCAGTGAATGTAGTGATCTTCCGAAGAGTGCATAAGGGACCACAGGGTTGTAGGTACCAGGAGAACGCCCGGTGAGTTTGTGATTATGGCCACGTGGCCCTCTGACAGCATGGAAGCAACTTTATCCGGTCTTTCCGTTATGATTACGGTCGGGAAGGGATCGTTCGGCGTGTCCTGGAGGTACTGTGAGGTCAGCGATGCTGACGTCACCACGTCCGTTTTTATACAAGACAGTCTCCTTCTTGCTTCGTCCACCAGCTTGGGGTTGACGACACCCTCGAGATACATAATGGCGTAGGGTGAGTGACTGCGCGCCCCAACCCTGTGCCTTTCCGTCACTAACTGAGGGGTGGCAAGCCTCCTCCTTATGAGGGCCAGGTTCGTGCTGAAGTTTTCCACGAAACCCTCGTGGGGTCCCCGGACCACGGCCTCAGCAGGTGATTCTTCCACGGCCCTGTGTTCGATAGATCTGGTGCACACGCTGAGGCCTTTGTCGTCCCCGTCAATGAGGAGAAGTGTGTTGCCGTCCACCAGGGCTGACGCAATGTCCGAGAATGTGGACGCAAATTGAACATGGGTTTCGGAAATTGTGGTTTCCGACAGGCCTTTCACGCCCCTACGTGTGTCCTCAGGTTTGGCCCTAAGGAGCGGTTTCAGGATGTGCTCCCGTATCGAGTCGGCACCAACCAACCCTTCAAGGTACATAAGGGCTGCTCTTTTGCCTTCCTTTTCCCCGCCGATGACGAATTCACGCACCACCAAATCCGAGTTCCTAGGGGCGTGGAAGATACCCTTGATGGTGCTGAGGTTCTCGTCCAGGGACTTGCTTATGGGGCCTGCGAGGATCTGCCTTTCCTTCCGCCCCATGCCCCCGAAAGGGGATCTGGTATCGGGCGGCCTGTCCTCCGGGGGGATTTCCTTTTGTTCTTCTGCAGTTTCCTGTTCCGCTTGCCACTTCTTGGCGGAGGGAGGGGAATACGGTGGTTTTTGGGTCTTTTTACCCCGCACCACGTCCTCTTTGCCCCCGGGTATGCCTGGGCTTTTTCGTTTGCCCAAGCTGAACCGTTTGTCAGGCGTCGGTTTCAGCAGTTTCCCAAGAAATCTAAGGATGGATGATGCCCCCCGTCAAACAGTGATCCAAAGAGTGGTGAGTAGCCCCGCCAGAAAACCGGAAACAACGAGCACCCCCACGACGGAAAGAGTGTCTCGGGCGTTCTTACCGTCTTTGATGAGCACCAAAAGCCCCAGACCCGCGTTTGTCACAAGTCCGCTCATCATGCCCGGAAACGAGATGAAACCTGCTTTGAAGCTTTCTGCCAAAGCGACGGAAGTGGCACAGGACGGAAACAAGCCCACCAGCGATGTGACCGCGTTCTGCCACGGCCCCCCTGAGGACAAAAGCCGTGTCATGCCCGGCGACAAAAACGTCCCGATCCAGTGAAGTGCTGCAGAGAAAACGAAAACCGTGGCCCCGATCTTTGCCGTGCGGACGGTTGCGTGAGAGAGCATACCTTGCCACGAGGCCCCGTGCCCCCCGGGCTTACCGGGTTGGCTGGTCCCCTCTTTCGCCACCACCTTGCCTCTTTGTGCGTAGTTTACCGCCAGGCCCACGGCAAAACCCCACAGCAGTTTTGTGACGAGCAAGGGAATCACCCACTGTCTGCTCCCACCGTCGGAGAGCAGTACCGGTAGGGCTTCATCCGACGTAGCGATGTAGGCGGAGATGAGGGAGCCTGCGGGGATCAGGCCGTCGATGTACAGGGTTGTGGCCGCAACTGAAAATCCGCACTGCGGCAAGAGCCCCAACAGGGCAGCTGTCAAAGGACCCAGGATCCCGTGTCCTACGGTCTTGGCAAGGCGTTTCGTGTCCGTGCGGTGAGAGATGAACTCAACCAACAAAAACGTGGGAAACAGGACGGGCAACATTTTGGTCGTGTGTAACACGCTCTCGACTATCAAAGCGTACATGGAATGACCCCCTTGCCAACGCAATCTTTCTAACGTAAGGTTTGCCCGAAGGCACAAAGATATGCAGGGGGTTCTTTTCCGGTTGCGCGCTACCTGCATGCTTCTTTGAGTTAATTGACTTGGATGTTGAAAAGTTTAAGCATATAATTAAACATAACATGCCAAAAGGAGGGCAAAACCCATGCAGTACGTGGCTGAAATATCGAGAAGTGAACCATCCTGTTTCCTCTTCCTCATAGATCGGTCAGGCTCCATGAGGGATCCGTTCGGGGCGGAATCGGGCAAGCGCAAGGCAGATGGGGTCGCCGATGCTGTGAACAGGCTTTTGCAGAATCTCGTCATCAAGTGTGCCAAAGCGGAGGGTGTCCGCGACTACTATTACGTCGGTGTCATAGGTTACGGTCACAGGGTAGGCTCAGCTTTGGCGGGTGAACTGTCAGGGAAGGACCTGGTCCCCGTGAGCGAGATAGCGTCTACGCCCGCGAGGGTGGAGGAGCGAATCCGCAAAACGGAAGACGGCGCGGGCGGACTCGTGGACGAAACCGTCAAGTTTCCCGTATGGTTTGACCCCGCGGCAAACGGGGGTACCCCCATGTGCCAGGCCCTCCGGCTTGCGAAAGGCGTGCTTGAAAACTGGTTGGCTGAGCACCCCTACTGTTTTCCCCCCATCGTCATAAACATCACCGACGGTGAAGCGACGGACGGGGATCCTAGCCTGCCTGCCCAGGAAGTAACCTCCCTTTCGAGCAGCGATGGTAACGTGCTTTTGTTCAACCTGCACCTTTCGTCCCAAAAGGCATCACCCATCGAGTTTCCCGACTCTGAGACAGGTCTTCCCGACGAGTACGCCCGCCTGTTGTTCAATATGTCGAGCAAGTTGCCCGAGTACATGCGGGGCATAGCTACGGAAGAGGGTTTCAAGACTTCGGAAAACACCCGAGGGTTTGTGTTCAACGCGGATATAGTGTCCGTCATAAGGTTCCTTGACATCGGTACAAGACCCAGCAATCTTCGTTAGGAGCCCGGGCAAGTGCAGGTTCTCACACGTACATATTGGACCCAAAAGCGCGGAAACACCCCGCTTGAGTACGAAGATGCGTTCTGCACCACCTTTCCGGGCCAGGCGGGTCTGGTTAGATTTACCGTGGCCGACGGTGCCAGCGAATCGGTTTTGAGCGGCCCCTGGGCTAGGGTGCTTGTGAAAGTGTTTTGTCGGGAGGGTTGGGGCCCTGTCACGGACGAAGGGGTTTGTCCCGAAGGGGCGTTGGACAGGGCCTACGGTTCCTGGCAATTTTGGAAGGAAGGGTACCTCCGTGCCCGGTCGAGGAGGGGCAAGCCTGTCCTGTGGTACGAGGAACCCGGTCTCAAAGCTGGTGCTTTCTCCACGTTGGCGGGGCTTGAGATCGATGGGGAACGGGGTCTTTTTACCGCCCTGGCAATGGGCGACAGTTGCCTGTTTCACGTAAGAGAGAACGAGTTGATCCTTTCATTTCCGCTCAAGGACTCCCTAAGTTTTGGGGCAAGTCCGCCTCTTTTGTGTAGCAAGCCCGGGAGGGTAAAATTTGAAGCTTCGAGAGGAGATGCAAAACCGGGGGATCTTTTTTTTCTAATGACCGATGCTCTTTCCGCCTGGTTCATCAAGCAGGCGGAGGAAGGTGGGGAGCCTTGGGCAGTCCTCACCGCCTTGGATGACCCGGGGGGATCGTCTTTCCGGCGTCTAGTTCAGGCGCTTTGCGAGGGGAAAAAGATGCGAAACGATGATAGCACCCTTACGATCGTAGAGGTAGTCTGACAATGAGAGTCTCCTGGCCAAGCATGAGCGATTACCAGGAAGCTGTGCAAAACCCGAGCACCGCCTTCTTTGACCCGGAGCTACGAACCGGGGCGCCAGTGTGTGACGCCCTAGGGTTGCCCAAGCCCATAACGGGGGGCTTCGCCAGCGTTTATCAGATCAAATGCGGGGGCACCAAGTGGGCCGTAAGGTGTTTTTTGAGACACCATGAGGACACCGAGGAGCGTTACGCGTGCATAGGCGAACACTTGGGGAGGATTCGCCTACCTTACACGGCTCAGTTTGACTATCTGAAACAGGGCATCCGGATCAAGGGCGTATCCTACCCTGTTCTGAAGATGGAGTGGGTTGAGGGGGACCCTTTGAACGCCTACGTGGAGAAGCACCTGGGGGACAGGAAAACCCTTGAGAGTCTTGCCGGTGAGTTTCTGCGTATGGTGGGAAAGCTTCGAGCCAACGGTGTTGCCCACGGAGATCTCCAACACGGCAACATCCTGGTTGTTGATGGCAAATTGAGATTGGTGGACTACGACGGCATGTACGTGCCCGGGCTGTCCGGCAGAAAAAGCCACGAACTCGGGCACCCGAACTACCAACACCCCAAAAGGACCCAGGTTCACTTCGGGCCTTACCTTGACAGTTTCTCCGGCTGGGTCATCTATCTTTCCATACTTGCCCTGTGCATCAAGCCGGATCTTTGGTCGTTGTCGGGCTCAGGCGATGAACGCTTGTTGCTGTCAGGCAAAGATTTTCGGGACCCTGACTCCTCAAAAGTTCTTTGTGCCATGAAAGAGTCTTCCGATGAGTTTTTGCGTGATGCTGCCGGGGCTCTCACAACAATGCTGAGCGTGGGTGACATTGCTGCCATTTCTCCCGCGACACCTTTGAAGGAAGGGGCCCTTGTCTTGCCCGTCCTTCCTTCATCTACGTCCAGGCCTGAAAAAGGGGCGTGGTGGAAAGATTTCGAGGTCAGGACACATCCTCCCTCCGAGGCACCTGTGGGGAAAGCTGCCGCACCTGTGCCTGAGTGGCTGTCCGCCCACGTGCAGCCACAGCCCGTGGAACTGAGGGGTCCTTTCAAAGTTGAAAGGGTCTGTTTTGGCGGGTGGGTTGCGGCGGCAGTGGCTACCGCGTTTCGTTTGGGGGTGGCCGCCGTCTTAGCATCGTGGGGGATACGTGCGGGCCTCTTGGCAGTGGTGTACGTGTGCGCCGTTCGCTACCGGGCTTGCTACGAACGGAGGGAAAAAGTTCTGATTGCCAAAGCTTTGCGTCAGGTGGAAGCAGGGATGGGGGTCAGGGAGAAGGCTGTAGCTAAACTTCAGCAGGCCAGCAGACTCATAGATATGAAGGAAAACAGGGACGTGAAAACCGCGGCGTCGAAGCTTCAGACGCTCATGGAGCAGGAAGCCGGGGAGATCAAGAAGGTCGATGAGTGGCGACAGCGGGCGCAAGACGATCTTGTCAGGGAGAGGGCGGAGATCGACAGGCGCGAAAAAGAGGGCCTGGATAAGCTTGCCGCGCAAGTGTCGTCTCCCGTGACTCTTCTTCGAGCGGGGCTTCTCAGAAATCATTACAAGAAGAGGAGGAATGCCTTGGCCCAAAAAGAGGCCCAGCTTTCCCAGGCCTACACCTTGAAAAGGAAGAGGTTCGAGGATACCTTCGAGGCACTCAAAGAGCTGCTCTTGGAAGGGTTGAACGAGCGTCAAAAGACGCTCGCGAAAGAAAGGGACACGGTGAACCAGGACCTATCGGAGCACCTACACGCTTTGAACCTCTTGCAGGCTGACCTCGCCCGCCTGAAAGGGGATCATGAGAGGTACAAGAAGGTAACGTTCTTGAATTACCTTCGGGGCGTGGTCTCTTTCAAGTGATTAGTCCGCCGCGGCATCAAGCCCGAACTGCGCCAACAGCAGGTCGAAGTATGCCCCCCGCTTTCTCACCAGCTCGCTGTGGGTGCCCGCCTCCACAATTCTCCCATTGTCGATGACTAATATTCGATCGGCTTCCCTGATAGTTGACAGGCGGTGGGCGATGACGAACGATGTTCTGCCGCGAAGCAGCTTCTTCAGGGCGTCCTGCACCAACAGTTCCGTCTGCGTGTCTATGCTCGCCGTGGCTTCATCAAGAATTAGGATGCGAGGATCGGCGAGGAGAGCCCTTGCAAAGGCTACCAATTGTCTTTGACCGATGGAAAGCCTGCCCCCTCGTTCCTCGCACTCTGTGTCGTAACCCTCGGGGAAACCGGACACGAAATCGTGAACGTGGACAGCTCGGGCGGCCTCGACGATCTCCTCTTCCGTGGCATCTTTTCTCCCGTACCGGATGTTGTCTCTGATGGTTCCAGAAAACAGGAAGTTGTCCTGAAGCACAACGCCGATTTGCCTCCTTAAAGAAGCAACCGTGAAATCCCTTATGTCCGAACCGTCTATGATCACCCTACCTTCCTGGGGATCGTAGAACCGGGATATGAGGTTCACTATGGAGGATTTGCCTGCACCCGTAGGGCCGACCAAAGCTACCGTTTGGCCAGGTTCGACGGTGAAACTTACCTGGTGGAGCACAGGGCGGTCCGGTGAGTAACCGAACGTCACATTATCAAATTCAAGGGAGCCTATGAAGGGTGCACTTTCCTTCGCACCTACTGCGTCCGTTATCTCAGGCTCTGTGTCCAGGAACTCAAACACCCGTTCCGACGAGGCCATGGCGACCAAAAGGCTGTTGTAGAAATTGGATAGACTCGAAACAGGCCCCCAGAACCTTCCCAGGTAGCTGGTGAACGCGATGAGGGTGCCGATGCTGATCTCACCTGAGATGAGCATCCTTGCACCGTACCAGTAGATGGCCGCGGTGCCCGCGGCCGCAGTGATTTCCACAAGGGGCCCGAAAAAACCGTTCACCTTGACGGCTTTCATCCACGTGTCCCTGTTGTCCCCGTTTATCCTGGAGAATTCCTCCATGTTCAGGCGTTCCCTTGTGAAGGACTGGACGACCCTTACCCCGGATATGGTTTCCTGAAGGTTGGCGTTGATGTTGGCAGCTCTTGTCCTGACCTCCCGCCACGTCAGCCTTATGAGTGTCCGTAGCCTGGTTGATATGAGTATCAAAAGGGGAATCGTGGCAAAGGACAGAAGGGCCAGTTTGAGGTGCCAGGACAGCATAATGGCCATGATGCCCAAGAGCGTGAAAATGTCGGTGATGAGGTTCACGACGCCGCTTGATATGAGGTCGTTGAGGGAATCCACATCGTTCGTCACTCTGACCATGATCTTGCCCGCGGGTCGCGAATCGAAAAACCGTAAGGAAAGGGACTGAATGTGGCTGAACAGATCCTGTCTCATATCGAACAGGATGTCCTGGCCCAACCTGGACGAAGTGAGGATGCGCATCTTTGAAATTAAGAATGTGGCGAAGTGAATTCCAAGGTACAGAAGGCAGGTGACCGCAAGCTTCCTGAGGTTTTTGTTGACGATGCAGTCGTCTAGGATGACTTTCGTTATGTAAGGGCCTGCCAAACTCAGGACGGAACCTGCCATCATGAGGGTCAGGGTTTTGACCATCATGTTCCTGTAGGGCATGACGTAAGCCAAGAGGCGTTTGCCTTGCTCGGCATCGAACGGTTTCTGGTAGGCTTCTTCTTCCTGAAAACTCATTCAGCTCACCTCCTGTGTCTTTTCCTGGGCACCGAGATTGTCTTTGTCCTTGAACTGATTGTGGTATATCTCTTTGTAAATTGTGCCGTGTTCGAGCAGGTACTCGTGGGTTCCCCGCTCTTTTATCTCCCCTTCATCCAAAACGATGATCTCATGGGCACGCATGACCGAGGAGATTCTGTGGGCTATGATGAACGTTGTTCGCCCCGCCATGAGTTCCTGTAGCGATTCCTGGATAATTCTTTCCGTTTCCATGTCGACGCTTGCCGTAGCATCATCAAGGATGAGGATCTTGGGATCTTTCAGAAAAGCCCTGGCTATGGCTACCCGTTGCTTTTGTCCGCCGGAAAGTCCCACCCCTCTCTCACCCACCACCGTGTCGTATCCTTGGGGTAGCTCCGTGATGAAGTCGTGGGCGCAAGCAAGCTTGGCCGCTTCCTGTACTTCCTCCAGTGAAGCGTCCGGCCGGGCGTACGCGATGTTCTCTTTTATGGAGGCTGAAAACAGGAATGTCTCTTGGGGAACGTAACCGACAGCTCTTCGAACGGACTCTAGATCAAGCGTCCTGACGTCGTGCCCGTCGATGAGCACTTCGCCGTGTACAGGATCGTAGAAGCGTCCTATCAGATTGATGAGCGAACTTTTGCCCGAGCCTGTGGCACCCAAAATGCCCACTACAGTGCCCTTCGGTGCCCGGATGTTGATGTTCGACAACACCTTGGGGCGTCCGGGGTAGGCAAAGTCCACTTCCGAAAACTCCACGCTTCCTTCGATCGACTCGAGCACAACATTCCCGGGCATGGTCCTTATCCTAGGTTGCCTGTCCAGGATCTCGTAGACCCTTTCCCCTGCCGCAAGGGCTTGTTCAAGCAGGTTTGTGAGCCACCCCAAATCCCTAACGGGCCAAATGAGGGTCCACACGTAGGAGTTGAAGGCGATGAGGTCCCCCACAGTGAGTTCCCCTTTGGACACGAGATAGCCCCCGTACCATAGCACAAGGACACCGCTCACGTTGCCGAGAAGGCCCATGTACGGAAAGGATTCGGCCCAGATCTTTGACGAGTACAGTCGTCTTTGCCTAACGGAGTCGTTCCTGCAGGCAAAGTTTTCGATCTCCTCAGGTTCTTGAGCGAAGGCTTTGACCACACGGATCCCGGTTATGTTCTCCTGTAACGAAGCCGTTAGTTTGGCCACTTCCTCGTGGGTCGCGGAGTAAGCGGGCCTGACCTTTCTGTCGAACGTCATAACCGCGTGCCCCAGAAACGGGATGAAAGCAAGTGTCACAAGCGTCAACTTCCAGTTCGTGTAAAACAGTATGAACAGGGCGTCAACGACCATGAATACGAAATCGCAGTAGCTGACTATGCCCCTTGAGAGAAACACTCGAATGCCCTCCACATCGCTGGTAACTCTCGACATGAGCTGGCCCGTTTGTGCCTGATCGTAAAAACCCCACGACAAGGATTGCAGCTTTTTGTACAGCGCGTTGCGGAGATCGAAGATCGTGGATTGACCGAACTTTTCGTTCAGGTAATACTGTGCAAACGAGAAGATGCCCCGTAAAAGGGCCACGGCCAAAGTTGCCAGGGCTAAGCGAGGAACAAGCTCGTACCTTCCGCCCCTTATGGCTTCGTCCACCAGCAATTTTGCCAAGTAGGGCCTCACCATGCCCAGTCCCGTCAGGATGAACATGCAAATGATGGCAAGCACCAAGAAAGGTGCGTGCGGTCGTCCGACCCCCCACAGGCGTCTGAGTATACTCATGTAGCTCATCGTCCAATCTTTAGTAATAAGCCGTCGGGACCGGTATTCTGAATGAGCTTCGACATCCCTTTCAAAAACCCTTCGTGGGGCTCCCACCTGCAAAAGAGGACTTTCGCAAGCTGTGTTGAATCTCTTGCAGCGAATCTGCTGTTTTAAGGTGGACAGCTTGGAGGGGAAAATATGCAGATCGAGACAGCGGTTGGAACTATTCAAGACCAAAGGGCCGATGTTTTGGCCGTCAACCTGTTTGAAGGGGTGACGAACCCGGGGGGCGCCGCGGGGGCCGTGGATGCCGCCCTAATGGGTAAGATAGGGCGCCTTTTGGCTTTGGGGGATTTCAAGGGAAAAGCCGGGGAGTTGGCCGTGATTTACCCTGACGGCATGATCCCCGCTAAAAGAGTAATACTGGTGGGCTTGGGTCATCCCCAGGACCTTTCACCAAGTCGGCTCAGGCACGTTTCCGGGGAAGTGGCCAAGAGGGCTCGGGATCTCGGCGCGAGCAACATTTACACCATTGTTCACGGTGCGGGCATCGGGGGTCTGGATGTCGGGGAGGCGACTCAGGCCCTTGTGGAAGGTGCCATCCTGGCCCTTTACAGGTTTCAGGAACTGAAAACGAAAAAACCGGAACGCTCGAACCCGGGCAGGTTGGTCCTCGTTGACAGCGACGCATCGAAGATGAAAGCTATCGAGCTGGGTGCCCTGAAAGGTCAGGTTATCGCGGAATCCTCCTGTTTCGCGAGGGACCTTGTCAATTTGCCCGCCAACGAACTTACTCCCCTTAAGATGGCGGAAATAGCGATCAACATGGGGGGAATAACCGGGCTAGAGGTGTCCGTGCTCGAAGAGCGCGAGATAGCTCAGAAGGGTATGAACGCTTTCTTGAGCGTGGCCCGGGGTAGCCACAGGCCCCCTCGTTTCATCATCCTCGAGCACAGGGGCGGCAAATCGGGGGAACAACCGGTGGTCCTTGTGGGTAAAGCGGTTACGTTCGACTCCGGGGGCATATCCCTGAAGCCGGGAGCAGGTATGGAACGCATGAAGACAGACATGGCCGGGGGAGCCGCGGTTATGGCCGCGATGAGGG
>MTKW01000626.1_pt1 | contig 10527 bp, 10 predicted proteins | sample 1042761 | NCBI WGS metagenome assembly MTKW01 (sample SAMN06205366, study PRJNA360243) | anaerobic digester metagenome | biome: Wastewater treatment plant; feature: Anaerobic digester sludge; material: sludge; isolation source: anaerobic digester fed with sludge from wastewater treatment plant ...
TATTGCAATATAACTGAATCTAAAGTCCTTCCCCTATCTTCAATATCCCTTTGAATTCTCCTTATGACCCTTACGTCTGAATCTGTATCTACAAATATTTTTATATCTAATAAGTCTCTAATTTCCTTTTCTGATAAAATCAATATACCCTCTAATATAATAATATCCTTTGGTTCAACTAATATAGTTTCCTTTTTTCTATTATGCTTTTCAAAATCATAGATTGGTTTTTCTATTGGCTTTCTATCTATTAAATCATTTAAATGTTGAATTAACAATTCATTATCAAAAGCAAAGGGGTGATCATAATTTGTTTTTACCCTTTCGTCAAAGGACAAATGACTTTGATCTTTATAATAGGAGTCTTGCTCTATAATTGCAATATCTGTTTTTTCAATAGATTTAAAAATTTCCTTTGATACAGTCGATTTACCTGAGCCTGTCCCACCAGTAATTCCAATTAAAATCGGCTTTTTCACTACTACTCCTCCTCACTTCTTTCTTTTCTAATTAAATAAAACTTCTTTACTGGCTTATCCATTTTCATTTTAATAATTTGTTGTGGATGAGGAGCTACATCAATTGGGTTTTCTTCGTCATCCCACATAGCATTAATTTTTTGAGTAAAAAAATCCACATTTGGCCCAAAAATTTCTATTTCATCACCTACAAACATTCTATTTCTTTGTTCAATTGTGGCTATTTTAGTATTTTCATCATAATCTAATACCATGCCAACAAAATCATACCCTCGAATATAGGAACTAGTTGTATAAACCTGTGACTCATCAGTTGGCTTTCCAAAATAGAAACCTGTAGTAAAATCCCTGTGGCTCACTTTTTTTATTTCATCTATCCATTCTTCTTTATATATATAATTATTTGATTCTTTATAATATTCATCTAGGACCATTCTATAGGCTCTAATAACAGTAGCTACATAATATGAACTCTTTACCCTACCTTCTATTTTAAAGCTGTTAATCCCTGATTCTATAAGTTCTGGTAGATATTCTATCATACATAAGTCCTTAGAATTAAAAATAAAAGTTCCATCTTCGTCTTCAAAAACTGGGAAATATTCACCTGGACGTTTTTCTTCTACTAGGTTGTACTTATATCTACATGGATGAGCACAATCTCCCCTATTAGCATCTCTACCTGTCATATAATTACTTAATAAGCATCTACCTGAGTAAGACATACACATAGCACCATGAACAAATGCTTCAATTTCCAAATCCTCTGGAATCCTATTGGTTATTTCTTTGATTTCTTTTAAAGATAATTCCCTAGCTAAAACAACCCTTCTTACTCCAAGATTATACCAAAACATTATAGTTTCATAATTAGTTATACTTGCCTGTGTACTTATATGAATTGGTAAATCAGGAACAGTTCTATTGATTATTGAAAACATTCCTGGATCTGACACTATTACAGCATCTACACCTATTTCATATAATTTAGTTACATAGTCTTCTAAACCATGTAAATCAGCATTATGTGGCACTATATTTAAAGTAATATATACTTTTCTACCATGTTCATGGGCAAAATTAACTCCTTCTTCTATATCTTCCAATGAGAAATTTTTAGATGATTTTCTCAAACCAAAGGATTCTCCTCCTAAGTATACTGCATCTGCGCCATAAATCACTGCCATTTTTAATTTTTCCAAATCCCCTGCTGGGGCTAACAATTCGACTTTTTCCATATCATTACACCTCTCTATATGTTAATGCAACTCCATCTCCTATGGGAATTATTGAAGATGTATATCCATCTATTTCACTTATATACTTTAAGTATGTTCTTAATCTTTTAACTATGGTTTTTTTTCTTCTTATAACCAATTCATCTGTTGCAACCATTCCTTTAAAAAGCACATTATCAGAGACAATTATCCCTCCTGGCTTCAACAACCTTGTACAACCATTAAAAAAATCTAAATATTGCCCCTTAGCTGCATCTATAAATATAAAATCATACATATCTGTAATACCAGATATAATCTCTTCTGCTTCCCCTTTTAATATGCGAATATTAGACTCATAGGGAGATTTAGATATAAACTTTTCTGCCAATTCAATCATATCTTCTCTTCTCTCAATAGTAGTCACATTACAATTGCCTAACAAAGCGTCACACATAACTAAAGCAGAATACCCTATGGCTGTACCTATCTCTAAAATATTTTCAGGCTTTTGCATTTTTAAAATTACCTTTATTAATTGGGCTACTTCAGGTTCAATTATAGGTATATGATTTTTTTCAGCATATTTCTCCATATCTTCTAAATATTCCTTATTATTAGGTAATATGCTACGTATATATTCTAAAATATATTCCTCATTAATATTTGACAATCTTATCATCCTAACTATTAGTTCTTTGGTTTTGCATCTAAATGTTCTTCATATGTTCGAGTAAAGGTATGACTTCCATCTTTCCCTGTTAATACAAAAAATAAATAATCTACATCTGCTGGATTAGCAGCTGCTACAATAGATACTTCTCCTGGTGATGCTATTGGTGCAGGTGGTAATCCTTCATTTATATAAGTGTTATAGGGAGATGGAATTCGTGTGTCTTGAGTACTAAGAATTTCCTTCCTCTCTCCTAGTATATATTGAACAGTTGCACAAGATTGAAGATACATACCCTCTTTTATCCTATTATGAAATACTGCAGAAATTAAAGGGCGTTCTTCATCTAATTTACCTTCTCTCTCTATAATTGATGCTAAAGTCACTACTTCATTTAAACTCATTTTTATTTCATCTAATTTAGGCTCTAACTCTTTTATATATATCTTTTCAAATTCTTGTAACATCTTTTCTATTATTTCTCTTTCAGAGGAATTTTTATATATTTCATAAGTTGAAGGAAATAAAAATCCTTCTAAGGATTGTCCTTCTTCAAGTTCTTTTAAAAATGAAAATTCATCTTCAAAGTTTTTCTTATTTCTTGCTAATTCTAAAAACATATCTAGATCTACTATATCATCATGGGCTAATTTCTCAGCAATCATATCTAACTCATACCCCTCTGGTATAGTAAATCTTATGGTGTTTTCTGATTTACCGCCTTTAGCAATATTATTTATTATTTCTTCTAAATCCATTGTCGAATCCAATTCATATTTACCAGCCTTTAATTTCCCATCTAAATTAAAATTCTTCACTTTATATTTAAATACTGCCTTATTGTGAATTAACCCTTCATTAAATAAGATTTCCGAGATTTTATTAGTGGAACTTCCAGATGGAATTTCTAATATAACTTCTTTTATATTTTTAGTTGAAACAGGACCTAAACTCTTTTGATAATAATTATATAAGAATAAACCTACAACAACTATTAATGTGATAAATATTGAAATAAAACCTTTCTTTTTTTTTCTCTTAGTTTTTTCCATTTTAAACCCACCTTTGATTATAGATCCTTGACATAATAATTAACTCCTTTAATATTCTCTAAAATTCGTAGATTTTTCATAGACATATAATATTAAATTTCCAAATAATATTATAGATGCTAATTCTCCACCAGCTATGCCTAATACGGTATAAATATAAGGAATCTTTGTAAAGTATGATACCCAAATTGATACAATTAATCCATTTAACAGAACTGGAGGTATCATTCCTGTAGTTTTACTTTTCATCTTCGATGTAAAATAAGCAGCAACTAAGGTAACTAAGCTCCCCCCTAAAATGTCTACTAATCCAAATCCTGAGTATGGTGCTAAAATCAAGTTTGCTAACAAGCAACCTACAAAGAGTCCTGGTATTGCTGCAGTTTCAACTAAGGGTAATAAAGTTAAACCTTCTGCTAATCTTAATTGTATAGGTCCAAATGTTAAACTTGCAAAAGGTACTGGTAATACCTGTATCAAAACAAGAATTATGTAAATAGCAGCTATTAGACTAGCCTTAGTTAGATATTTTAAGTTCATTTTATTCCTCCACTCAATTAAATTTCCTATATATTATATCATGATTTATAAATATTAAAAAGTCAAATCCCTGGTATAGTTTTCTATACCAGGGTCATATTAAACTTCCATTATAATTGGTAAAATCATTGGATTTCTCTTTATCTTTTGATATAAAAATCCTCTTAATGCATCTCTAGTTTGAACCTTTAATGTAGCCCAATCTGTTATCCTTTTTTTCTCGCATTCCATCAATGCTTTAGTAACTACTTCCCTTGCTTGGTCCATTAAGTCTTCAGATTCTCTTACATATACAAATCCTCTAGATATAATATCAGGACCTGCAATAATTTTACCATCTTGTTTGCTCATAGTAACTACTACAACTATTAACCCATCTTCTGATAAATGTTTTCTATCCCTAAGAACTATATTACCAACATCTCCTACTCCAAGACNNGACCTACTCCAAGACCATCTACTAAAATGTTTCCTGAAGTTACAGAAGGCCCAAAATTAGCTTTGTTTCGAGTAAGTTCAAGGGTTTGACCATTTTCCATTATAAAGATATTTTCTTCTTCCATACCTAAAGATTTTGCTAATTTAGCATGACTCTTCAAATGTCGATATTCACCATGGGCTGGAATAAAATATTTTGGCTTTAATAGTGTATGGATTAATTTTAATTCTTCTTGACGAGCATGACCTGAAACATGAACTTCTGCTAAGGTCTCATAAATTACCTCTGTACCATTTTCTATTAGTTTATTGATTACTCTAGAAATAGTCTTTTCATTACCAGGTATTGGTGAAGCAGATAAAATAACTAAGTCATCTGATTGTAAGCTTATTTTTCTATGTTCTGAAAAAGCTATTCTAGTTAAAGCTGACATTGGCTCTCCTTGAGAACCAGTAGTAACAATCACTAATTCATTATCCCTATACTTATCCATGTCGTTTATATCTATAAACGTCCCATCTTGTACCTTTAAATATCCAAGTTCATAAGCAACACTAGTAGTATTTAACATGGAACGGCCAGATAATACTACTTTTCTATTGTTTAGTTCTGCAGCATTTATTATTTGTTGAACTCTATGGACATTTGAAGCAAAAGTAGCCACAATTATCCTACCTTTAGCACTTCCAAATAACTCTCTAAAGGTATCTCCAACAGTACTTTCACTCATAGTATATCCACTTCTCTCTGCGTTGGTACTGTCTGCCAATAAAGCTAATACTCCTTTGCTTCCTAGTTCTGCAAATTTGTGTAAATCCGTTACATCTCCAGATATAGGTGTATAATCTATCTTAAAATCCCCAGTATGAACTACTGTACCTACGGGTGTATATATAGCTAATGCAGAACTATCTGGTATACTATGACCAGTTTTAATAAATTCCACTTCTAATTTTCCTAACTTTATTTTATCTCCGTGCTTCACTATATTTAAATCAACTTTCCCTAATTTATGTTCCTTTAGCTTATTTTCTAAAAGTCCTAAAGTTAGCTTAGTGCCATATATTGGAATATTGATTTTCTTTAATGCATATGGAATAGCACCTATATGATCTTCATGACCATGGGTTAAAACCATTCCTCTAATCTTTTCTTTATTCTTTAATAAATAAGTTATATCAGGTATTACAATATCAACACCTAACATCTCATCTTCTGGAAATGTCATACCACAATCTATAATTATAATATCGTCCTTATATTCCAGTAAAGTTATATTTTTACCAACTTCCCCTAATCCTCCCAGGGGTATAATTTTCAACTTATTAGGTTTACTCATTAAATCACTCCTATCTTTTTCTATTATATAGTATTCTAAAAAATTCGCATTTAATTCCGCACAATTAACCTTTAAAGAATTAATTTATAATTTTCATGTTAAAACTCCCACCTTTAAAGTGGGAGAGAATTGTATAAACTATAAATATATCCTTTTAAATGTGATAATATAATGATATCTATTAGTATTCATGCAAAAATTCATTTGATAGAAATCTTATCTATTTACAGTTGTTACAGTATCCATAAAATTGTACATTATGATCAACTATAGTAAAAATCCCTTCCTTTTCTATTTCTGCTTCTAGGGATTCTAATAGGTCAAGTTTTACTTCTATTACTTTTCCGCACTTTATACATATTAAATGGTGATGATGGTGATCTCCCGTTCCAAGATTAAGCTCGTATCTGCTAAATCCATCATCAAAGTTTAATTTATATACTATATTTAGTTTTTCAAACAATTGTAATGTTCTGTAGATTGTGGCAATACCTATTTCTGGATATTCCTCTGTCACTAGATTAAAGATTTCATCACAGCTTAAATGTTCAGAATAATGCTTTATCACGGTGTTTAATATTGCTTTTCTTTGATATGTTAATTTATAACCCTCTTTTTTTAGTATATCCTTATATACACTAACATCAATTTCCACTATACTCACCCGTTCATAATCCATTTATCAATATTATATCAAATTCTAAATTTTGTCAACTATTGCAAATTTCTTTTTAATAATTCTTCATAGGTTTCTTCTGCTTCCTTTAACTCTTCATCGTCGATACCTACTAAGATTTCATCTCCATTTTCATCTAATTCTACCCTTAAAATGTATGTCATGGATTGAATATCATCTGCTGGTAATAAAGCAACATAGTCTGTATCATCTAATGTAAATTTGGCTTTTACTAAAAATTCAATTTCATTGCCTAATTCATCATAAAACAAATGTCTCTCACCCATTATAAAACCTCCTTATATACTATCTAAATAAAATTGTAATATATAGGTTGCAGCAACCTTATCTATTAATTTCTTCCTGTTTTCTCGCCTTACATCACCTTCAATGAGAATACGCTCTGCTGATACAGTGGTTAGCCTTTCATCTATATATATGAGTTCTATATTAAATTTATTTTTTATTTTCTCTGCAAATTTAATTACCTTTTCGCTTTGTGGACCAATAGTCCCATTCATATTCTTTGGTAATCCAATAACTATTTTTTTAATATCATATTCATCTATTAACTTCTCAATTTCTAATAAATCTTTCTTTTTACCTTCTCTTCTTATAGTAGTAACACCTTGTGCAGTAATTTGTAATAAATCACTTACTGCAACACCGATGGTTTTATCTCCCACATCTAAACCTAAAATTCTTTCCATTTTTCTTCTCCATTTTAAATTACTTTTATACAAAATTCTGGGCATACCGTTGCACAGTATCCACATAAAATGCAGTTTTCATTTGGTCGTGCCTTGGAATTTATTATAGATATTCCATTTTGTTGACATCTCTTTACGCATTTTCCGCATCCAACACAATAATCAGCTACAATTAATTTTCTGTTTTTTTTCTTTAACCTTTTCTTTAATTCTTCATCTATAAAATCCTTTTCCATTAATTCTATATTTGCATCTATTTCTTCAGTAGATTGCATTCCTATAGCTATTGAATTTAAATAAGGTATACCTTTAACAAACCTAAAGGCCTCTTCAAAACTTTTAATTAAATGTCCTCCACCCAAAGGCTTCATTCCGTAAATACCCTTGCCCATATTATATAATTCCTTTAATATAGTAAGCATATCATCTATATTACCATCATGAATTCCTATTCCATGTTTATTTACAATAGGATGAATAATCTCAATTTCTTCTATTTCTCTTGCAGCTTGGGCACCTGAAACCCTATGGGTAGATATTCCAAAGCTCCTTATTAATCCCTTTTCCTTTGCCTTCATAAAATACTCTACTGCCTCAAAATGTCCTCTTACTGTGTGAATACTTTCCTGTTCATGAAGCATAAAAACATCTATATATTCAGTTCCTATTTCCTTTAATGCTTTCACTAAACTTTCTTCAGCCATTTCCTTACTGAAAGCATATGTTTTTGAAGAAATGATATAATTTTCTCTTTTAATTCCCTTTAACGCTTCTTTAATATAATTATAATTGCTATAAATTTCTGCTGTATCTAAAAAATTAATTCCCTTATCATAAGCATAATTTATTAAATAGGCTCCTTCTTTTATAGATAAATTGGCTTGAAAAGGAGTCATAGTTAATGAACCAAAACATAATCTAGATACTTCAATATTAGTATCTCCTAATATTACCCTTTCCATTACTTCACATCCTGAAACAAAATTCAAAGATGGATAGATAACAAAATATACTATCCATCTTCGATAAACTACTCATTTTTCTCTAAATAAGCTCTTAAGATTTCTTCTAATAATTCATCTCTTTCGATTTTTCTAATCATAGATCTTGCGTTGTTATGACTTGTTATATAAGTGGGATCTCCAGAAAGTATGTATCCAATTATCTGATTAATAGGATCATACCCTTTTTGTTTTAAAGCTTCAAAAACTTGGAATAAAACATCTTTTGGTTCTATAGCATTTTCCTTTGGCAATTGGAACATCATAGTCTCATTATAATCTTTATTCATCCTTACACCCCCAAGTACTTATATTATATCATATATTTTAATACTTGTTCATAAGAAAAAATATTAGCCAAAGCTAATACTTTTCCATAAAGAAAGTCATATTAAATAAAATCTTATATTCTCTAATATAAAACTACTTAATTTGTTCCTTAACTAGTTTTGGCACCATAGATAAAGCTTCATCAAGTTTAGAGATATCCTTTCCTCCTGCTTGAGCCATATCAGGCCTTCCTCCGCCATTACCTCCTGTTATTTTGGCAACTTCCCTAACAATATTACCAGCTAGTATGCCTTTAGAATTTAAATCCCTCGTAACCATTGATAAAAAGGTCACTTTATTGTTAAAGGTTGAAGCCAATAGGATTACACCAGAACCTATTTTATTCTTAAGATCATCTCCTAAGTTTCTTAAATTATTCATGTCCATATCTTTAACTTTATATACAATGGTGGCTATTCCATCTACATCAACAGTAGATTTTAATATATCATCTACTATGTCCTTAGCCATTTTATTTCTAAGCTCTTCTATTTCTTTATCCTTTGTTTTAATTTCTTCTATTAAACCCTTCGACTTTTCTACTAAATTTGTTGGATTAGTTTTTAATATACTACTTACTTCTTCTATTTCCTCTTCTAATTTATTCATATGCTTATATACTTCCATTCCTGTAATAGCTTCTATTCTTCTAACTCCAGAGGCTATACCGCCTTCAGATATTAATTTAAACATTCCTATTTCAGAAGTATTATTAACATGAGTACCCCCACATAATTCCTTAGAATAGTCTCCCATTTTTACAATTCTTACTATATCCCCATATTTATCTTCAAAAAGTCCAACTGCCTCCATATTTTGAGCATCTTCCAAAGTAGTTTCTATAGTTGATACATGTAAAGATTCTAAAATCATCTGATTTACTCTTTTTTCAATCTTTAATAATTCTTCCTTTGATAAACTATCGTAATGGGTAAAGTCAAATCTCAATCTATTTGGTAAAACTATAGACCCAGCCTGTTCAACATGATCTCCAAGTGTCTCCTTTAAAGCTTTGTGAAGTAAATGAGTTGCAGAGTGATTTCTCATAAGGGCCTTTCTTTGTTCTTTTTCTACTTTAGCATTTACATTATCACCGAGTTTCACACTACCATTTATTATCTTTATAATTTGAATAGTTAGCCCTTCTTTTGTATGTTTTGTATCTAAAACTTCCCCTTTAAAATTAGGGTTTTCTATAATACCAATATCTCCTATTTGTCCTCCAGATTCTCCATAAAAAGGTGTTTCAGATAATACTAATATTCCTTCTTCATTTTCATTTAGCACTTTAACTTTCTCATTGTCTTTATATAGACCAATGACTTTACTAGATACTTCTGTGGATTCATATCCAAGAAATTTAGAATTTAATCCTTTATATAAATCACTATCCTCTGTATGTCCCCAACCACTATCTTTATCTTCCCTAGCTTTTCTAGCTCTATTTCTTTGTTCTTCCATTTTATTATTAAATCCATCTTCATCTACTAATAAAGATCTTTCTTCTAATATCTCCCTTGTTAAATCTAGTGGGAAACCATAGGTATCATATAATTTAAAAGCTTTATCTCCACTTAAAATCTTCTCTCCAGTACTTCCCATTTCTTGTATATAATTGTTCAATATTTCAATACCTTGATCTATGGTTTCTTGAAATTTTTCTTCTTCTACTTTTATGATTTTTTTAATTTCTTTTTCCCTTGTTTTTAATTCTTTATATTCTATTTCCCATGAATTAATAACTACATCAACTACTTGTGTTAAAAACTCATTTTTAATTCCCAATAACTTACCATGTCTTGAAGCCCGCCTAATTAATCTTCTTAGTACATATCCTCTACCTTCGTTCCCCGGTAATACACCGTCAGATACTAAAAATGTCATTGCTCTAGAGTGATCCGTAATTACCCTGATAGATTCGTCTTTATCATTATCGCTACCATATTTATAGTCACTTATTTCTTCTATCTTTGTAATAATATCTCTTATTGCCCTTACTTCAAAGATATTATCTGCCCCTTCAAGAACTGCGGCAATTCTCTCTAAACCCATTCCAGTATCTATATTAGGA
>MTKW01009911.1_pt1 | contig 10526 bp, 9 predicted proteins | sample 1042761 | NCBI WGS metagenome assembly MTKW01 (sample SAMN06205366, study PRJNA360243) | anaerobic digester metagenome | biome: Wastewater treatment plant; feature: Anaerobic digester sludge; material: sludge; isolation source: anaerobic digester fed with sludge from wastewater treatment plant ...
CATTGAGGCCGTAGCCAAAAGTGTGGGAATAATTAAAAAAGAACTTGAAAAAAAACTCGACAGAAGGTTGGAAAAGGCTGCAGTAGCGGCGGCAGGTAGGGCCCTTTATACAGTGGAAGCCGAGGCCGAAAGAAAAACATCCCCTTTTGTGGAAGTGATCGAGGAAGATATTCGGAGTTTAGAAGCCGATGCTTTGTCAAAGGCAATTAAATCCTTAAAGGGTAAAAGCAAGAGTGCTGAAATTGATAATTATTTCTGCGTGGGTTTCAGTCCAATCAAATGGTTTTTGCAGGATGAATCGCTCGACAACCTTCTAGGTCAAAAAGGCAGCAGTATTTCAGCTAAGATAGTAGCTACTTTCCTTCCCCGTACAGTTGTTGAAGGTTTGCTGACAGTTCTTAACCGGTGCGATTTAGGCTTGGAAAGTCTAACTTTAGAGCCAATTGCAGCAGGTGACGTTGTAGTCCTGCCCGGCATGCGCAAACTCAATATTGCATTGGTAGATATCGGTGCAGGAACGTCGGATATCGCCATTTCTCGCGACGGGAGTATATTTGCTTATGGAATGGTTCCAATGGCCGGTGATGAAATAACGGAAAAAATTTGCGAAGAATTTCTTCTAAACTTTGAGGAAGGCGAACGGGTAAAGAGAGAGCTGTCTCTTTGTGAAACGGTAAAATTCGAAGATATTCTGGGGAGCCGAAAAGAACTTTCTGTTGACAAAATAACAAAATCTATCGAACCGGTCATGAACGAGCTTTCAGTTAATATAGCCCGTAAAATACTGGAACTCAACGGTAAACCCCCGGCTGCTGTACTCTTAATCGGTGGAGGTAGTCTGATGCCCGGTTTATCAGAATACATAGCCGCTCATCTTGAACTTTCCAAAGAACGGGTTGGCGTAAAAGGCCGTGAAGGATTGAACAATGTCCAAGGCTGTGAAGATTTCACCGGGCCTTTTTCAGTGACTCCCATAGGCATAGCTGTAAATTCACTTAAGGGTACGCACCTATCTTCTTATAAAGTGTATATAAATGAAAAATCAATAAACATCTTAGCTCAGGATAAGCCAACGGTTTTAGATACATTGCTTTATGCAGGAAAATCTTCGGCTGAAATCTTCGGTCGACCGGGACTTGCAAAAACCTTTAAATTAAATGGGAGACTGGTAATAATTAAAGGTAAAATGGCAAAACCGGCAGTTGTTACCATGGATGGCAAGAATGTGGACCTAAACAAACCGGTTCATGACGGTGCAGTGATAAATTTTAGCCCCGCTGAGGACGGTAAAGCAGGGACAGCCAAAATAAAAGAGTACATCTCTGAAAAAGATAAAGTTTTTCTTAAAATAAACGGGCGCGATTTTTGCATAGATCCCATCGTGGAAATATCCGGGCGCTTGGTTTCTCCCGAAGAAGAAATCCCCGATGACGCCTTAGTAAACATAAAACCCAGGGATATGATATTAAGTGATATTTTCAACATTATATCCTTTAAACCCGAGGCCATGGCAGGAAAACTGACCATGAAAATAAACGGACTTGATGCAGGTTTTGCGGATCCATTAAAAAACAATGATGAAATAGATATCTATTGGGAAAACATACCGAAATGATTTCCTATAAGTGTCTATATGGGCCTATAATTTTATGATATAATGGTTAACGGGTTTAGGGGGACATCAATATGGATCGGAAATTGCTTAAAAATGTAGAATATCCCATCTTAATTACTATAATTTTGATAACGATACTAAGTGTCCTAATAATTAGCAGTGCAACTCATGCAACAAGCTCCGAAGGCAGTTTTCGGACAGCTCGTATGCAGATTTTTTGGTTTGGTGTTGGGCTGGTGGCCATGATTTTAATGGTTTCAATAGATTATCATTCCTTTGCCCACTGGTCAAATATTATCTATATAGTAAATATCCTCGCCCTGCTTTTGGTAATATTTAAGGGTGAAGAAGGCGGTGGGGCCCAGAGATGGCTTGATATGGGTCCTTTCAGGCTGCAGCCATCGGAATTTGCCAAGTTGGCCATTGTCATTACTCTGGCAAGACATTTGGAAAAGAAGAAGTCTTTAAACAGCTTGCATGATTTATTTTCTGTTTTTATTCATATGACACCTTCCATGCTGCTCATTGCAAAACAGCCGGATTTGGGGACATCTTTGGTGTTGTTGGCTATAGTTTTTGGTGTGATGTTTATTGCAGGTCTAAGCTATAAACTTCTGGGGAGTATCATGGCAGCAGGTATCCTCTCCTTACCGGTATTGTGGAATTTTTTAAAACCCTATCAAAAGGGTCGAATTTTAGTTTTTATAAACCCATATCTGGATCCCTTGGGGAAAGGTTATCATGTAATACAATCCAAAATCGCAATTGGTTCAGGGAAAATATTTGGGAAAGGCCTTTATCAAGGGACTCAGAATCAACTGGATTTTCTCCCGGTAAAACATACGGACTTTATTTTTGCTGTCTTAGGGGAAGAATTAGGTTTTGTTGGAGGCATCGTACTTTTCATTTTATATTTTATACTGTTGTACCACTCTTTAAGAGTGGCATTTAAAGCCCGTGATCTGTTAGGAACATACATGGTAGTTGGCGTGGTTTCAATGTGGACCTTTCAGATCCTAGTCAACATTGGAATGAATGTGGGAATAATGCCAGTGACGGGTATACCGCTCCCATTCATGAGCTACGGAGGAAGCTCCTTCTTAATGAACATGATGGCAGCTGGCTTAGTGCTTAACGTAGGCATGCGACGACAAAAAATACTATTTTAAAAAGTAAGGAAAGCTACTTTTTTAGATTAAAGCAGGTGACATAGGTGACAGGGGACGGTTCTCCTGTCACCTTTTTTTAATGCGTGGGTCGCGCATGGAGCGTTACTTGTATGACGTGTATGAATGTGGAGATGTCAGATCGTAGGGAAACTCTTATGAGGTGCCGACATCTTCACCGGAGTAGTTTTATACATAGAACCACTATTTTATTCGTAATATAACAGCTCTTTTTTTGTAATAAACGAGCTTTACGGAAAATAGTATATAACAAGACCTTATGAAAATATAAACCATAAAAGCCTCTGCTATTCATAATTAACGAAAGCACAGCTTAAGCAAATCCACATTTTCCTATAAGCTGTAAAAAATTAGGGGGGCGTCTGTTATATGTATTATTATGAGCAACCTTCAGAGAAAAAGTGGTTTGGTCCTGAGAATTTAAAAAAAGTCATCATATGTATTGTAATAATAATAATTATATTATTAATGAAAAAAATAAACATCCCCATAGTTAAAGCAGCTCTTGGAAAAATTAATTATTTTGTCTCAGATTATTCCTATGAGTTTAAAGATGTAGTAGAGGCTATAAACGAGATGACGAAAGTTTCTTACAGTATTCCCGTACTTAGTCAAAAGGAACAAGAGTTGTTACCTATGCCTGTTAATGGAGAAGTATCTTCAGAGTATGGCATGAGATTTCACCCCATCTTAAAAGAACAGCGTATGCATAACGGCATAGATATAGTTCAAAAAGAAGGTCTCCCAGTAAAGACGGTACTTGACGGTGTAGTCCTTTCTGTTGGGCAAGATAAAGAAATGGGAAATGTGGTTAAAATACGTCATAATAGTGGGTTGATAACCGTGTATGCTCATTTAAAGCATATTTATGTCAAAGAACAAGAGGTGGTAAAGCAAGGATTTATCATTGGAACAGTTGGCAAGACAGGTCTTGCGCAAACTCCACATCTTCATTTTGAGATATGGCTTAATGATAAACCCGAAGATCCGAGAAAATGGCTTAATTTATCCGACGATGCCCGGGAGGACCTAAATGGATTTAAAAGTCTCTAATTTTAAAATAAGTATAAGCTTTTTTTTTATTTTAGTAGTAGCACTGGCTTTAGCGGCAGGTATGTACATGGAAGTCGCGGCGGCATTATTGGCTTTAGGGGTCCATGAGTATGCACATATATTTATGGGAATTAAACTGGGACTTGTGATTCATGAAATTGAAATATTGCCTTTCGGGGGACGGATAAAATCAAGTTTAGAAGATGCATCTACAGAGGAAGAAATGCTTACGGTCTTGGCTGGGCCTCTGGGAAACTTCGCAGCAGTAGGTTTTATCCTGTTTCTTTCTAATCAGAAACTTATCCCACCGGAGACAGCTCGACACTTTACACACTATCAGCTGATGCTCGGTATATTTAATATGCTCCCTGCCCTCCCTCTTGACGGGGGGAGGATTTTTGCATTATGGCTCAGACAACGTGTAGGTTACACCTCATCTGTGCGTATTGCATCACAAACAGGTAAAATACTTGCATTTTTAATGCTGCTCTTTGCCTTGCTGGGTTTATTCTACAAAAGAGTATTCATAAGTTTTTTCATAGCAAGTTTTTTTTTATTAAAACAGGCTTCAAATGAGGGAAAAAACGCACAATTTATTTTTATGAAACACTTGGCCAAAAAAAAGGAGAAACTCTGTAAAAATCAATATTTACCCGGGGAAATCATAGTGGTAGATGAAGACAGTCCCGCAAAAAGAATAATATATCTATTTGATCCGCAAAAATATTTCATTGTGCATGTTTTAGATAAGAACATGGAAATAAAAAAAATTTTCACAGAAACGGAAATATTTGACAAAGTAGTCGAAAAAGGATTAGACTTAAGGGTGAAAGACCTGATATAATAAAAAGGTGATATTTTACCAACAAGTATGGGAGGCACGGCGTTGACGATAGAAAAGCAGCTGGAAGAACTTTTGCCACAGGTCTCAAAACCTACTCGTTATATGGGGAATGAATATAATAGTATAAAAAAAGACCAGAACAGTATAAAAGTCCACATAGCTCTGGCCTTTCCCGATGTCTACGAGGTAGGTATGTCTCACTTGGGCATAAAGATATTATATCATCTTCTAAATGAATATCCTGATATTTATGCTGAGAGGGTCTTTGCACCCTGGGTTGATTTTGAAGATCTAATGCGAAGACATAGTCTTCCCCTTTTTAGTCTGGAAAGCAAGACTCCGGTTTCCGAATTTGATTTATTAGGTTTTACCCTTCAGTATGAAATGAGCTATACCAATATATTAAACATGTTAGAACTTTCGAAGATACCCATCTTTTCAAAGGAAAGAAGTGACGGGCATCCTTTCGTGATAGCTGGTGGTCCTTGTGCTTATAACCCTGAACCACTGGCAGATATCATGGATTTTTTTGTTATAGGGGAAGCTGAGGAGGCAATTACGGAGATTATTAATTTGTATAAGAGTTTTAACACTGGACTAATCTGCCCTAAGTCTCCCGCCTTTATAGGCAGCGGGCGTCAAAGGGCGGCTAAGTCCAGTATGGACTCGACTAACATTCAGAGAGGCACTATTCCCTCACTGAATGAAGGCTCGCTCAAGGAAAGGGGTGAAAAGCGAAAGCGGTTTTTGGAGGAAGTTGCTCAAATCCCGGGAGTTTATGTGCCATCTTTATATAGGGTATCATATAATAACGACGGGACTGTAAAGAATGTTTCACCGAAACAAGACAATATTCCTCAAAAGATACAAAAAAGAGTAATAGAAGACATGGATAGTGTTTACTATCCTACAAGTTTTATAGTTCCTTATATGAATATAGTTCATGACCGAGCTGTCCTTGAAATTTTTCGTGGCTGTACACGAGGCTGCCGTTTTTGTCAGGCAGGAATGATCTATCGTCCGGTAAGGGAAAAGTCGGTACATCGTTTGGAAAAACTGGCTAAAGACATCATTGCATCAACGGGCTATGGAGAAATATCTTTGGCATCTCTAAGCACCAGTGATTATTCAGAATTAAAACAACTTACTGAAATACTGACCGATGATTTTCGTAAATGTCAGGTAGGATTGTCATTACCGTCTCTTAGAATTGATGCTTTTTCCCTTGAGCTTGCAAAGAAAGTTCAAGAAATCAAAAAATCAGGCCTTACATTTGCACCGGAAGCAGGAACACAAAGGCTCAGAAATGTGATTAATAAAGGCGTGACGGAGACAGACCTTCTGACTTCAGTTAAAGATGCCTTTTCTTCAGGATGGAATACAGTTAAACTTTACTTCATGATCGGCCTTCCTACGGAAACTTATGAAGACTTGAAAGGAATATCTGATCTTGCTTATGCTGTTGTAGATGTATATCGAAAGATTCATGGCCACACAAAGGGCCTTAAAGTCAATGTTAGCACTTCTACCTTCGTACCCAAACCATTTACGCCTTTTCAATGGGAAAAACAGATTACACTTTCAAAAATTGATGAGCGTCAAAGGTATTTAAGAAAGCTGCTCAGGAAAAGTAAAAATATATCTTACAGCTGGCATGATGGTAAGCTGAGCTTTTTAGAAGCTGTTTTTTCAAGGGGTGACCGAAGATTGAGCAGGGTTTTAAAAATAGCTCATGATAAAGGTTGCAAATTCGATGGATGGAATGATATTTTTTCTTTTGATAAATGGATGGCGGCTTTCAATGAAGCAGATGTACCCCCGGAATTTTACGCTTATCGCAAGAGGTCTTCCGATGAAGTCTTCCCATGGGATATTATTGACCCGGGTATTGATAAGAAGTTTTTACTCAGGGAACTTAAAAGGTCAGAAAAAGCCCAAGTTACACCCGACTGTAGAATAAGATGTCATGCCTGTGGGATAAATAGGCTGAAAGACGGTGGTTTTTGTGAAACTTAGAATGAAATTTAAAAAAGACAATCTCGTAAAGTTTATATCCCATTTAGATATGATGAGAACGTTTGAACGGGCTTTTAGGCGTGCTGATTTACCCATTGCATTTACTAAAGGGTATAATCCCCGGCCTAAAATATCTTTTACCCCGGCCTTGTCCGTGGGCATTACCAGCAGCAGTGAATATATGGATGTGGAGTTTTACGAAGATATATCGATTGATGATGTAGCTAACCGATTGAACCGAGTTTTGCCTAAAGGTCTTCAAATAATAAAAGTCGGTATAGTTGATGAAAAACTGCCGCTTTCTGTGCTTAACTGTGCCGTGTATGTGCTGAAAGCTGCTTTAAATACGGTGAATCTACAGGAACTTAAAAAAAGTATAAATATCATTTTACATCAAGAAGAGATTATTGTAGAAAAAGTTACAAAGTCGGGCACTAAATTTGTGAACATTGCTCCTTTAATTTATGGAATTGATTTATTGAGTAATGATGGAAATATTGTAAATGTCAAAATAGCAACTTCAATTGGACAACAGGGCAGTGTATCACCGAAGTTGATTGTTTTAGAATTAGAAAAACTCCTAAAAAAGAAGTTTGAAGTGCTCAACATTCACAGGGAGGAACTTTTTTACACAGACGAGAACAACAAAATTCTTCCCCTTTAATTTAGCGGAATATTTGAGCCCCCCAGATCCTTGGTTAGTCCGCTTTAATTTTGTGGGAGATTTGAGGAGCTGAAGATTTCATGTCAAAGGAGATTTTGGCAGATGTTGATCGGGACCAAATACGAATTGGGGTTCTGGAGGACCGGCAACTGGTGGAATATTATGTGGAAAAGACTTATGAAGAAAGAGTGACCGGTAATATATACAAGGGCAAAGTTGCCAATGTGCTGCCCGGTATGCAAGCGGCATTTGTAGACATAGGGTTGGGAAAGAATGCCTTTTTATATGTAGGAGATTTAAACACATATTATCTTGGCTCTGAAGATGCAGATGCTATTGACAGTTTAAGGAAAACATCAATAAAGGATATTTTGCGAGTAGGTCAAGATGTTTTGGTACAGGTGGTAAAAGAACCCATAGGCACTAAGGGAGCTAGGGTTTCTACGAATATCACGCTGCCCGGTAGATACCTGGTGTTAATGCCTACAGTTGATTATATTGGTATATCCAGGAGAATTGGAAAGGAAGAAGAACGTCAACGATTAAAATCCTTAGCTGAGGAGATACGGCCTGACAACATGGGGGTTATTGTAAGAACTGTAGCGGAAGGAAAGGGTATCAAAGACCTTAAGAGTGATATGGGTTATTTAAAACGCCTTTGGGATAATATACGAATGAAACAAAAGGGAGGAAAAGCTCCCCGATTGATATATAAAGACATGGATCTTCTTGCACGTATAGTTAGGGATATATTCACTCCGGAAGTGAATAAGTTTTATGTGAATACATCATACGGATATGAAAAAGTGTTAGAACAGGCATCATTAATATCTCCGACCTTAAAAGACCGTATAAGCCTTTATATGGGTCAGGAAGATATTTTTGAGTATTTTAACATCGAATCGGAGACTGAAAGAGCTTTGGAAAGGAAAGTATGGTTAAAATCCGGTGGTTATATAGTAATAGACCATACGGAAGCTTTGACTGCCATCGATGTAAATACGGGTAAATTTGTAGGAAGTATAGACTTAGAAGATACAGTAGTCAAAACTAATCTAGAAGCAGCCCGTGAGATTGCAAAACAGCTCAGGTTGCGAGATATAGGCGGAATAATAATTATTGACTTTATAGATATGAACTCACAAGACCATCAAAAAATGGTTATAGATACTCTGGAAACAGAGTTAAAAAAGGATAGGACAAAAGCTAATGTCCTGGGGATTACTAATTTAGGCCTTGTGGAGATGACACGGAAAAAAGTACGCCAGAGTTTAGATGAAGTTCTGGAAAAAGTGTGCCCTTATTGTGAAGGAAGGGGTAGAATCTTATCCGAGGAGACAATGGCAAAAAAAGTTGAACGTGAAATATCTCGGATATTTAGAACTCGAAGAGGTGAGGCAATTCTTTTAGAAGTTCATCCTTCTGTGGCTGCTGTGGCTATAGGAGCCGGAGGAAGTAGGCTCGCCCAACTGGAACAACGACATGGGAAATATATATTTATAAAGGGCAAAGATGATTTACATCCGGAAGAAATACGCGTAAAAGCTGTGGGAAGTAGAGTCAAACTGGAGAATTTCGCCATGCCAGTCAGGGAAGGTCAGATAATAGATGTAACCATTGAGGAGACCCATATCACTAATCCCAATGACGGTATTGCCAGGGTGGACGGTTATGTGATTGATGTGGAGGAAGGAGCAGATCTCTTAGGTGAAAAAGTAAAAGTACAAATCAATAAGATCTACAGAACTTATGCTAAGGCAAGGTTGATATAAAGCTGGGCGTTATTCGTCCAGCTTTTTTTTAACATTATGCGATTCATACGACATCTACGGGTCCTTTTTGGCCCCATTTTTGTTGTAAACGGCTACTTTGTTGTAACCTGATAAGATTATGTTACATATATTATAGCAGGGCAATGAAGAGAAATTTGGGAGCTTAAAAATCCCTTGTAACCCCAAAGTTTATCATTGCATATAATTATATCAGGCCACAAAAAAGGAGGGAGTTGTTATGGCAGATTCTTTAGGAGGAGCAGGATTCCTTGGAGGAAGGTGGGCTTTTGCCCTGTTCCTTATATTGATTCTTCTATTCTTTGCCGATGACTAAAATATCTGCCGTGCTAAAAGCACGGCTCTTTTCGAAAAAGCATATATTCCAGTGAAAGCAAGGTAAAATCAACGATTCAGTTCCCTTGCTTTCCAAGGAACCCCTTGATATTTAAATGTATATATTACATTAAACTAAAAAAAGGAGGGAGTTCAGATGGCAGATACCCAAGGCGGTGGTTTCTTTTTGGGTGGCCGTTGGGCTTTTGCCCTATTTCTAATACTGATTCTCCTGTTCTTTGCTGATGACTAAAAAAATTATACAAGAGAGGAGGTATTAGAATGGGTGGAGGAGCAGTTGGAGGACCCGGTTTTGGAGGTAGATGGGCCTTTGCACTGTTTTTGATATTGATTCTTCTGTTCTTTGCAGATGACTAAATAAAAGAAAGGCCGCGCCTATAGTGGCGCGGCTTAGTCTTTTTTCTTTTCATCAGATTTACTGGAGTTTTTAGAATCGACTCCCGCACTTTCTGCAGCTGAAAGGGTTTTCATCAAATTAAGGAGAGTAGCAGGATTGATTTTTTTATCACCGGATCCACCCATGGAACCAAGTAAAGAAGCGGCCATTTCTTTTAGCTCAGACATACCCGCCTTTGATGAAGAGCTTTTTGCGTCAAATTTCAAGTCCTGTGTATTCAAGAAACTGATAATTCCAAGCAAATTACTGAGAGCCAGCAGACTTACCAATTCGTTGACATTTTGACCACGTTGGCCATGGATTACTTCTAGAACCGTTTCAAGCAAATCAGTTTTAAAACCGAGGTCTTCATTATCTGCCAAACCGACCCCTCCTATAAATGTTAATTTCGGCAAATTCCGATATGGAAAGTTACTCCGGTGAAGACAACGGTATAACTAAAAAGGAGATGCTCGCCTCATCTTCACCTCAAAATTTCCATGGGGCGTCCACATCACGATAAATGAAAGCATTTAGTCATTGCTATGAATACGATTGTTCTGAACAGAACTGGTCATTATGAGCGAAGTTGAAGAATCTTAGCCTTTAGATACTTCAGGCAAGCCTTCAGGATGACTACGAAGC
>MTKW01025213.1_pt1 | contig 10521 bp, 10 predicted proteins | sample 1042761 | NCBI WGS metagenome assembly MTKW01 (sample SAMN06205366, study PRJNA360243) | anaerobic digester metagenome | biome: Wastewater treatment plant; feature: Anaerobic digester sludge; material: sludge; isolation source: anaerobic digester fed with sludge from wastewater treatment plant ...
TCGAGTGGCCAGCCGTATAGGCCACTGGGCACCCGAACATAACGTAACCACGACTTAGTGGCCTACCAGATGGGCCACTCTGCATCCGAACGCCGGGGAGTCACGTAGGACTGGCCTACCACATGGGCCGGTCCAAGCTCATCGAGGCCCCACATTTAGTAGCGTGGCCAGCCGTATAGGCCACTGGGCACCCGAAACGGAATCCGCCAGTATATCCACCTTGCCCGAACCCGGCTCTAACCCACCGAATCCACTGGTATCTCCATCGCCGCTGGCTCCCTAACCCATGGAATCTGCCGGTATCTCCACCAAGTCAGCAAGAACCGCACAAACAAATCCAAGGTCATACTCAGCCAAATCCCCACAATGCCCATGCCAAAAGTAAATCCCAACAGGTAGGCTGCTGGAAGCCTTATTCCCCAGAGGCCCAAGCCCGCAATATACATAGGCGCCCGAGTATCCCCATTTCCTCGCATCGCACCTTTCATAATCGCCGACACTTGCTGGGGAACCTGAATCGTTGCCATGATTCTGAGGTATATGGCACCAAGTTCAATGACCTTGGGGTCGCTGGCGAGCAGGCTTAATATCTGGCGGGGAAAGACAAAAAGCATCCCCGCAGTAAACACCGTAATCACCCCAGACATCATAGTCAGTTCCTGCGAATATCTTCGGGCCATATACGTATTACATGCTCCGACGGCTTGTCCCACCAAAGCAGTAGACGCTATCTCGAAACCTGCTGTAGGCATATACGAAAGCGACTCAGCATTCAAACCAATCTGGTGAGCAGCGAAAGCTTCTGTGCCAAAACTCGTTACATAGAAAGTAAGAATCATCGATGCTGCTTGCCAGGCAAATGACTCGCCAGATGCCGGCAAGCCGATTCTCAGGACCTGCCGCAAAGACTCACGCTCAAACCGCCACGGCCCTCTCAGGCGAAGCCCCAAAATCGAGTTTCTTGATGCTACCGCCCATAGCGACATAGCCGCACCAATCCACTGTGCAATAATCGTGGCTATGGCTGAGCCGATAACCCCCATGGCAGGAAACCCCAAATTCCCATAGATAAGAACCCAACTTATCACAACGTTGATGATATTAACCAAAACCGCTACCACCATAGGGCTTCGGGTATCGCCCGCTCCTCTGAGCGACGCACCTGACGACATCATTAGCCCTACAGCCGGCAATCCCAGAACGAATATCCGCAGGTAACGTATGCTCGTCTCAAGCACATCCGGTTCCGGGTTGAAAACCGACAGCACCGGGACTGCTGCTGCTGAAAGCGCAAATGCCACCAGGGCAACGCTAAGTACCCCAAACATAATCGCTTGAACAGCATGGGTCCTGGCACGGTCCCTGTCCCCCGCCCCTATGGACTGTGCAACAAGCACCGTGGCACCTGTCGAAACAGCCTGGTACAACGGCCAGGCCAGCAGCATTGAAGCACGGTTGCAAAGCCCAACAGAACTTATCGCCACTGCTGACAAATGACCTACTATGGCCGTATTAACCAGGCCAACACCCATCTGGAGCAGGCTCTCCACAGTGGCAGGCCAAACGAGGTTCAGAATAGTCCTGCGGACTTCCCGCCTGGACGGCTCGCACCGCTCTGGTTGTGCCCCCGGCTGAACTGGGTTAGACATTAGATTCATCCTTTACAACGTGTGATGATAAGAAACGCGATCTCCACGAAAATCACAATATCAGTTGCCGACAGCAAATCCAATTCGGGTCAAACACCTTTGACCAGTAAGAGGGTTCAAGTCTTCCTTATGCGCGTGAATCCGCATAATCTACCTACGATTCTAGCATAAGAGCGACAATGCTTCGCGATAAGTATGGCACTGATGATTGCGAACTGGGGCTGGGAGAAAGTTTAGGAATGCAGTCACCGATCAAAAAAGCAGCCACAGACTTTGTCACATCTGTGACTGCTTTTTTCGGCAATCCTAATTCATCAACTGAGTCCCAGCCAAGAGACACAATATAGCAGGCAAGTTCCATTACATAACGCCATTGCTGGCAAACCATTCTGTTTTTGATCCGGCCAGGTCCGCGTCAGTGCACCCAGGTCTGCTTCAGTGCACTCAAGTTTGCCCCAGTGCACCCAGGTTTGCTTCAATCCGCCTAGATCTGCGTCAGTGCACCCCGATTTGCTTCAATCCGCCCAAGTCTGCTTCAATACCCTCAGGCCGTTCTTGCCCACAACCTTAGAGATATCTTCCCTGCTATATCCGTGCTTAACCAGCCAGCGGACAATATTGGGGAAACACTCTCCTGGGTTCTCCATGCCCTTAACGTACTCAACCTCTTCAAAAGTCTCGCCCTTGTGGCTATCTTCTATGGACATAATTGCCCTCACAGCATGGTGCAAACCAACATGATCACCAAAGTGAGTATCGGGGCCGAAAGCCACGTGGTCGATGCCTACAAGGTTGGCAATATATTCAAAGTGCTCCATGACAGACTCGATAGAGTGTAAAGGGTGTTTGTGAGTCAGAGTAGTGTGAGGAGCCGCTTCAATTCCTATTACGCCGCCCTTTTCGGCGCAGGCTTTGAGCACATCGTCTGGCATGAGCCGCGGCGTATTCCAAAGCGCCCTGGCTCCTGCATGGCTCATGAGTATGGGCTTCTCACTGAACTCAATAACATCCAAAGCCGTCTGGTCACCGCAGTGAGAAACGTCGATAGTCATGCCCAGTTGGTTCATACGCCTGACGACTTTCCTGCCAAATTTGGTGAGCCCGCCGTCTGTGGTCTCTTTTAGGCCAGAACCGAGGCCGTTTGACTCAGAATAGGTGATTCCCATCATTCTCACGCCGAAACCATACAGCACATCCACTCGGTCCACTTCATTTTCTATAGGAGTAGCAGATTCGATACATGCAACCAGGGCTATCCTGCCCTCGGGCTTTGCTCTCATAAGATCCTCGAAAGTCTCTGCCTTGTAGATCATGCCTTGGTGGGCAAAATCGGAGAAACGAATACCCAGGTCATGGATGATGTCTGTCCATTTCCATCCAGAATGGGAGGTTATAACTGCCGACCCATTCATGAAGTTATCAATTACAACATCCACTCCGGCATTACTCATACCTTCATAGCCTGTCCAGTTTCTCCCGCAGTGATTGTACTCAAGCACTTGCGAGGCGTCTTCTGGCATAACCTTAATGTGCTCGTGGACAGATACCACCACTTCATTATCTAGAATCTCCTGGACTTGTCTTTCCAGTTCCGGAGAAACCGGTACAACATAGGGCTCAACCCGGTTGATCTCTTTGGCGAGTCTGAATACCTTGTAGTCAACGCCAGGTTCAAGGTACTGGAATGACTTGTACCCGTCATACTGTTTTCGTGGCATCTCAACGCACTCCTTTTTCAAAATCCCTAAAAATCATGACGACTCACCTGTGGCTGGGAGGTTCCACTCGAACCCATGCTGGCTCAGGTGATCTTCAGGTCTGAGGGCGATTTTATAAACATCCTTTTCAGGCGCTGCTAGACCCCCCTTGTCTGAATCACTACCCTACTAACATAGAGCCAGCAAAATCATACCTCTTCAGGCCGCATCTAGGAGACGCAAGTCTGGACACATAGCGTCCCCCCTTACCGGGCCCAGGTCTCCCTTAACACCCTGAGTGCATTCTTGCCCAGAACCTTGGATATGTCTTCCCTGGCATATCCGTGCTTTACCAGCCAACGTGTGATATTCGGAAAACTCTCGCCCGGATTCTCCAATCCTTTTACATACTCCACTTCCTGGAACGTCTCTCCCCTGTGGCTGTCCTCAATTGACATAAGACTTCTGAGGTGGCGATGGAGGCCTACATGGTCGCCAAAATTTGTATCAGGGCCAAATGCCACATGGTCAATGCCAACCAGGTTAGCAATATACTCAAAATGCTCCATAAACGACTCGATAGAGTGCAAAGGATGTCTGTGGGTCAGGGTGGTGTGAGGGGCAGCTTCAATTCCTATTATGCCGCCTTTTTCCGCACAGGCTTTGAGCACATCGTCTGGCATGAGCCGCGGAGTGTTCCAAAGTGCCCTGGCTCCTGCATGACTCATAAGTATGGGTTTATCACTGAACTCAATGACGTCCAAAGCCGTCTTGTCACCGCAGTGGGAAACGTCGATGGTCATGCCCAGTTGGTTCATACGCCTGACGACTTTCTTGCCGAACTTGGTAAGGCCCCCATCCCTAACCTCTTTAAGGCCGGAGCCAAGCCCATTTGACTCTGAATACGTGATTCCCATCATTCTGACGCCCAGGCCGTACAAGACATCCACCCTATCCACTTCGTTTTCTATAGGCGTTGCACATTCAAGGCATGCAACCAGGGCTATCCTGCCTTCAGGCTTTGCCCGCAAAAGGTCTTCAACACTCTCGGCTTTGTAGATCATGTCTTGATGGGCGAAATCCGAGAAGCGAATACCCAGGTCATGGATTATATCCGTCCATTTCCAGCCTGAATGAGAGGTTATGACTGCCGATCCGTCCATGAAGTTCTCAATTACAACGTCTATACCTGAATTACTCAGGCCTTCGTAGCCTGTCCAGTTCCTGCCTGAATGCTTGTAATCAAGCAACTGAGATATATCATCAGTTGTGATATAGATGTGTTCATGAACAGACACCACTACATCGTTATACAGTACCGCTTGGGCCTGAACCTCTTGCTCCTGAGTCACCGGCACTACATAAGGCTCAACCCGGTTGATCTCTTTGGCGAGTTTGAACACTTTGTAGTCAATGCCGGGCTCAAGGTATTGGAATGATTTGTACCCGTTGTACTTTGCTTTGCGTGCCATGTATTCATACTCCTCCAAATGTCATTTTCCGCCGCCCCTCCTGACATCTACACATGTCAGGCAAGGCCTAGGTCAGTACCGGCTTGGTTCCGGGAATTCATCAACCTTGAGCCTGTCTCCACATCAGAACCAGGCCGGAACCAGGCCGGTACCATATTCTGCAACTCTGAGCCCTCAGCGGCCTCAGCGACCCTCAACAACCCCCGGCAAACTTCCGCGCCTGCTTGAGTTGCCATACAACCCGATTCAATCCACGCCTAAGGTGCATAAGCAACAAGTAATACCTGTCGCTACCCATTTCGACTCTGGCAAGTTCCCTGCTAGCGGCAAGATCAGGTACCGGCGGCCACTCAAGCGCAGGGTCCTGCTTGAAAATGTCGCCACGAACATAATTCACTCTAACCAAAACACGTTCAACTGCCAGAAGAGTTTCGTTGATTGCCTTTACATCAGGATCGTTGATACCTCTGCCCTCTGCCTGAAGTCCCGCCTGTCTGGCGGCCAGACTCTCACATGCCTTTACCAGGGCTTCTGCTTCCGAGATGGCAGGAGCGAAATCCAGTCTGATAGGGCGCGAAGAAACGTATGCGCCAGCCCGGTTGGTATCAAAGCAAACGCCCTCGGCCTGAGCCAGGTCGCCATGGCTGGCATCCGGATGGCCCTGGCCGGCATTGTCGCTAGCCTTGGCTATCAGGGCCGCATACCCCTTTATTGTCTCTTTAACCTCCCTGGCCGCTGACACTAGGTCATACGGCAGAACAGGCATATTGGCAGATCTCAAAACCGATAAAGCATAGATTCTGGTATCACGAAGCAGGTTGTCCCTGTCGGCGACTTCAATCGTATCGTCTTCGTGGTGCCATTCGTTGTTGCCGCCGGAACCGCCTACGTGGTAAAGCCCTTTGGCCTTTCTAACATCCTCAGGAATGGAAGGCAGCAGCATGTAATAAGTGCCTATTCCCAGATTGGCGAAGGAACAGTCACCGGCTCTGGGAACTCTGTCGCCGGTAGACTCACAACCACAGGCGTCCTTTATGGCTTCATAGCAGAAAGGCTCGAATTCCTTGGTCATTGATACGCCCTCGTAAACAGTTGCATCCTTGCATCCAGTAGAATCACAGTTAATATGGGCTACGCAGTTTTCGAGAAGATCCAGGGCAAAGTTGTCGGAATACCAGGTGGAGCCTGCATATCTGCCATGTGAATGGCCTGACCACCATGCAATCCGCACCGACCTCTTAAGATTACCTTGAAACTTAGACAGCACCCGGGCAAGTTCAAGTAATGTGGCATTGCCAGTTGCATTGTCGCTGATACCAACATGCCATGAATCCAGATGCCCGTGAACCAGAACAAACTTGTCGGGATCCTCGGAACCTTTTATCTCAGCAACCAGAACAGAGACAGGCCTCCAGCCCTCATCCAGTTCAGTTGAAATATCTACCTTAACCGGGCCCTTCTCCAAGAGACCTTTGAGCCACAACCCATCGGAACGGCTTATGGATACCACGGGAATATAGGGCTTTCTGCCTATGGAATCAAGATCAGGGGAACCCCAGATGCTGGTGCATATGCCTTCGTGAATCCGTTCTCCCGGAGAAATAAATACTACGGCAGCGGCTCCTGCGGCCATCAAATCTGTCACCCTGCCAGGCAGCGGAAGCCCCTCGGTCATGACTGCCTTTCCCCTAACGGAATTGACGTCATCAATCTCAAGCCCTGCGAAAACGTCGTTGGCTGTTTTGGCATAGCCAGCGTCTATATACACCAGGTCTAGTTCGAGGCTGCCAGGTGCAGTAGATGCTGACATGGCGGGAGTCTTGGCCTTAAGAACCCTGAACTCCCCGCCGGCCGTTCCTTGAGCCTCAGTGCATCCGCATCTGCATCCGCATCCACATTCGAGCACTTTCACCGAAGCCTTTTTTGGCAAGCTCACCAGCAGAGTAGGAGTATACAGATTGTACTTCACACCCCAACGATCAAGCTTACCAGTAAGGATCTTGACAGCGTCTCTCTCACCCTGCCCACCTGAATCTCTCACGATCCCGTTGAACTTCTCTACTATTTCCCAGGGAGCATCCAGGGAAACCTCGCCTAGCACCGCTTGTTCAAGTTCAGGATCAACAACATAGCGAGCCATGGTCTACTTCATCTCCTTAATATAGTTAGCCAGGGTCAACACCATTGACTTCTCGTAATCCAAAAGCCCCTTAACACTGAAATATTCGTTACTTGAATGCTGCCTGGCACCGTGCCCCATGCCGCCAAACACATACGGCACTCCGAGCACTCTGTCGAAAAGATAAAAAGGCGCAGAACCTATATTCAACGGAAAGACAGCAGGTTCGGCTCCGAGCTCCCGGTATGCTTTTATCAAGGCCTGAACCACAGGCTCTTTCACACTGACTTTGCTCCAGGGATATTTGTTGATGACCTTCATTTCGATGTCGCCAAATCCTCGCCTGTCAAGGTGCTCTCGGATAGTCCTGGCCATTTTGTCAGGGTCCATGTTCGGCACCATACGGACATCCATCTTCACTGTGGCTTCATGAGGAAGCAAAGTCTTGGTCCCAGGCCCGGTATACCCTGCTATTATGCCGTCTATATTCAGCTGGGGCTGGGTTTGGGCATGCAGGTAAAGTGGCTTGCCAGTGAGCCCCCACTTGAAACTCATCACCTGGTGGGCATCAAGTTCCCTGCCTGCATCAGGTGAATTACCAAGGGCCTCACATAATTCCTCATCCTCCTGGGTAGGTGTCCTCACATCATCAAGGAAACCATCAACGGTGATGTGTTCTTGGTCATCTTCCATGGTAGAAAGGGCCTGAATTAGCCTCCATACAGGATTGGCAATCCACACGTTATTGCTTCCGTGAATGCCTCGCTTAACAGGGCCCCCCCACTCGCCGCCCCGGCAGGTAAGTTCAAAGTACAACAAGCCCTTTGTACCAAGCCTTATAGCCGGCACACCTTGCTTATCACAACCGAAGAACGGAAATACAACTGCTTCAGCTTTTTTGAGTTCGTCCAGGTACATAGAGACAAACTGCGGAAGGCTGCGGCTGCCGTATTCTTCTTCGCCTTCTATGACGAAAATAAGGTTTACCGGCAGCTGGCCGTACTCTTCTTTGATTGCACGCATTGCTGTAAAAAACCCTGCCAGCGGCCCCTTTGTGTTTGCAGCCCCCCGGTTTATGACACACGGCCCCATGTCTTCCCAATCATGGATTTCCGCTGCAAAAGGAGGTGCGATCCAGCCTGGCTCATCGGCAGGCATAACATCATACATTCCGTATATAAGGAGCGTGTGGGGTGCCCCTGATTCGATTTTTCCGTATACCACAGGGTGAAAGCCGCCTGGTACCGGTACAAGCTGAGCCGTGCCGCCCAGAACCTCAATCCATCCTTTCACCGCTTCAGCAGTCTCCAAAATCCCCTCGCCGGTATAACTGATGCTTGGCTGCCTAAGAAAGGCCCTTACATCTTCAAGATCCTTTTCAAAACCGCGTTCCAAACGCTCAAACACTTTTGCAGTATTCATCTGACATCTTCCTTTCGGGACAAAAACGCTGGTCCCCTACTCAATTTCCTCAAGAGCAGATTCAAGCGCCCTTGCAGCAACCAACATCGACCTGACTACCCAGTTTTGCCTGCGGACCAGCCAGTTTCTGAGGAAGCCGAATTCGTCTGAATCCGGGTTCAACTTAGCCAGCTTCTTTACAGGTTGAAGCATTGGAATAGGCTCAATAGGAATTGCAGGGCCATGCTCATACGGAGCCTCAGGTGAATACCTGATTGGCGTAAGATTCTTGATTGCCTCAAGCATCGCGCTATTAGCAGTAGTCAACACGCAGTTGCACGGGCACGACTGTGCAATTCTCGAAGCTGCCAAATCGAACTTAGAAGCGGCATCGTCCAACTTTTTTGCAGCCAAAACAGTCTGGCCAAGATCGAACAGCCGGTTAGCGGCCTTTTCAAGTTTGGATACTTCGTCCAGAAGCTCTCGAGCAAGGCTAGAGACTTTCAAGGGCAGAAGCTTGGAGGTACACAGCCTGTAAGCTGTGAGTGCATATATCTTGCAATCCTTATCAAGTACTGCCTTTTCAACCTTGTCGATAGTGTCTTCCTCAGTATGCCACCACCATCCGTAGCCGGACCCTCCCACAGAAGCCCTGAGTTCTTTCGGCCGGTTGGAAAGAAGCATGTAAGCGGAAGTTATGCCAGGCCCCCAGAAACTCTGGTCGCCTGCACGTACAGGCCTTTCAGGTTGAGGCACCTGGCCGGTGACCTCGTGGACCACAGAGCTTATCATATCGTCATTTTCGGCAACCATTGTTACTTCGGAGTAATCAGTGGCACCAAGCGGGCCTGGAGAATCAATATTGATGTATGTCACACAATGGTCTCGAAGGTCCTGCCANNCCGGTGGCATTGTCTGTGGCACCTAGGTGCCACGAGTCAAGATGGCCGCCGACAAGCACGAAATCATCTGTCTTGCCCGGTATGATGACTTCTGGGAGAAGCAGTTTTCGCCAGCCTGTCTCTACCTTGGTAAACAGCCGGATTTTGGTAGGGGCTTTTGAGGCCATATCTTTCAGCATCAGCCCGTCTTTTCGCTTCACAGCCACCACCGGGATTTCGGGACAAGTATCAATATTATCCGGAGTGGGTGTGCCCCAGATCGGAGTTACAATGCCTTCGTGTATTACGTCTTCGTCACTTGGCCAGAGATGGATATAGCCTACTGCTCCCATGCGCCTGGCCATAATCATGTTCTGCCTTCCACCGCCCTCAGAAAGTACAATCTTCCCTGCAAGATTGCTGGACTTTATCCGTTCCACAGTCTCGGTGTCGGTAAACATGTCACTGCCGCCGGGCACATAGACTATTTCGCCTTCTACTCCTTCTTCGGGAGTGGCTTCAGAGAAAGCCCGGGTCTTGGCTTCAATTATTCTGCCGTCTACGGTTTGAATTTGCGCCCATTTGGGGTAGCTGAGATAGGCCATAAACTCATTTATCTTTACGTCAATACCATAGGATTTCAGAATTTCTGCAATATATCTTACAGACTTGTACTCACCTTCAGTACCTGAGGTCCGGTCAATGTCACAAAGGAATTCAAGGTGCTTCCACATTTCTGCTATATCTACGTCGTTTANNTAAGTTGAGCTCTGTATCATCCATGAAAGGCGTCTCCTCTCCAAACTCAATTAGCATTACTCCTGGTATGCTCTACACAATTCCAGAATTTCTTTAGCTGCTACAGTACTGCCTAACCCCAACACCAACTGCTTGAGCCTCTCTGCATTCCTGCCAATTACAGGAACGGCAAGTTCCATAAACTTAGTGCGCACAGTGGCTTCGTCAAGTGGCCTCAGCGGGTGGCCTATGGGGATAATCACACTCCGATTGATGAAGTCCCCTGCTTGTAACCGGACAGCGGCCTTTACCCCAACGTGCTCGGGATAAACCGCGTCTAGTTCCTCTGAAGCAATGACCACAGTTCGAGACAGAAGTGATTGGATAACAGTATCCTCGACTCTCTCCTTTGTAAACTGGCCGAGATAGCACTGGCCGTCTACCATAGAAACCACAAAGTTGTACGGGATACTCAGCTTTGCTGCCAGTGGATTACCGGGAATCAAGTTGCCCCATGCAGGATCTTTGGCGGTAACCGTGGGGATTTCCAACACAATATCCTCT
>MTKW01003974.1_pt1 | contig 10518 bp, 7 predicted proteins | sample 1042761 | NCBI WGS metagenome assembly MTKW01 (sample SAMN06205366, study PRJNA360243) | anaerobic digester metagenome | biome: Wastewater treatment plant; feature: Anaerobic digester sludge; material: sludge; isolation source: anaerobic digester fed with sludge from wastewater treatment plant ...
ACCGAAAAACGGCGCATGCTCGTCATCACGGTCATCGCCCGCCCCCGCTGGACAGGAGGTGGATGGCCAAGGCCATCACCCACGACAAGAAACTGTAAACCATGGTGCGTTCCTGCGCCCCGATGAGCGACGCGACTTGCCCCGCGGGAGGTGAGGCGGCTGTCGCGACCCTCAGGACAGCCAGAAGGATATAGCTCGCGGGTATCGCAATCGACAGGACGCGGATCCAACCGCTGAACGCCACGGCCCCGAACATCATCGCCAGCACGAAGCACACGACGCTGAGGAACATGATGATCACGCCTGGGCTGCCGAAGATCGGTCTTTCGCCGAAACGGGTCGGGAAGAAGAGGGTGGCGATGAGCCCCAGCGCCGCATTTCCCATCAGAAGACTGCCGGTGATGCGTGGCAGAAGCTCTTGATCTCCCGCCCGCCAGACACCCGCTCCGAACGCAATCATGAGTAGGCAAGCCACGAAATTGAGCGAGGCGACGAGAGGCCTCGTCGGAGAGCCGACGGCGCTCAGCTCACTCATGGACTGGGCCGCAAAGCTGTAGCCGTCCAGGAGCCCCCCCGCAAGCCTGTCCGTCACCAGATAGAGTAGTGGAGCGAGAACGCCGCAGAAAAGCGAGATCTGCAGCCAGTTTATCTTGATGGCAACCGAGCGCATTCATGATCACCTCTCGCACAGACTGGCGAACGCACGTCCGCTCACCGGATTTGCGTGTCAGCGACGGCGCAAAAAGTCGCTACCGGATCACCGCCCACGGCACAGGAACCTCAATATGCAACGATAACCTACCTCTTGCGCGCTGCTAACCTGATGAATCCCACATATTCTCCCGCGTCCTGCTTCAAGATCGCTGTGTCCTGAGGCCACGGGTTCAGGCCCGCGGTGTCCTGGGCTTCTTTCCAGCGCACATACAAGCCGCATCCATCCGGAAGCGTGTCAGCCTCTACCATGTCTACGAGCCCGGTGCGCTCCCAGAGGTGTTTCCACCATTCAAGTGTATGCCAGCACCAGCAGTCCTGTCCCCAGAACGGCTTCAGATGTTGTGGCACCCCGTCCTCAAAATCCTTCATGAGTCCGGGCATGGCTACGGCCAGCGTTCCGCCGGGCGTAAGGAACTTCAGGATGTAATTGAGAAAGTGATCGTCCGTACCGAAGTAGATGTAAGAGTCTATGCATAGGATGGCATCGAAGAACCCATCCACGAAAGGCAGATTCCGCGCGTCGCCTTTCTCGGGGACGACAAGATGGTCCACTCCGAACGATTTCGAATGTTTCCAGGTCTTCTCGGGTCCGTCCCACAGATCAACGGCCCAGACGCGTGCTCCGAACTCCTTCGCCAGGAATACGCTGGAGATACCCTTCCCGCAGCCGAGATCCAGAACTCTCACCTCAGGCCTAAGATCGACCGCATTCGTGAGCCATTCAGTCAGCCAAAGGACATTCATGCCCATGCTGTTTTGCAGGATCCATAGCGGATCGTACCTGCTTGCCCTGGGAAACGCGGGATGGCTCAAGATAGCTCTACCCAGATGCGCATCGGCGGCCTCAGCCAATGACACCCCTCCCAATCGCCCGACTGGGCCCAATCTACCCGCCCCATCTACTCTGGAAAGCCTTCGGCAGCAAGGACTTGGCTTTGCTAGCCAGTTGTCGCTACCGACAGTACTATCATACTACAATTGGCGTGCAAATAGGGCGCAATATTGCGAAATTCAGAAAGGTCTGACTCCCTCAGCATGAATCCGTGCTCCCCCTTCAGCCTCCTTCAGACTCCGCCGTTACCGGCGACGCTATTGCATACGGGTGGTCTTCCCGCTGGTTAGGCGACAGGACTTCTTTCAGCCCTTCGGCTCAGCAAACATGCCGGGCAAACCAAAAAGGATATCTGTTCTAGAACGTCTAATTACACCGAAAAAGACCGTTGTTTTCCTACTACTATGTCAAGCAACCCGGGGACCAACTTTTGACATAGACTTAAGCCTGCGGGGGTATAAAAGGAGACGTCTTCAATATCTGCTTAAGACAGTCCTTTCAACATAATGTCGTGTACCTACGAGCATAACTATCCTATAAATGGCAGGGGAAGGCACAGAGATTATGACGTGAAAGAGACCGGGTTTTTCGGCCTTTGAACAAGCAGGAATCCCGGAATTTCTGCAGAACTAATTTACAACTTATATAGAATTTTACAGACATATGTCGTGCCCAGCGCAAAATCGCAGGGAAGTAGTTGAGCAGATCCCCTTAGAGACACCGTCGAAAGCGGGCGCGATGTCAGTCCGGCCACAGTGGAAACCCTATCTGCTTCGGATCCTACTGAGAAATAAGCAAAGATGTCTTATTGTGTGAGAAGGAGAGATAACAATGAAGAGAATCCTCATCTTTAGCATGCTGGTTTTTGCTCTGTTTCCCTGTTTGATCACTGAGGCTGCCCCTTCTTTGCTGCCTTTCAATCCTTGGTGGACCGCAGCCGAGGTGCGCGACCTAATAGCAGCAGGCGCCGACGTCAACGCGGAAAGCAGAGAAGGTTTTACACCGCTAATAGATGCGGTGGCGCATCCCTGGGCAAACCTAGAGGTCGTCAAGGTATTAATAGCAGCAGGCGCTAGAGTGAACGCAAAAGAAGAAGGCGGCCTGGCACCGCTAATGGTGGCTGCACTATACACTGATAACCCCGGGGTTATCAATGCATTGATAGAAGCAGGCGCTAAAGTGAATGCAAAAGATTCGGAAGGCACAACACCCCTGATGATCGCTGCAAAACTCAATAAATGCCCCGAAATCATAACGACGTTGATAACAGCAGGAGCAGAAGTGAATACAAGAGACGATAACGGCTGGACACCGCTGGAACATGCAGTGATATATTCCGATTCTCCCACGGTTGTTGGCGCGTTGATCGCCGGTGGCGCCAAGGTCAATGCAAGAAACGAACTAGGTATGACACCTTTAATGATGGCTGCGATACTTGCCCGTAACCCTGAGATTGTGGAGGTGCTTGTTGCAGCAGGCTCTGAAGTCAATGCTAGAGACGATAATAGTTGGACACCTCTGATGGGTGCTGCAGCATTTAGCCAAGAACCTGATGTTATCAAGGCGTTGATAGCAGCCGGCGCTGAAGTTAATGCGAGACACGAAAGCAAATGGAACACGTATATTTATCCCATGCTGCACCTCCTCACTCTTGAAAATATCAAGGCAGAGATAGCAAAAAACATCAAATCCGGTACAACAGGCGAAGGGGGTTTGACGCCGCTGATGAACGCAGCAAGATATAACGATAACCCTGAAGTTATCGAGGTGCTGCTCGATGTCGGGGCTGATGGCAAGCTCAAGTCGAATGAAGGCAAGACTGCCTTTGATTATGCAGAAGAGAACCCGCGCGTTAAAGATAGCGAAGCATACTCTTTGCTTAAAAAGGCCTGCAACTGATGGGAAAACTGTCGTCGGACCCTAAAAGAAACCTTGTCATACACTGGATTGTTATCATTTTCCCCGACCCCGTGTAAAAAAGAGAAGAAATACGATCCCATCAAACTGATCTTGGAGGAGTCGAAATGGCACAGGAGAATTTCAAGATTGAATCAAACGACCTCGCCATTGATGAGCTGTACAAGAATTTCTATACGGTTCCGGATTTTCAGCGAGAATTCGTGTGGGAACGCCCACAAGTTGAGAAGCTGCTCCAAGATGTTCAAGATGAATTCTATGATGAAGATGGGCAGTTCATGCAAGGTGCAGAATACTTTTTAGGCAGCATCGTAGTCTGCAGGGCAGATGACGGCACTTATAGCCTAATTGATGGGCAGCAGCGTATGACAACGATATACCTAGTTCTATGTGCAATCCGAGACATGCTACTTGAGTTCAACGAGACACCTATGGACACTCTGTTGCATCAGATTGAGTCTGCCTCTGTCGATGACTACGGAAATGAGAAACGCAGGCATCGCCTTGTTCTGCAGTACGACGACAGCAAAGGCATCCTTAGAAAAATCGTAGATGAGCCTGAGAACCTGGACAGTTTCACCCAGAGATCATCTTCGGTTGAGCGTATCTGTTCCGCCTACTACGATATTTTAGGATTTTTACGGGAAAACTTTAGCGCCTCGCCAAGAAAATTGAAGCATTTCTATGCCACTTTTACCAAGAGGGTAAAGCTGATTCGGATTATTACTCCCTCCCTCACCAATGCCCTGAAGGTTTTCGAAACTATCAACGACCGGGGCGTGGGTCTGAACGCCATGGATCTCCTCAAAAACCTGCTGTTTATGAAAACATCTCAAGACGAGTATCCCACGCTTAAGCAGCGCTGGGCAGACTTAGTCAGAATACTGGATGGTTGCGGTGAAAAACCACTGCGTTTCCTACGCTATTTTATTATGGCTCACTATGAACTGGATTCAAGGAAACCTTTAAGGGAAGATGATATCTATGACTGGTTTACAAAGAATACAAAGGTAACCGGGCTGGATGATCAACCCTTGGAATTTGTGAAGATGCTGATTGAATGTGCTTCCGCGTGGTCCAACTTCCTGAGCGGCAAAGATGTTACGGGAGCGGTCAATCCCTATCTCAAGAACCTTACACTTCTCAGTGGAGCAGCACGCCAGCATTTCATTTTGCTGCTCGCGGGTCGCCATCTTCCCCCGGAGCTGTTCTCACAATTATGCCACTCCATCGAAAACTTGTTTTTCTGCTATATTATCACCCGGGAACCCACTCGAACCTTTGAGCGTAATTTTGCTGTCTGGTCTACTGATTTGCGTCAAGTTAATGAGCAGAAGTCATTGGACCAATTCATTCAGGAGAAATTTGCCTCGGATCTGGCAAATAGGCGGGCAGCATTTGACTTTGCCTTCCAGCAATTAACAGAGACTCACATTCAAAAGTATCGAATGCGCTATATCCTGGCTAAATTGACTCAGTATATAGAACAACAGGCCTGGAGCAACCCGGCCCATGCGAATCTTGACCAGTACATTGCTTCGACTGTTGACGTAGAACATATTTTGCCGCAGACGCCCACGGGCACGGTCAAGGAACGGTTTGATAAAAAGGAACAATATGATGATTATGTTAGGAAGCTGGGGAACCTTACCCTGCTGGAAAAAACGATAAACACTTCTGTTTCCAACGATCTTTACGAAAGGAAAATGCCAGGCTACCGGCAATCTTCATATCTTTTGACCCGTTCTCTTGTTGAGAAGCCAAGGGTAGGGGTAGATACACAGCTTAACCGTGCCGTAGAACACTTGATTGCTTTCGATAGTTGGGATTCTACTGGTATTGAGAGGCGGCAGGCGATGCTGTCGCGCTTGGCTGCTTTGGTTTGGAATATGCCTGATAGCAAACTAGACTCGGGTGATTCTTCCGGCGAGACGGTCAATTCTTTAGGGCTAAAGACATAAAGGGTAAGCGTCAAATAGCCCCCGCCTTCAATAGGTGGGGGCTATCGTCTCTTTGTCATTAGCCTATCTGGTTCATTATGTCGTCCACCTACGAAGTGGTCGATTCTCGACCGCATTTTTCGTTTCAGTGCCTGATTCTCGACCACACTTTCAGACGCAAACTCTAGAGTGCCTGGAATTCGACCACCTGCCTCGGTCAAGTGGAAGCTTTTCTGCCACCAATTCTCTGGGGGTGGTCGATTTTCGGCCATGTTTTTCGTTTCAGTGCCTGNNCTGAGCCGGGTCAGGTGCATGATTTTCTGGCACATTTTTGGATTTGGTGCCCGCTTTTCTACCACCCCGTGCAGAAACTTGCACATTCCTAAGCGAATCCTGGGGCTCACTGCCTGAAAATCTACCACACTTTTCGAAAAGGTGCCTGTTTTTCTGTCACCTTTTTAAAATATGTGGTCGAAAATCGTACACCCCGAGAGTCCCGAAAAAAACCGTGCCTGGATTTCTGCCACCGATCAGGCTTTTGGTGGTCGAAACTCGACCACCTTCACTGAGAATTTGCGCTTTTTNNGGTTGATTTTCGACCACTGATCCAGGTTGCGGTGGTCGAAAACAAGACACCTCAATAGAAATGGCGGAGAGAGGGGGATTCGAACCCCCGCGCGGTTTGTTGCACCGCCTAAAGGTTTAGCAAACCTTCCCCTTCAGCCAGCTTGGGTATCTCTCCGCTCAGGTTGATTTATTTGCTTTCGCTGAACTGAAACCCGTTCCCAGGTTCCAACCTAGCACTTGATAATATAGCATATCCAATGCCAGAGGGCAAGATCCCTGGCGCTTTTTGTAGCGCTTTTTTGCGACGTTTTTGATTTTGCCCTCAAAGAACCTTAGGACGGTGTGCCTTCGGCCCTAGCGCCTTCAAGAGCCGGGTGATTCGACTGCTCAGCTCCTTCGTGATCTACGTTGCTCGGCGTTTCAACGCCCTCAAGATCCAGGCTATTCGGCTTGTCAGTTGTCAGCACTCGCAGGAGCCAGGTTGTTCAACGTCTCAGCGCAGGCAGGAGCCGGCTTGTCAGTTGTCAGCACTCGCAGGAGCCAGGTTGCTCGACGTTTCAGCACTTGCAGGAGCCAGGTTGTTCGACGTTTCAGCGCAGGCAGGAGCCGGCTTGTCAGTTGTCAGCACTTGCAGGATCCGGGTTGTTCAACCTTTCGGCGTTTTTCGCATCCGGATCATTGCCTTCAGCTTCGGGCGGTTTCAACAGTTCAAGTTGGAGCGCAAGCATGACGAAAATCCCTGCAGCAGCGGCCAGCACTGCAGGGGGAACAAAGACAACGAAACGCCCGTGTTCCATGAGCCACCCAAAGGCCGGAGGGCCCAGCGCTACTCCGAAGAACCTCACAGCGCCATAGACTGACGTCACCATTCCCCTGGCCTGTCCACTGGCTGCGCTGGTTACCATCGTGTCCAAAGACGGCAATACAAACCCACTACCAAGCCCGACAAATGCCATGGCTATCCCAAGCCACAATGCCTTTGTAATGAGCGAGGATACCAGAAGGGCTGCTGCAACCACCAGCAAGCCCACCCAGGTAGCCACTTTCAGCCAATTCCTATGTTTTTGCATGAAAAGCCCCACTAAAAATGAGGTCACTGACATGACCAGTATCGGGACGGCTATTATGATCCCCTTCAGCAGTCCCGTTACGTCGAATCGTGATTCAAGCAAATCGGAGAAGTAGAATAGCACGCCAAAGAGGATCATGAGGACCACACCGCCTGCAACATAACAAGCGCCCAAAGACCAACCCTTCGCCTTCAGAATCTTCCCCAGATCTCGGAAGTAACGGCTCATCGGAGTTTTCTCGCCCTTCTTCTTCGGTTCAGGGATGAGAACCCAGACAGCAATAGCTGCCGGAATGGAGATAGCAGCGTAAAGCGCAAAAGGCGCCCACCAACTAAGGAGTCCGCTGCCTGCTCCAAGCACTGGGCTCAAGACTTTACCCAACCCGTTAGAGGCTTCAAGCAATCCCTGGGCTTTGCTCCGCTCCTCTGACTGGAATATGTCCCCTGTCAACGCAATGGCTATAGGAGCTGTTCCTGCAGCACCGATACCTTGAACTACTCTGGCTACTATGACAAGCGGGTACGAATTCTTAAGGAACGCCCCGGCCAGAGCCGCTCCTGCGCCTCCCAAGCCATATATGATCAAAGCCGGTGAGATAACTTCCTTGCGCCCTATTCTGTCAGACAGAATACCGACAAACAAAATGACCAGGCCTGCAGGGACAGAAAAGGCGGTTATGATAAGGCCTGTCTGAATCTGGCTCAGATCAAGAGCAGACTTGATTTTCGGCAATACCGGGATAAGCATGGAATTACCAAGAACCATGACAAAAGGAACGCTGCACAGCACCGCAAAGGGCAAGATATTCTCAGACTTCACTGCCTTTTGACACCTCTCGTTCTAGCGCCGGTACTCCTATAGTCTTTCCTACCTGTATGCGCCGTAAAACCCCTGGCTTTAACTATGGGGATATAAGGCTAAGGCGCACTTCCTGGTAAACTTCGCGGGACGCAGCGGTATGGCCTTCCGCAGCACTCAATACCCCTTTGTGCGGCAGCGAACGCACTCTCCCCGGTTCGCTCCAAGTAAACATGCAGTCTCTTTTTCCTCTCAGATAAATAGGTATGTCATGAAGGCCTCAAATCCATGACCCCCGGAGCTCTCGTGGTCCTAGAGAGGAGTTGGTACATAGTGAGTGATAATCTACCGCTTCTGATTATCCTAGTCATTGGCCTTGCTTCCGGTAATTCGCTTGTAACAGGGGCATCGGCAGTCTTGCTCTTCATGAAATCAGCCGGATTCAGCAGCGCCATTGTTTTCCTGGAAGAGAAAGCGCTCCAGTTGGGGCTTGTCTTCCTTACCATTGCAGTCCTAGCGCCTCTTGCCGTAGGAAAGATAACATCCGAAGAGATTCTCGATGCCTTTTTTACATTGCCCGGTATCCTTGCAATCATAGGAGGTGCAGCCGCAACCTACATAAGTGGACAGGGTATCTCCCTCCTTACCCGACAGCCCCATATCGTGTCCGGCATTATCCTTGGCACAATTATCGGAGTAATTGTCCTTCGAGGGATTCCCGTCGGACCACTGGCTGCAGCCGGAATTACCGCACTTCTTCTCAAAATCCTCGGGCACCGCTGACTCTCCCTTTTCAAGTACCTCTAACCTTCGCCCTTCGGGTGCCGCCAATCGTCCCCCTTCCGCTCCCGCCGACATTCTCCCTTCGGATACTGCAAACTACCACCCTTCCGAAACCACCAACATTGCCCTTTCGTATACCGCTAACTGTCCCCCCTTCGAATACCGCGAACTTTCAATAAGTGGTCCTGCACAACAACATGTATATTCTCATACTTAATGATAGTGTAGTTTCCATTTCATAGGCGCGCTGTCACGTGACAAATAGAATTTCTACTATTGAAGTCGGGAGGATTTGGTCCATGAGACGATTTATCGGGGTCATGATGTGTATCCTATTGCTTGTAGGTAGCTTTGGTGTTTTCGGTTTTGGTTCAACACACGCTGCGCCAACCAGTGAAATTCGCATCGCAGGACAATTCGGACTGGTGTATGCCCCTCTCATGGTTGCCCAGAAACATAAAATCTTCGAAAAGTACGGCCTCAAGCCTGTTTGGAAAGAATACGGGTCAGGGGCTGCAGTTCGCGAAGGGCTGGTATCCGGCGAAGTAGATGTGGGATTCATGGGTATTCCGCCGTTTCTCATTGGCTGGGACAAAGGCTGTCCTTGGAAAGCCGCTCTGGGTTTTGTGGTCATTCCGGTAGGGCTCGTAACTTACGATCCGTCAATCAAGAGCCTCAAGGACTTCAAACCCACAGACAAGATTGCCCTACCGTCACCAGGAAGTGTTCAGCACATACTCCTTGCAATGGCTGCAGAGAAGGAACTGGGTTCTGCGTCCGCGCTGGATCAAAACCTTGTTGCCATGGCCCATCCGGATGGCGCAGCTGCCTTGATTTCAAAACGAGGAATCACAGCGCATTTCACTACACCACCTTACCTGTTCGAAGAACTTAGCCAACCAGACTTTCATTCGGTAACTGATGATATTGAAGCCTTCGGTCAACCTTTCAGCTTTAATGTGGGTGTGGCATCAGAGAAGTTCCATAACGGAAACCCCGTTGCTTATGCTTGCTTCGTCAATGCAATCAGTGAAGCCATGGCCTGGATTAACGCAAACAAAAAGGAAGCAGCGGAGCTCCTGGCCCCGGAATTCGGACTTACTCCTGAGAAAACATACGCATACATGACCTGGCCGGGTATGGACTACACGACTGCCCCGTACGGCCTCCTAGGTTTCGCAGATTTCATGAAAGATGCAGGTTACATAAGCCGCGTCCCCGGCGATCTCAGTGAAATCGCCTGGGAGAACCTGCTCGCATTCGTAGGAAGCAGGGCAGGCGCGCCATCACCCATTGAGGAGCTCCAGTATCGTCAGTAATGAGGTTGACCACGGCGAACCATGATAGATCACGGCAAGTCGGGAGATCTGTAATGGGATGGACCGCGGTAAACCATGATGGATCACCGCAGATCGGNNCGGCAACCCGCCCCGGACCATACTGAAATATGCAATAAAGGTGACCGATTTATGAAGAACATCAACATGACAAAACGTTTCCGGGCACCGTTTCTTACTCGAACTGCCAGGCAAATACTGTTCGTCATCGCGCTAGCCGCCATTTGGGAGCTAATCGCCTGCATCGGCCATTTGCCTCCCCTCCTCTTCCCCCGGTTCAGCCACGTAATCCAAGCGCTGATAAAAGAGACTCTAAGTGGCGAGGTGCTGGGCAGAACATGGTTCTCCCTGAACCTTGTGGCGTGCGGCCTGGGCCTTGCCACAGCTTCTGCGGTCCTGGCTACCGCCCTCGCCATGTGCTCGCCTCTGGCGTCAGAATGTATGGAGACTCTCATGGCTATCCTCCACCCGTTACCCGGCATCGCCATTCTCCCTATCGTCATCTTGTGGCTGGGAACAGGCAGAAAGTCCATCTCGGCAGTTATTTGGTTTGCAGCAGT
>MTKW01018620.1_pt1 | contig 10518 bp, 11 predicted proteins | sample 1042761 | NCBI WGS metagenome assembly MTKW01 (sample SAMN06205366, study PRJNA360243) | anaerobic digester metagenome | biome: Wastewater treatment plant; feature: Anaerobic digester sludge; material: sludge; isolation source: anaerobic digester fed with sludge from wastewater treatment plant ...
GTCCAGGAAAGCATCAAATTTGATTTCCCTGTTGCACAACACGTCCGGATTGGGAGTCCTCCCTTTTTCGTATTCACTGAACATGTAATCTACCACACGTTCTTTGTATTCTTTGCTCAGATCTACATATGCAAATGGTATATCCAATTTGCGAGCTACCAATTTGGCCATATCCAAATCTTCTTCCCAAGCACAATCTCCATGCAGGGTACCGGTGGTATCGTGCCAATTGCGCATAAACATACCAATGAGTTCATGCCCTTGTTGTTTGAGAAGTAAGGCAGCTACCGAGGAATCCACTCCTCCTGATAAAGCTATAACTGTACGCATATATAAATAAAAAAGGGTAAGCTTAATGTATCGCACCGCTACAACCACCTACCCTTGCTGTCTTCCAACCCTGGGGGAGTTCAGTGGGAGCTGGTCGTACATGACTTACCCGTTGCAAAGGTACGAAAAATCAAAAAGAATCAAAACCAAACGGCAGGAGGTCCTTTACGCTGTCAAAGAACAGGATCTTGTCTTTGTGTATAAGCAATACACGAATGGGAGAGCCGGCTCTTTTTTCACTTTCCAGCAAAACTTGACGACAAATCCCACACGGAGAGGCCGTAACGGCTATTTCTTGTATTTTTGCCGAGGGGTGGTTGGCGTGTGTATAAGCAATGACGGATCGTTCTGCACAAATACCTGCCGGGAAAGAGGCATTTTCCTGGTTGTTTCCCGTTAAAATCTCACCTGTATGCAGCCTGACAGCGGCTCCTACCTTGAATCCTGAAAAAGGGGCGTACGCGTTGTTTGCTGCTTCAAGGGCTGCTTGTACCAATTCTGAATCTTTTGTGGGCAGACGGTCTGTTTTGATTTCTGAATACGGTATGGTGATGCTGTGTTTCTTCATAGAAGGTGTTTTAAGAAAACAAATATAAGAATTTATAGTACATTTGCATCATGTTGAAAACGTGCCTGTATAAGGCTTTCAGATACGTCCTTTTGGTTCTTGTGTGCTACGCGGTACTGCCTGTGACGGCTTCTCCTTTGCGTGCAGAAGAAAAATTGTCTAGGAAGCAATACATTGAGAAGTATAAGGACATGGCTATTAGGCAGATGCATAGTTACGGCGTTCCTGCCAGTATCATTTTGGCACAAGGCTGTTTGGAATCGGGAGACGGCAACAGCCGTTTGGCTCGTCTGGCCAACAACCATTTTGGTATCAAATGCCACGATTGGACCGGGGACAGAATCTATCACGACGACGACGCACCGCAAGAATGTTTTCGGAAATACGCTTCTGCAGAGCAATCTTTCTTTGACCACTCGGAATTTTTAAGGACGCGTCCCAGATACGCACAACTTTTCTTGTTAGAGACGACAGATTACAAAGGATGGGCAAGGGGATTGAAAAAAGCCGGGTATGCAACGAATCCACGGTACGATACGTTGTTGATAGAATTGATAGAGAAAAACAAATTGTACCAATACGACATGCGGTTGCCGGAAACAACTGTGATTTTTGAACCGGATAAGACAATAGCATCTGATTTGTTTGTTCTGGATGTTGAAAGACGGGTTATGAAAACAAACGGCGTACGGTATGTTTTATCGGCTCCGGGAGATACGTACCAATCTTTGGCAAAGGAATACCATTTGTTCACAGGCGAACTGGCTCGTTTTAATGATGTGTCGCGTAAAGCGGGATTGCCTGTAGGAGAGAAGGTGTACTTGGAGCGCAAACGAAGAAAAGCACACAAAACAACACCGGAAAAAACAGCAGTACAAGGAGAATCATTGCTTGAAGTGGCACAGCGTTACGGTATACGATTGAAAGCGCTGAAAAATTTGAATCCCGGTGTGAAGGACCATCCGGAAAAAGGAACGGTTGTTCGGTTAAGATAAGAAGATGATCTAATGGAAAAGAAGTATAGATTTTTATCCCTTGCGGGATTTCTTTTTTTTGGTGTAGGTGTTGTTGTTTTTGGATGGTATTATTTGACGTCTCTTCATAAGAACATTGTAACGGAAGAAAAAGCACCGGTTGCTTTTTTAGTCCCTACGGGAACCCATTTTGAACAATTGGTGGACAGTCTTACGGCCAAGGGGTATTTGAAATACAAGCATCCGTTTTTGTGGGCTGCGCGTAGAGAGCATTTGCCGCAAAACGTTCACAGGGGACGGTACGTACTCCATAACGGAATGAGCAACAAAGAGTTGGCCAGAAAATTGGCCATGGGTTGGCAAGACCCTTTGCATGTGACCTTATCCGGTACTATCCGCACGTTTGAACGTCTGGCGCACGTGTTGACTCGTCCGTTGGAAATAGACAGCACGGCCATGCTGGAAGGGCTCCGGAACGATTCGTTGATAGCCGCCTACGGCTTTGATTCCGTTAGTCTGAGAGCCATGTTCATTCCCAATACGTATGAAGTCTATTGGACCGTATCTGTTGAAAGGCTTTTAGATAGGATGTACAAAGAGTATACGTTGTTTTGGAACGAAGAGAGAAAAGAAAAAGCAAAACAAATAGGGTTGAGCCCTTTACAAGTAAGCACACTGGCGTCTATCGTATACGAAGAAACGAAAAAGACGGACGAAATGGCCGATGTGGCCGGTGTCTATATGAATCGGTTGCGTATAGGTATGCCTTTACAAGCCGATCCTACGCTTATTTTTGCAGCGCAAGATTATACCATTCGTAGGGTATTGAAAAAGCACACACGTATAGAATCTCCTTACAATACGTACAAATACAAGGGACTGCCTCCCGGTCCCATTTCCGTTCCGTCCATAGAAGCGATAGATGCCGTTCTGGGTTTTAACAAGCACAATCATTTTTATTTTTGTGCCCGTGAAGATTTTAGTGGGTACCACAATTTTGCTCCCACGTATGGACAGCTGTTGCAAAACGCAAGAAGGTTCCAGAGGGCGTTGACAGAACGGCTGAAAAACGAAGAAAAATCACCATGAAGACACCCACCTTGTATTTGATTCCTGCGCCTTTGGCGCCCGTGCCGGTCACAGCCGTGTTGCCGGAAGATCATATTGCATTGGTCAGGACATTGACACACTTTGTGGTAGAAGAACTGAGAACGGCGCGCAGGTATTTGTCGGCTCTGGGTTTGAAGCCGGACGACTTGCATTTGGACGTGTTGAACGAACACACTTCTGCTGAAGAGCATCCTGCCTTGTTGGCTCCTCTTAGGCAAGGAACATCTATGGGACTGCTCTCAGAGGCAGGTTATCCGGCTGTGGCAGATCCGGGGGCTGAATTGGTGGCCTTGGCTCATAAGGAACAGTTCCGCGTAGTTCCTCTTGTGGGGCCGTCTTCTATTGGTATGGCTTTGATGGCCTCGGGACTGAATGGCCAGCAATTTGCATTTCATGGATACTTGCCCGTACAGGCCCTTTTGCGGGATAAAAAAATAAAAGAATTGGAAAGACAATCGGCCAAAGAGCAGCAAACGCAAATCTTCATGGAAACGCCGTACAGAAACGCTTCTGTTTTTGAAGCCCTACTGAAGTGTTGTGCTCCGCAAACCAAGTTGACTCTTGCCATTCATATTACCCATCCCCAAGCGTTTATTTGTACAAAAACAATAGAGGAATGGAAACACAACAGACCCGATTTTGAGGAGGTCTACAGAAAAAAACCTTGTGTTTATCTATTAATGTCTTAAAGAATATGGCTACCATTTGTTTGCATGATGTGAAGTTTTTTGCGCACCACGGGTGTTTTGAAGAAGAACGGCTTATTGGTACGCATTTTAGTGTAGATGTAACTTTGGAAATAGACGATTGTCCGGCTATGTATTCAGACAATTTGGACGATGCAATAGATTACGCGGCCGTTTATCAAGTAATAGCCAAAGAAATGGAAAAGCCCAGCCGTTTGTTGGAACACGTGGCCGGACGCATATTGCAATCTTTGATGGCGGCGTATGCACCGGTAGCTTGTAAAGTCACGGTTTCCAAATGGGCCCCGCCTTTGGGAGGAGAAGTAGCTAGGGCATCTGTCACACTTACAGAGAAAGATATACGGCATGGGTAAAGCAAAAACGTTTGCCATTGTTACGTTGGGGTGCAAACTCAATTATGCGGAAAGCTCTACTATTGCCAGAGATTATGTGAAAAAGGGCTATGTGCAGACGGCTCCGTCTTCCAAGGCAGACGTATACATCATCAACACGTGTTCCGTAACGGAGCATGCCGATAAAAAAAGCAGACAGGCCGTTCGCAAAGTGTTGCGTCAAAACCCCCATGCGTATGTGGTTGTAACAGGTTGTTCCGCACAGTTGCGCTCAGAAGAATTGAGCTGCCTGGAAGGAGTAGGAGCCGTGTTGGGTACCGGTTTCAGAGACAAGGCTGTGGCCGTTGCAGAAGACGGTTTGGCCGGAATTGTATTGCTGGGTCCATGTCATGCGGAAGGAACTATTTTCTCGGCTTATTCAGCCGGTGCTGACAACCGCGATAGAACACGTGCTTTTTTGAAGGTGCAAGACGGATGCGACTACCGATGTACGTATTGTACGGTGCCTTTGGCAAGAGGAGGCAGCCGGAATGTGTCCATCAAAGAAGCCGTGCGGCAAGCAGAAGAAATAGCTGCGGCCGGAGTGAAAGAAATCGTGTTGACAGGAGTCAATACGGGGGATTACGGGAAATCGACGAGTGAAACCTTTCCTGCGCTGCTGCAAGCTTTATCAGGTGTTTCGGGCATAGATCGGTACAGGATATCCTCTATAGAACCCAATTTGTTGACGGAGGAAATCATACAATTTGTGGCCAAAACCCGCAATTTTCTGCCGCATTTCCATATGCCGCTGCAAAGCGGGAGTGCACGTATTCTCAAGAAGATGGGAAGAAGGTATGGACCCGATGTGTTTGCCCGGAAGGTACAATCCATCAAAGATGTCACCCCGCATGCTTTTATTGGTGTAGACGTGATTGCCGGGTTTCCCGGAGAAACGGAAGAGGATTTCCGGCAAACGTATGGTTTGTTGAAACAAGTAAAACCGTCTTTTTTGCACGTATTTCCTTTTTCTCTAAGGCCCAACACAAAGGCAGCGGAATTTCCACCAAGTGAACGGATCCCGGATAAAGAAATAACAAAGAGGGTACAGCAGCTGGGAGCGTTGTCGGATACTTTGTATGAGGATTTTGTAAAGGCAAATACAGGTAGGAAAGAAGAGGTGTTGTTTGAAGGAAAGTCAGCCGGAGGCAACATGCACGGGTATACTAGGAATTATATACGTATTGAGCGTCCTTACGACAAGTCCAAAATCAATACGATAGTAGAGGTAACCTTATAAAAATAGATAAGAACAATATGTACTGGGAACTTTTTAAGGTGTTTTTCCGCATCGGCGCTTTTACCATAGGGGGCGGGCTGGCTATGTTGCCCGTTGTAGAGAGAGAGGTGGTGGATCGCAAAAAATGGATTACGAAAGAAGAATTTACAGATATATTGGCCGTTACGCAAACCTTGCCCGGTGTGATTGNNCTGTGATTGCCGTCAACATGGCCGTTGCCGTGGGGTATAGGATACAAGGGTTGAAGGGCTCTCTGGTTTCCGTATTGGGAGCCGTGTTGGCTCCGTTCTTTTCTATTTTGATGATAGCTATGTTTTTCAGAGCTTTTAGGGAAAATGAAGTGGTAGAACGGGTTTTTATGGGTATGCGTCCCGTTGTAGTGGCTTTGATTGCCGTACCGGTTATTACTACCATGCGGTCAATAGGTCTTACGTTATCCTCCGGATTGATAGCCGGTATGGCGGCTTTGCTCATTTGGCTCTTTGGCATATCTCCCATTTGGATTATTCTGCTGGCCGGTACGGGAGGGTATGTATGGCACAGGATTGAGAAGAAAAGAAAGGGAGGAACCGTGTCATGATTTACATCAAATTGTTTTATACGTTTTTAAAAATCGGTTTCTTCTGTTTTGGAGGAGGATATGCCATGTTGTCTTTGATTCAGAATGAAGTAGTTCTGAATCACGGATGGCTTACGATGGAAGAATTTTCAGATATTTTGGCTGTTTCTCAAATGACACCGGGTCCTATAGCCATCAATACGGCTACGTATGTGGGGTATACGGCGGCAGGCGGCAACGTGTTGGGGTCTGCCATGACCACATTGGCTCTGATTTTGCCTTCTGTCTTTTTGATGTCTGTTGTGAGCCGTATTTTCATGAAATACAGCAAGAATGAAATAGTACAAGGTGTTTTTAGCGGCATCAGGCCTGTAGTCGTAGGGTTGATTGCTTCTGCTGCATTGATAATGGCTACTCCGGAAAATTTTGTTGATTACAGAAGCTATCTTATTTTTTCTGCTGCTTTTTTGGCGGCTTACTTTTATAAGGTGCATCCCATCTTGTTGATGCTCTTGGGAGGTTTTGCAGGTTATCTGATGTATTGACAGAAAGTTGTAAATTAGAGGTTTTGAATTTCATATGCCATTCAAACTTCATGCTCCATACAAACCGGCAGGTGATCAGCCTCAGGCCATAGAACAATTGGCAGACCTCTACGCAAGCGGGACACATTCTTCTGTACTGCTGGGTGTTACGGGGTCCGGAAAAACGTTTACCATGGCCAACGTAGTAGAGAAATTGCAACGTCCTACGTTGGTGATAAGCCACAACAAAACGTTGGCCGCGCAATTGTATGCCGAATTCAAAAGCTTCTTTCCTGAAAACGCTGTGGAATATTTTGTCTCTTATTACGATTATTACCAACCCGAGGCATACTTACCTGTCACAGACGTCTACATTGAAAAAGATTTGAGCATAAACGACGAAATAGAAAAATTGCGCTTGAGTACTTCATCTGCTTTGTTAAGCGGACGCAGGGATGTGTTGGTGGTATCAAGCGTGTCTTGTTTGTACGGCATTGGCAACCCCGATGATTTCCATGCCAATACCATTACCCTGAAAGTAGGGGAGAAAGTAGATTTCAACGCGTTGTTGTACAGGTTGGTAGAGGCGTTGTATTCACGCAACGAAAACGAATTCAAAAGAGGTACGTTCCGCGTAAGAGGAGATGTAATAGATGTGTACTTGGCTTATGACGACATTGCCTGTCGTATTGCCTTTTGGGGAGATACCATAGATTCTATAGAGAGATTGGATCCCATTACGGGGGGCATTTTGGAACGCATAGAAGGGATTTCCATATACCCGGCCAGTGCTTTTGTTACTACAAAGGAGAGAAAGGAACAAGCCATTCGTCACATACAGGACGATTTGACAGAGCGGGTGGCCTATTTAAAAGATATCGGAAAGCATTTAGAAGCCAAAAGATTGCTGGATAGGGTAGAGTTTGATATAGAAATGATTCGTGAACTGGGCTATTGTCCCGGTATAGAAAATTATTCGCGCTATTTTGATGGACGGGCACCGGGAACGCGGCCTTTTTGTCTGCTCGATTATTTTCCACAAGATTTTCTGACGATTGTAGACGAAAGCCACGTAACGCTTCCGCAAATAAGAGCCATGTACGGAGGCGACCGCTCACGTAAAGAAGTCTTGATAGAGTACGGGTTCCGACTGCCGGCAGCAGCCGACAACCGGCCGCTTACATTTGAAGAGTTTGATACCGTCATTGGCCAGAGAATGTATGTTTCTGCCACTCCGGCCGCATACGAATTGGAAAAATCGGAAGGATTGATTGTGGAGCAAGTGGTGCGACCTACCGGTTTGTTGGATCCACCTGTGGAAGTACGTCCAACGGAAGGACAAATAGACGATTTGACAGAAGAAATAAGAAAATGCGCCGTCAAAGACCAGCGCGTACTCGTTACTACACTTACGAAACGAATGGCCGAGGAATTGCACAAATTTTTGGCCAGAATAGGTATTCGCTGTACATATATTCATTCAGATATAGATACGTTGGAAAGGATTACCATTTTGGAAGAATTTCAGAAAGGGTACTACGACGTGTTGATTGGAGTGAATTTGCTCCGGGAAGGCCTTGATTTGCCGCAAGTATCGTTGGTGGCCATTTTAGATGCTGATAAAGAAGGGTTTTTGCGCTCGGAAAGAGCCTTAACACAGACGGCAGGCCGTGCGGCAAGGAATGTGGAAGGAAAAGTCATTATGTATGCAGATAAGGTTACAGATTCCATGGCCAGAACCATTCATGAGACGGAACGCAGACGCAAAAAACAAATACAACACAACAAGGAACACGGAATTACGCCTACGCAAATAGCAAAAAACGTGCGGAACACATTGGACAGGGGTTATGGAGAGAGCTCTTGGGATCAGTCCTTGCATGCCGTTGCTGAAGATCCCGTAACACAGTCTATGACACCGGAACAATTGGAAAAAGCCATTCTAGTGGCGCGAGATAGGATGGAAGAGGCGGCCAAACGGTTGGATTTCATTACGGCCGCTAAATTTAGAGACGAAATGTACGTATTGGAAAGAATCAAAAAATGAAACAACAAGGGGTGGTCAAACAGGACTTAGTAGTTGCAGCAAGGGCCCTAGCCATAGAAAAGCTTAAGGGGTTGTTGCGTGGCAACGGCCGTCCCTTTATAGAACATGCAGATGGGGTAGCGGCTATTGTAGAAAAAGAACTGGGGCTTTCTAAGCAGGTAGTGGCCGCCGTATATTTGCACGAAGCCAGCCGTAAAAATCCCGATATGCTCCCGGAAATCATTCAAACATATGGAGAGGAAATTGCTCACATGGTGACCGGCTTGAATAAGATTTCTACCATCAATCCCAGAGATACGCGGTTGCAGCCTGAAAACTACAGGAAATTGATTGTGTCTTATTCAACGGATCCGACCGTCATCCTTATCAAGTTGGCAGACAGGTTGGAAATCATGCACAATTTGTCTACTTGTTTTTCTGCGAACGATCAGATGAAAAAAGCAACGGAAACGTTGATGTTGTATGTTCCGTTGGCACACCAATTGGGATTGTATCATACAAAGAGTCGGCTGGAAGACTTGTCTTTCAAAGTGTTGCAGCCGGAAGATTACAGGCTGGTAGTCAATAGCCTGAAAGCCTCTGAACGAGAACAGAANNCTCTTGGAAAAAGCATTGAAGGAAGCCGGAATTTGCTACGAATTAAAGAGTCGTACCAAAGCGGTATACTCCATTTGGAGAAAGATGCAGGCACAGCAATTGGCTGTAGAAGAGGTGTACGACATTTTAGGTATTCGGTTTATCATAGATGCAGAACCGGAAAAAGAAAAAGATCTCTGTTGGCAGGTCTATTCCATTGTTACACAAATTTATGAACCCATTCCCGAAAGAATGAGGGCTTGGATAACCGTACCTAAGGAAAGCGGCTACGAATCGCTACATATAACGGTCAAGACTCCGGAAGGAAAAGTAGTTGAGGTACAAATACGGAGCCGAAGAATGGATGTTATGGCCGAATACGGTGTAGCGGCCCATTGGGCTTACAAAGGAGTCCGGAACGAACAAGTTTTGCAAAGTTGGTTGTCCGGCATACGAAAACGTTTGCAAGAGCCGGATAAAGCAGAGGAAGGTATGGGGGAACCTGTTGTTTTTACGCCCAATGAAATCTATGTATTTACACCGGCAGGAGATTTGCGCAGGTTGCCCTCCGGTGCAACCGTTTTGGATTTTGCCTTTGAAATCCATAGCAATCTGGGTATTCGCTGTACCGGAGGACGGATCAACGGAAAAATGTCTCAAATGCGTGATGCGCTCCAAACGGGAGATACCGTAGAGGTCTTTACGTCTAAAAACCAAAAACCTTCTAAAGACTGGTTGGGCTATGTTGTTTCCGGTAAAGCCAGAAGTAAGATCCGCCAAACGTTGAGGGAAGAAGAAGGAGTACGTGTTGCCGAAGGACGTGAAATGTTGGAAAGGAGATTGAAAAACTGGAAGATGGAGGCTTTGCCGGAAGAGTACGCGCAATTGCTCAAGCACTATAAAATGAAGCAATTGAACGATTTTTATGCGGCCATAGCCAACGAAAACATACCGTTACAGGAGATAAAGAAAACTCTGATTCAGTTCAAAGAAGAAAAGCAGGAAAAAACAGTACCGGATCCGGCTCTGTTGGATCGTCCCGTTATGCCGCCGACACATATGGACGACTATTTGATCATAGACGATTCTTTTGGAAGGATTGGATTCAAATTGGCCAAATGTTGCAATCCTGTAGTAGGGGACAAAGTGTTTGGTTTTGTATCCGTCAAAGACGGTATCAAGATTCACAGGATGAGCTGCCCCAACGCAGAACGGCTCATTACACAGTACCCCTATCGCATACAGAAGGTCAAGTGGCGCGAAAGCGCCGCCTCGGCCATTTTTCAAACAACCATCAAGTTCATGGCTTACGAAGAAATAGGCTTGATGCAGGCTGTTTCAGATACGGTAAACATGCTTTCGTTGAATTTGCGTAGTTTCCGTTTTTCCGGCCGGCATGGAAAAATATCGGGGATATTGCAAATAGCCGTGAATTCAAATAAACAAGTAGATTTGTTGTTGTTTCATTTGAGAAAAATCAAAGGTATGGTTAAAGTAAGCAGGGAGTAAATA
>MTKW01017073.1_pt1 | contig 10510 bp, 9 predicted proteins | sample 1042761 | NCBI WGS metagenome assembly MTKW01 (sample SAMN06205366, study PRJNA360243) | anaerobic digester metagenome | biome: Wastewater treatment plant; feature: Anaerobic digester sludge; material: sludge; isolation source: anaerobic digester fed with sludge from wastewater treatment plant ...
CTGTTACGACGGTCAATTGCTAGGAATTCCTGAAGCACCCATTTCCAGGCCTCGTTCTTCAGTTGCTGAAGGCTGTAATTAGGGAAAAGATCCGCCACTTCTATACCCTTTGCAAGAGGCGCTACAAGATCCTGAAGTCTCCACCTGTTGCATAAGGCATCCTCTTTATGTCTTCTCAATGTCTCCAGGATCAGGGAGCGACGTAGGATACGATCATGTGTACGGTTGAGGTACGGGGCGAAAAACGCAGCGTCCTGCCGGCTGTCTGAAAACACCAAGAGCTTTGGAGACAAGGGGTCATCGTCCTCTCCCCCATCCTCCTCTCCCGCCCCGAGATTTTGATAAAGGGCAGTAGCGAGCACACTGCCTGCAGCCTCAGCCCCCACCAAGAAACGCCACACTATGCCGTGGGGATTGCGTCTTCCGCCAAATCCCGCACAAATCCGGGCTCCGTCTCGAGTCTGCGCTGTAAGTCGATGAGTCTCATGTCACCCTTTAACACTTCATAAAGAAAAGCCTGCCAACCCTTGGCCTTCCCTATTTCCCCGGCTTCTTTCAACACAGCGTCAGGGACTCCGCCTCTATGTGCCACCTTCATCAATTCGTCCAAAACAGAAGACTCCGGTGTGTTCTTTATTGCGTGCCGAAGTTCCTGGTACATCTAAGGTGATCTTCGGATAGTTCATCGGCACTTTGCGAAGCCTTGCCAACCGGTCGTTGGCAAGAGCGTTCATAGGATACAGAAGGAGAGCCCTTACGCCGGGGCCAAGCGTTCCCTTTTCGTCCTCCAGAAACAAGTGGTTCAGGATGGGGATAAGAAAAGCTTCTGTCTTACCGCTACCGGTTCCGGTTGCAACAACCACGTTTCGCCCTTTCTCCACAAGCTTCCTTACTGCATCTTCCTGGTACCGATACAGTGCTCTGGAAAAAGTTAGCCTTCTTCACATTGAACTCTTACTGTTGGGCCATGTCATGTGAAAGAGGGACTTACTGACGCTTGCTCTGAAACGCCTGGCAGTGACGACGCCCCCTGAGATAAGACAGCCTCCCGTAGTTGCAGGGCAAAGGGCCATCATGAACCACCCTCCCACTTGGATCAAGATTGTGGGAGATTTAAGGCTCAAGGGCGTGGGAAGCAACAACAAGATGGGTAGAAGTAGTTTTCTTCCAGTATACGTAAGGTGCTTGCTTGACTAAGCTAAGGCGAATCGAAAGCCTTCCTTTTTCGGTTAAGGAAGGCTTTCGAGCTTTCAGCAGATAGGTAGAATTCATAATTGGAAACGAATACATCTGCAATTCTCCGTTTTCTTCCCGAATAAGGTTGAAACCCAGTTATGCTGAGATGGAGGAACTAAAAGTGTATGTCTATTACAAAAAGGTGGCAAGTTCGACACAAAAACGAATCAAATGATGCATAATAACTTGACACAATACATACAATAAAGTATCATTGTATCACATGAGGTGGTGCAATGAGTCAATGCTACAACGACAGCCATTCCTGGAAGCAGATCGTAGCGCTTCTAAAGACAATAAAGCATTGCGTTAAGGCAGGCCGATTCTTTATAGCAAAAAACGAAAATAGGCGAGAAAATATGGATTTTATCACTAGATTTAATCTAAACCACAAGAGGCAAAGAAAGATTTTGCTTGAAATTGAACCGGATGATTTCTGTCATTCACTGAAAAATAAAAATCCGGGCTATGAACATGAGGTGTTGTATGTATTTTGTCCTCAAGTAAAGCTATTTGAATTTGGGAGTATTGAGCCATCATTGGTGGATATTTACATTAAACTTAATCTTATAGATACTGATAATGGGAAACGAGCAATTGTTATTTCATTCCATGAGAGAAACAAGCCTATTGATTACCTTTTTAGATGAGTAATCGTAAAAACGAGAGGGAGGACGTTTTGTGAATGAAAGAAAGATTTTTTGTGAGGAATGTAGAAAGGATGTTCCCTATTCAATTGAAAGCTTATTGATGAGAGGGAAGCTAAAAGGTGAGGAGTATGAATATGCCGGAAGGAAAGCCCTATGCGGCGAATGTGGTAGTGAGGTCTATGTTGCAAAAATTGAAGATGAAAACTTAAAAGCATTATATGATGAGTACCGTCAGAAAACTGGCATTATTTCACTGGAACAAATCTTGGATATTCCCAAAAAATATAATATTGGGAAACGCCCATTGTCATTACTTTTGGGTTGGGGGGAGACAACCTTTTCCCGGTATTGTGATGGAGATATGCCTACGAAGCAGTATTCAGACATTCTTCGTAAAATTTATGATGATCCATTATTTTACAATAATTTGCTGGAAGAAAACAAAGGAAATTTTAAGTCCTCAGCCGCGTACAAAAAAAGTAAGCAAAAAGTGCAAAAGCTGCTTGAAAGGAAAAACCAAAGTGGTGCGAAAATAGATTCAATTATTCGATATTTATTATACAAATGCGAGGAAATTACTCCTTTGGCTTTACAAAAAATATTATATTATGTTCAGGGTTTTTACTATGCTTTTGAAGGACAGTTTTTGTTTGATGAAGATTGCGAGGCGTGGGCTCATGGACCAGTCTATAGAGACGTATATGACAAATATTCCAAATACTGCTATTCCCCAATAGAAAAACTTGAGGTTTTTGACGAGTCGGCTTTAACTGCTGCCGAAAAAACTATATTGGACAGTGTAATTAAGAACTTTTGTTGTTATAGTGGAAAGCCGCTGGAAAGATTTACTCATTTGGAAAAACCATGGCGTAAAACGAGGGGTAGCCTGATAATGAATGCCCCTTCCGGACGTGTAATTCCTAAAGAATTGATTGGAGAATATTTTGAAGCTGTGAAAGAGAAATTTGAAATGCTTACACCAGGAGACATTGAATGCTACTCAAAATATCTTTTCGCACAAACAAACTAATTGCATTAGTGTGACCATTGGGATTTTTGTAGAAAACCCGCTAAAAACGATGAAGGGGAACCTCTAATTCCATAGAAGTTGGGTGGAGAGGTTCCCCAAAGAAGACTTGACATCGCCTAGCCTATCTACAAAGTCGTCATGAGAGAAGGGATCCCGGTATGACTCTTTGAAATGTACGAAAGTTGCTATCACGCCAAAAAAGGGCCTGGGTTCTACCGCTCTCGCTCCCTCCCCCGAGGGCACTTCCAAGGGCACCTCTTTTTCTTCTCCAGAGCACATGTATATGTAACCCGGGGCGGAGGAGTCTTGAACTTCCCCTTTCTACTGGAATCCTTCACCTTGAGCCACTCCCTCTTTGTCTGCTCACAAGAGTCTTGATATTGGTCTTTCTGAGCTTTCGCAAGGGATTCGACGGGAACACTCACCACAATAGACAATCCCTTCTTTGTGCCTCGCACCCGAAAAACTTCCTTGTGATAACTGTGTTTCGGCGTCCAAACTGTGGTTCCACCGAATTCACCATGATTAACGGTAACGGCATTGGCGTAAAGTTCATAACCTCTGGTCCAGGTAACCTGCTCAAACAAATCGATATCCTGATTACACGCCAGAATGAAAAGATGCATAATGTGTCCATAAAGATCACGCCACTTTCCGGCAGTCAGAACATCAGAGCAAATAGTGACTGTAAAACCACCCCACTCGGGATGATGAAAACAACTCCAACTGTTTCCGCACAAAAACCACCACTTGGTATTATCAGTTGCCTTTTCAAGTGCCTTTATCAAACCGACCTCCGAAACACTGGGAGCGCACTTTCGAATCCTAAACTGATATGCTTTGGACGGCAAAGTAAGTCTCTTGTCTTGGTGTTGAGAATCAACTGAATCGTTATCATTAGACGATGTTTCGCCCAAGTTTGACGGGTCTTTTGATTGCGCGTCATGGTCCTCGTAGCCTGGAATCACCAGGACTGCCTCGTTAACCAGACACCTAAGTCCTCTGGTTCGAACTTGCCGCACTACGGGCACGGCTCTGGGCAACTCCGTTGGTAGCAAGCCACATAGCACGCCAATACCAGTTCTAAAGCAAAACTGCCGGAAATCTCTCACGCTTCCTTTATCCGCATACCATTCAGGAAAAACTACAAGGTCCTCCCTGATCCTGCCTCCTTGATCCGCATTATCCCCTGCAGATACTCTTGACTCGTCATAGGCTGCCTGAATCTCGCTTGCCATTTCTCCCCAAAGCCTCTCCATCGAGTCTCTATTCACTGCAAAATAGGGCCGGGCTTCAGAAGGCAACCACTTTTTACAAACAGGCATCTCGACACCTTGAACAAGCCGCAGGTTAAAGTGCTTAGTGTAGTTACTTAGAACTTCAGGAAATCCCGCGAGAGGCTTATTAGGTGGGCTTATCAAATCCCAGTTGCCTTCAGTATCCAGTCTTATATACCGCACCCAAGGATTCCTAAGTATCCTTTTCAATTCAGATTCCATCATTTTCTTACATTTACTTAGCTGCTTTGAGATGATATCACTCTGGGTTCCCAGGGTGATTCTAGCCATTTGCTCGTATTCCAATAAAGTAAAGAAAATCTCGCTTTGCATTCCGAAAGAGTTTTCTATATTATACCAAACCTGCTCTGGAACCATTAATCTTGCCCTAACATAGTCACGTTCCACCAATGGCAAATGCCATGGGAAAAACTCAAACACCTGGTCCAACAACCGCTCACAGCCTTCCAATAACCATAGCAAAAGCGCGCCTTTTTCAGGGCTATAGTAATCTTCTTCGCTTCGGGGGAAAGAAAGTGGGATAACAAAGAGAGGATGGGGCGCAGGATGGTCAGGGGTTAGCGCACCCAGTGTCTCGATGAGATTATCACCCCAGCACACTTCATGAAACTTTCTCTCATTGGTGTCGACAAGTTCCGCCTTTCGGAATTTCACCAAATCATCAAAAGCATCCTTATTAAGAACCACTGTTGATGGTGCAATGATTTTCTTATCACTTTCATGGTCGTTCAATAATCGCGTTCTCCATAACTTCCATGCCAAATGCCATTCCACCCCAATTGCAGGAACCCGGGATGGCCGCGGGAAACCACTGGAGTCCTCGTCCAAGTGATAAACAGCATGATGCAAGGTTGTCTGACTCTGAAGCGTTCTGTCAGACTCCATATACTGGGCCAAGTGAGGGAACCAACCCTCGAAGAGTCCTATTGGAACATGTAAGTCATGTGCCATTAGTAATCGTCTAAGAACGGCATAGTCTTCAAGTCTTATGAAATCCTGCCAGACCTCGTCCAGTCCCGGCAGGTTAGGAGGCGGTGCAAACCTGGTTGCTGGAATCCGATCCATTAATGAAAAAAGCGAATCCCACAGAGATTGCCGCCCTAGCAATGCCCACGCCCAATCGTCAGTTTCCGGAACTACTCTTAGGGCCAACTCCTGCTTTGACGATTTTTCTCCGTCACATTTTGATATGTTCCAGCATCCGAAATATGAATTAAGCCAAACTGCCTTGACCGAACTAGGTAAACTTGAGTTCTTCATCGTAATGTCTCTGCACCCGTCGTAATACAAGGTATTTTTAAGCACATTGCGTATTCTACCCCGGACGTCCCGTATACCGCTCAACTGCTGTGCCATTACATAGTTCCGGAAACTCTCTGGCCCATCTGACATACGCATCAATTCTGGACACGGAGGTCCTAGGGAATTGAGAACCGCCTCTGCTCCAAGTGGCACGTCTTCATCACTAAGTCCGTCCGCTGACAAGACTGTCAAGGCAGCCGCATTGAGAGCTTCTGCTTCCCACCACCAGAGAAACGGCCTTTCATCCCAACACCATGTCCAATCCCCGTACAGGATTTTAGCAAACTTCCTGATATCACCAAATTGTTCAACTAACTCTCGCGCTTCTTCAGCCGTAAAGAAAGCCGGCCAACCTCTGGATGACGACAATTCGTTGTTACCGTCTGCAATCCGCTGCAGAGCCTGTATACAACTGGTCCATTGCCGCCAAAACTCGGCTCTGTGAAAACTGGTGCGCTCACGGCAACGATGGGTCTGAGCGGTTCTGAGATTTTCTATGCAAGCATCGCTTACTACGCATGGGATCTCCCAACTGGCCTCAGATGGGGAGATATCTTCAGCGCCTTGGCGAGACCATCTAAGAAGAGGCAATACTTTTCCACACAACCAATTAAACCCGAAAGCTGATTTATTCCCTTTTGCATCAAATTGACAGGATGCCCTTAAAGCAATTGTGAGGATTGCGCTCCATAATTTGAACCGCCATGGATGTCTGCGCAAAGCAGTCTCCGCGATTAGCATAATCCTCTTGACGTAAACCTCAGGATCAACCACCCGATCCTCCCGAAGAACAGGACCACTGGGCCATGATGCCCTGGCCAGCCTGTTTACAGCAAAAGACAGCCGCGCATCTGCTCCTACTTCAAAATCATCGATTTCGAGCGTCGCCAATTCCATAAGCTGCTCTAATCGCTCAATACCGTGAGCTCCAAACCGCTCACCTAAAGTTTCATCTGCTATCTCACTCATTTCCCTTACGATTTCTGTAGTGAACAGTTCAAGATTCGCTCGAGTCAAGTAATCGCTGTGGTGCAAATAGCCCTGTAATGACGGTGGGCTTTTGTCTATAACAGTGTCACAACTGCCACCTCTCTGTCTGCTGCGGTCTGCACAGACATTTTTACTTTCAGACCGTATGTACTTTTCTACAAAGCTTTTCACGCCATCCGGTTTGATTTTCGAGACATTAAGCTCTAACGTATCACCGGCAAAACGATGCAGCGACTCCCTGAATTCACAAATGGCTTTTTCCAGATCGCAGGGCTGCTTAGCTAATATGACCACATCATCTACAAATCGCAAATAGAACAGGCAATGCTTAAAACCTCTGGAACTCATATTAATTTGTTCTACAAGTGTTACCATAGTCTCATCGACTGGTGTAAGAGCAACATTAAGCAAGAACCCGGAAATAGCCAAGCCGGTAGGCAATCCAATATTCCTGTTCAGAATACCGTTCCTACTACAGATGTCTTCCTCTGATGACAAAGGTGCAAAGCCATGTGGACCAACCCATCCCCTGTCTTCGTCACTGAGCTTATTGACACACTCTTTGATATCAGAGCAATGTTGACACGGAAACCACGAATTCACATCATCATTCCAAGTATCGGGTACTTCCCATTTCAAATAGCTAATACTATCCAGCATGTCCATTAGATGATTAACAAGCTTCAACCTGGTATCTTCGCTATTTGCAAGATATCTCCACGGGTGAGGCTCCGTTAAACTTCTATATGGGTCGATCCAGTCTTTGAAACCTTGTGATTTCCTGTTTTCAAGCGATGGAAAATCAGGCCTTCCATATGAAGTATACCAATCACGCACCTGAATACCCTCAGAGCCTTCCGGACAGAAACCGGGTTCTACTTGATCCTTGACAAGAGCACACATTACATCTCTAAGCCAAGAACGATCCAAGGAGGGAAATGCCATTGTTAGGTCTAGTCTGGCATACGCCAAGTCTGCCGGCAGCATTTTATTCTTAAGATACTCCCGATACGGAAGCCGATCCGGATCTTCACCATTTAGGTCTTGGAAGCTATCATCTGCCCCCTCGTCTCCGAGCACGCACCAATTAACAAGCCATTGAAGAAGTCTCCTGAACAACCCATAACTAGCAGGAAATCCGGTGTAAACTCGTTTGTGGCTAAGCGAAAATGGCGCTTGAAACCAGCGCTTTCGCTTATAGGTGCTGTCATTTTCAGGTTTTGTCTGACCGCTATCACTACTTGAGTTGCCAAACTCTTGAACTTTCTGCATATCAGCTGATCCAGCTTCATCAGCATTAAAGAATTCTTCACCCGACGCAAAACCGGCGGTTTGGTCCGAGCCCTTGCAATCGGCTGTATCATGTTTCTTGTTTGGTGTTTTTCGCACTCTAGGTCTGTATAACCTATTACCAAGTGAAACGCTAGGCATCCTCGCCTCAAGAAACGGGCCTAGAAGAACCATAAAGACCATAAACGCTACCTGATCCCGGACTGAAGGCATCACATAATGCCTCGTATATCCGCCTTTCTTTGGATACGGAATCTCAGGAAAAGGTCCGGGTTTGTATGTACCCTTTGACAAATCCAAGGAGAGATCAGCTAGGCGCCGCCATGGATCTGCTTTCCACTCAAGCAGTTCAGCAGGATCATGCCACTCCCCAGTTGAGTACCACGTTAATACCTTATTCCAAGCCGAACGCATAACCCACGGACTGAATAACACTTTAGATTCTTCTTGGGTATACAACGCCACTTTCCTCCAATTATGGATGTTGCATCCTTGTCACAAATTTCGCTATGTTTCGGTAATATCCTCTTTATGTGGCTAAAGTATGAGGTAAATTGCCGATCTGGTTTAGGCATCTCTATAGCTGTAGACACGGCTTGGATGTACCTGGTGAGCTAGTATGCATATCCTCTCTCGAAGAGTCAGACCATGTTTTGATGAAGCCAGATCATGAGAGTTGTTAAGCCCAAAAAACCAATGCGGGTACCGGATCCAAACCTCTGATACCCGATTGCGTTGCCCCCAGCCTACTTTTATCCTCCGTCCCGTCCAGTTCAATCATTGACGTATCCACCTGGTTCTGGCAGACTACATCCATGCCGATGAGCGCAGGCGCAATAGTCTCATTTACGTTTCTTACCGCTTGCCTGACTCCGAACCCTCTGTACCGGACCTCTCCGCCATAGATTTTCCAGCCTTCATACTTCCCAACTGACATCCCCGAGGGGACAAGGCCTTTTCCCATGTGCCTCTTTTCAGTTATGACTTGCGCTTCGACAGATAACAACTTCTCACTAGGCAGTCCCGATGACAATGACCTTAAAATCAAGGACATTGGTTCCGGTCGAGCCTGTCATGATCGCATCCCCTGACTGTTCCGGAGTTGCCTTAGAGGTGTTAGTGCGTAGGGCTTTGGCAATGCTGATTCCCCTCTCCCTGGCCAATCTCTTCGTTAGCCCGTCACCGATTCCGCCTGCGCGATCCGTGTCTCCATCGCTCCCGTCAGCATTCACTGCTACGCAAGCCACATTCTTGATATCACCCAATCCCTTGGCAAAGCCCAGGACAAATCCTTCGTTCGGACCTCCGTCTCCGATAGTGCCATCTACAGTCGCAGTGACTTCACCGCCTATGAAAACCACACGGTGGACACCAGGGTCTGCCATATAACCCGATCTCATTGGCTATACCTGCAATGGCCATACCTACATCTTTCGCTTCACCTTCAACATGTCTCGAGGGAATCACCAGAGTATAGCCAAAAGACTCGGCACGTTCTGCTAGATGGAATGTCATCTCCGAATATGTACACCGGGTTCTACATGAAGAAGGGCTTTGGACGCGCGGTCGCCACGGTTCCCGGAGTCCGTAAGGGATCTATAATGGATTCCGATTGGTATTGGAAGGGCTTCATAGACAGATTACGCGAAAACCAATATGAAGAAATGATGAGAAGGGCACTTGAGCTCTCCAACGAAGGACTATGGATTCTCTTGGAAGCATGGAGTCTCAACAAGCCACCTGCGCTGGATACTAAGCGGGCAGGCTCGGATAATAGCTTGTTGTTCGTGATCTCAGACTCAAGCTTACACCTGGTTCACTGCATAGCCATGCTTCCCCAGATAACGTGGAGAGTATCAGCAAGAGAATCTTGGCTACGAGCAGACCGCACAGGGGATGGCCGTTGTAAAAGGGCGCTGCCTTCATGATATCCTTGTATGATATCTATGAAATATACTTGAGGTCAGTCAGGAGGCCGGCACGAAGCGCCAGGGCAATTCGAAACGTTCGATAGAGATCACACGTGAGGCAGAGGAGAAGTCCTTTGATTTTGATTTCATACCTTGGGTTTATGACCTAGAAGAATGCTGGACGTCAGATCCCGATATCGATTGCTATTCAACAAGGTCTATGGTATCTTCATTGTAGATACACGAATAGGGGGTTGAGTGGTGCTTACGAAGGTACAGAAGTGGGGAAACAGCCTGGCCGTTCGCATTCCTCGTGGGTTTGCCGAACAGCTGATGATACAACAGGGTAGTGAGGTCGATTTGTCACTTGATGGAGATCGGCTTGTCATTAGGCCCAGGCGCAGAGAGCTGTCTCTCTCTGAGCTATTGGCGCAGGTAACTGATGAGAACATCCATGCCGAGGTTGCAACAGGTGAGCCCACCGGACGCGAGGTGTGGTGAAGTGGACTACGTTCCAAAGCGCGGTGATCTAATTTGGCTCACTTTTCAGCCGAAAGCCGGTCATGAACAGAGCGGTCGACGCCCGGCACTCGTTGTGTCTCCGGCCGCCTACAACGGCAAGACAGGTCTGGCTCTTGTGTGTCCGGTCACATCTAAGGTCAAGGGATATCCGTTTGAGGTTCCGATTGGGAAAGAGATCTGCGTCCAAGGTGTAGTTCTCGCAGATCAGCTCAAAAGCCTTGACTGGCAGGCCCGAGAAGTCGAGTATATCCATTGCGTGCCACGCAGTACCATGTCTGAGGT
>MTKW01002594.1_pt1 | contig 10504 bp, 9 predicted proteins | sample 1042761 | NCBI WGS metagenome assembly MTKW01 (sample SAMN06205366, study PRJNA360243) | anaerobic digester metagenome | biome: Wastewater treatment plant; feature: Anaerobic digester sludge; material: sludge; isolation source: anaerobic digester fed with sludge from wastewater treatment plant ...
ATTTGAGTACCTAACATGCCCTAGGGCAATAGAACCGTTCATGCCTATTATGTCGTCTCTTGTAAAAACGTCTGAAACAAGGCCTGCCCTCTTCTTGGTGTAGATCCTGCCTTGGTTGCTCACTGCCATACCTGCGGATTCTTGCCCTCTGTGCTGCAGGGCATACAATCCGTAATAGCATAGCTGTGCAGCCCTTGGATGTCCTACCACTGCGAACACACCGCATTCTTCCATGATTTCGTTGAGGCCTAGGAATTCCATATGGGGTATCCTTCTTCCTTCAGAGCACGGGCTCTCTCAACAACATCATCAGCCATAGATTGAGTGTATTCTGAAAGCCTGCTTCTAAGGCTCGGATGTGCCAAACCCAGTATCCTCAACGCCAGAAGGGCTGCGTTCTTGGCTGAATTGATGCCAACACACCCAACAGGAACCCCTGGAGGCATCTGAGATATAGACAGCAGAGCATCCATTCCGTTAAGCGTACCGGCGCTCACAGGAATTCCAATTACAGGGACACTGACCATAGACGCCAGTACCCCTGGAAGGGCAGCTGAAAGCCCGGCAGCAGCAATAATCACCTGAATCCCTCTAGGTGGAGCACAGCGGGCGTATTCTTCAAGAAGGTGAGGGGTTCTGTGAGCCGAGATAATGGCCAGTTCGTACTGAACCTCGAATTCCTCGAAAACCTTAAAAAGGCCACTGACCTTATCCAGATCGCTTGCTGAACCCAAGACGACTCCTATCTGACACTTTCTGTCTTGTTCCATTAGAATACGCCCTCCTGTTATGGTTATCCATTCCGGTTCATACCGGTTACTTACTCAGTAAATGAAACCTCAGAGCGAGGGGAACAGCCCTGGTACAAGGTGGATTATGGAAATCAGCGCAAGTACATACACCAACCAGTGGATATCCTTGGATTTTCCGGAAAGGGCCTTAACAACTACGTAGCTGATAAAGCCTGCTGAAATACCGTCGGAAATTGAGAAAGCAAAAGGCATCATTGCTATGGTTATGAAAGCCGGGAAAGCCTCTGAGAAATCCGACCAGTCAATATCCTTTACAGGAAGCATCATTAGTACCCCTACAATAATGAGGGCAGGAGCCGTAGCTTCCGTGGGAATCATGCCTGCTAGAGGTGAGAAGATTAGAGATACCAGGAACAGAATCCCTACCACTATAGCAGTCAGCCCTGTTCTGCCGCCTTCTGCTATGCCTGCACTTGATTCTACATATGTAGTAACAGTGCTGGTTCCAAGGGCTGCTCCAAGGCAGGTGCCAATAGCGTCAACAGTCATCATCTGCTTGATTCTGGGAAGCTGTCCCTTTTCATCAAGCATGTTTGCTCTTGAGGCAGTCCCCATAAGAGTGCCAACTGTATCGAAAACGTCTACAAACCAAAAACTGAACATAGTCATGAAGCCCAGGCTTAGTGCACCCTTTAGGTCCATCTTAAAGGCTATGGGGGCAAGTGATTCAGGCTTACCAATAATACTTCCTGCAATTTTGGTAACGCCCATAGGAATTCCGATTATGGTGGTCAGAAGAATACCAATGAGAATGGCGCCCCGGACTCCGCGTGCCATAAGTACTGCAGTTATCATCAGGCCTATTAGAGCAAGGGCAGGCCCTGCAGCGGCGAAATTCCCTCGTCCGACTATTGTAGCTGGGTTTGCCTCGATAATACCTGCATTCTTCACGCCGATAAAGGCAATGAACAATCCGATTCCTACACCTACTGCACGCTTAAGGGTTTGGGGAATAGCAGCATCCAGAACATTAATGGCCCCGGTCAGAGCCAAAATGAGGAATACTACGCCAGACAAGAACACAACGCCCAGAGCAGCTTGCCACCCTGCCTGTGCCGCAACTGCAAAGGCAAAAAAGGCATTAAGGCCCATTCCGCTAGCCAGAGCGTACGGATAGTTGGCCATTAGCCCCGCGAGTATAGTCGTAATTCCGGCCGACAATGCTGTCGCAGTCATCACTGCCCCAAAAGGCATTCCCGTAGCGCTCAAAATGTCAGGGTTAACAAAAATGATATAGGCCATGGTCATGAAAGTAGTGACTCCAGCCACTATCTCAGTTCTTACATTGGTATGATTCTCTTTCAGTTTGAACAATCGTTCTAGCAAGAATTCTTCCTCCTTTTTGGAGACTTGTTAACTACATTATCTATTTCTCCGGTTCAGGATTTTCCAAAACACCAACATAGGGTAGGCCCCGGTATTTTTCTGCATAATCCAAACCATATCCGACTACAAAAGCATTGGGAATAATGAAACCGTAGTAATCCAAGCTTACCCTAACCCTTCTGCGGGCAGGTTTATCCAGAAGCGCACACACCTTGAGACTGGCTGGTTGCCTGTTCCTCAGTGTGTCCAAGAGGTATCTGAGGGTCAATCCAGTATCTACAATATCCTCCACTAGAAGCACGTGCCTGCCTGCAACACTTTCTTCAAGATCCTTGGTAATCCTTACTTCTCCTGATGATTTCGTTGATGCGCCGTAACTTACAGTTCCCATGAAGTCAACAGATACATTGCTGTCTACGTATCTCATAAGATCGGCCAGGAACACAAAACTCCCCTTCAGGACTCCAACCATTAACAGGTCCTTCTTTGCATAGTCCCTTGAGATTTCGGCGGCAAGATCCTTAATTCTCTTTTCCAGCTCGTCCTTGCTTATGAGTACCTTTATTTCATCTCCGGTCATCAATTCACCCCCTTGCCCTTCTGTTCTCAATTTATCACTGCAGTTTGGATTACGCAATAACAATTTGACAACGATGGAATTGTCAAACAATTTAACTATGACAGAATATCCAATATATGATTCCCCGTTTTCCGGTATGGGAGTAATTGATGTTACCATGTATGTTGGCATACGTAATACTGATTACACGTGTCCGGGAGGAGAGAATATGTCTAAGAAACTGTACCGCTCTAGAACCAAAAGGATGGTTTCGGGAGTATGCGGAGGGCTCGCAGAATATTTTGACATAGATGAAACAATAATTCGGTTAGGGGTTGCCTTTGTCATCTGCGTTACGGCAGTGGTTCCAGGCGTTTTATTCTATTTGGCCGCCGCAATCATCATACCTGAAAGCCCGGTGTAAGAACCGGGCAGGCCAGCCTTGGTTTCAAAGGCATAGCTGCCGGGTATAACAGCAGTCTGCTGACTATAAGTATTTAGTCCATCAGATTACGGGCAGCATAAAGGCAGACTGCCATAATTGCAATAATGCCTATGGAAATCGCCAGATCATAACGGCCGGCAGTGTCTAAAACCCGCCCTCGGATATACCACATGAGGCTTCCCAGGAAGCAAACTATGAATATTGAGCCCAGGACAAGGTTGATCTTTCTGTGCCTTTGCCACATAGCCATTTTCTCATCCCATGACATATTGTCCCACTCGGGAGTTTCCCATATAGGAGGCTTTCTTGTGAAAACTTTCTTAATATTCATAAGCCTGTTCTACTCCATTGAGCGGAAGATCTCGAGGTTGGCCTGGGGCACTTTTACAAGCCGCCCATCATCAAGTTTGATAATGGCCACTTCGGTGATAACTTCGCACTCAACCTGTTGTGGCGTAGCCGGTACACTTTCGATAATTCCCCAGTGCCCGAAATATGGAGGCCGGGTACACCGTACTCTGTCGCCTTGGTTGACTTGTGCCAATACTGCCGGAGGAAATACACCGGTAACTCCAAGCCCCTCAGGCCCACTGATTCTCCCGGCAATGCCGGAACTGTCATATGATTCTTCCCGCAGTATTTCTGAATCATCAGTGCAGATTATGACTTCAGGCCTAAGCACACCTGCTCTAATCTGAGTAGTACCGTCGATCGAAGCAACCTTCCCGGCATGCCTCGCAAGTATGTCCCAGGTTTCCTGGTTCATTGGAATCTTGCCGAACCCTTCAAGAATCACGATTGTAAAGTCAGACTCCTCATGGCCTGTAATTCCTACTGACAACTCCTTCCCCAGCACAGACACGAGATCCAGTTGGTTCATTCCTCCGACAACAAGGCCGGCAGCACCTTTTGACCTCGCCTTTTGAATAGCATCAAATGAGGCAAACGAGCCGGCTACCAGAATCTTGCCTGCCACACTGTCATCGATTCTTTCTTCGCTAAGGGGCTCTTCGGGGCCGCCGGCCATTATGGCCAGCCGGCCTGAACACTCATTGCCGATTCCAAACACACCCTGAATATACGCACCTATCGATTCGACTACGGCCCCGTAGTCAGGCAATATGCTGGTTACGGTGCCCGAGATATGAGCCAGCAGTTTTGTATGCCTTATAGGCCTGGCTATTGTGATAGCGCCGGTAAGCGTACAGATTTTCTCAACTATTCCACCCATAGGCGCGTACACAAAATCCAGTGCACTGCCTCCAGGAGCAGCCGCAATAATCTGGCCCTCAAAAACATGGTCACCTTCTTTGACTCGTGTGTACATTCTTAGAAGGCGAGGCCACACTCCAAGTTTCGAGGCAGCCGCCACTATGCTTATAGGTTTTGCAGACCTGGGATCCTCCCTTATAATAATCCGGCCCTGGGTCCTTGAAATATACTCAATGATTCCGTCACAAGGCGACTTGACTTCAATCAGCTCAGACCAAAAACTCTTTTGGTATCTGGCAATCACTTCTCTGGCCTTGACAACGTCACCCGGTTTCTTAACCAATACACTGTCGACCAGGTCAGGATCAACACTCTGCCTTAACTCTGACCTCAAATCCACTATATAAGGATTCCCGCGGACAAACTCGGCTTTAGCAATAACCGTATCAGGGTTTACAATGTCACCTTCTTGTACCAGTACATCTCCTGGGGCAGGAAGCCTTCGTTCCTTTTGAATCTTCGCCCTATCCAGTATTTTGAGCGTGGAAAGCAAAGCCATAGTTCTCACCCTCTCATACATTGATCCAAAATCTCGCCGGGATACGCATCTAAAGCCTTGTACCATCGAACCAGGCAAGCTCTTCTGGCCCTCTCATCACCTGGAAATACCAACGGCCGCCCTCGTCCGTCAAGAATAAGGCCTGTTACACCCTTTATGGCTTCTCCCTCAACAGTCTTTCCCGGCCCTGAGCCCAGATCAAATTCCCGCCTTGGGGTTGCCTCAAAAAATACGTTCGCCTCAGATTCAATTGGGATTACCTGCATTTCTCCTGATATTACTTCATACATATTGTTTCCTGCCTTGACCTGAGCAATAGCCATTCCCGGCGGAATTTCCGGCCCTACAGGAGCAATACAGGTTCCAAGGGGAATCAAAGCCTCATTCATCATTATCTCTACAGCAGCATCCTTGTTGACATCCAACAGCACTCCTATATGAGGCAGTAAGAACTGACTGTCTACAAACAAGTCAGTTACTCCTTCAGGAAGCAGCCCGTCCAGAAGAATCATGGCAGCCTGATTCCGCCTGGGAGCGTACGAGAGGGCTCCACCTGTTCCCACCAAAACTTTGGTATTCATCATATCCACAAGAGTCCTGCCTGTTGGATCCTGGTAGAAAATATCCCCAACGCTGCGCCTTTGCTGGACTCCTTTTAGTCCTCGTACCAGGGACTTATGATGGCTCAAAGAAAGCCTGAGGGCTTCCTTGGAGATGGCTTGTTCCAGCATAAGTTCTTCAAAGGTCTGAGGCAAACCTGTAGGCCTTATCATCTTGTTAAAATTCCAGTTTCTAACATTATTTTCATCTGGTTCCCCAGGAAACCATCTCAACACAAATTCAGGGCCGGCCTCAGCCAGGACATTGCCCATGCTATAGGACATGCCAAGATTCGCTGATACGGTCCGGTAGAACTGCCCTTCTATGATTGAAAACAGATCAGTAGTTGCCCCCCCTATGTCAACGGCGAGCACATTACCACCTGCTATCTGGCCGAGATGTATAAGGGCCTTTCCTACAGCCACAGGAGTAGGCTTTACATGGCCTTCAGCCCAGGAAAGAAGGCCGGGGTAACCTGGGGCGTGCATCATTACATGCTCCAAGAAGAGATTGTGGATTTCATCCCTTGCAGGGCCAAGCACTTCCCTCTCGAGTACAGGCCTAATGTTATCAGCATATGTAATGCTCATATCGCCTTCGAAAACCTTCTCTACATAGGTCCGTGCTTCAACATTGCCTGCGAAGACCACAGGGATCTTGAAATCATGGCCAAACCTGGGTTCAGGATTGGCCATAGCAACCATCTCTGCAACAGCAGCAACCTCTGATATGTTTCCGCCGTCAGTGCCTCCTGTAATCAAGACCATGTCAGGCCTTATGCGTTTCACTGCTTCAAGCCTTTCTATTACACTCCGTGAGTCATCCAGCGCAATTACATCCGATACTATCGCACCTGCCCCTAGGGCTGCCCTGTTAGCTGATTCGGCAGTAATCTCCTTCATAAGGCCTGTAACAACCATTTGCAGGCCTCCGCCCGCGCTTGAGGTAGCAACAAATATGTCAACGCCTGCATTGCCGCTTACAGACGTCAAAAGCCTGGAACCGGCCATTAATTCTATGCCTGTACGTTGTTCAAGCCTTGAAAGGGCCTCACGAAGCCCAATCATTACATCCAAATTCGGAGCTTCTACAGTTGTGGGAGCCAGGGTCTTGGCAACCAGTTTCCAGCCTTCCTCTTGTTTTTCGAAGAGCACAGTCTTCGTAGTAGTACTGCCTATGTCTGCGGCAAGGATTCTCTTTAACACAGACACCCCTCCTTACCTGAACCTGTCAGAGTTTTCCGGTGACTTTGAAGGAATATCAGCCTAATTCACCCTATGAGGTCGAAGACGCTTGCAACTCATTCCAAGCTAATTTCTACACAATTCTAATAATTCCTTCTCAGCCGCAGTAATGCAACTCTATACCAATCTATGACCGGGTTGGCCAGTGTTTGAGACTTTTCTCGCCAGGTAGGTAAATTCAACCTGAAAGTCGAAGTTTACTTAAGAGTATTCATGATTGATTTTGGGAGGGGATTTGACTGGACCTGTACGGTACGATACACAGGCAATACTCCCATCTAAAGGCTATTTACCGTAAGAGAACAATACCGCCGCTGTCAAAAGTCCGGCGCATTAACAAAGTGTTCCCGCCAGGTGATGCCAAGATGGTAGCCATGACTTTTGATGATGGGCCAACTTGTGCACCTTCCCGGCCTCTTATGAATAAAGGAATTACTGAATCAATTCTACAAGTAATGGCTGCTTTTGATGCCACAGGGACTTTCGATGTAATTGGCAGCACTCAGGAAAACTACCCTGACAGATGCGGAAAGCCCGGTACCTTCAAATGGGGCGGAGTAAAGTTCGACCACTATCCTCAATTCGGCAGTGATTTGCTGGCAGGGGCAGCAAATCAAAAGGTACTGGTCAACAAGATTCTAAGCCAAGGCCATGAAATATCAAATCACGGCTATCGCCACGTAGCATTTGGCCCTGAAAGAATCATCTACAGTTCCAGGGCGCATTTCAATACCAACGAACAGGTTCTTGAAGACTTGCGCAAACTTCACAATCTCATTAAGGACGAGTTCGGATATGAAATCACCCTGGCAAGGCCTCCCCACTACATTGATAAAGTCCCTGACGGCACCAGCAGCTACGACATATATGAAGAAATGGGATATCAGTATCTGGGAGCAAGCTTTGACGGAGGCGGCTGGCGAGCTTCTAAAGGAGATTTACGGAAAGACGTAGACGCAATGGTACAACCGCTGAAAAAAGCCCTTGAGGACAGTCCTGATTCTCTCAACGGACATATCATATTTGAAAAAGACGGATACAACATGTCACTGGAAGCCCCTGTAGTATACGCCCTGCCTGAAAAACTCAAGCTCCTCAAGGCTTACGGCTACAAAGTTGTTTCCGTAAGCCGGCTGCTTGAAAAATCCCAGTTCGAAGACGTAGACCCCTCAAGCGAGGTTTACAAGCCGATTGTGTTTTTGACTAATCTGGGCAAACCGGTAGTATACCGGGACAATACTTTCAGGGGCAGTGAATCGTGCAAGATCGGAGAAATGAGGATTTGGCTGAATCGGTCCAACCAAAGGCCAGACTTGCTAAAGCCCGGAGATGGCAAATTGCCGCTTACGTCAAAAACCCTGTCAGAAATTGCAGGTGAAAACGGATTCTCAGTACCCGCAACCTGGCAGCGAATCCTGGAAGAACCTATCCCCAGGTGGCAAGCTGTACTTGTGGCTGCAGAAATTCTGGCGTAACCAATCTCGGTTAGCCACAATTTCATAGTTGTCTTGCAATTGTAGTGAATGATAAACTTTATGAAATACTCTTATGGATATAGCGGGGGATTTTATATGGACAAACAGGGTAAATTCCTAGGTGACGCAATGTCGTTCGACGACGTTCTCCTGGTTCCAGGGTATTCGGAAGTATTGCCCAAAAACGTTAACATATCTACACTTATCGGGAACGGGCTAAAACTCAGCATACCAATAGTCAGTGCTGCTATGGATACTGTTACTGAGAGCCGCATGGCGATTGCCATGGCCAGAGAGGGCGGGCTTGGCATAATACACCGCAACATGTCCATAAAGAGGCAGGCTCAGGAAGTCGATAGGGTAAAACGGTCGGAACACGGAGTGATCAGTGATCCGTTTTATCTGTCACCGGACAAGACAGTAGAAGATGCCCTTAAGCTGATGGCTCAATACCATATTTCAGGGGTTCCTATAATACACGAAGGCCACCTTATAGGAATCATCACTAACAGAGACATCCGTTTTGAGGAAGACTACTCAAAATCCATAGAAGATGTCATGACCAAAGAGGGGCTTATCACTGCGCCTGTAGGAACTTCCCTGGAAGAAGCAAAAAAGATTATGGCCAAACATAAGATTGAAAAACTCCCCTTGGTTGACAGCGAATTTCATCTAAAAGGGCTGATTACCCTTAAGGACATAGAGAAGACCCGCCAATACCCTCAAGCATCCAAGGATGAAAAAGGCCGCCTTCTTGCAGGAGCTTGCGTTGGCGTAGGCCCGGGCACCATGGACAGGGCGAGAGCGCTTGTCTCTGCAGGCGTAGATGTAATAGTCATCGATAGTGCCCATGGGCATTCGCAAGGGGTCCTAGACACAGTTGAAGTGATAAAAAACGCATTCCCTGAGAAAATGGTTATTGCCGGTAACGTAGCCACTGCAGAAGGCACCCGGGATTTGGTCAAACGAGGCGCCGACTGCGTAAAAGTAGGCGTAGGCCCAGGGTCCATATGCACTACAAGAGTGGTAGCCGGTGCAGGAGTGCCGCAAATTACTGCAATCTTCAACGCAGCACTTGCAGCAAAAGAATTAGGTGCTGCAGTAATTGCCGACGGCGGAATAAAGTATTCAGGTGATATTGTAAAGGCGCTTGCCGCAGGGGCAGACGCTGTTATGTTGGGAGGCCTTTTGGCCGGAACTGAAGAGAGCCCCGGAGAAATGGAAATTTGGCAAGGACGCAGTTTCAAAGTATACCGGGGAATGGGGTCTATGGCCGCCATGAAACAAGGTGCGGCTGATCGTTACTTCCAGGAGCCCTCTACAAAACTAGTACCTGAAGGCATTGAAGGAAGGGTCCCCTACAAAGGCCCTGTATCAGATACGATTTTCCAGCTTGTCGGAGGATTGCGCGCAGGAATGGGATATTGCGGGACTTCTGACCTCAAGCATCTTCACGAAGAATCAAAGTTCGTGCGGATAAGCGGTTCCGGTTTGAGAGAAAGCCATCCCCACGATGTGCACATTACCAAAGAGGCGCCAAACTATACGCCGTTTTCTAATTCGTAGAACGCAAACAAGTTAGTGTAGGTCTAGAATATAAAAAGAGAATTGCTAACAAAGCGGCCCGTGACCAACAGTCAGTCTGCCCGGGCCGTTTTCTATCATGTTTGGCCTGCAAGGTGCGTATACAGTCATTCTGTGATGACATCCTAAAGGGAGGCCTTGATACCTACTGGCCGGACGAGCCAGACGGTTCAGAGGGCTCACCCCTAACATACTTCACACTTCCCGTGTATGCATTTGCCGGGTTCCACAATAGAAAAGTCTCTATCTCATGCTCGTAAACAGCGTCAATTTGGCCCTGAACCTCAGAAGGCCCATACTTAATTCTCATAGAGAAATCCTGGAGCCACGGACGAATCTTGCTTCTCAGGCCATCTGTCCTCTCAATTGCCTCAGCCATGGCTTTATACACTACTTCGTATGGATGAGCCTCAGGAACTTGGAATCCGTAAATTCCCGCATTGTAGTAATGGGACGGGTATACCATAGGGCAGATAAAATCAACTGAGGCAGCAAGCTGCTCCAACTGCTGGCCGATTCCCATGTCATCCTGGGCAATAGTCACAAATCCGAACACGTCTGCACTCAAGTACACTTTGCCTTCAAGCTCCTGGCTCATGTACTCAAGAAACGCCTTTATTGCGTCACCTCTTGACTGGTATTCCTCATGGCCTGGCATAAGCACTCCGCTTTTCTCCAGGCCTCTGGC
>MTKW01008846.1_pt1 | contig 10501 bp, 5 predicted proteins | sample 1042761 | NCBI WGS metagenome assembly MTKW01 (sample SAMN06205366, study PRJNA360243) | anaerobic digester metagenome | biome: Wastewater treatment plant; feature: Anaerobic digester sludge; material: sludge; isolation source: anaerobic digester fed with sludge from wastewater treatment plant ...
TCGGAAGTTGGGGATTAACGATGACTTGGCCAAGCTAACCTCCTACTGTGGCAACCGCTACGGGTGGGTTGTCAGGCGCACCCGCGTCGTAAGAGCCATATCCAAAGATGTTCTTACACGCAGAGGCCTAGTCAGTTGTTTAGACTACTACGAGATTAGACACTCTTTGAAAGCAAATTAAACCGCCGTATGCCGAACGGCACGTACGGTGGTGTGAGAGGAAAGGAAACGAGTAGGTTAGAAAACCCTCGTTTCCCGACCTACTCGATTTATTCACTTTGAAGGACCTTCTACTATTCCTCGCCAGTCGCGGAAACATCGGCAGCCGTGTAGGTGCGTGTGCCAAGCTCTTTATCCAGTGAGTAAATACCGAAACCATTGTCGCCAATCAGTCTCAAGCTGTCGATGATGCCTTGTGCCGTCTCTTCCTCTTCCACCTGTTCGTTCACAAACCATTGAAGGAAGTTGTCCGAAGCGTAGTCCTTCTCTTCTTTCGCGATGGTAACCAGGTCGTTAATAAGCTGGGTTACTACCTTTTCGTGCTTTAATGTCTCTTCAAAAGCATGTAAAACACTTTCCCAAGACGTGTCAACTTTTTCAATAGGGGTTAACTCCACCCTGTTTCCCTTCGCATTCATGTAGTTCATGAACTTATGGGCGTGGTCCTGTTCTTCTTTAAATTGGTTTAAAAACCAGTTAGCTACACCGGGCAACCCTTCGTTGTTGAAGTGCATCGACATGGATAAATACAAGTATGCCGACCACAATTCCGCGTTAATCTGCTTGTTGATAGCAGCTTCTAATCTTTTACTTACCATAATGTTTTTCTTTTAAATCGTTCTGTTTAGCTCTTAAAACGTTTTTAGCCCTAAAATGTTTAGTGTTCAGGTTTGTTTTAGATGAGCTTCCTGATATTAAACGTCAACGTTTTTATCTTGAATTAACCCATACAAGTACTGAAGACCAATAATCTCTATCGAATTAGATGAAAAATAAACCCGAAAGGGAGAACTTTTTAAGGTGTAACGAAGTATATTTGTATTAGATTTGGGTGAATAACGATTATTTTCGTTCTTACTCGCACTTTACAAACCTTTGTTGATGGAGTTGTGATAAAGTTTATTTCCTGATAACCAGACAAAATCATGTGCCGTGTACGCGAGATTCGGGAATTAAAGTCAAGCGGGAGAAGGTTGTACCTTTTTCGCTTATTAGGCTTAGCGGCTCCGCTTTTTTTCTTGATCCATTTCACTGCTTCCGCACAAACACCTACGTTACCTATAAAATCTCGTGCTGAAGAGTACGTTTTCAAGGAGATAAAACTCCCTGGCGATGAGCCTATTCGCGATATTTTAGCCCTTGTGCAAGATAGTCGCGGATTCGTGTGGATGGCGGGTAAACATGGACTCATGCGCTATGACGGGCACGATTTTAAAATTTTCCACAACATCCCCGGTGACACTACCTCTATTATCGATACCGATTTGCTCTCGCTTTACCTGCTGAGTGACACGATTTTATGTATGGGCGGCAAACACGGAGTTTCATTAATGGATATTCGTACCGAAAAAATCACCAATCTGGCAAACGACCAAGATGGAAACCCGATTGAATGGGTTAATGATTTTTATCCGGACGAAGATGGAACTATCTGGATAGCAGGGCTGAAGGGACTTTATAGTTTGAAACCCGATTTGTTGGGCATCACCAACCATTATCTTAACACACCGCCCATTACTATTGGAGACCCTGCTTTCGCCAAAAGGGTGTACTGCATAACGGAACATAGTATGGATAATAATCGGTTGATGTTAGGAACTGAGTGCGGATTAATAAGTTTCGACAAAAAACGGGACACCATACATGAGATTTATCCAAACAGGGAAGCTACGTTTTGGCGATCTCATCCCCCTGTGTATAAATTTATACAAGACGGAAATTATTTGTGGTGTAAGTGTTGGATTTCAGGAGTGCCCCGTTTTGATATGGTCACGGAAACTTGGAGAAACTTCGCCTATCCAAAGTCAGGTGATCGTTTGGAAACTATCAAGGGTGCTTGGGCTGTAAGTGATCTTTTGTTGAAAAGCGAAGATGAAATTTGGGTGTGTGACTGGGATAGAGGGCTTTATATTTTTAACAAAAACAACGAATTTTTTTCTACTCCTAAGCAAGAACAGACCTACAATGTGCTTGATAAAGAAAAGCTGAATATATTTAAACTGAAAGATGGCGCGCTTTGGTTAAGTTGCAAAGATGGTCTTTGGCGACAAAACCTAAGGGCCAAGCAATTTGAACTCCTTGATATTCCTTTCCCTCATGGTTGGGTTTCCGCAACTTTACACGATGAGGAGACTGATGAATACTATTTTGGATTGCACTGGGAAAGTTACGGGGTGGCTTGCTGGAACAGTTCTACCCGACAATGGACCTATTACCAGCCCGAGATTGACAAAAAAGAGATGTTCAACACCAATGATGTTTTCAAGGATAGCAACGGGTTTTTTTGGGTAGCTACCTCACAACGAGGACTTTGGCAAATTGATAAGCAAAGCAAGACGTTAAAACCATTTTCGATGCCGGATAAGAATCATAACCATTTTTGGAACAATACGATTTATAAAGTATTCGAAGACAGGCAAAATAACTTGTGGTTAGGGACGGGCAAATTTGGTGTTGCACGCCTAAATCCCGATCGAACAAAAGCAGATTATTTTATAAATGACATTCAAAACGCTGCTTCATTATATGGTACAACTCATTTCAGAGCGATAGAAGAAGATCAATATGGACGGATTTGGATAGGTAGCCGTACCGGTTTTTGCACGTTTGATCCTAAAACAGAAACTTTTTCTCACGAAATCCTTTTAAAATTACAAAAAACCGGTATAAGAGACGGCTACACCTATTCAATCGTAAAAGATACAACCAATGCCATGTGGCTCACCATAGAGGGTCAAGGATTGGTTAAAGTTGAAGAACAAATCAAAGATACATTCCATTTCAAAGTATACCAGACAGATGACGGGCTGAAAGATCTTACCCTGTTATATATGACTACCGATAAGCAAGGCAGGCTGTGGGCGGTAAACAACGGGCTGCTTTACCTCAATCCCTATAACAACTCGTTTATGCTAACGGATGAGCGGAACGGCTTGATTGAAAGCGTCGGTGGAGATTGTAAAATCACGGTTGACCGATATGGAAACGTTTTTTGTGCTGAACAGGTGGGTGTGAGATGGCTCGGTGAGGCGGAAAAATATTCACAATCAAGCGTATCCAATTTAATGATTGAAAATGTAAGTATTAACAGCCAACCTGTTCTTGATTGGAACCCTTATGAGGAAACAGGAGTTCCGCGTATGGTTAAGCACAATCAAAACAACTTTACTTTCGGCTACACGGCCATCTGTTTTGAAGATTACAACCAAGTACGTTATCGCTATAAGTTGGATGGTCTGGAAAATGATTGGAACTCGCCTACCCATATCTTGGAAGCCCGTTACACCAATTTAAAACCGGGCAAATATCGTTTCGTGGTAGATGTGTCCTATAAAGGTGTTTGGCTGGGATACAACCGATCTGTTGAATTTAGCATAAGGCAAGCATTTTGGAAAACCTGGTGGTTTTTATTGCTCTCTACCATGGCAATCATAATGGTTTTTTACTCCCTTTATGTAAACCGAAAGCAACAGAAGGAAAAGCAACTGCAAATTCGATTGAAAATAGCATCCGATTTGCACGATGATGTTGGCTCAACGTTAAGCAGTATTTCCATTATGAGCGATTTGTTGCAATCACGGTTGGATGACAGTCCAAATGCCGAAGAGATGCTGCGCAAAATCGGGAACAATGCCCGGAATATGCTCGAGTCCATGGACGACATTATTTGGTCGGTAAACCCGCAAAACGATAATTTTTATAACATTATCGTGCGTATCAGGGAATATGCCGTGACGCTTTTCGAGCCACTCGACATTAAGTTCACGATTGAAGTCCCCGAAAATATTGTCTCTTTGCCCGTTCCGATGGATGTACGCCGAAACCTGTTTTTAATAGCCAAAGAGGCCATGAACAACGCGGCAAAATATTCCGGGTGCACGGAAGCCATCATCGACTTTGCTTATTCCCATTCCGTTTTAAAAATGACGATAACCGATAATGGAAAAGGTTTTGACACATCGAAAGAATACGGGCGTAACGGGTTGCGCAATATGCAATATCGCGGCGAGAAAATTGGCGGAAAGGTTACCATTCGCTCTACGATTGGCAAAGGGACAACGGTTACTTTCACGTCTAAGGTGGGATAAAACCATATATTCCTATGATTGATAAGTGTGCTTGTAATCTGTAAGATTGCAATTGAATTTAAAGGACCTCCATGTTCAACACGTTGTAGTGCCGAAATCTTTAAAAAATGAAGTTAGAAATAAAAGTCGCCATATACGAGGACAATGACGCGCTACGCGAAAGCCTCTCCTTCTTGGTTAGAGGCTCGGGGTTGTTGCGCTTTGCCGGAGCTCACCCGGATTGCCGCCGTATTCTCGAAAATTGCGATATAGAACAGCCCGATGTTATTTTGATGGATATTGACATGCCTTACCTTTCCGGTATTGATGCTACCCGATTGGTAAAGGACAGATATCCCAACATCAACGTGATGATGCTCACTGTGATAGAGGACCGCGACAAAATATTCGATGCGCTGCGTGCCGGGGCCACCGGCTACCTGCTCAAAAAAGCATCCGCGATACAAATCATTGAAGCGGTTACCGAGCTAGCAAACGGCGGTTCGCCCATGTCGAGCGAAATAGCACGCAAGGTACTCCAATTTTTCACTTCGCCGAGTCATAAGATTGAAAACAGGTATTCCCTTTCGGCACGTGAACTCGATGTGTTGAAACGGCTTGTAGCCGGAGATAGCTACAAGATGATTGCCGACCATTGTAACATCTCCATCGGTACGGTTTGTGGACATATCAACAGTATTTATAGGAAACTTGCTGTCAACTCTAAATCAGAAGCTGCCATAAAAGCCATAAAAGAGCGGTTGGTCTGATTGCTACTACTTGCTTACTCACCTTCCTGCCTAACTAACCAGCAGCCTTTCTACAACCTGTCTCCTTCTGGCTTCCTCCTTCTTTCTTAAAAAACCATATATTCCTATTATTGACGCCCGTTTTATTTCCCCCTATTTTTGGAGGAGAAGGCAGAGCAAAAAAAGAGTCCTGGCACCACCTTAAAATCATGCAAACCGTAGAAGCCGACCACCCACTCATCGGCAAAAAAGCATCCACGTCCATTACCTGGATAGGCAAGGGGCTGGGTGTTATTAAAACGGAATCGTACAATAATAAAGGAAAACTGTGGAGTCGGAAGCTCTTTACCGAATTTGAATAGACTTGTAAATAATAAAACACCGGGGCAACCCATAACAAGTGAAAAACATGAAAAAAATTCTTACAATACTCGGGCTGGCAGCAATAATGATTATTGCCGGCTGCACCGATCTCGACGACATTTACAGCGAGATTGATTTCCTGAAAAAAGAAAACAAGGAGAAAACAGACAAGCTTAACAACCTTGACGCACGTTTGAGAGCCTTGGAAAACCTGGTGAGAACGGCCAACGATGAAATAACAACCATCCGAGGGCTAATCGAAGCCGTTGAAAAGAAAGTGAGTGTCGTCTCCTATAAAGAGTTAGACGATAAAAGTGGCTACGAGCTCATCATGAGCAACAACACCAAGATAGTGCTTAAACATGGAGTCAAAGGTGACAAAGGTGACAAAGGTGATAAAGGTGATAAAGGCGACAAAGGTGATAAAGGCGATAAAGGCTATAAAGGTGACAAGGGCGATAAAGGTGAAAAAGGTGAAAAAGGTGAAAAGGGCGATGCCCCCTTGGTGAACGTGAAACTCCACACTGATGGGTTGCTTTACTGGACGCTAAACGGCGTGTTTATGCGCGACTCCGACGGTAACATGATTCCTGCCCAAGGGAAAGACGGTAGAGACGGGGCAGATGGCAAAGACGGGGCAGATGGCAAAGACGGGGCAGATGGCAAAGATGGGGCAGACGGCAAAGACGGGGCAGACGGCAAAGACGGGGCAGATGGCAAAGATGGGGTAGACGGCAAAGACGGGGCAGATGGCAAAGACGGGGCAGATGGCAAAGACGGGGCAGACGGCAAAGACGGAGCAGACGGAGCAGACGGTGCAGACGGCAAAGATGGGGTAGACGGTAAAGACGGTGCAGACGGCAAAGACGGGTTAACACCGCAAATGCGCGTAAACGTCCAGAACCTATGGGAAGTGAGTTTAGATAACGGTAAAACCTGGCAACTCGTGAAAGATGCCAACGACAACCCGATACCGGCACAAGGTCCTAAGGGCGAGCAGGGCGAACCCGGTAACGATGGCGACGCCAACCTCACCATTACCGAAACCGAAACCACCGTTATTATCGTTTACAAAGGTGTTACCTACACGCTGCAAAAAGGCGGTGGCGCCCCGCCCCCCGGGCACTACATGACCCTCACCACCTCCAGAAGCGTGAACGAAATAATAGAATTAGTTATTGACGCCGCCGATGCCGACCGAGCCGATGTGTGGATAGACCTCAACAACAACGGTATAAAAGATAACGGCGAAGCTGTTACAGAGTTTGACAAACGTGTGGGATACACCCTTGGCGCGCAAACCGTAACCGTTTACGGTAAGGTAACGTCTCTGGGCTGCTCCCTTAACCAACTCACCGCGCTTGACGTAAGCCACAATACCGCTTTGACGAAACTGTTCTGCCACAACAACTTACTCACCGCGCTTGACATGAGCCACAATGCCGCGTTAACGAATCTTAACTGCTACGACAACCTACTCACCGCGCTTAACGTGAGCAATAATACCGAGTTGATATATCTGGACTGTTCCTTCAATCAACTCCAAACACTTGACCTGAGCGATAATACCGAGTTGGGGCAACTGTTCTGCAGTAACAATCAACTTACTGCGCTTAACGTGAGCAATAATACCGAGTTGTGGCGCCTGTACAGTTGCAACAACCTACTCACCGCGCTTGACGTGAGCAATAATCCTAAGTTGGGGACTCTGTACTGCTTTAACAATAAAATATTTGGCAGCAACATGGACACGTTGGTAGAGAGCTTGCCCGACCGCAAGGGAAATTATTATGGATCTTTTTATGTGATCAACCTGAAAAGTTCCGATGAACAAAACGTTTGCACCACTGCACAGGTAGGCATCGCAACCGGTAAAAACTGGATAGTGAGGGACGCTGATGATAACCCCTATGGGGGTAGCGGCGCCCCGCCCCCCGGGCACTACATGACCCTCACCACCTCCAGAAGCGTGAACGAAAAAATAAATTTAAATATTGACGCCGCCGATGCCGACCGAGCCGATGTGTGGATAGACCTCAACAACAACGGCAATAAAGATAACGGCGAAGCCGTTACCACGTTTGAGGAATTTGTGGAATATACCTTGGGTGCACAAACCGTAACTGTTTACGGTAAGGTAACGGAGCTACGTTGCACTTCAAATAACCTCACCTCACTTGATGTGAGGCACAACACGGCGCTGACGAGTCTGCTCTGCCGCAATAACCATCTTACCTCGCTTGATGTAAGCAAGAATACCGCGTTGACTCATTTGTTCTGCTACGGTAACCAACTTACTTCGCTTGATGTAAGCAAGAATACCGCGTTGACGGTCCTGAGCTGTGGCTTCAACCCTCTCAAGGCGCTTGACGTGAGCCACAATACCGCGTTGACGGATCTGGACTGTTCCAACAACCAACTCACCGCACTTGACGTGAGCCACAATACCGCGTTGACGGTCCTGAGCTGTGGCTTCAACCCTCTCAAGGCGCTTGACGTGAGCCACAATACCGCGTTGACGGATCTGGACTGTTCCAACAACCAACTCACCGCACTTGACGTGAGCCACAATACCGCGTTGACGGATCTCCGGTGTTTCTTGAATAAAATATCCGGTGACAACATGACTGCCTTGGTGAACAACCTGCCCATACGCACGGCAGGTAATCAAGGGATTTTCTGTGTAATCGCCCTCGGAGATCCCGATGAACAAAACGTTTGCACCACTGCACAGGTAGACATCGCAACCGATAAAAACTGGATAGTGAGGGACGCTGATGATAACCCCTACTCGGGGAGTTAGGGCAATCTCCCGCAAGGCGGTTCACAACCGCCTTGCGGGAGGTGCTTGGCTTTCCCGCTTGCACCACCCCGCGAATGTGTGCATGAAGCAAACCAAGCGCCAAGATACAAGAGGAAAGAATAAGGACTTTTTAATGAATAGACAGGAAAGAACTTGAACCTGACAACTCACACCCCGCTTTCCCCTTGTTGGATTGAGTGGGCATAAACAATAAACAACATGAAAAGATTATTTACAACCATCGGGCTGGCAGCAATAATTATTATTGCCGGCTGTACCGACCTTGACGACGTGTACCGTCAACTGGACGAGCAAAAGGATAAGCTCGCCGCGTTAGAGGCACGGTTGAGAACTGTAGAGCAACTCACGAGTAACGTCAACTCGGAGATCACCTCCATCAAGGCGTTGATAGATGCCCTGAATAGAAAGGTGAGCGTGGTGTCGTACAAGGAGTTGTCCGATAAAAGCGGCTATGAACTTACCATGAGCGACGGCAGCAAGATCACCCTGAAGCACGGTGCCAAGGGGGAAAAGGGAGAAAAGGGCGACCAGGGCAAAAAAGGCGATCAGGGTGATAAAGGAGAAGACGGCATTGCGCCCGTCATTAACGTTAAGCAGCATACCGACGCACTTCTCTATTGGACCATAAACGGTGAGTGGCTACTCGATGCCTACGGCAAGAAGGTGCCGGCACAAGGCAAGGATGGCGAAGCAGGCGCACCCGGTGCCAACGGTATCACACCGCTGCTAAGGATTAACGCGGAGTTCCATTGGGAGATGAGCCTCGATAACGGCAAAACCTGGCAACTCGTGAAAGACGCCAACGACAACCCGATACCGGCACAAGGTCCTAAGGGTGAACAGGGTGAGCCCGGTAACGATGGCGACGCCGACCTCACCATTACCGAATCGGGCGACGTCATTATTATCGTTTACAAAGGTGTTACCTACACGCTGCAAAAAGGCGGTGGCGCCCCGCCCCCTGTGTACACCATAACCTTCACCACCACAAAAAAACTGATAAAAGGACAAAAAATTAAACTGACGATTGACGCCGCCGATGCCGACCGAGCCGATGTGTGGATAGACCTAAACAACAATGGTATAAAAGATGACGGCGAAGCTGTTACCACCTTTGAGGAATTTGTGGAATACACCTTGGGTGCGCAAACCGTAACCGTTTACGGTAAGGTAACGGAGCTACGTTGCAGTTCAAACAACCTCACCTCACTTGATGTGAGGCACAACACGGCGCTGACGAGTCTGTTCTGCGACGATAACCATCTTACCTCGCTTGATGTAAGTGAGAATACCGCGTTGAGGCAGTTGCTCTGTGCTTTCAACCCTCTCAAAGCGCTTGATGTGAGCCATAACACGGCGTTGACATGGCTGAACTGCTCTGGAAACGAACTCTCTGCGCTTGATGTAAGCAACAACACCGCGTTGACGTCGTTGTTCTGCTTCAACAACCAACTTACCGCGCTTAACGTGAGCCACAATACCGCGTTGAGGAATCTTACGTGCTATTCTAATAAAATATCCGGCGATAATATGACTGCCTTGGTAAACAGCCTGCCCACGCTTAAGGTAGGAGATAAAGGAAGTTTTCAGGTAATCAGCCTAACAAATCCCAAAGAACAAAACAAATGCACTACTGTGCAGGTAGGCATCGCAACCGGTAAAAACTGGATAGTGAGGGACGCTGATAATAACCCCTACCCGGGGAGTTAGGGCAATCTCCCGCAAGGCGGTTCATAACCGCCTTGCGGGAGGTGCTTGGCTTTCCCGCTTGCACCACCCTGCGAAGGTATTCGACCTCATCCTGGAAGGGCGGAGCGACTACGCCGATATCGATTTGGCAAAACAGCTGCAACCCGACGAACCGTTAGGAGACGAAACTGCCGACGGTGTTGAGTGCAGCGAAGAGGAACACCAGCTCAACCGCCGTACCGAGATAAAGATGATAAAATAAGTTGTCTCCCGCAATATTTAATAATTACAACAATTACAGCAATTACAACAATTATAACAATTATAACAATTACAGCAATTACAACAATGAAAGCAACGATTAAAATTTTCGCGTTACTGCTATTAGGCGCGCTGCTGCTGAACTCGTGCAGCAAGAGAGAAGATGACATCCTTGCCAAGCACAAGGTGGAATTTAGCCCTGTTAAAGGGGGAATGTTAACAGAGCATGTAACCGCCACGGTTGACGGTAAGGCAATTAACTCGGGCGATGAAGTTGAAGAAGGTAAAGACGTTGTCTTTACAGCCACTATATTGCTCAAGAACAGAGT
>MTKW01013960.1_pt1 | contig 10491 bp, 17 predicted proteins | sample 1042761 | NCBI WGS metagenome assembly MTKW01 (sample SAMN06205366, study PRJNA360243) | anaerobic digester metagenome | biome: Wastewater treatment plant; feature: Anaerobic digester sludge; material: sludge; isolation source: anaerobic digester fed with sludge from wastewater treatment plant ...
TGGTGCTGCGAGTATCGCAAGATGCGAAATTCTATGTTGAGGTAGCCAAGCCTGGTATGGCGCAGGTTTGCTAAACCTGTGTCCTTCGGGACTCGAGGGTTCAAATCCCTCCCTCAGCGCTTTCACCGACGACGTCGATGATGAGGCGATCACATGGATGAAGAAGAGATAAAATACTTTGTTCGGATCAGAAACACTGATCTCGATGGCACAAAGGCCGTGCACATCGCGCTGACCGGCATCAAGGGCGTTGGTCCGCACACATCACGCACCATCGCCATGCTCGCCGATGTGGACCCGCGCGCCACGATCGGCAAGCTGGACGATGAATCGGTCACACGGATTGCAGACGCTGTCGACACCTACCTCGAACAGGTGCCCAACTGGATGGTGAACCGACCAAAGGATGTCTATACCGGGGAGGCCCGCCACATCCTTGGAACGGATCTCACTCTGGCAGTCAGCGATGACGTCAACCGCATGCGCAAGATGCGCAGCTACCGCGGCATCCGGCACGAGACCGGACAGAAAGTCCGTGGACAGCGCACCAAAGCCTCCGGAAGGACGGGCACGACGGTCGGTGTCAGCAGGAAGAGAGGATGAAGAGGTGACTGAATGGGATATCCCGGAAAGAATTACAAACAATATGCGACACCCAAGCGGCGGTTTGAGAAGACCCGGCTTGAAGACGAAAAGAGGCTTATCATCGATTACGGCCTCCGGAACAAGCGTGANNGATATCCTCGCTCTGAAAGTCGAGCAACAGCTCGATCGCCGTCTCCAGACGCTGGTCCTCAGGAAGGGGCTCGCGCGCTCCCCCAAGCAGGCCCGCCAGTTCATCACCCACGGGCACATCGCGATCGCGGGTCGCCGGGTGACCGTGCCGAGCTACCGGGTTGAGAGGGCTGAGGAGTCTGAGATCACCTACTACGGTCCCTCCCCGCTCACGAACGACGTCCACCCTGAGAGGGCCAGGATCGCCCGTGCAGGGATGAGGTGAGACCAATGGCAGACGAAAAATGGGGCATCGCCCACATCTATGCCTCCTTCAACAACACCATCATCACCATCACCGACCTCTCGGGGGCCGAGACGGTGACCAAGAGCAGCGGTGGTATGGTCGTAAAACAGGACCGCAACGAGAGTTCACCCTACGCCGCCATGCAGATGGCAACCCAGGTCGCCCAGACTGCGCGTGACAAGGGTATCACCGGCGTCCACGTCCGGGTGCGCGCACCCGGTCGGGGGAAACAGCGGAGTCCCGGTCCCGGAGCTCAGGCAGCGATCCGCGCCCTTGCCCGTGCAGGGATGAGGATCGGTCGTATCGAGGACGTCACCCCGGTTCCCCACGACAACATCCGTGGCAAGGGTGGCCGGAGAGGAAGGAGAGTGTGATGGAGATAGCGTTTTCTCGCCTGGATGAGAGGGTCGCGAAATTCACCGTAAGCGGTGTATCCATATCGTTCGCCAACCTGTTGCGGCGGGCGATGGTCAGCGAGGTACCGACACTCGCCATCGACAACGTCCGGATCTACGACAACTCAAGCGTTCTCTTTGATGAGATGCTGGCGCACCGNNCTGGATCGCTACGTGCCCCGGAGTGAGTGCACCTGCGAGGGGGAGGGCTGCCCGCTCTGCACGGCAACCTACACGCTCTCCGTCGAAGGGCCCGGAACGGTCTACTCAAGTGACCTGATACCTCAGGACCCCGATGCCGCACCAGCTGAAGGGGAGATCCCCATCATCATCCTCGATAAAGACCAGAAGGTCGTACTCGAGGCATACGCCACCGTCGACACCTCAAAAGAGCATGCCAAGTGGCAGGCGACGACTGCCTGCGGCTACAAGAACTATCCGCGGATCACGGTCGACGAGAGGTGCGATGGCTGCGGCATGTGCATCGATGAATGTCCGCGAGATGTGCTCGAGCCCGGGAATGAGCGGGTCCGGGTCGTCAGGGATCGAGAAGAATCCTGTTCTCTCTGCAGGCTCTGCGAACGGGCATGCCTTGCCGGCGGCATCGGAAACGAGCCGGCCATCCATATCGATGCTGACGAGAACCGGTTTATCTTTGTGGTGGAGAGCGACGGATCGATGCCAGTTCGGGAGATCATCGAGAGAGCGCTACAGTACATCCAGAAGACATCAGATGACCTGGTAGACGTGATAAACGAGATTACGGGAGAGGGGACTGAATGACGAAGATTACGAATAAGACGAACCCCCGGCTGGCAGCCCTCATCGTGACGCTCAAAGACGCGTCACGTGTACATGAGGCGAATATCTGGCGCGAGATCGCGAGGAGACTGGATGCGCCCAGGAAGAACTACGCCGAGGTAAACCTCAGCAAGATCGACCGCTACGCAAGTGAGGGCGAGACGATCCTGGTGCCCGGCAAGGTGCTTGGCAGCGGTGCAGTCAGCCTGCCGGTGACGGTCGCCGCGCTCGACTTCTCCGAGGCCGCGATGAGCAAGATCATCGGTGCCAACGGGACGTGCATGACCATAGAGGACCTCGTTCGGGATAACCCGAAGGGAAGCAGGGTCCGGATCCTCAGGTGAGACGGATGGTTACAGTTATCGATGCAGATGGATTACTGCTCGGGAGAATGGCTAGCGTCGTCGCAGGGCGCGCGCTCGCCGGCGAGGAGATCGCCATCGTGAACGCAGAAAAGGCAATCGTCTCCGGGGATCGTGCATACGTTCTTGCGGCCTACTACAAGAAACGCGACCGTGGATCCCGCGAAGGAGGGCCGTTCTACCCGCGCCGACCCGACCACATCGTCAAGCGCACCATCCGGGGGATGCTCCCGTACAAGCGCGAACGCGGTGCTACAGCATTCAAGCGGATCAAGGTCTACGTCGGCGTCCCGGCCGAGTTCGCCGGGACGGAGAGCGAACCTCTGGAGGTAGCCCACATCAACCGATTGAGCAGCTCGAGGTACGTGACGGTCGGGGCGATCAGCACCAACCTTGGAGCAAAATATTAGATTAGGGATGATAGAATGGCAAAGATCGTCAATACCAGTGGGAAGAGGAAGACAGCAGTCGCCCGAGCGACCCTGAAGACCGGCAACGGCCGGGTTCGCATCAACTCTGTGCCCCTGGAGGTCTATGGGACCGAACTGGTGCGCATGAAGATCGCTGAACCCCTGTTGCTGGTTCCAAACGCACTCGACGGCGTCGATGCAGCGATCAACGTCTCTGGCGGCGGCGTGATGGGCCAGGCTGAGGCGGTGCGCACGGCGCTTGCACGTGGCATCGTGGAATGGCACAACGATCCGTTGATCAAAGATGCCTTCCTGGTGTACGACCGCACCCTGCTCGTGAATGACTCACGGCAGAAGGAGTCCAAGAAGCCGCATGGTCCGGGTGCACGGGCAAGGTTCCAGAAGTCTTACCGGTGAAGATATAAGGAGAGCAGGTACATTACTATGATACCCGTACGATGTTTTACATGCGGTAAGGTCATCTCCTCAGCCTGGAAGGAGTTCTGCGAGCGGCGGGAGGCGGGAGAGGATCCAAAACGGATCCTCGACCAGCTCGGCCTGGAGCGGTACTGTTGCAGGCGGATGTTGCTGACGCATAAAGAGACAGTGGAGGACCTGAGCCCGTACCAGTGAGGGGGTCGTAGGGTAGCCTGGACATCCTATGGCGTTCGGGACGCTGTAACCTGAGTTCAAATCTCAGCGACCCCATCTTATTATGAAAGATTTTGAGGCTGCACGATGGAATCTTATACCCGGTATGAGAGAGCACGGATTATAGGGGCCCGCGCTCTGCAGATATCGATGGGTGCACCGATTTTGATTAAAACGACACTGATAGAGCCGCTCGAGATCGCACTGGAAGAGTATGATCAGGGCGTGATCCCTATAACGGTGAAGAGAAAGTAGTGAACTGATGACGACCATCGAAGACATAAAATTGAGAGTTATCCTGGACAGCCGGGGAAACGAGACCGTCGAGGCTGAAATCCACACATGCTGGGGTTTTGGCCGGTCTGCGGCACCGAGCGGCGCCAGCACCGGGACCCATGAGGCCCGGGTGCGGNNTCCTGTTCGATGCACGGTTGCACGAGATCGACGGGACACCCAACTTCAGCTCGATCGGTGCGAACGTTGCTGTAGCACTCTCCCTTGCGTGCGCAAAAGCAGCAGCATCATCCCTTGACCTCGACCTCTTCCGCTACCTTGGCGGCGCATTCGCCGATACGACTCCCCGGCCCCTGGGCAACGTCATCGGTGGAGGCGCGCATGCGCCGAACGCAACATCCATCCAGGAGTTCCTGGTGGTTCCCACCGGCGCCTCCAGCGCATCGGAGGGGGTCTTTGTGAACGCCGCGGTTCATGCGGCGGTGAAGAAGATCCTGCAGGAACGCGGAAAGCTCTCAGGGAAAGGCGACGAAGGTGCCTGGGCACCCGCGATATCTGACACTGAAGCGTTTGAGATCATAANNGAACTCTGGGACGGCAACCAGTATCGCTACAAGGATACTGTGCGGACCCGTGAGGAGCAGGTCGCCTACATGGCTGACCTGGTCGACCGCTACAACCTCATCTACATCGAAGATCCCCTCACCGAGGAGGACTTTGAAGGGTTTGCCGATCTTACGGCAACGGTCGGGGATCGTTGCCTGATCTGCGGGGACGACCTCTTCGTGACCAACGTTGAACGGATCATGAAGGGTATCGAGACCTGCGCGGCAAACTGCGTGCTGATCAAACCAAACCAGATAGGGACACTCACCGATACCTTCGAGGCGATACGTCTCGCCCAGGGAAGCGGCATGGAGACGGTCATGAGCCACCGGTCCGGAGAGACCACCGATACAACGATCGCCCACCTGGCAACCGCGTTCGAGTGCATATACCTCAAGACCGGCGCTGTCGGCGGAGAGAGGATTGCCAAATTAAATGAACTAATTCGTATAGAGGAGCTGATCTAGCTTGACTGGAAGCGAACTGGAAATCGAACTGAAAGAGCCACTGATACCTGTGGAGGAGTACCTTGCAGCAGGTGTGCATATCGGAACCCAGCAGAAGAACAAAGATATGATGAAGTTCATCTACCGCGTCCGCGGAGATGGACTGTACATCCTGGACATCCAGGCCACTGACGAGCGGGTCAAGACCGCCGCGAAGTTCCTCGCGCAGTATGAACCGGCAAAGATCCTGGTCGTCACCTCCCGGCAGTACGGCCAGTATCCGGCGAAGATGTTCGCCGATGCCATCGGCGGTATGGCGGTCATCGGTCGTTTCATCCCGGGGATGCTCACCAACCAGCGCCTGCATGGCTTGACCAGGTACGTCGAGCCGGATGTGATCGTGGCGACCGACCCCATCGGTGATGCCCAGGCGATCACCGAGGCGGTCCAGGTGGGTATCCCGATCGTTGCCCTCTGCGACACCAACAACATGACAAAGTACATCGACGTTGTCATCCCCACCAATAACAAGGGCAGGAAAGCGCTCTCGATGATCTACTACCTCCTGACAAGGGAGGTGCTCCGCCTGCGCGGGGTGACCACTTCGCTCACGCCCGAGGACTTTGAGACAGAGTTATAAGAGGCAGGGCACAAAGAAGCTCAGACATTGATGGATATGCGGCCATGCAGTGTAGCAGGAATGTTCTATCCTGCTGAGCCCCGGCATCTGGAGCAACTGCTGGAGAGATTCTTCCAGCGGGGGGCTCCAGGCATCGATGCCCGGGGCATCGTCGCTCCCCATGCGGGCTACATCTACTCAGGAGAGGTCGGAGCTTGCGCCTTCTCTACCATACCACCTGATTTTGATGGTACGTTTGTCGTCATCGGTCCGAGTCACCGGGGATATGTGACCGCCGCCTCCGCCACGCCGTGGGAGACACCGCTCGGGATCGTCGATATCGATACAGAGTTTATCGATGCACTGGGCATCGGGATAGATGAGGCGGCGCACCGGGATGAGCACTCCATCGAGGTGCAGATGCCTATCATCAAATACCGGTTCCCGAGGGCGAAGATTGCGCCTATCATGATGGGACATCAGGGCTACGAGGCAGCAGGAGACCTTGCTGGGCACCTGATCCAGGCGATAGAGCGTACCGGGAGGGATGTGCGGATCGTCGCCTCAAGCGACTTCTCTCATTACGTCCCGGAAGATGTTGCCCGCAGACAGGACATCTACGCGATCGATGCGCTCAAAACCCTGGATGTGTCGGAGTTCTACCACCGACTTCAGGAGACCGGCGCCACGGTCTGCGGCTACGGCCCGATAGCAGCCATGTGCATCGCCTGCCAGGCGTTCGGTGCAGAGAAGGGGGAGCTGCTACAGTACGCGACCAGCGGTGATGTGACGGGAGACTTCAACCAGGTAGTGGGGTATGCGGCGATAGCGGTGGTGTAATTGGCAACGTGGAGCGCGCCGGGCAAAGTCTTCCTCTTCGGCGAGCATGCGGTGGTCTACGGGAAACCCGGTGTAGCGATGGCGATCAAACCCCGTGTCTTTGTCACGGTGAGGAAGTCTCGCAACCCGACGCGGCCCCGATCGCCCTACATCAACGAATGTTTCAAGCGGATGGGCGTTTGGGGGAGTGTCTACATTCGCTCACAGCTCCAGAGTTCGTCGGGGCTTGGATCATCTGCAGCAGTGACGGTGGCGACCCTCTGCGCGATCAACGACGAGTTCGGTCTCGGACACGCCCGTGAGGATATAGCGGATATGGCATTTACCATCGAGAAGAAGGTCCAGCGAGGAAGGGCCAGCCCCACCGATACCTACGTCTCCACAAACGGTGGGATAGTGCTCATCAGCGGGGACGCCAGGCGGAGGCTTCCTCCTCAGGGGCTCCAGCTTGTCGTAGGAAACACCATGGTGCCGCATAGCACCACGAAGATGGTGGAGATGGTTGGAGACCTGAGAGCGAAACGTCCCGAGATTGTAGATCCGATCCTGGACGCTATCGGCGCCGTGACGTTTGCCGCCCTCCATAGCATCCATAACCCAAAGGAACTTGGGCGGTGCATGGACATGAATAACGCCCTCCTGGAGGCGCTTGGCGTCGGTCATCCCACAAGCAGCAGGCTGATACTCGCCGCACGGGCGAGCGGGGCCTACGGGGCAAAGATCACCGGAGCCGGCGGCGGGGGATGTATCATCGCCCTCTGCCCGAAGCGCGCAAAGAACCGGGTCGCCGGTGCCATTGAGGCCTGCAATGGGAGGGCGATCATAACCACCATCGATACCGTCGGCGCGAGAAAAGAGAAGCATGACTGAGACCGTGATACTGAAACTGGGGGGGAGTGTGATCACTGATAAGTCGAAGGAGTGTACAATAGATCATGCTCGCCTGCGCGAGATCGCGGATCAGATAGCCGCACGGGACGGCACGACACACGTGATCGTCCACGGTGCGGGCTCGTGCGGGCACCCGGAGGCCAGGCGTTATCGTATCAACGATGGGCTTGATGCAAAGACCGTTCCCGGGGTCTACTTCACGCATGCCGCTGTCTCCCGCCTGAACGCTGCAGTGGTCGGCGCTCTGCGGGATGCTGGTGTTGAAGCGATTGGCATCCACCCCCTCGATCTGGCTCTCGCTGAAGGCGGCCGTTTGGCCTCACTTGAGACCCGTCATATCGCCGAAATGATCAGGTACGGTATTGTCCCCGTGCTGCACGGCGATGTGGTGATGGACCGCCTGAAGGGAGCCTGCATCGTCTCGGGCGATCAGCTCGTGACCCGGTTTGCCGTCGCGCTCGGGAGCAGACGGGTGGGGCTTGCGACCGACGTCGCGGGAGTCCTGCAGGACGGAGCGGTCGTCTCGCGTATCGACCGGGGTATGGTCGGGACGCTTGATGTCGGCGGGTCCGGAAACACCGACGTTACCGGGGGCATGCGGGGTAAGCTCGAAGAGCTCCTGACGCTTGCCGATGCCGGCACCGATTCACATATCTTCCATGTCTCGAAGGTGGGCCGGTTTCTGGACGGCGCGGAGCATGGCGGGACGATCGTGACCCGGAGAAGAGGCGTACCATGAGGGAAGAGACCGTCACATCAGCACGGAAACGGGACCACCTGGTCATCTGCTGCGAGCAGCCCATCGAGGCCGGTGACGCCGGGTTTGGGGATGTGCGGCTGGTCCATAACGCCTTTCCGGAGTGTGACATGAACGCGATCGAGACCGGGACCCGGTTCCTCGGCCGAACACTCGCCTCCCCCCTCTTCATTGCGGCGATGACCGGAGGACATCCGGATACCCTTGAGGTGAACCGGCGGCTCGCATGTGCTGCCGAACGGTATAACCTTGGTATGGGTGTCGGTTCTCAGCGAGCGGCATTGGAGAACCCCGAGCTGGAAGGGAGTTTCACCGTCGTGCGGGAGGAGGCGCCGCATGCCTTCCTCTGCGCGAACCTGGGAATCATCCAGCTCCGTGACCACGGTATCGAGTGGGCAGAGCGGGCTGTCGATATGATCGACGCAGATGCGATCGCCATCCACGTAAACTCGCTTCAGGAAGCGATTCAACCAGAAGGCGATCATGATGCAGCAGGATGCCTTGAAGCACTGCGCAACCTCTGCACAGAGCTCTCCTGCCCGGTCATCGTGAAGGAGACCGGTTCGGGCATATCAGCCGGAACTGCACGGGCAATCTGGTATGCAGGAGCAGGTGCCATCGATGTCGGCGGCTATGGAGGGACATCCTGGACGAAGGTCGAGTGTCTCCGGGCAAGAGATCCCGGCCTCATCAAGCTCGGGAACGCGTTCCTCTCCTGGGGCATACCGACGGTGGTGAGCCTCCGTGAGGTGCGGGCGACAGGAGGCCCGATCATTGCAACGGGCGGACTTCGATCAGGAGTAGATATCGCAAAAGCGATCGCACTCGGGGCGGATCTTGGAGGTATGGCGCTCCCCCTCTTAAAAGCGGCTATGGAGGGTGATGATGTGCTCTCTGCAACCATCGAGGCCATCCACCGCGAGCTCCGTGTTGCTATGTTTCTGACGGGATCCCGGACGATACAGGATCTCTCGCACGCACGGACGTATATAACCGGATTGACCCGGCAGATGATTGAAGAGATCGACTGACTACAAAAAAAAATTCTCACAAGGAGGATACATGGATATTGAGATCATAGCAGTGGGCGGATATAACGAAGTCGGCAGAAATATGACTGCCGTCCGCTGCGGGAAAGAAATTGTCATCTTTGATATGGGCCTGCGCCTCGACCAGGTCATGATCCATGAGGATGCTGATATCGAGAATATGCATTCCCTGGACCTGATCGAGATGAAGGCCATTCCTGATGATACCATCATGAATGCGATAGAGGGGAGTGTCAAGGCGATCGTCTGTTCGCATGGGCACCTGGACCATATCGGTGCGATACCAAAGCTTGCGCACCGCTACAATGCCCCGATCATAAGCACTCCCTATACGTCGGAGCTGATCAGACAGCAGATCGCAGGTGAGCAGAAGTTTGGGGTGAACAATAAACTTTTCGCCTTGAAGGCCGGCCAGCGCTACACCATCTCTCCGCACCTCACACTCGAGTTTGTGCGGAGCCAGCACTCGATCATCGATACCGTCTTTCCGGTCCTGCACACACCACGGGGTGCGATCGTCTACGCAAACGATTTCAAGCTTGACCGGACGCCGGTGCTTGGAGAGCCGCCTGACTTCGCCCGACTGCGTCAGCTCGGGAAGGAGGGTGTGCTCGCCCTGATCGTCGAGAGCACAAACATCAGTGAGAAGGGACGTTGCCCGAGCGAGAAGATCGCGCGGGATCTGGTCCGGGATACCCTCACCAGTTACGAGGATGACAAGAGCGGTATATTCGTCTCGACGTTCTCGTCACATATCGCACGCGTAAAGACCATCGCCGAATGTGCTCATGAGATCGGCAGGAAACCGGTCCTGCTCGGGCGGTCGATGGAGCGTTACAGCTCGGCTGCTGAACAGCTGAAGTTGGTTGCGTTTCCTGATACGCTCTCGATGTTTGGCAACCGCCGGACCGTCGACCGGACGCTACGGCGGATCATGAAGACCGGGAAGGACAAGTTCCTCCCGATCGTCACCGGGCACCAGGGGGAGTCAGGAGCTATCCTGACGAGGATTGTGATGGGGGACACCCCGTACCGGCTGGAGAAGGGCGACAAGATCCTCTTTTCGGCCAAGGTGATTCCGAACCCGATGAACCACGGGCAGCGCTACCTGGTTGAGGCCCGTGCGCGGATGGCGGGTGCGCGGATCTTTGATGAGCTGCACGTCTCGGGTCATGCCTACCGGGAGGACCACTACGAGTTCCTGCACCTTTTAAACCCGCAGCATGTCATCCCCTCGCACGGTGATATCGATATGACCGGTAATTACGCGAAATTCGCAGAGGAGATCGGGTACACCCTCGGAGACGACCTCCATATCCTGCGCAACGGGCAGAGAATTTCAGTGAAGTAGGTGGGAGGGGCATGACGACGCTTAAAGACTACCTGGAGAGGAACGCCGACAGAATGGA